>Ga0335077_10004088_pt1 | contig 17768 bp, 10 predicted proteins | sample Lox_Sample_31_FD_207151 | JGI IMG/M metagenome (GOLD analysis project Ga0335077, IMG submission 207151) | Soil microbial communities from Loxahatchee National Wildlife Refuge, Florida, United States - Lox_Sample_3.1 | ecosystem: Environmental > Terrestrial > Soil > Wetlands | place: USA... | reverse complement strand
GCATGACTGTCCCGACCCAAACCACTGGCCACGAACTCTACAACATCGGCCACATGCTACAAGGCGCAATCGCCTACTACCGAGCGACTGGCGACCGCAAATTGCTCGATGCCGGCATTCGCTTCGTTGACGATTTCCTGATCCCGAATTACGGGCCAGCGCCGAAGAAGCCCATTGTCTCCGGGCACCCCGAGATCGAGATGGGGCTGATAGAGCTTTACCGGATCACCGGGGACAAGCGGCAACTCGACTTAGCCGGTTACATTCTGCAGGGCGATGATCGTCTTCAATTGCCCGAGCGCCGGACGATTTACATGTTCAGCGGAACTCCGTTTACCGCACGCACGAAAATGCAGGGTCACGCGGTGCGGGCGATGTATGCGTGTTGTGGCGCGACCGACTATTTCATGGAAACCGGAGACGAGACCTACTGGAAAACTCTGAACACTCTCTGGAACGACATGACCACCACGAAGATGTATATGACCGGGGGCGTCGGTTCGCGATCAGACGGTGAGGCATTCGGCGACGCTTACGAATTGCCCAACTTTCGGGCGTACGGCGAAAGCTGTGCTGCAATCGGCAACATGATGTGGAACTGGCGCATGCTGGCGATCACCGGAGATGCAAAGTTTACCGATGTCATGGAACGGGCGCTGTACAACGGAATCAATTCAGGGATGTCGCTCGACGGCACACTTTATTGTTATCGCAATCCGTTAGCTTTTGATCCGTCCACTGGGGACAAGATTCGCAATCCCTGGTACGACGTGACCTGCTGCCCACCGAACCTGGAGCGCACTTTCGGTTCGCTGCCCGGATATTTCTACAGCACGAGCAGTGATGGACTGTACGTTCATTTTTATGACGATTCGGAACTCACTTGGCGCTTGGAAAACGGGGTCGGACTGAAGGTAAGCCAGAACACCAATTATCCATGGGATGGAGACGTGCAGATCGCAGTTTCGCCAGCGGAGGCTTCGGAGTTCACGATTTACGCCCGCATTCCCGGATGGACCGACCATGCGCAAGTGAAGGTGAATAACAATGCAATTTCTGGCGCAAAGCCAGGCGAATATCTTCCCATTCGCCGCCGCTGGTCACCCGGCGACACAATTTCCTTGCAATTCGAAGTTGTGCCACAGGTGGTTGAAGCAAATCCGCGCGTCGCCGATGATAGCGGACGCGTAGCAATTCAGCGTGGCCCCCTGATCTATTGTCTTGAGGAAATCGATCAGCCCAGCGGCGTGTCGCTCGCCAACGTTGCGGTGAACCCAGGACGCCATCCGGCGGAGCAATTCCAGTCTGAATTTAGGAGTGATTTACTCGGAGGAATGATCGTCCTGCACCACAATGGTGCAGTCTACGAATCCGGATCATCAGAGCGAAGCCTTTACTTCCCGTATGCGGGAGAGTCGTCCAAAACTCGACGGGTTCCGCTGACCTTCATTCCCTATTATGCGTGGGCCAACCGGCAAGCGTCGTTCATGCAGGTCTGGAACCTGCTTGTACCGGCATGAGCTCACCACGACAGCCGCAGAAGAGAGATTCCTTGTCGCGGCAATGCAAATTTCACGTGCGCGCTTCCATGATCGAGCGCAGTCCATGCTGGAGAGTTCAGCAATTGCAATTCGCCTGCGTTATGCAGTTGGGAATACTGAGTGTCCGTAGGTGATTGTGGTGATCCCATCGCTTGCCATGCAGCAAAGGAATTGCTATGTGTCGCATCGACCCGATAGTGCTCTAGCAGCCCACGTTTTGCGTTCAGCGGCAACCCACTTACAACGACGTCGATGGGCGCTTCCGGCGAGGGTACGTCGTCATCGTGATAGTTCCAAATCAACAGCTCAACCTCTCGCTCTTTACGGGTAGCCAGTGCGTTTACATCCGGATTCCCGCGCACGCCAGTTTGTAGAATTTGCTCCGTTGGCAAAGCGCCTGAGTTGGTGAGCCTCACGCGCTCGCTGCTCAATAGGCCCAACATGCGGAATGCATTAAGTACCGGCTTGTCCAGACCACTCGTAGCCAATTCACGAAATCCTGCGAAATACGGCTGATCTTCGAATTCAAAAGCCCAGGTCAAGGCACCCATGAAATTGATGTCGTTCTGACGAACCAGGTTCAAGATGCTGTACAAGGTCTCAACTGTGTAGACGCCGTAGAGAGGTCCGTTGCGATATGAATTCTGCGGATTTGCCTTTGCCGAGCAGGCAGCGCATCCCTCTGGATCGGACTCTCCCAGCAGGACGGGAATGTGTCGCCACTCTGGAAAAGATTGGATGATCTTGAAACCCTGTTCAATCGCGGAAAGTTGGCGGCTGATTCCCATCTCAACGTGATCGCCCTGCCACGTGGGTGCTCCCTTGGCATGAAAGCTGACGAAGTCGAGATGAGCGCCGCTCTTGCCATCTACGTAGTTTTTCCCATGGGCGCAATGATCGAGGAAGGCTCGAAGAAACTCGGCGGCTTTCGCACTGCTGGGACCAGTCGTGTCCGGTCCTCCGATCTTTGCTTCCGGATACGCGCGCAGCACGGCATCCACGGTGAAGTCATAAAGCTTGAAAAATTCCTCTGGCGTCCCTTTCCAGTAGCTGATATCCGGTTCGTTCCACACTTCCCAAAAACAACTCCCTACTTCCGCATCACCGTAGCGCTCGCGCAGGTGGCGAACGAAATGGAACACCACATCGGCCCACTTCCGATAATCCTTCGGGGGATAGGCCCAACCTGTGTAAATTTCGTTGACAGGAACCAGTGGAAACTCGTGACGATACGGCTCGGGATGTGTCGAAAGTGCCTTGGGCATGAAACCAATTTCCACGATGGGCCTGACAAGACTCTCGCGGAAAGCATCGAAAATGCGGTCGAGAATCTCCCAGCTGTAAACAGGGTTTCCGGATTCGTCTTCGGTGTAGACGTTTGTCGAACCCCATTTCAGCGACGCGGAGCCATCGCCCGTCGTGAGTAGGTTGTGCACTCTTATATATACCGGCGCCGGATCTAAAGCGGCCAACTCATTCAGAAGTTTTCGTCCATTCGGTGCATAGCTATAGTTGGGCTCGTCATATCCGAAATAGTTCCAAATCGGAGAAAGTTGTCCGTCTGATTGATCAAAGTTGATTCGGATGCTGACGGCATTTCCACCGGCTTGCGGATAACAGCGGTTCGGAATTAAAAGGAACGCAGCAACAAGCAAGACGCAGACCCGGCTTGTCGTTCGGGATCCGCCGCTGGGTATTGCTTCGGCGCCCGAAAACCAGCCACGAATCTGCATCTCAATCTCGATGCTATCGGGTCGAAAAGCTGTAGATCGTAACCGTGTGATAGTGCTGTCCCGGCTTCAATTCGGTTGTCGGGAAGTCGGGGTGGTTGGGGGAGTCGGGAAAGTGTTGTGTTTCCAGGCACAGTGCCGCATGCTTCTCGTACGGCTTCCCGCCTTTCCCCTTAATCGAGCCATCCAGGAAATTTCCGCTATAGAACTGGATTCCCGGCTGGTCGGTGAAAACTTTCATGACGCGGCCACTGTCCGATTCGTAGACCTCGGCGGCCTGCGACAGTTTTCCCCCGCCACTATCCAGCACGAAATTGTGATCGTATCCGTGCGCAAGGCGCAGTTGCTCATTATCCGCGTCAATTCGTGCTCCAACCGCGGTGGGCTTGCGAAAATCAAAAGGAGTTCCATCGACCGGCTTCAACTCACCCGTAGGAATCAGACCGGCATCCACCGGGGTAAAGCGAGATGCATTCAACGTAAGGATATGGTTCAGAACGTTGCCGTCGCCCTGTCCGGCAAGGTTGAAGTAAGAGTGGTTAGTCAGATTGAGGACAGTATCTTTGTCCGTCGTTGCCAAGTACTCAATTCGCAAGTCACCTTTAGCGAGCGTGTAGCGAACTGTGACCGTCAGGTTGCCCGGATATCCCGCCTCACCATCTTTACTCACATAAGTCAGTTCGACTCCGTTTGCAATTGGTTTTGCCCTCCAGACCACGTTGTTGAACCCGTGCGGACCGCCATGCAGCGAATTTTCGCCATTGTTCAGCGGTAGGGAATATTTGTGGCCGTCGAGCGTGAAGGTTCCATGGGCAATGCGATTGCCATAGCGTCCGATGATCGCGCCAAAAAATGCACCGCCCTTCGGATCATTATTATTAGCCACATAGCCGTTGAGATCATCGAAACCGAGTACCACGTCGGCTGGCTTGCCATTGCGGTCGGGAGTTCTTAGTGAAACGACGATCCCGCCATAATTAGTAATACGCACCTGATACGGCCCATCCTCCAGGGTGTATACCTCTACCGAGGTTCCGTCCGGCATTTTCCCAAATGGCTGGTTTGTCACTTTTGGCTTCGCCTCCGCGGGCCCGATGACTAACAAGCAAAACCCGCTGATTGCGATCATACGCGTGACTGCTGCAATCCTCATTCGTTTCCTCGCATTAAGCCTTTGCTTGGTTCGCATTGGTCGTCGATTCTGCGACCTCGATCAATGTCGGCAGGACATCTCCCAACTCGTTCTCGCTCTTCTGACCCAAGGTGAAGTACAACTTGCTATATAAAGGATAGAGTTTCTCGTAAGTAGCCTGTGCTGATTTATCCGGCATAAACTTCCGATACGAAGGGCAGATCTTATCCTGTGCTTCCTCAATGGTTTTGAACGTGCCCGCCGCCAAGAACGCAAATATGGCTGAACCCAGACTGACCACACTCTTGTTCGGAACCAGCACCGGGCGCCCCAGCACATTGGCGTAGACTTGGTTCAAGACATTATTCTTCTGCGGAATACCGCCTGCATTGATCACCCGCTTGATCTGCACGCCATGTGCCGCCATGCGATCTAGAATAACGCGTGTGTGAAAAGCTGTACCCTCGATGGCAGCAAAGAGTTCGTCCTGAGCGGTTGTTTGCAGGTTCCATCCCAGCGTAACCCCACGCAGGTTGGGGTTCACCAGCACGGTGCGATCGCCGTTGTCCCAGGTCATCCGGAGCAGACCGGTTTGTCCAGCGCGGTAGCTTTCCAGTCCTTGGGTCAACGTCTTCACGTCACCACCAGCCCGGGCCGCAATTGCATTGAAAATGTCCCCCACCGCAGAGAGTCCAGCTTCAATACCAGTGCGTTGCGGATGAACACTACCCTGAACAACGCCACAGACGCCGGGAACGAGATTCACCGCTGGCGTAATGCCAATGATACAAGTGGATGTGCCGACCACATTCACCATGTCATCACTGCGGCACCCTGCTCCGATTGCATCCCAGTGGGCATCGAAAGCCCCGACAGGAATCGGAATACCCGCTTTCAGCCCCAGTTTCTCAGCCCAGAATGGAGAAAGCTGGCCCGCGACCTTGTCAGACGTTGCATATTCTCCATCCAATTTCTCCCGTACGCCTTTTAGCAACGGATCAACTTTGACTAGGAAATTTTCTGGCGGAAGCCCTCCCAACTGAGCATTCCACATCCACTTGTGTCCCATCGCGCATACACTGCGTTTCACCTTCTTGGGATCGGTGATTCCGCAGAGAGTGGCTGCAACCATGTCGCAGTGCTCAAACGCCGAAACAAATTCTGAGCGCTTGGAAGGATTGTTTCTGAGCCAATGCAGAAGCTTGGAAAAGCCCCATTCGGAAGAGTAAACTCCGCCACACCACTTGATTGCTTCCAGGCCTTCGCGATTAGCGGTTTCGGTGATTTCTGCGGCTTCGCCTTTGCCACGATGATCACACCACAAGTAATATTCGCCGAGCGGCTGAAGATCTTTACCGACCGGAATCACAGAAGAACCCGTGGTATCGAGCGCAATAGCCTCAACCTGCTCTCCCCGAACACCGGTCTTTTTCAAAACGTCGCGACTGGCGGTCGCCAGCGCTCGCATGTGATCTTCGTGCGATTGGGTAGCATATTCGGGATCTTCACGCTTGCGATGCAGGGGGTATTCGGCGATCGCCGAATCGAGCAAACCTCGCTCGCTGTCCACAAGGGAAACACGAACGCTCAGGGTTCCGAAATCTACTCCCGCGACGACCGCCATCAGCACGCCCCGTTTTCACAGCCGTGCCAATACATGTCCCAGCCCAGGTAGCGAGTCGCGGCCTCGTGCACCGAGGACGCCACGGTTGAGAGATTCGCGGCTACGTGATGCTCGAAACCGTTGGCACAAATATAGTGGAGAAGCTTTTGCATCTCTGGAATCTCCACTACTCCGGCGCCACCAAAGGTATTCAGTGGGTCCTCCGTAAAGCGGCCTTGTCCGACATAACCACGCATCTTTCCAGAAGTATCATCGGTGGAAAAACGCGCGAAGGTCATTTTCTCAGGTTTGATCACGCCGACGCACGTCCCAAACGTATTCTCTCTGCCAACCGTTCCGGCGATGATTTCCTGAAAATCCATCTTCACGGAGCGGAAGAAATGTTTTGGCAAATTCGAGCAGTGAAAGCAGACGGCTTTATTGGGGTCTGCCCCATAATTGTTGTTCCAATCGAGAAGTGCAGACGGCGTGCCGGAAGCCAGCCGCAAAGCATGCATGCCGAGCACTCCGCAAATGTCCACCTCGCAAGCGCTGGAAAGCAGTTCGTTACTCATCATGCTCATAACGGTGCAGGGAACTACGCCCAGGTTTTCTTCAATGGAAGTCCAACATTGTACTGCGCTGATCTTCACTTCGGTATCGGCCATCCATCGGTCGATTACTGCGCCAAGCTTAGCCATTTTGAGCAACGCCGGCGCAGGCACGTTCGCAGCATCCACGTATTTCTTGATGGCCGTTAGCTTCGCCTGAGCATGATCATCGTTGTCTTTCATGCGCTCGATGCGCCCGAGCACTTCAGAGAGATCCAGCGTTTCAATCGAGATTCCCTGGGACTCAAGAATTTTCTCGCTGTAGCGTACCGTGTTGAATGCGGCCGGACGAGCGCCGATCGCCCCCACGCGCAGATTTCGAAATCCATTTACCACGCGGCAAACCGCGCCGAACCACTGCAGGTCTTTGGCGAACTCGGCAGAATCCGGGCTTTCGGTGTGAAGTGTCGTCAAAGAGTAGGGAATTCCGTATTGCCGAAGATTGTTGCAGGCCGACATTTTGCCGCAGAAGCTATCGCGGCGGAAAGCAATGCCCATCTTCTTCGGATCATCCGGCGTAGCTTGAATCAGCACGGGTACATGCAAATCCGCGAGCCTGAGGACATCTGCAATGGCACGTTCTTCGCCGAAATTCGGCAGCGTCACAACGATTCCATCGACCCGCCCGCGATTGTGGGCAAATAGCTCCGCGCATCGTCTCGATTCTTCCCGCGTCTCCACCGCACCGTATTTGCTCTCGCTGGGATCAAGAGCAATCACCCCCATGTCTGCTTTCTTCAAGGCGCAAAGAATTTCTTCGCGTCCGCTCTTGGCCAGGTGATCGGGGAAAAATCCCCGATTTCCTACGATTACTCCCATCGTCAACTTCTTCTGCTCGACAGACATATCATTCCCCACCTGCGCCAACGACCTCCGCTTTCTATGTCCGCTTTGGCGCGAACCGGACACAATAGAAAACGCCACAAATCAACAACACTGCGCCCCACCACACATTGGCGTGCAAATAAAACAACGCCACACTCGGGTTCGCTGGTGGATCGAAGAGTTGGTAACTGCCCGCGCCCAGAATGAGTGCGCCATTGACCAGCAGCGAAACCCCAATGAAAAACCAGATCGAAACCATATTGCTCCGATGAAATCCTGCCTACCAGAAAATAAGGTTCAGTGCGACAAATGCCACACTGACCACCGCCGCCCAGAACAGTGGTTTCTGGTGCAGCGGAACGTGCCCCACCTCGGGGACCTTCGTCAACCCATAAACCAGGCCGGTCAACTCACTATCCGGCATAGGCTTGGTGGCCAGACTGACGCCCACTGTGACCAGTACGCAAACCAGGCACGACCACAGTGCCTGAAAATAATCCTGTGCAAGTCCTTTGGCGTGGGGAGAAAGCGCCACGTAGCGCAGCGCCGAAGGATCCACCTTAACCCACGCCCACATGCCGATTGAGCAGAGCGTGCCGCACAGCAGGCCCCAAAATCCGGCGGGCCCCGTTGTTCGCTTCCATAGCATTCCCAGCACTACCGTTCCGAACAGCGGAGCAATGAAGAAGCTAAATAGTGCCTGCACGTAGTCCATAATGCTAGCAAACTGCATCACGAGATACGCAGTCCCAACGCTGATCAACACGCCAACCACCGTCGTCCAGCGACCCATACTGACGTAATGCTGGTCGCTGCCCTTGCTGTTGATGAGCGGATGATAGATGTCATAGGTCCAAACGGTCGTGAAGGCACTCACATTTCCGGCCATGCCTGACATGAATCCGGCTATCAGCGCCGTAATTCCCAACCCCAGCAGACCCGGACCGCAATAACGCGCGAGCATGAGCGGAAGGACATCGTTGTAGCTGTGCGCCCCAACGGAGGCCGCGATCGATTCCGGAACCAGCTTCTCCGGCAACACCGCCAAACCAAGTAGCCCGGGCAGAATCACGATCACCGGAACCATCATCTTGAATGCGGCGCCAATGATCGGCGCCATCTCAGCACTGCGAATGTCTTTCGCCGACAGGATTCGCTGCACCACGAGAAAATCGGTGGTCCAGTAGCCCATCGAGATCACCGCACCGAGACCAAACACCACGCCCACCCAATTGATGCCCATCGGATTGTTGGAAAATGACCCAACACCCGCCCAGATATGGACGTACTGTTCCGAAACCCGATGCGCAATCAGTACCTTGAGATTTCCCCAGCCCCCCGCTTCATACAACCCAAGGATGGGGATCAAGAGGGATCCAGCCCAAATCAGAAAGAACTGCAGTACCTCATTGAATATCGCCGAGCGCAGGCCACCCAACGTGACATAAATCGCAACCGTCAGTGAAGAAACCCAAATGCTGAAATTGATGTCCCAACCGAGGACGATTTGCATGACCTTGGCCATCGCGAACATGTTGACGCCACTCATGAGCACGGTCATGAAAGCGAAGCAGACGGCCGACAGGGCGCGACTCGGTTCACCAAATCGCAACTTTAAGTACCCGGGTACAGAATGAGTTTTGGAAATGTAGTAGAACGGCATCATGACCAGCGCGAGAAACAACATCGCTGGAATAGCCCCAATCCAATAAGCATTGGTCGCCATGATGCCGTATTGGTAAGCCGAACCCGCCCAGCCCATTAGTTCCAGTGCGCCCAGATTGGCAGAAAGAAAGCTGAGGCCAGCGACCCAGGCCGTCATCTCCCGCCCGGCCATGAAGAAGTCTTCGCCGGTCTTGGCCCGGCCTTTCAAGTACCACCCGATCGAAAGGACCAGGGCAAAATAGAACACCACGATCACCACATCCACTGCGGACAAATGGACCAATCGGGCAGCGGCATGAGTTCCCACCAGTGGCCTCATGCTTTGTCCTTCGGCTGACCGTAATAGGCATTCGGGCCATGCTTTCTTAAGTAATGTTTGTCGTGCAGTGTGCGGCCGACTGTTTCCGCGGCTGCATTGATGTTCACTGTGAAGTAAGCCATTCGCGCTATGGCTTCCACAATGACGGCATGGTGCGCGGCATTTGCCGCATCTTCTCCCCAGGCAAACGGGCCGTGATTGGCGACTAGCACACCTGGAATCGATGAGGGCCCGTTTTCTCGCAGAACCCGTAGGATTGCATCGCCAGTGTTCTTTTCGTACTCCCCCGCGATTTCCGGATCGCTCATGGGCTCCGTCACGGGCACGGGCCCGTGAAAATAGTCGGCATGCGTCGTGCCGAAGCAAGGGATCGCTTTCCGGGCTTGCGCCCAGGCGGTGGCGTATTCGGAGTGTGTGTGAGCGATGCCGCCGATTTCAGAAAAGTGACTGTAGAGGACAAGATGCGTTGGGAGATCGGAGGAGGGCCGCAGCTTGCCCTCTATGACCTTTCCGGTCAAATCAGTCACCACGACGTGTTCCGACCTCATTTGCTCATAGGGAACACCGCTCGGTTTTATCGCAACCAGACCCTGGTCGCGCGCGATGCCGCTGACATTACCGAATGTGTACAGAACCAGGCCCTTACGCACCAGTTCGAGGTTGGCTTCGAGTACCTGTTCACGCAAGTGCTGCAGCAGCATCCGTGATACTTTCCTTTACAACCGCGAGTAACAATAACAACAACAATTGTTCTGCTGAGTAATCGTTTACTCAGAATGAGGGCAATCTAGACCATTCTGAAGTGCTTGTCAATCTGCGGCTTACTACTTGCGTCTCAATTGTAGCCTAGGGGCTGAGAACACGTAGTAGAGTGCAGAACAGGAACATGCTTAACGCGAGGGGGCAGAGGGGTTCCTTCGAGCGGCTGTCGTCCGGCTGGCGCCGGCAGGCTTTGCCCGGTCTCGCCCCTGGGGCACTAGAGCTGTGGAATGCCGCAGAACGAGGGTAGTGTTCAGTTCGTACTCCGTCCGCTCCGGTAATGGCGACTCCCGAGCGGCCTCCGTCAGTAGAGCTTCAAACGCAATTCGGGCTAGGCCTTTCTGGGACATTTGGACGGTCGTCAAAGGGGGAATAGTGAATTCGGCGAGGCGAATATCATCGAAGCCGATGACCGAAAGATCATCCGGGATTCTGATCTCGTGATCGTAAGCCTCTCGCATGATCCCGATCGCTGTCATATCGTTGGAACACATGATCGCAGTGGGTCGGTTGGCTAAGCTGTTCAGCTCAACCAGGGCGCGCATACCCCCCTCTATGTGGTGGTCTCCGACGATTATTAAATCAGGGGAAAGTCCGATCTCCGTCATGGCGTGTTTGAAGGCTTGGCGCCTTGCCAAAGCCGATTTCAAATGCAGCGGCCCGGTTACGAATGCAATGCGGGTGTGTCGGAGTGCCGCCAGATGTTGTACGGCTTGGCGGATCCCGTTTTGATAATTGATGCGGATGTTTATGATCCCGCGCGCATCCGGCCCCACATCAACGAATACCAGGGGAACCTTGCGAAAACGAAGGTGATCAAGGAGGTATTCCTCCATGCCGAATGTCAAAATGGCCACGCCATCGACCCGCCGTTCGATCATGCGCCGAACCGCCAGCTCCATCCGTTTTGGGTCATGCACGGTAGAGGTGAGTTGAATCTCGTAATTATTCTCGACCGCGAGATTCTCAAACGTCTGCACGATTTCGGGGAAGAACGGGTTGGTGATTTCTGAAACGATCAAGCCAAAGATGCGGCTGCGTCCTGAAACCAAGGCGCGTGCCTGAGTATTCGGATAATAGCCCAGTTCATCCACCACCTTCCAAACCCGCTTCGCCAATTGTGAATCGACGGTGGGAACACGGTTAATCGCCCTTGACACGGTGGCGGTGGATACCTTGGCTCTGCGCGCAATCTCACGAATGTCCATGGTTTGCCGAACTTCGGCGCGAAGACTGTCCAGCATGTTACCACGTATCCCGTTTTAGCAAACGTTTGCTCATTCTGTGATGCATGCCCAGCCCTGCCTATAAAGCGCATTCTGGCCGAACAGAAATCATGTGATCCATCCGAAGATATGGCTGCACCCCTGCCCCTGATTGATTCGTAGGAAAGTGACTCGAACAGAGTGCTCACCAACGAGTGTGAACTGAATTTCAAATTCAGCGTCGCTGGTATCCTCCGCGGTCTTGTCCTCTAAGTTTTGTGGGAATGATAGCGACTGCGGAGACCGCAGCACATTCCCTGTAAGACCTTGCGACGATTCCATCGCCCGCCCATGTGCTGGTTGAAAGTACCGAGCGATTGTTGCAAAGCGATAGCAGAGTAATCGTTTACCGCCGTCGTAGAACCGCCCAGAGCTTTCGGACCAGAGATTCTTTCGGTAATCTAATTAGCCGAGGTTCCAACACTTGCTCAACTGCACTACGCGTTTGTGGCGTTTGATTCTCACATCCCTCGTTCTTCTTGTTCCTGCCGTCTTAACCACGGGGCAGACCCTTTCCCCCGAGCTATTCAACGGACTAAAGTGGCGACTGATTGGTCCGTTTCGGGGTGGAAGAGCCGTTGCCGTGGCAGGTGTGCCGGGTGACTCGAGCACTTTCTACTTTGGCGCGGTCGATGGTGGAGTCTGGAAAACGACCGATTCCGGTGTCGTGTGGGCACCGATTTTCGACAGCCAACCAGTCGGCTCAATCGGCGCCATCGCCGTTGCCCCATCGGATCCCAAAATCATCTACGTGGGAACGGGTGAGTCCGACATTCGATCGGATGTCTCCTCAGGTAATGGCGTGTATAAATCAGTGGACGGCGGCACGACTTGGATTCACCTGGGCCTAGACGACACGCGCCAGATCAGCCGCGTCGTCATCGATCCGGAGAATGCCAACATCGTTTATGTCGGCGCACTGGGCCATGCTTACGGACCGAACGCTGAGCGCGGAGTCTACAAATCGCTCGACGGAGGAGTACATTGGAACAAAGTCCTTTATCAGGGACCAGAGATCGGCATTTCAGATCTTGCGATTTGTTCGTCAAAGCGCAATCTGTTATTTGCAGGTACCTGGCATACGCATCGACCCCCGTGGAGTACCTATGCTCCCATAGATGGTCCCGGAAGCGGGCTTTACCGATCACAAGATGCCGGTAAAACGTGGTCCCGTCTTCAAGGCCGTGGGCTGCCCGAGGGCGACTGGGGGCGCGTCGGCGTGGCCGTGGCAGCAGACGGCCGCCGCGTGTATGCACTCATTGCTGACAACAAAGCCGGCCTCTACCGTTCAGACGATGGTGGGGATACCTGGGTGCTTGCAAATGCCGATTCTCGGCTGACCAGCCGCGCCTGGTACTTCAGCGGCATAACCATCGATCCAGAAAATCGCGACGTTATTTACATTCCGAACGTTGCCCTGTACCGCTCGGAAGATAGCGGCAAAACGATTTCCATTGTTCGTGGAGCGCCCGGAGGCGACGATTATCACCAGATTTGGATAGATCCCAAGAAATCCTCGAGCATGGTTCTTGGAACCGACCAGGGAACTACCATCAGTCTCGATCGTGGCCAGACTTGGAGTAGTTGGTATAACCAACCTACCGCCCAGATGTATCACGTAATCACAGACAATCAATTTCCTTATGTGGTTTACGGTGCGCAGCAGGACACGGGCAGTGCTGCAGTCTTCAGCCGTACCGATCATGCGCAGATTACGCCCCGCGATTGGTTTCCGGCCGGCCCAAGCGAGAGCGGCTACATGGCGCTGGACCCGAGTGATCCCGATATTATTTATCTGAGCGGAACCTATGGCACGGTCGTACGCTTCAATCGCCACACCGGATTAAGTCAGGACATTACGCCGTGGCCGGTATCAAACTTCACCTCCGAAATTAATCAACGCAAGTATCGTGCACCTTGGAGTCCGGTTTTGGTGGCGTCTCCAGTGGCTCCGAAAACGCTGTACCTGGGAACGCAGTTCGTAATGGCAACCAATGATGGCGGCTTGCATTGGGAGACCATCAGCGGCGATCTCACTGGCGCAATCCAGTCTGAACAAAAAATCGACTCGCAGGGAACACCAACGAATGAGGACGCAAAGCAACAAGGGTATGGAGTGGTGTCGACCATCGCGCCATCGCCCATCCGCCGCGAACTGATCTGGGCTGGCGGCAACACCGGTCTCATTCACATCACTAACAATGGCGGAAAAACCTGGACCGACGTGACTCCCAAAGGTCTTAGCGCCTGGAGTGAGATCGCTCTGATCGAAGCCTCGCATTTCGATCCTGCGGTGGCCTATGCCGCAGTGAGTCGCAGCCGCCTCGATGATCAAGCACCGTATCTTTATCGAACCCGCGACTTCGGAGTAACTTGGCAACTCATTACACGCGGAATTCCGGCGTCAGCGTTTTTGCGCGCGGTTCGAGAGGATCCCCAGACCAAAGGTCTGCTCTTTGCAGGAACCGAGTCAGGTGTCTGCGTTTCTTTTGATGACGGAGAGCAGTGGCAATCCTTACAACTGAATCTGCCGGTGACCTCAGTGCGTGATCTGACCATCCACGGGGATGACCTCGTGATTGCCACCCATGGCCGTTCCTTTTGGATTCTCGACAACATCACGCCGCTTAGGCAGACTCAAGAGGCGACGCAAGCAGGCGGCGCATGGTTGTTCCATCCCGCTGTGGCTATGCGTATCGACAACGATAGCTTTGTAGGCACGCCGCTCCCACCCGAAGAGCCAATCGCCGAGAATCCGCCCAATGGAGCGATCATCGACTACTTCCTTAATTCGCCGGCCAGCGAAGTGAAAATTGAAATTGTTGACGCGCCGCAAAATGTGGTCGGTAACTTCTCCTCCCAGGACAAAATTTCGGGAAAGCATGCGCCCATCGCAATCGCAGAACGTTGGCTTCCAAAACCTCAGGTTGTTCAGAAAACTGCCGGCATGCATCGCTTTGTGTGGAATCTCGCTTGGAACTCCTCGGAAACAGCAATCGAAGATGATGAAGAAGATTTTGCCAGTCCGAAGCCGCCAAAAGTTACCCCTGGAACTTATGAGGTCCGTCTCACGGTCGACGGCAAAGTGCAAAGCCAGTCGTTGCGAGTCGTTATGGACCCGCGATCCGCGGCGACTCCCGAAATTCTCGCTCAGCAGTTCGATGTCGGCAAGCAGATGTTTCTCGAAACCCAAGAGGTGCATCGCGTTTTGGCCGACATCAACTCAGTTCGAAGGCAGATCGCCTCGCTCCTGCCGAAGAACGCGGCTCAAGATCCGCAACTCAAGGCGGCGCTCAATGAAGCACAAAGCGCTCTCGGTCGAATGGTCACCAGTAAACAAAGAGCTCTGGGGCAAGGCGAGGGACTGGCGGATGCCAGCAAGGGGTTGGCATCTGCGCTGCGAGTTGTCGAAACCGGAGACCGGGCGATTCCCGCTCAGGCGATGGCTGTTTACGAGGAATCACACCAGCAGGTCGCGATCTGTCTTCGCGAATGGACCTCGTTCAAGGAAACTCAGTTGCCACAGCTTGACGAGCAACTCCGACGAGCCAATCTTTCTGCCATCAGGGTCGCAGGAGGGCAGCCAAAACCTGTTGGTTCCCCCTGATGAGAACCTGCCGTTTGAATTCTCCTCTAATGAACCTTCTCCCACACGATTTTCCAACGTGTCACGGATGGATCGTCCTTCTCGACGTCGCTGAGGACTAGACGTTGCCCTTCTAAGACGTAAGGGCGGATTTGACGTGATCCTACGTATCCGGGATCAGTGGCAACTTTCGGCAAATGGATAATTTGGCTGTGTTTCACGTCGATTTCGTACTTACCACAATAAGCAAATGTACCGTCAGCGGCCGCAGTCTTTTCCTCTGGCGTGCTGTGCGCGGGATCTGCCCATTTGGGACGGTCGGGATTCACAAGATCAGCGCACATATAACCATTGGCTTGGTACATGAGAAAACCTTTGCCGTGCGGCCCAAAAGAAAGAAATGGACGAGTCGTGCCGTCCTTTAAAGTTTCCTCAGTCGAAACCAGCTTCCACGTACCCACGATTTGATTTCGTATGTCAGATTCAGTCTGACCTAGCGCCGAAGTGGCATAAATTACAAACCCGAGCACGAGAGAGGCGATCAGTTTCATGATGCGTATTTCCTCGCTTGGAAACGAAGTTTTATTGCAGCTTTGCGTACTCGCCTTTGGCTTCCTTCAGGATGGGAACATCGGGGTCCGCATCTTTCCACGCTGCGAAGAAATCCTGGTAAGCGGCCTTCGCGTGCGCCGTGTCGTTTTGCAGAGCATAGGCGCGTCCGAGACCAAGATGCGAAAGATTGTAGCTGGGATCGAGAGGACTCGTGCCGCGATGATCTAGGATCTTCTGGTATTCGGCTGCTGCCTTAACGCCATCCTTCAACCGCAAATATGCTTCAGCACGAATAAAGTTGATGGTGTATCCCGCACCGAATGGTCCGGTCCCGAATTCGTACGGTCGGGCAACCTCCAGCCGCTCCACTGCCTGCGCAGGTTGGTTGTGCTGCAGGGAACTGAAGCCTTGTTCCTCCGGAACCAAAACTTTGTTTAGCAGGGTGTCCAGTGGCTGTTCATGTGCCAGGTCATCAGCTAATTGTTGGGCTTTGGCTGTCTCTCCGACTTGTGCCAGCACGACCATCGCACCGCTGCGCGTGTCGCGATCTTCCGAATATGCGAGGGCCTCCGAAAGCTTCTGCCTAGCTTCGGACACAGCGCCCAGCACTGCCTCACAGCCGGCTATCCCAACGCGAAATCCTCCACCCAGTTCCTTTAAACCTAGGCGCTCGGTGGCCGCCAGACTTTGGGCAAAGCCTGAGCGAGCTTTCTGTTCCTCACCCAAAGCGCAAGCTCCAGAACCTTGAAAGAAAAGCAAGATTGTTTGCTCGAAGGTCCCGGGAAACAAGTCGACCTGTTGTTGCTGGGCAGCGTCATCGCCGTGAATGAAGGCCAGTTCGAAGAGCGTCAAATGAACCGACCGTCCCATTTTTTGTGCGACGGCCCGCTCTGCCACTGCTTTCGCTTCATCAAAGCGATTTAGCCGCTCGTAGGCATCGGCTGCGTTCTGGTAGGCATAGCCATCATTTGGGTCAATCTGCATAGCGGCAATAGAATTGGCGAGTGCCTTATCTTCCTGTCCAGTTTTCTGGTATTCCAATGCCAGATTGTTAAGCGGAATGGAGTCGCGCGGGTAGGTTTGCTTCCATTGTTCGTAACTGTCAATAGACTTCTCCAGCTCGCGGGTGACATTTTCGTAATAGTGGGTCGAGATATAAAATCGCTCGCGATCGCTGGCCCTGTCTTTCAAGTCGAAGGCTTTCTTCAGGCAGGTTTCGGCCAGTTCATTCTGGCTAAGATTGCTATAAGCGATGCCCAATGTGGCATTGGCTAACGCAAAATTTGGATCGATTTCCACCGCACGCTTGAGATAAGGAACAGCTTTCGCGTCATCGAGCTTCCAGTGCTCAGCTTCTCCCATGCTGAACTGCTGCAAGGCCTCAAGCGACGAAGTGGTGGCCTGCTCCAGCGGGGTGGCAAACTTCTGTACCGACCCGATCGACTCGCCTAACTTTTCCCGCAACTGAGAGGCAGCTTTATCAAGTGATTTCAGAACCTGCTCTTTGCTTTCAGCTTCAGCTTCTTCGCGAGCCAGCACATCCCCGGTTTGAGCATTCACCGCCGAAAGCGTAATTACGTAATGCGTACCCAGCGTAGCGATCGTACCGGTGAGCATCGCCTTTACACCGTCACGAATGCAAATCTCCCGTGCGACTTCGTTAGTGAGTCGCTCGTCCGGCGACCGACCCATAAATGCCAGCGTCTTCTTTATCCGGGATTCTGGCAGGAGGTTTAAGTAAGGAGACTGTTCCAACTGCACCGCGAGGGCTTGCTTCAGTGTGCCGTCGAACACCGCATCCCCGGTGGTGTTCACGAAGTCTGCCAGTAGAATTGAGTCTTTCCCTGTGAGTGCCTGCGTACGACGATGATAGAAATAAAAACCTCCGGCTATGATCGCGAGAACTACCACCGCTGCCGCTATCAATCCTAGCCGCGATTTTCGAGCCGGAGAAACCACAGTCGGGGAACTTGCATGGGCCGCCACTTCTGCGGACGCGGCAGAAATTGCTGATCCGGAAGGCGCCGCAGCCGCAGCCGAACCGCTTAAAGTTGCGGCGTGCGAGGGGGCTGCGACGGGTGGTTCCTCGGCGGCGACGATCCGGCGGCTGGAATCCGTATCGCGCTTTAATCTTTGCAGCTCCGCACGCATTTCAGACGCGTGCTGGTAACGCAGGTCCC
>Ga0335077_10004087_pt1 | contig 17768 bp, 13 predicted proteins | sample Lox_Sample_31_FD_207151 | JGI IMG/M metagenome (GOLD analysis project Ga0335077, IMG submission 207151) | Soil microbial communities from Loxahatchee National Wildlife Refuge, Florida, United States - Lox_Sample_3.1 | ecosystem: Environmental > Terrestrial > Soil > Wetlands | place: USA... | reverse complement strand
GACCGACAAAAATGACAACGGCAGGCTCAAAGTCAGTACCCAACTGCAGGTGTTTTCCTTGGTTGTGACAGCCGAGCCCTTTTTCGCGGTCCGAATTCCCAGCGAGCTGGTGGTGCTCGAAAACCAAATTCGAAAGGATACCAAAGGCAAGATCTTCGTGGTCGATAAATACCTGCTACTGAAAAGGGGCCGCTATCAGCAGGTTGCCAACCCTCTGGCTTTGGGCCTGGATCTGAAAGGTCAACCTCTGGAAATCTATGAGGCACGAAACGCCATCGCCGTGGGGAGATTGAACGCCGCCGACAAGTACGCGGCCGAAATTTTCACCAAGGCTGAGGGCAGCCTTCAAATGGCCGAGAACCAGTTGCAGTCGAAGGCCGAAAGAAAGCAGATTATTTCGACATCCCGACAAACAGTCCAATTCGCACAGGACGCTCTGACGCTTGCCTTGCAGCGTCAGGAGGACGAGCGCATTGACAACGAACGTGAGGCCGCAGCGGCCAAGGCCAAGGCGGAAGCTGAGGCGAAAGCAGCGGAAGAAGCTGCCCAAGCGAAAGCCAAGGCTGATGCTGGCATGGCTGAGGCCAAACGCAGGGCTGACGAGGAGCAGCGCCGCCAGGCCGAACTGGCTGCGGCCCGGGAAGCCCAAATGAAGGCTGAGGCCGAGGCCGCCGCGCTCAAGGCGAAGGCTGAAGCGGATGCCCTGAAGGCGAAGGATGAAGCAGCCCAGGCAGAAGCAGAACGAGCTCGTCAGGCCGCCGAGGCACTCCGATCCGAATTGCTGGAACAGTTTAACCGCGTTCTGGAAACGCACGACACGTCACGCGGGCTGGTCGTGAACATGGCGGACGTACTGTTTGACGTCGCCAAGTACGACTTGCGGCCGCTGGCACGAGAGAAGCTTGCCAGGCTCTCGGGCATCGTCCTGGCTCATCCGGGATTACGGCTTGACGTGGAAGGACACACCGATAGCACAGGCACTGTTGAGTTCAACGATAAGCTCTCGCAGGACCGCGCCGAGTCGGTTCGTAGCTACCTGATCGAGCAGGGACTGCCTACGGCAAACCTGACGGCCAAAGGCTTGGGGCAATCCATGCCAGTTGCCAGCAATAACACGGCGGATGGGCGCCAGAAGAATCGCAGGGTCGAAATCATCATTTCAGGGGAAGTCATCGGCGTCCAAGTTGGCAAATAAGCAAGCGTGGGTAGTCTGTAAGCATCGTGCCGGGTATTTGACCGTTCTTTGCGCATGAGAACTGATATCCGCCTCCTGCGCCGAGCTCAACAAAAAAACAACATCTCCAATCCCACAAACGCATCAGGACTACGGGAACGTCTCTGGCAACACGGCGGATACGCGCAGAGGCTGGAGCTGAGGCGTCGGATATAGCGTTTGTGAGGGATGTCAATTGCGAATGACCAGGCCCGACAAAGTCCTGTCGATTTTCGAGCGTTTCTTCATGGCAGCGGCAGTGGTTCTGCTGGCCTTCTTTGTGGCCGCCACGATTTACCGCCATGTCTCTTCCCGTCGCGCACTTCGAGCCTTCGATGAGGCGAAAGCTTCCGTGGCGCGTCATGATTTTCAGGTTCCCGTCGAGTCTGCTGAAGATCAAAAAGTAGACTTCAGCCTGTGGTCGAAGATGCGGGTGGAGGGGTATCGCAAAAGCCTTCTGATTAAGAGAAGTTCACCTCTGGCGGTACTCCACTTTGAAAAATTTAACATGCGCGTACCCGTATTTGAGGGAACGGATGATCTCACGCTCAATCGGGGTGTCGGATGGATTCGCGGGACGGCGAGACCGGGAGAAGCAGGGAACGTCGGGATCGCGGGCCACAGAGATGGTTTCTTCCGCGCGCTTAAGGACGTTGCGACAGGGGATGCGATCGAGCTGGCTACCACCGGAGGCACAATCATCTACACGGTGGATGAGGTTCAGATCGTAAACCCAGAAAATGTGGACGTGTTACGGCAGCGAGCGGTGCCATCCCTTACCCTCGCGACCTGTTATCCGTTCTACTTCATCGGCGACGCGCCCAAACGTTTCATTGTACACGCTGCCCTAAAAAAGCAAATTGATCCTATGGAGTTTCATGAAGGTTCAGCATCTGAGCGAGCCAATCAATTCGAGAAAGAGGAGAAGGGAAAATGACAACACTAATTCGCAGAATCCTGACTGGATTGTGCATGGCCTTAACGCTAGGCGCTCTCCTGGCAGTGTCTGCCTCAGCACAACAAATGCCGCAGACAACATCGGAAAGGCTGGCGGGGACGCCCTCGACCGCCATCCAAGTATTGAGGGGCACTGTGGTTCAAGTTGACGGTAACGACCTCCTGGTTCGGATGTCCTCCGGTGACTTACGGAATTTCATAGTGCCGGAATCGCGCAGGTTCGTTATCGATGGCAAGGAATTGTCCGTGCACGATTTAAAGCCGGGCACCAGACTAACCGCGACCATCACTACCACTACGACCCCGGTCACGCAGAGGACAACGACAATCGGGACGGGAAGGGTTTGGTACGTTGGGGGCAACACCGTGGTTGTCACCCTGCCAAACAACGAGAATCGCATGTACAAGGTACAGGATTCCTACCGCTTCATTGTCAGCGGACGGAAAGCGTCTGTCCACGATTTGAGGAAAGGGATGGTCATCTCTGCCGAGAAAATCGTGGAAGAGCCCATGACGGAGATTGCTTCCAATACCGTGGTCTATGGACAGGCCCCACCCGCACCCAAGCCGGTAGTGGCGCGGACGCCAGCTCCGGTCACGCATGAAGCAGCTCCGGCTCCGGCTCCGACCCCAGCCCCAGCACGAGCTCCGGCACCGACCGAAGTGGCCGAAGCAAAGCTGCCACCTGCATTACCCAAGACTGGCAGTCCGGTTCCACTGGCTGGTTTACTTGGTTTACTATTTACTACCGCTTCGTTCTGTTTGCGGAAACTCCGGCAGGGTTGAAAACGGCTCGCTCGCAGGAACGCCCCCCTGCGCGGCCGTTTATGCCCGAAACTCGCGGCGGCTGGTTCGGAATGGAGACCAGTCGCCGTGTGTCGGGCCTCGCAGGTTGCTGGCCTGTAGCGCACAATTCGTGCAGACCCTGGGACACTGCAGTGACTGCTGACACACAGGATCAGGCTAAAGGGCATTCATTACGAGCCGGATAGTGCCGAAGAATTGCTAGGTGGTTCCCGGCCCCAGAGCTCGGTGAGCGCCAGAGCGAAGGGACAGGCCCTATCGCAACTCTTGTCCGCGCATTAACGGCGGTCTCCGTTGGCGCAAATGAGTTGCGGCGCAGGACTGCTTGACCTGGTCAAAAACGCATCCAATCGGATCCGATCCTTATGTTTCGAGAATCACGAAAGCGGTGATCGTAACGCGTTGTCATGGCTGTTTCTTGAATAGTCGAGAGAGTGAGTGCAGGCCTGGAGAACGCAACCAGTCCAAAGATCAATGCCACGATACCTCTGAGCACCTGAGCACCAGTTACCACCGAGTCTTCGCAAGTTCAATCATCATAGATTTATCCCGTCCCCGTCCCGACATGGTGTCAGTTTGATCTGCGGCCTTCCACGTGAGCGCGCTCCCAACTCCGGACCTTGCGGCGTCCTTCGTCGAAGATTCGTTCGTAGTTCCCAAGCCGGACCTTCTTGCACGTTTCGGCATCGAGTGACTTCCACAGAGGCTCGTACTGATAGAACACCTTCGTATACTTGGACTGTTCGGCGGGCGCAACCTCGTCGGTGCCAAAAAGGAAGCGGTCGGGGTAGCGGTTCATCAAGTCGGCCGTGGTCTTTGTGGCCTGCGGGTTGGCGACGATGTACTTGGCAACTTCGTCCCACGAGATGTCGAAGTACACGTGACGAAGAGCTGGATCGCGCAGGATTTCTTCGATGTTCGCTGCATGACTTCTTATCGGGCGCACTACCCGCCCCACGCCCGTGTGTGCCCAGATGATTGTTGCGTTTGGATGCCGCTTAAAGACGGCCTTGATCTGATTGAGGTGCGCCGGTTCGGATCCCTCCTTCGCGAAGGGGGCATCGATATCGTTATGGATTAGAATGACGAGGCCGACTTCGGCTGCAAAATCGAGTATGCGATCGAGCGCCGGATCCTGAAGGCTAGCGACTTCGCCCGCGACTTTAGCCGCCACGAACTCCTTGTGAATCGTGAACTCGCCAATCCCTGTGAATACACCCGGGAACGTTTGAAGTACCCGACGAATGTGATCCGCAGCGTACATGTCCGTGGGGTTGAACCCCGTGATCATGGGATCGAATCTCGTCCGCTGTTCCTCCGTCAAGGACTTGAATGCCATCGCGATCCATGCATCTGTGAATGAGTAGTAGTACAACGGCGCATCTGTGTTCAGGTAATATGTTGGCGCATGATCGCCGTCAACCCGGTACGACCATTGCTGCTGCAACGGGATGCCGAACAACGCTACACGGCCGACCTTGGTTCCCATAATCGTCAGGAAATCGTGAATGTCGGTGCCTTCCTGGATATAGTTGGTCAGGTGGAAATGGGAATCGTTGAATTCGTAGTTGCTCGACTGTGCGGCTATGGGTGTGACACGGCTCAGCAGGACCACGGCGATCAGCAGAGTAGACGCAAAACGCGGCGGGCAAACGAATTGATATTGTTTCATAAGTGCACTCTCAGTCCAGGAGGATTGAAGCGACTACGGTACCCTCTCGCTCGCGCTCCTGTCTGCGATATTCCTGCCCGTTATACGGGCCTTGAGTTGACGAGGCGGGAGGCGACTACTGCAGGCCAACCGACCCTGGAGAAAACAGGTTGATGTCGAGCTTCTTGGCGACATGCGAAATCACCTTCTGCGCCTTGACGCTGTTGCCTGCTTCATCGAGCGGCGGTGCAAAGACAGCGATAGCTCCCTTGCCCGGTACGACAGCCAGGATGCCGCCCCACACACCGCTTTTTGCCGGCAGCCCGACGTGCCAGGCCCAACCGCCGGATCCATCGTACAAGCCGGCCATCGTCATGGTGGCCAGAATCTCGGGAATGTCCTCACTTCTGATTACGCGTTCGCCGCTGACGGGGTTGGTGCCGCTATTGGCCAGCGTTGCACCCATCTGGGCAAGCTGCTTCACGTTCACGCCGACCGAGCACTGCTTGGTGTAGATGTCGACGGCATCGAGTGGTTCGGAGTAAATGCGGTCATATTTGAGCAGAAGCGCCGCGAGTGCTCTGTTGCCCTGATTGGTCGCTGCTTCCGATTGGTACACCTCGTCGATTAGCGCCAACTTCTCGCCGGCGGCCGCGCTGTAAAAGGCAAGGATCTTGTTCCATTTCTCATTGACGCTCGACCCGGATATCAGGCTGGTGGTCGCGATGGCGCCTGCGTTCACCAGCGGGTTGCCGGTGTGAGTCGGCATGTCTACTACCGCGGAAACGGAATTGAATGGCCGTCCGGTCGGTTCGCTGCCGACCTTTTCGAAGACCTTGTCCGCTCCTTGTTCTTCCATTGCAAGCGCAAGGGTGAAGACCTTGGAGATTGACTGGATGGAGAACGAGTAGCCCACATCACCGAGGGTGTAGACCTTATTGTCAGTGGTGACCACAGCGATTCCGAAGAGCTTCGAATCGACATGGGCCAGATAGGGGATGTAGTCGGCATTTTTCCCCGTCGCGTCGTTCTTGAACATCCCGTACGCTTCATTCACGGCAGCCTTCAGTTGTTCGTCTCTCGGAGCGACAGGGCTGCGGCGTGTCTGCGCTGGGAGCGGGACTGAGGCGAACGCCGCGGCAAAGAACACCGCGACAATCAGCGTTGTCGCCTGCATTCTCTTCGTAACCATTTAGTTCTCCTTCGGATATTTGTTGAGATAGTAGGTCACGCTCGCTTGAATGCGAGGCGCAACCCACTTGAAGCCGTCCTTGCGCTCGAGTGAACCGTAGATATATTCCGCGCCGAACAAGAAGCTGGTCGTTGGCTGGACGATTAGGTTGGCTGTGGCGTAATGGCTGATGTGGTAGATGTTCCCTGGATCTCCGGCCGTGTTGTTGATCTGCAAGTAGGCGTAGCTGAAAGTGGACCGAAGCAATTTGGTCCAGTAATGTTGATATCCAATCTCGCCAGATCCGGTCGGCGTCGCCACTAGATGGCCATGAGCATCGAAGCCCACATCCGTGCCCAGGCCGTAGTTATCGTTGTAGTAGTTGGAGATGCCTTTGCCGATAACCGCCTGGAAGACCATGTTGTTCTTGGAGCCGCCCCATACACCGGAGAGGGAGCCGCCGAATGCTTCCGCGTGGTTCCTCAGATCGGGCACCGTGGAGTTCGGGATAACGCCTCCCACCGACCGCGATATGGCGGCAAAGTAGAGGTGCCCATGTTGATTTTCATACCGGTAGGACCCGATCATGTCGGGCCGGGTGGAGGAGCCGACCGGGCTTCCGTACTGAGTGGAAAACGGCGTGTCAGTCCCGGTTTTTTCGACTGCAAAAGCGATGCTGTTTGCTTTGTTGATGGCTTGCGTATAACGAATCATGGGCTGCCGCGAGCAGATAATTCCGGGAGGGCCTTCAAACTCGAGAGTGTCCGGAAAGGCATCGGCATCACCGAACGTAGTCCAAGCTTGGCCGGCCAGGACGTTCTTGTATTGTGCGTAAAACTGCCGTAATCGCAGCGAATTGCGGTCGTAGTTGCTGAGGAAATCAAATTCAAAATAGCCCTTTACGCTGTCATTGCTGTCATCGCCGGAGCCTACCGGCTGCCGGAATTCCGCCGAGAAACGCGACGGGCGCATGGAGACGGTGGCGTTCACCGTGTGCGGCTGAGGGCTTGACGGGAAGCTCGACGGCACGTATGCGCCGTAGTAAGAGCCGGCTTGATTGGTATCCACAAACACGTCGGTCTTGATGAATCCGCCGAACTTGATGAGCGTGCCTGTCCCTGGCAAGCGGAAGAAGCCGCGCAGAGCAGGGTCCATATCCTCGTTGTTGATCCTCGGCGCGCTCTCGGCATTCTGATTAGCTGCCTCGCGTCTCATCGTCAGATCGCCCATGTGTTCGACCGGCACAAGCGGCGTTGGCACCTTGGAAAGCTGCGAAGCTGGCGCGACCAGCGGTGCGGATGGCGCCGCGGGTGCACTCTGAGCATTCTCGGCCGCGGCGATCTGCTGTTTCAGATCGTTCATCATCTGCTCAAGTTGCTCGAGCTTGCCCTTCAGTTGGTTCAGATCCGGCGACTGAGCCCGAACACATGGAACGCAAACCGAAAGGACGAAGAAGAGATATCTAAGGAATAGGTGTTTCATGAGCGTGCCCTCCCTGACCTCGTGATTGGCTGTACGGCCGCAAAGGTCGGTCTCTATACCCGTCATGCTGATGTCTGCCACTTTTGCGGAGATGTATCTTTTTCCGATTCAGGCATCAAGCGTCTGAACACAGACAAGTTTCTGGAGAGGTGGGAGTGACGGTGATAAGAGCCGGTTGTGCGGCAACGCAAATGTCGTCCCGCTTTGGCGGATGCTAAGGTGTCATAGGCTGCCAGCAGCCGGATGTGCTCTCGGCACCACAGTGCTGGTCCTTCTTCTTCGCTTTGGCTTGGCGCCTCCAGCTTCGTCACCGACGGTTTCCGCCTGCTTCGGGCGTTGGGGGAGGCCGTTTGCGACGGATCCATTAGGGGCAGCGGGGCCCGCCAGGTACATCGCTTGCGATGGGAGGGACCTCTGCGCTCCGGCTACCTGCACAGTCTCCATGATTTGGAGCAGCAGTTCTTCCTGTATCTGGAGAAAGTGGTTCCAATCGTGGGCTGAGAAATACGCGACGATATCCATATCAAGTGAGGATGCACCGAAATTGACAAAACGCACACGAACTGAGGCGCCATCAACGCCAGGGTGTTGTGCCAACAACTTGCTGACTCCGTCAAGAATCGACCGTATCTGTGAGGTAGTGGTTTCGTAACGTAGGCCCAGGACGTGATGGAACCAGAACTGGTCACGTAAGGAAATGTTTTCAAGGCTTGCAGTTGCGATCTGTCCGTTGGGTACGTTGACAACGGTCCGATCGTTTGTACGGATACGGGTCGAACGCAGCCCAATGGCAGTGACGGTGCCCGCCGTTTCACCCACCTTCAAGAAATCCCCCACACGAAATGCTTTGTCGGAAATGAGTGAAACCCCGGCGATCACGTTTTCCAAGGTCTTTTGCGCTGCCAGTGCGATAGCGATACCGCCGACGCCGAGCCCTGCCAGAGCGGTGGCGGGATTCATCCCGAAGAGGCGGAAGATGACGAGTACGCCCACGAAGACGGCGAGCAGGTCACTTGCCCGGCGTGTGAAGCGAAGGACCGAAAGAGCTCCCGTCTGATTTTGGCGTCCGAGCCGCCGCCGAATGTAATCCTCAACCCAACCATTGAGCCGGATGGCGAGCCACACGCAGCCTGCAATGGTGACCACGTTGATCGTGCTGGACCAAAACTGGCGCGCCAACAGAGGAAGTGTGATTGTGGAAACGGCCCAGCGAACGATAAGCGCCAATACTAGCAGGCGAACCGGCCCTGGGAATACCTCAGGATTGGGTAGTTCCGGCTTCCCGCGCAAGCGACGGCGCACGTGGCCCACCGCACGGCTGAGGAAGCGGTTAAGAAGTCCTGTAGCGAGATAGGCAAGCGGCAGGCCGGCAAAGAAGCCGAGCCACTGAGATAGAGGAATATGAGCGATCCGAGTTTCCACTAGGAACTTGATGAAACCATTCTCAACCGACGCCGTGTCTACCTCCGCGTACAGCTCGGGGATGGTGTCCAGAGTTTTGCGGGAGAACAACCAAAAGAAGCCCGCTTTTTTGCGGTCCACGCGCTCGAGCAGAATGTCTACGTTTCCGCTATCGCTGCTAATGGTTCCGACCAAGTCGATGTTCGGTTCGGCCGGAAACGGCAGGGACCCTTCCGGCCGGTCGCTGAGCTCGTTGAGACGGGCGGGCAAGCGCCGGTTCAGGACCTCGTAGAGTTGACGAGCGAGTTCGGCAGCCGGTTCGCCACGCAGGCGGGTGTTCAGGTATTGTGTAGCTGCTCCATCATCCCCCTTGCGGGCGGCGCTCAAGAAGCCGAGCACCGTCCCGCGAGGCGTGGTACGCCCAAGAGCATCCTTGGGCGCCTCCGGTTGGGCTGGAGCCGTAGCGGAATTGGGTGTGCCGGGTTGCCCCCAGGCGCTGGCGCAGAGGAGACAAGCCGCAGTGATTACGGCGGCACCGAAACGACTGCAAATCAATGTTCACCCCGCTTTTTGTCGCGATGCGGCCTTAGCAGCGTGGGCGGGATGATGTTCAGTTTTCGCGGATTGAAGATTCCGATCATTGAAGAACGCTGTCTTCGCGCTACCCGCGAGTATTTCAGCGCCCTTTAGGTGTCCGAACAATTGGATCAAGTTCGCAACTGTGCCAGTCCAGCCGGTTTGATGGCTGGCTCCGATTCCGGCGCCATTATCTCCGTGGAAGAACTCGTAGAACAGGATATAGTCACGCCAGTGGGGGTCGGTCTGGAACTTTTCCGCGCCGCCGTAGACAGGGCGGCGGCCGTTCTCGTCGCGGAGGAAAGTGCGGATCAGCCGGTTGGCTATCTCCTGGGCGATCTCAAAGAGATTCATCAGTTTGCCAGAGCCCGTGGGGCATTCCACCCGGAAATCATCCCCATAATACTGATACAGGTTCAAGAGCGAACGGACAATCAGGAGGTTGATAGGCATCCACACAGGACCGCGCCAGTTGGAATTGCCTCCGAACATGCCAGTGTCCGATTCGGCCGGCACGTACTGCACGCGAAACTCCTGCCCATCCACGTGGAAGACATAGGGGTGATCGAGATGGTAGCGCGAGATCGAGCGAATGCCGTACGGACCCAGAAACTCAGATTCGTCCAGCATCTTCGAAAGGACGCGGCGGTACTGGTTCTCGTCCATCACGTCCAGCAGCCGCGTTCCGCCAGCGCCGTCTTTCAGCATGGATTCGGCCGCCAACGATTCAGTGAATTTGGGGTGAACTTCCAGGAATTTGCTTAGTTTTTTGAGCACATTGGGCATGTGGCTTCTGACTTCCCCGTGAAACACCGTCGCCGCGCACAATGGCAACAGGCCCACAAGTGAGCGCACTTTCAGCCTGGTTGCGGAACCATCAGGCCCCCTGAGAACGTCATAGAAGAAGCCGTCTTCTTCGTCCCACATGCTCTCGTGCCCCAGGTTTCTCATGGCCAGGGTAATCCAGGCGAAATGCTTGGCGAACTTCACGACCATGCGCTCGTAGGTCGGGTCATTGATCGCCAATTCGATGGCAATCTGGAGCATGCACTGGCAGTAGAATGCCATCCACGCCGTGCCATCAGCCTGTTCCAAATGGCCGCCCGTCGGCAGCGGAGCGCTACGGTCGAAGACCCCGATGTTGTCGAGGCCCAGAAAGCCGCCTCCAAAGATGTTGTTGCCGCGAGGATCTTTGCGGTTCACCCACCAGGTGAAATTCAAGGCCAGCTTCTGGAATAGCTCCTCGAGAAACTTCAGGTCGCCGCGGCCCTTTTGCTGTTTCTCGATTTCGTAAACAAAGCGCGTGGCCCATGCATGCACGGGCGGGTTGACATCTCCAAAGTTCCACTCGTATGCGGGAAGCTGGCCGCTAGGGTGCAAGTAGTCATCGCGCACCATCAAGTCCAACTGTTGTTTAGCGAAATCGGGGTCCACGGTAGATAACGCGACACAGTGGAAAGCCAGGTCCCAGGCTGCGTACCACGGATATTCCCACTTGTCCGGCATGGAAATGATTTCGTCATTCAACATATGGACCCACTCAGTATTGCGGCCATGGTAATTTCCACCATGCTCCGTCAGCCAGCGATCGACGTCGTAGCCGTAATACTGTTTGCTCCACAGCATGCCGGCCAGAGCCTGCCGCATCACACGAGCCGCGTCCTCGCTAACGGCGTCCGGGGTGATGGAGGCGTAGAATTCGTCGGCTTCTTTCTGGCGTGTCTCTATCAAACGATCGAACGACTTCGCCAGATCAACCCGGTCGCCAGGCGCAACCGGATTCAGCCGTAACCGGATCACCCGGCTTTCGCCTCCGGGCACTTCCAAACGGTAATGCGGGCACGCCTTGGTCCCGTGCTTTTCGGGATTCACTTTGTCAGCACGGCCGAACACCACGTAATCGTTGATGCCATCCTTTACGTAAGGCGCTTGATTTGGTGTCCCGAAAATGCGTTCCTGGTTCGTCTCGTTCTCGGTGAAAAGGACTGGCACGGAACCTTCACAATAGAGATAGCGAACACCCAGGTCGGGGTGGGAGGCCATAATGACAGTACTCCCATCAGGTCCTTCCCGCTGCTCTAACAGAGGCTTCGGGGCATTCTTCTGCCACGACCATGTGTTTCGAAACCACAGGGTTGGCAATACGTGCACCACTGCCTGGTCCGGCCCGCGGTTGGCAACCGTGATCTTGACGAGAAGGTCTTCCGGTGATTCCTTGGCGTACTCTACGAACACATCGAAATAGCGATCCTGATTGAAGATGCCCGTATCGATCAGCTCGTATTCCATTTCAAGGCGGCTGCGCTGCCGGTTGGTATTGATCAAATCACAGTAGGGGTACGCCACCTGCGGGTACTTGTAGAGGTACTTCATGTAGGAGTGGGTGGGCGTGCTATCCAGATAGAAGTAGTACTCCTTGACGTCCTCACCGTGATTGGCCTCGCTGTTGGTTAGCCCGAAGAGCCGTTCTTTCAGGATCGGGTCCTGTCCATTCCAAAGCGCGAGGGCAAAGCAGAGCTGTTGGTGATCGTCGGAGATGCCTGCCAAACCATCTTCACCCCAGCGGTACGCCCGCGATCGCGCCTGGTCATGGGTGAAGTAGTCCCAGGCGTTTCCTCCCTCACTGTAATCTTCACGCACCGTGCCCCACTGCCGCTCGGAGAGATAAGGCCCCCATTTTTTCCAGGCGACACCGTGGTCGGCTGCCTCTTTAAGCCGAGTCGATTCCGGATTCATTTAATTCGCCTCCATGGAACTCTATTGGTCCGGGGGAATGATGCGCGTCCTCAGCCGCCGACTTAAACTCTTTAGGCACCGCTAAAGTCCTGTGTTCGCTGACGCTCCCAGGTCTAGTTCATTGCCGTTCACTTAGGTCCGCTCAGCCAGGAATACTGCCACGCGGTGGACACATTCTTATAATCTCCGCCAATCGAGATGTAGGCGCCCGCGCTGTAGCTGAATTTCAAAGCCTGGTGCCGGTTCAGAGGTACCGAGATGGTTCCGCCGACTCGCGAGTTCCTCTGGTAATCGTAGTTTTCGGTTCGATTGACGGTGGTCCGGCCGCCTGTCCAAAAGTTCCCATCGAACGATACCCAGAGCCTCGGCTTGAGGGTATAACTGAAGTGTGTTTCTCCGGCTCCGACTGGTTCTTGAGTGCGAGTACTGGTTCCGGGGAAATAGGTGTCGTTCCCGGTGAAAAACCACACGCCGCCATACAAATCAAGCGCCCACCGGCCCCAACGCCTTGCCATTCCGACCTCCGGTTTGATGGCCCAGCGGTGAAGGCTTGGGTTGATCAGCCGCGCAGGGTCATATTGACCCATGGGTACCACGACGGTCAAACTCGCGCCAAGCACGAACCGTTCATGCCACTTCAGGAATTCTTCGGGATGCATGGCGGGAGCGCCCCGGAGATTTACGGAGAATCGAACCCTCGCGTCAGCGAGCCCGGATCGGTATACGCGTGCATCGTCGCCGGCAACTGTGGCTCGGAAATTCCCCACGGCGTAGGGCATTGACGCGACCACATTGGCTGACCGCCTGAAGAATTCAAAGGCGCGGCTGTAGCTGAGTACTGTGGTGTCGAAACGTGCCTTGAAGTCTGTAAGGGGAGCGGTCGGATCAGTGAAGACAGAACCGTCGAAAAAAGAAGTGGACACCGTGACGGCATTCGCGCCCACCGGTGTGACCAGATATGCCCTGGGAACGAGGTCCTGGGCATAGGCGATCGCGCCGGCGATCCAAAACACGAGTCCCAACCCATTCAACAGAAATACCTTGGCGAACGCCACCGATTTGCTGATGCTGGCGAATCCCCAGGCGGCGTATTTATGTGATCATGACATCCCCCCATGCCTCTTGGGTTTCCGTCCTGCCGAGGCGTGCAGAATTTAATGAATCCATGATTCCCAAACTGAATCTCAAATCGAGAGTCCCAGGTGTCACAATGAAGTTCGCGATGCTGGTGCTCGTGATCCCGTGCGCGCTGGCTCCTTCCACCTTCGCCAAGGACAAGAAGAATGGGTCCGATCACATCGGCAAATCCGATCCCGCGAAGGGAGTGAACTTCTATTCCATCGAGAAGGAAATCGCCCTTGGTAAGGAGTTGGCTGAGGATACAGAGAGGCAGGCGAGTCTACTCAGTGATTCCGTGATCACCGAGTACGTGAACCGTCTCGGTCAGAATCTCGTTCGCAACTCCGATGCCAAGGTTCCTTTCACCATCAAGGTAATCCAATCCGAGCAGATCAATGCCTTTGCATTCCCCGGAGGATACATGTTCGTGAACACTGGTCTGATACTGAGAGCAGAGGACGAGGCAGAATTGGCCGGGGTATTGGCTCACGAGATCGCTCATGTCGCAGCGCGTCACGGGACGAAGCAGGCAACTCGTGGCACGATCATGAATTATGCCACGATCCCTCTCATTTTCATGGGAGGATGGGCGGGCTACGCCATTCGCGAGGCAGCCACCTTGGCCATCCCGCTTGGGTTTCTACAGTTCTCGCGCGCAATGGAGCGGGAGGCGGACCATCTCGGTATGGCATACATGTATAGGGCGGGGTACGATCCGAATGCGTTCGTAGAATTTTTTGAAAAAATCCAGTCACTCGATAAGAAGAAACCGGGAACCATAGCCAGGCTCTTTTCGAGACATCCGATGACCGGCTCCCGAATCACGCGCGCGCAACAGGAGATCCAGACCGAATTGAAGCCCCTCGCCGAATATGTGGTGGATACCTCTGAGTTCCAACAGGTGCGGCAACGACTCGCCATTTTGGAAAATCGTCGTAAGGTCGAAAGCCAGTACGAGAGCATCCCGGTGCTTGAAACGCACTAGTTCCGGCAAGATAGATCGGGTGAAACCCCCGAACCCGAAGAAGACAAGCGACCGACATTGAAACGGCATGATTAATTCTCCTGGGAATTTGCGCGCGTGTAATTTCCGGAGTGGCGTATCCTCCGATCCAATCGCATCAAGAACACTTCACCAAGCCGTCGAGGCCAAGTCCGATGGTACTGCGGCAATAAAATAGACTCCCCTTGCCTGGCTGGCAATCAGTAACCTGATTGCAACGATGCGAAATGAAGACGAACCTAGGGGGCTTTTGCGCATTTTGCCTATAGCCAATTGGCTGCCTGAATTGTCCGCGAGTACGGTCCGGGCGGACGTCATTGCAGGCGCTGCGCTTGCTGGCCTGCTCGTGCCGGAAGGCTTGGCATACGCCGGTATCGCTGGGGTGCCACCCCAGGCTGGGCTGTATTCGGCGGCCGCAGGCTTGGCTGTGTATGCGCTCTTCGGTTCGTCCCGGCACCTCGCCGTCTCGTGCACCTCCGGCTCCGCCGCCATGCTGGCCGCACTCGTGGCGCCGCTGGCGGCTGGGGATTTGAGACGATATGCCGCCCTCGCCTCCGCCACTGCCATCCTGGCGGGCCTTCTTTTCCTTCTCTCCAGCGCCTTCAAGCTGGGCTTCCTGTCGGAATTCATCTCTAAGCCCGTGCTTAGAGGGTTTGTATTCGGTTTAGGCATCACGATCATGGTGAAACAAGCTCCGAAGCTGCTAGGCATCGAAAAAGGGCATGGCGACACAATGGCACAAGCCTGGCAAGTGGTCGTCTCTTTACCCCGGTCCAACCTATGGACCTTGGCAGTGGGCGCCTGTGCTGTAGCTGTCATCGTCCTGCTGGGAGTCTTGGCGCCGCGAATCCCGTCGGCGCTCGTGGTCTTCGCGCTGGGGATTGTTGCGGTTCAGCAGTTCGAGCTGAACCGGCATGGAGTGGAAATCGTCGGCAGAGTCCCGGCTGGTCTTCCGCAACTGGAACTACCCCTGGTCTCCCGGGACGACCTGTCTGAATTGTTCACGGGCGCTATTGGGATCGTGCTGATTGTTTACGCAGAGGCCCTCGCGGCCGGTCGCACTTTTGCCGCGAAGCATAAATATGAGGTGAGGCCAAACCAGGAACTGGCGGCGATGGGGGTTGCGAACCTCGCTTCTGGCTTGACGCAAGGAATCATTGTCGGTGGCGGCATGTCGGGGACCGCAGCAAACGAGGCTGGGGGCGCCCGAACGCAGATCTCCACCATCACCACAGCACTGATTTCGGTCTTGACGCTGCTCTTCCTTATGCCGCTCTTCCAGAACCTTCCGGAAGCCGTGCTGGGCGCGATTGTGATTCACGCCGTCTGGCACCTGGCGGATGTCAAGGAGATGCGTCGACTGGCTAGTCTCAAGACCGGAAGCATCTGGGCTGCGCTGACCGCGCTCGCCGGGGTGCTGGTGCTCGGTGTGCTGAAAGGCCTGATCCTGGCGATGTGTCTGACTTTGGCCGCGCTGTTGAAGAAAGTCTCTGCGCCGCAAGACTCGGTGCTGGGCAGGCTTCCCGGCACGGGAACATTTGTCGATTTGGAAAAACATCCCGCCGCAGAGGCTATTCCGGGCCTATTGATCTTCCGCCCGAACGGGATTCTCTTCTTCGCCAATGCGAACCGCTTCAGCAACCGGTTGCGAGCGGCAGTCAAAGACGCTGCTAGCCCGATACGAGAGGTCATATTGAACCTGGAGGCGAGCCCGGAAATCGACGTCACTGTGCTCGACTCGTTGGAGCAGTTGAGAAGCGAACTAAAAGACAATGGTATCGGATTGGCGTTCGCAAGGATTGCGGACCCCGTTCGTGCTCTCTTCCTCCGGAGCGGCTTTCTCGATCGCCTTGGGGAGGCTAATGTTTTCTGGGGTGTGGATAGCGCCGTCGCCGCGCTCCTGCCGGTGGAACATCGTCCTTAAGGGCAACGAATGGAGGCCAAACCCGCGCAGAGGATGCCAAATGCAAACCCTGGCTGAAAACTCCACGAGAGAGTCCAGACAGGTATTAGAGCCGATGGAGAGAATTTCGGAGGTCTTATTTGGTCTAATCATCGTCCTTACGTTTACCTGCTCTTCCAGCGCGACACGGGTCGGCCGGGGCGAAGTCCACGCCATGCTCATCAGTGCGATTGGATGCAGTCTCGCTTGGGGGATCATTGATGCCGTGTTCTTTCTTTTAGGTTGTATTAGCGAGCGAGGGCATAACCTCTTGCTCCTGAGGCGGTTACACAGAGCTGCCGATCCCGACGAAGCAGGACGCGCCATCGCCAGCGTCCTTCCGCCTCTGATAGCCTCCAACCTGCAACCGGCTGTGTTCGACTCGTTACGACAGAAATTGAGCCAATTGCCGGAACTGCCTGCACGGCCTCGACTCGCCAAAGAAGACTGGCAAGGGGCATTGTGTGTATTCCTGTTGGGCTTTGGGTCTGTTCTCCCAATTGTCATTCCGTTCATTTTCATGAACGATGCCAAACTGGCGCTCTGGGTTTCTCACGGCATTGCCATTTTTCTGCTGTTCCTTGCTGGTTATGCGTTAGGCCGCCATGCAAGTGAGCGTCCCTTGCGGGTCGGGGTTGTTATGGTCGTGCTCGGGTTCGCGATGGTTGGTATAGCGGTCGCATTGGGAGGATGAAACAACTTTGCAAGCTCGCCCTGTTTTCCGTCGCGGTGCTACAGACGAGCATGGCCTTGGCTCAAGCAGCGCCGGTAGGCCCGGATCCGAGTGGCAAAGAGTCGTGGGCGTTCACACTCACTGCCGACGGTTACATTGTGCCCAATCAAGGCGGGTATGTTTCTCCAACCTTCGCGGCGGACCGGGGATGGCTCCACCTTGAAGCCCGCTACGACTATGAGAATTTGAGAACCGGATCGGTCTGGGTCGGATACAACTTCAGTGCGGGTAAAGAACTGATGTTCAGCCTGACGCCGATAATTGGGGGCGTCTTCGGCAGAACGACGGGTATCGCACCTGGCTGTGAGGCCTCTGTCACCTACAAGAAAATCCAACTCAGTGTGTTCAATGAATTTGTCGTCGACACAGGCAATCAAGCCGCCAGCTTTTACTACGCTTGGCCCCAGTTGAGCTATTCACCCGTCAACTGGCTTCGTGTTGGTCTCGTGGCGCAACGAACCAAGGCGTACCACACTAGCCTCGATACGCAACGAGGCTTCTTTGTCGGTTTTTCACACAAGAAGATGGAATTCACAACCTACATCTTCAATGCGGGATGGACTCAGCCGACCGTTGTTCTGGAAGCAGGTGTTAGCTTTTGAGAATCACTGTGGACTGCCGGAGAGCCGCTCTATTCGAGAGTTCCTGCCCTCCAGCACCTCCCGCAAGCGGCGCAGCAAGATTTCTTTGGTGAACGGTTTCTGAATAAAGTCCACCTCTGATGGCAGCGCAGAGTTCGGCTTCCGGGGTTCGGGATAACCCGACGTGTGGAGGACCTTCATCTGCGGAAGGAGGTGCTGCAAATACTGTGTTAATTGAGGGCCCTACAGATCCGGCATCACAACGTCCGTCAACAGCAGGTCTAGTGGCCTGTCGCAAAGAAACAATTAGCATGGGGGCGGTGTCTAATATGACATGCCCTTCGGATCTGAGCCCATTGCGTTGAACGCCGATGAACGAGCGGAACTCGAGCAGATCAC
>Ga0335077_10004086_pt1 | contig 17770 bp, 16 predicted proteins | sample Lox_Sample_31_FD_207151 | JGI IMG/M metagenome (GOLD analysis project Ga0335077, IMG submission 207151) | Soil microbial communities from Loxahatchee National Wildlife Refuge, Florida, United States - Lox_Sample_3.1 | ecosystem: Environmental > Terrestrial > Soil > Wetlands | place: USA... | reverse complement strand
CGAGACCGTATGGCAGGCACAGCCTGACATCCAAACGCGCACCGTGGACATGCACGTGCAGCGGTTGCGACAGAAGCTCGGACCGGCGGGTGACGTGATCGAGACCGTGCGCGGTGCCGGGTACCGTCTGAATGCCACCGGTGCGGCGCCGGTGCCCTCGCGCAAGCGGTCGTGAAACTCGCGGGCCGGCTGTTCCTCGGCTCGAGCCTTCTCCTCGCGATAACCGTCCTGGGCCTGATCCTCGCCGCCGATCAGCTGCTCCGCGGACGAATCGAAAATCAAATGGCGCAGGGACTCGAGCGTGAAGCCCGCCTCGTCGCGGAGCTCCTGCCACACGACACCACCACCTGGGAAGACGCCGCGCGCCGACTGGGGGCGCTGATCGGCCACCGAATCACGCTGATCGATCCCGCCGGCCACGTGCGCGGGGATACGGAGTTCGACCGCGCGTCGCTGGCCCAGCTCGAGAACCATGCAGGGCGACCCGAAGTCAAACAGGCGCTCACGTCGGGAACCGGCCGCGGCCGGGACGAGCGCCTCAGCACGTCCACCAATGAGCGCCGACTGTACGTGGCGCTCCGATCCCCCGTGCCGGGCCTCGCGGTCGTGCGCCTCTCGACCACCGTCGATACGCTGGACGCCGAAATCGCGATAGTGGAGCGCGGCATCGGACTCGCAGGGCTCGCGGCGCTCGGCGTCGCGGGGTTCCTCGCCTGGATCCTGAGCGGAACGGTCGTTCACCCCCTGGCACAGCTCGGCGGTGCGGCGCGCGCGATCGCCGCGGGCGAGCCTCCGAGCTTCCCGCATTCACGCGTCTCGGAAATCGCCGATCACACGTTCGCGCTGAGCCTGATGCACGAGCAGCTGCAGGAGCGGTTTAGTGAAATCCGCCGCGAGCGCGAGGAGATGCAAACACTGATCGAGTCCATGGCCGAAGGGGTGCTTGCCGCCGATGCGAGCGGCAACGTCGTGACGGTGAACAGTGCGGCGCGTCAGCTGCTCGGGATGGCGGCCCCGAGCAGCCTGCCTCTGCCGCCTCCGCCGCTCGGCGAATGGTTCCACGACAAGCAGGCGCGCGAACTGGTCCGCGACGCGTTCACCGGCAGCGAAATCGTCCAGCGCGAGCTGGACCTGGACGGGCGTTCCCTGCTCGTGACCACGCGCTCGCTGCCGAACGGTGGCGCGCTGCTCGTGTTTCGCGACGTGAGCGCGCTGCGCCGGCTCGAGGCGGTGCGCCGCGATTTCGTGGCCAACGTGTCGCACGAGCTCAAGACGCCGCTCACGTCCATAGCCGGCTACGCCGAGACCCTGGCGGCCGAAACCGAGCCCGCGAGCCAGCTCCACGGCTTCGCCGAAACCATTCTGAGTAATGCGCGTCGCATGCAGCGCCTCGTGGACGATCTGCTCGATCTCTCGCGCATCGAGTCGGGCGTCTGGAAGCCGAGCAAGCAGCTCGTGGATGTGGCGCTGGCGGCGGACGACGCGTGGAGCGGGTTCGCGGAACGGGCGCGCGCGCAGGAGGTGCGGTTCGACGTGGTGACGACGCCGAATGCGGAGACCGTCCTCGCCGATCCCGATGCGCTGCGCCAGATTTTCGTGAATCTGTTCGACAATGCCCTCCGGCACACGAAGAAGGGCGGGAGCATCACGGTCCGCGCGCAGGAGAGCACGGAGGGCGTGATGGTGGACGTCGAAGACACGGGGAGCGGCATGGCCCCCGAGCACCTGCCGCGAATTTTCGAACGCTTTTACCGGGCCGACGCGAGCCGCTCACGCGCCGAAGGGGGAACGGGCCTCGGCCTCTCGATCGTGAAGCATTTGGTCGAGAGCCATCGGGGACGCGTGGCGGCAACCAGCGCCCTCGGTCGGGGCACGACCATCTCCCTGTTCTTCCCCGGCGAGCCCCGCGCCTAGATGCATCTCGACATCGCTCCGTTCCTCGCCAAGCAAGGGCGCCGTGTGCAGCTCGGCTCGTACGCCACGCACGTCGAGCCGTACTACGAGTCAAACGATCACTACAAATCCCTGCTGCAACGGCACCGGGAGCGGCTCAGTGATCTGCAGCAGCGGCTCTACTCCACGGATCGCTTTGCGCTGCTCGTGATTCTCCAGGGCATGGACGCCTCGGGCAAAGACGGCGCCATCGGCCACGTCATGGCCGGCGTGAATCCCCAGGGGTGCGAGGTGACGAGCTTCAAACAACCCAGCGCGCACGAGCTGACACACGATTTCCTCTGGCGTGCCGTCGCCCGGCTGCCGGCCCGCGGCCGGATCGGGATCTTCAATCGATCGTACTACGAAGACGTGCTCGTCGTTCGTGTGCACCCCGAGCTGCTGCGCCAGCAGTCGGTGTCGGTTCATACGCCGGCCGAGCGGGTCTGGAAGGAACGGTACCAGTCGATCGTGGCGTTCGAGCACCATCTGCATCGTAACGCCACGCGGATCGTCAAGATTTTCCTGCACGTCTCGCGCGCAGAGCAACGCAAACGGTTGCTCGCGCGCATTGAAGAGCCGCACAAGAACTGGAAATTCAACATCGACGACATCCGCGAACGGCGGCATTGGGGGCGCTACATGGGGGCGTACGAGGCGTGCCTCGAGGAAACCGTCACGAAGCGCGCGCCGTGGTATGTCGTCCCCGCCGACGACAAGCCGAACGCGCGGCTGATCGTGTCGCAAATCATCATCGACGCGCTCGATGGCCTCGATCTACGCTTGCCCAAACTCACGGCCCAGCGGCGGCGCGAGCTCGACGCGATGCGACAACTGCTCGAGCGAAAGTGACGCGCCTCACCAAATCCCTCCCCTGAGCTGTTACCTATCCTTCACATAGCCGTTATCCACATTTGACGTTCATAACCCATCGTTTCCCCTATGCGAATTGGGCTCGTGACCGATACCTACGTCCCCCAGGTAAACGGGGTGACCACCATTGTCCGGCGAAGTGCGCTCGCCCTTTCGGGCGCCAACCACGACGTTGCGGTCGTGGCGCCGCGATACCCCGGCCCAGCTCCCGGCGGAGGCTTCCCCGAGCTCCGCGTGCGATCGCTGCCGTTCCCGCCCTATCCAGCGATCCGGCTTTCCCTTCCGCCCCGTGGTGCCGTCGCCCGCTTTCTCGATGCGTTTGAACCCGATGTCGTCCATGTGCACACCGAGGGGACGCTGGGATCCGTAGGCCGCCGCTACGCCCTCAAGCGACGCATTCCGCTCGTCACGTCGTTTCACACCGACTTCCCCCGCTACACGGCCCATTACGGCGTGGCGCCGCTCGCGCCGGCGGTGTGGAAGTGGCTCACCTGGTTTCACGGCCCTGCCGCGATGACGCTCACGCCGGGGGCCGCGCTGCGCGATGAGCTGGAGTGGCGCGTCGGGCACGCCACGCTGTGGGGACGCTGCATCGATACGCGCGAGTTCCATCCCTCGCGCCGCAACGCGGGATGGCGGCGCTGGCTCGCGGGCGGCGACGACACCGTGGTGGTGCTGCACGTCGGCCGGCTCGCGCCCGAGAAGGGCCTGGACGTGCTGATCGAGAGCTGGAAAGCGGCGCGCGAGCAGCTTGGCCAGCGCGCGACGTTCGTGGTGGCCGGCGAAGGGCCGCTCAAATCGCACATCATGCAGCAGCTGCCGTTCGTGCGCGCCCTCGGCTTCCTGCCACGACACCAGCTGGCAACGCTGTACGCAAGCGCGGATCTCTGCGTGCTCCCCTCCCACACCGAGACCTGCGGACTCGTGGCCCTCGAGGCGATGGCCTCGGGAATTCCGGTCATTGCCGCCGATGCCGGAGGACTGCGGGAAAGTGTCAACGAGCAAAACGGGATACTGGTGGCCCCGAACGATGCGTTCGGGTTTGCCATGGCGATCGAGAATCTCGTGCGCGATTCGGCACGGCGATTCGCCCTCGCCGCCGCGGCGCGGGAACGCGCCCTCGAGCGCGATAGCGCTCGCGAAGACGCCGAACTGATCGAGCTGTATGCCCGGCTCGTAACGGCCTCTGAAGGAGCCCCCGCATGCGCCGCGTAATTTTCGTCCTGGCCGATGGCCTGCGCCCCGATGCCATCTCGCGAGAGCGCATGCCGACCCTCAGCGTCCTGCGGGACGGCTTCACGCACGCACCGATCGCCACCACGATCCGGCCGAGCGCCACGGTGGCGGCCCTGGCGTCGCTCGCCACGGGCGTGAGCCCCGAAACGCACCGCTTGATCGAGCCAGGCCTTGGCTTCCTGCCGCGGCTTCGCACGCTCCGCCCGGTCGCTCGGGAGCTGGCCAGAAGCGGAGTAGAAACGGTCATCGCGACCGGCGAGCTCGCGCCGGGAGCGCTCCCCATCGCGTGGGCGCTCGCCGCCACCGCGGGCGCACGCCGGATCGTGGCCGCAGGAAAGCACGCGGGCGAGACCGCGCACACGGCTCACCGGCTGTATCTCGAAGGCGGCGAGGGTCTGGTTTTCGTGTATCTCCCGGACTGCGATCGCGCGGGACATGCGCACGGCTGGATGTCGGAGCCGTACCTCGACGCGACCCGCCACGTCGATGCCGCGATTCAGACGCTGGCCATGCACGCGAGTGACGCCCTGCTGATCATCACGGCCGATCACGGGGGCGGTGGCGTCAGGCACGATGACCACGACGAGCCTCATCCGGTGAACGACGCGATTCCGCTCGTCTTCGCGGGACCCCGCGTCACGCGCCGGCACCGGCTCCCGCTCCCGGTCTCGATTCTCGATCTCCCGCCGACCATCCTGTGGTGGTTTGGATGCGAGGTGCCTGCGTGCTACGAGGGCCAGCCGCTGTACGACGCGTTCGAATGCGCGGAAGCCGCGGAACCGGTTCCGGCCTGATGCGCTGGATCACGCATCTCGGCGGCGCGTGTGCGACGATCGCGATCGGGCTGGCACTGCTGCCGTTCGGCGGCGCGACGGCCCGCCTCGGCGCGACCATGCTCGTGGCCAACGCGTTGTCCCACGCCGCCGTCCAGGTTCTCAAACGCACCGTGGTTCGGACACGACCGTGCGATGGCAGTGGACAGCCGCTCGCGGTGGTCGATGTGCCCGACCCGTTCTCGTTTCCTTCCGGTCACACGGCGGCCGCGACGGCTCTCGCCGCCTGCGCGATTCTGGCTGACCCGCTCGCCGCTCTCGTTGCCGTTCCGCTGGCACTGCTCGTGGGCTATTCGCGTATTCGGCTGCGGGTGCATCACCTGAGCGATGTGATCGCGGGAGCGCTGCTGGGGTTGGGCGGAGCGCTCGCGGCCGCACGCTTGATCGGCTGATCGAGGCACCCCCCCGCCCACGACAATCTTCAGTAGCCTCAAGGTGTTACATAGCTGTTACTATCGCCGTCCCTCAGCGAAAGGCTACCTTTTAGGCGCCCTTACCCTCAAAACCACAGACTTTACAGGGCGTCGATCATGATCAGCTCACGCACCGCGCCTGCCGGCACGGAAACGACCGGGACTGTCATCCCTGCCAGTGCCGTGCTGCCTCGCCTCGCGGCGGTGGACATCGGCACGAACTCGATTCGGCTCGTCGTGGCCGAGCTGCAGCCCGACGGCAGTTATCGCGTCCTCGACGAGGACCGGGAAATGACCCGGCTCGGGACCGGTTTGTTTGAAACCGGGGAGTTGCGTCCGGAAACGATGGAGCTGTCGCTGCAGGTCATCGGGCGCATGAAGGCCATCGCCGAAGGCTTCGCCGTGCAGGACCTCCGGGCGATCGCGACCAGTGCCGTGCGGGAAGCCTCGAACGGGCGTGAGTTCTGCAACGAAGCGTGGCGGCGCTGCCGCGTCCGCATCGAGGTCGTGTCGCCCGAGGAAGAAGCCAAGCTCGTCTTCAAGAGCGTGGCCCGGCATTACCGGCTCGATGACCAGCTGACCGCCATCGTCGATATCGGTGGCGGGTCAACCGAGGTCATTCTCGCGGCCGGCGGCGTGGTCGACCAATTGCATTCGCTGCCACTCGGAGCGGTCCGCCTCACCGAGCGATACGTGAGATCGGATCCCCTCAAGAATCGCCACTGGAAGCAGCTGCGCCGGGCCATCGATCAGGAAATCGAGCACGCGATTGGGACGCCCCCCTTCGTGGCCGAGGTCATGATCGGAAGCGGCGGCACGTTCACGAATCTGGTGGAGATGGCGCAGGCCGAGCGCGACGAGCGGGTGTCGTCCATTCGCGACTATACGCTGGGACGTGCCGAAGTCGTACGCCTGCTCGATCGACTGCGCGAGACTCCCCTCGCGCTCAGGCGTCAGATTCCGGGCCTCAATCCGAAGCGCGCCGACATCATGCTGGCCGGTGCGGCCGTCGTATCGCGGCTGACCAAACAGCTGGGCACGGTGCGAATCCTCGTCAACGACCGTGGAATCCGTGACGGCGTGCTGCTCTCGATGATCGAAGAGCTGCAGGGCGCCGCGGTCAAAGCGCCGGCGCCCGTCGCCACCCGGCTCGAAGCCGCGCGCCGCTTCGCGCGGCAGTGCCGGTCGAATGAGCGCCACTGCGAGCACGTGGGGCGGCTCGCGTCACAGCTGTTCGATGCGCTGCGCGACGCGTTCGCGCTGCCGGAACCCGCGCGCGACGTCCTGCAGGCGGCCGCCCTGTTGCACGACGTCGGATACCTCGTGAACCACGAGAAGCATCACAAGCACGCCTATCACCTCATCATGAACGGCGACTTGCGCGGTTTCTCGGCGCGCGAGATCGAGCTGATCGCCAATGTGGCGCGGTATCATCGCCGGGCATTCCCCAAGCGGCGTCACAAGAATTTTGCGCGGCTCGATCGGGTCGAGCGCCGGCTGGTGCGCCGGTTGAGCGGCATTCTGCGCGTGGCGGACGGGCTCGATCGGACGCACTCGCAGGCGGTCACTGGACTGCGCTGCCGGATGGGCGATGGCTGGGTGCGCGTCCTCGTCACGGCGAGCCGTGATCCCGGCATCGAGCTCGATGACGCGCAGCGGAAGGCCGACCTGTTCGAGCGGGCGTTCAAGAGCGCCCTCACGCTGTCCTGGGTGCAGCCCAAGACGACCACGGTGCGGCGCGAGCATCCGTCGATCCGCCGCGCCGCCGGTACACCGGTCCGGAGTGCGGCGTGAGCGAGCGCGTCGTTCCCGCCTTCCCCCGCGACCACTACATCAATCGTGAGCTGTCGTGGCTCGAATTCAACGCTCGCGTGCTCGAAGAAGCGGCCGATCCGACCAATCCGTGGCTCGAGCGTCTCAAGTTTCTCTCGATCTTCAGCTCCAATCTCGACGAGTTCTTCGAGATCCGGGTCGCGGGACTCCAGCAACAGGCGTACGCCGGAGTCGAGCCGCAGGATTTCGGCGCCGACGGCATCGCGCCCTCCGAGCAGCTCGCCGCGATCGACCGGCGGGTGCACGCCCTCGTCGCCGAGGAGTATCGCGTCCTGCAGTCAGACGTGTTTCCGGGCCTCGCGGCAGAGGGCATCGAGCGCGTCCGCTACGACGGCCTGAGCCAGACCGAGCGTCGCGACGTCGACCGGCTGTTCCATTCCAGCATTTTCCCGGTGCTGACGCCGCTCGCGATCGATCCCGGGCATCCGTTCCCGCACGTGCACAATCGCAGTCTCAACATCGCGCTGCTGATCGACCGGAGAAACCGCTCCGTGCCGCGGCGCCACCTGGCGGTCGTGCAGGTACCGTCGGTGCTCGACCGCGTGGTGGTCGTGACACGCGCACCGGGACGCGTGCGCTACATCCTGCTCGAGGACATCATCGCGAACCATCTGGGCGAGTTGTTCGGCGGGCTGCGGGTGGTGCGGCACACGGTGTTCCGGTTGACCCGCAACACCGATCTCACCATCGAAGAAGAAGACGCTGAAGACCTACTCGAGACCATCGAGGAGAGTCTGCGTCAGCGTATGCGCAGCGATCCGGTGCGGCTCGAGGTGTCCGCGGACGCCGACGAGGCGTTCATCGAAACGTTGACCGAAGCCCACGATCTCGGCGCGGGGGACCTCTACCGGGTCGACGGGCCCGTGGATCTTACGGCGCTCCTGGCCCTGCACCGGCTCGAGGGGTTCGACGGCTTGCGCGATGAGCCCCTCGTCCCGCGGATCCCGCCGGCGTTCGCCCAGGATCGCAACATGTTCGAGATCATCCGCGGACAGGACGTGCTGGTGCACCTGCCGTACGAATCGTTCGGCTGCGTGACCGATTTCATTCAGCGCGCGGCTGATGACCCCGACGTGCTCGCCATCAAGCAGACGCTCTACCGCACCAGCGGCGCGAGCCCCGTGGTTTCCGCGCTCGCGCGGGCGGCCCTGAACGGGAAGCAGGTCACGGCCCTGGTCGAGCTCAAGGCGCGCGCCGACGAACGCAACAACATCGCGTGGGCCCGCCAGCTCGAGGAGTCGGGCGTTCACGTCGTGTACGGCGTCGTGGGATTGAAGACCCACTGCAAGGCCTCGCTCGTCGTGCGGCGCGAGGCGGAGGGCCTGCGCCGCTACGTCCACCTGTCGACGGGAAACTACAATCCCACCACCGCGCGCGTGTACACGGACCTCGGGCTGTTCACGAGCGATCAGGATTTTGGTGAAGACACGAGCGCGCTGTTCAACCTGCTCACGGGGTACGCGGAAGGCTACGAGTGGAAGCGACTGGTCGTTGCGCCGCTGGGCATGCGCGAGCGGATCATCGCCTTGATCGAGCGGGAAGAACGCAACGCGAAAGCGGGCCGCTCGTCCCGCATCATCGTCAAGATGAACGCGCTGGTCGAGCCATCGGTGATCGAGGCCCTGTATCGCGCGTCCCAAGCCGGCGTCCCGGTCGACCTCGTCATTCGCGGCATTTGCTGCCTCCGCCCGGGCCTCCCGGGCGTCTCCGAGAACATCCGGGTGACGAGCATCGTCGATAAGTTTCTCGAGCACAGCCGCATCTTCTACTTCGAAAATGGCGGTGACTCCGAGATCTTTCTGGGCAGCGCCGACTGGATGCCGCGCAATTTCTGGCGCCGCATCGAAACGGTGTTCCCCATCGAGAATGCGCGACTCAAGGGGCGCGTCGTCAACGTGCTCGAGATCCTGCTCGCCGACAACGTCAAAGCCCGGGAGCTCCGGTCCGACGGCACCTATGTTCGCCGTGCGCCCCGCGAGGGAGAGCCCGTGACCCGCTGCCAGGTGGCCCTGCAGCACCTGGCGCGCGAAGCGCGCGAACAGCCCGGCAACCGCCCGCTGTTCCAGCCGGTGATTCGTCGCGCTCCAGTCCTCTCAACGGAAGACGGCGCCACACCCGCGGAAGAAAGCCGGGCCCCCGCCCCGGCCCCCGCCCCGGCCCCCGAGCGCGTCGGGACGGGCGACTAGGCACGCATGCGGTTGCTGGTGGTTCGCCACGCCATTGCCGTCGATCGTGAAGAATACGCCCGCTCCCACAACGACGATACGGCGCGTCCCCTCACCCCCGAGGGTCGCACCAAGATGGAGCGCGGCGCGGTAGGAATCCGCGAGCTCGTCCCCGAGCTCACGACCATCGCGTCCTCTACGCTCAAGCGCGCGTTCGACACGGCCACGATCCTCGCGCGCGCCTACGGCGACTTGCCCGTCGAGAAGATTCCCGAGCTTGCTCCCGGCACGCCGCTCGACCGCACGATCAGCTGGCTCGCCGCGCTCCCGACAAAAGGGAACGCCGCCGTCGTGGGTCACGAGCCCGATTTGAGCCGGCTCGTTTCCGCGCTGCTGTGCGGCGCCGACCGGCCGTTCATCGAATTCCGCAAGGGCGCCGCCTGCCTGCTCGAGTTCACGGCGCCGGTGGCGCGCGGTGCCGGCGTCATGGACTGGTTTCTCGGCCCCAAGCACCTGCGGCGAATCGGCGCCGACCGTGACTGACGCGCGCGCTGAAGTCTTCAACACGGGGGCGAGGGTTGCCGCCGCCCGCATCGCCCTCGCCCGCCTGGACCAGGCGGACGCGGCGGCCGATCGCCTCGCGGACGCGATCGATCCCGAGGCGCTGCACGACTTCCGCGTGGCCGTGCGCCGGCTGCGCAGCACACTCCGCAACTTCCGCGGTGAGCTCGACGACGAGATCCCGAAAAAGCTGCGCACCCGCCTGCGCGAGGTGACGCGCGCCACGACGCCGGCCCGCGATGATGAAGTACTCAGCGATTGGGTCAAAGACCTTGCCCGCACCATCCCCGCCGGCCGCCGCGGCGGGATCACCTGGTTCCGGCGCAGGCTCGGCCGGCGCCGCAAAGGCGCCTACGCCGAGATCCGCGAGAAGATCCTGCCGCGCTTCCGCAAACTCGACCGCCGGATCCGCAAGTCGCTTACTCCCCTCGTCGAGGAGCAGGATGCTGAAATCGCGCAACCCACGTACGGCATCGTTCTGGCGACGATCATCAGCGAACACACCACGGCGTTGCGTGATGAGCTCAGCACCTACAACTCACCGGCGGACGACCCCGCGGGGCATCGCGCCCGCATCGTCATCAAGCGGCTGCGCTATCTGCTCGAGCCCCTGGAAGAAAGCGACCCGGCAGCCGCGGCCCTGATCCCCCGGCTCAAGGAGCTGCAGGACGCGCTCGGGGCGGTGCACGATCTGCAGATCCTGGCCGGAGAAATCGCCGTCGGCGTGACCGACGCGGCATCCGAGCGGGCACGCGAGCAGCATGAGCGCATCCTCGACCCCGAGACCGCCGAACAATCGCCCCGGAAAGGCCCACGGGCCGCCACCAGCGGGCTCCTGGCGCTCGCCCGGTTGATCCACGAGACAAGACAGCAACGGTTCGACCAGTTCGTAGCCGAATGGCGAACCGAAAAGATCCCGCAGCTCCTCCACGATTGCGCGGCCCTGGCGACGGCGCTCTCCGGGGCCGCGACGGGCAGCCCCGCCGCGCCGTCCCCCATCCCCGGTGATTCCCCGGCAGATGATGATTTGCCTCAGCCCAGCGAGCCCCCCGCTCGGACGGACGACACCCCCGCCGTTACCTGACCGTTACACATCCTGCTGTAAGTCGTGACTTGGGAAAAGTTGGTTTCGATCGTCGCCGATCGTCGTTCACTCCACTAACCGCAAGGGAGAATCAATCATGGGTTTGCTGCGTCGGGCGCTGGCCGCAGCCGCTTTCGCTACCGCCATAGGCACAACCGTGCTGGCAGCTCAGGGCGCGCCGGCACCTCCGCCACCGCCCGCTCCTGCTCCGAATCCTCTGACCGTCGGGGCACTCGTCTACACGCAGTACCAGTACTTCTTCAGCGATTCCGCTCAGGGCCTGAACCGCTTCGATGTGACCCGTGCGTACATCAACGTCATCGGCAAGTGGTCCAACGGGATGTATGCCCGAATCACCGGCGACATCTTCACGAACACCGATAGCTCGCGCGCTTATCGCCTGAAATACGCCTACGCGGCGTACACTCCGGCAAAGAGTCCCCTCACCTACAAGGCGGGCCTGATCCACACGCCGTGGCTCGATTGGGAAGAGACGCTGTGGGATTACCGCGTGCAGGGCTCCATGCCGATGGAGCGGAACGGCTACCTGTCGTCGGCGGATTTCGGCCTGGGTATCGACGGCATGTTCAACCACGAGCAAGCCAATTTTCAGATCACGGCCGTCAATGGCGAGAACTACAACAAGGGTACGGGAGACGACGGTAAGGACATCCAAGCCCGGCTCTCGGTACGCCTGGTCCCGTCGGACGACCCGAGCCGGGTGGGTGGGCTACGCATCACGGCCTACGGTGGCTGGGGCACGCCCAATACCGGCGGAGCGCGGTCACGCGTGATCGGACTCATCTCGTACAAGTCGAAGCTCTTCACGCTGGCGGCTGAAGCAGCTTCGACCCGGGACAGCACCACCGGGGCGCCTCCTGCGGTTCCCTCGACGAAACCCTTGAACGGCCACGTATACGCCGCCTATGGCGTCTACCACGTACCGCATTCTCATGCCGCGATCATCGCCCGCGTGGACCGCGCGAAGCCGCAGTCAGGGACGGTGAGTGTCGCTGCGTCGCAGTGGACCAACCGGTACATCGCCGGCATTTCGTATCAGTTGACGCCCCAGTGGCGCCTCCTCGCCGACGTGGATTACCTGTCGTACGAGCTGACGCCGACCGCCGCGCAGAAACTGCAGCAAGGCTCGGCATTCTTCCAAACGCAAATCAACTTCTGAAAACCGTGACCACGAGGATAAACGGAATGAAACGCGTTTCGCACGGGGCGCTCGGCGCCCTGACGCTGGCGCTTGTGTCCGCTCCGCCCGCCGCCGCCCAGGTCAAGCTGAACGGTGCGGGCGCCACGTTTCCGAACATCATTTATCAGGACTGGATGATCACGTACAACAAGACCCACTCCGACGTGCAGCTCAACTACCAGTCGATCGGTTCCGGCGGTGGCATCCGTCAGTTCTCCGAAGGAACCGTGGACTTCGGCGGCAGCGATGCGCCGATGAGTGACTCGGCGATCGCCGCGATTCAGGGGAACGTGCTCCACATCCCCACCGTGCTGGGTGCGGTGGTCGTGACCTACAATCTGGCGGATGTAAAACAGCCGCTGCGCTTCACGCCGGACGTGATCGCGGACATCTATCTCGGCAAGATCACGAAGTGGAGCGACCCCCGAATCACCGCCAATAACCCGGGGGTGAAGATTCCCGACGCGGACATCGTCGTCGTGCACCGGTCCGACGGTTCGGGAACGAGCTACATCTGGACCGATTACCTCTCGAAGGTCAGCCCGGAATGGCAGAGCAAGGTCGGAAAAGGCACCGCGGTAAATTGGCCGGTCGGGCTGGGCGGTAAAGGCAATGAAGGCGTATCCGCGACCGTCGGGCAGACGCCCGGTGCGATTGGCTACATCGAGCTGGGCTACGCCAATGCGAACAAGCTCCCGGCGGGCATCCTGCGCAATAAGGCGGGAACCTGGGTTACCCCGACCTTGCCGTCGGTGACCGCCGCACTCGCGGGAGCCATGTCCACCATGGGCCCGAGCACGGATTTCCGGGTTTCCATCACGAACCCCGATGGCAAGGAAGCGTATCCGATCGCATCCATGACCTACCTGCTCGTCCACAAGACGTACGCCGACGCCGCGAAGGCCGGTGCCCTGCTCAAGTACATCTGGTGGGCAGAGACCGAGGGTCAGGCTCGCGCCGAGCCGCTGGGCTATGCGCCGCTCCCCGCCGCCCTCAGGCCGTGGATCGAAGCCCGGTTGAAGACGGTCACCGCCGACGGGAAGATGGCCTGGAGTAAGTAACCGGCACGCGGGGATCCCCTCCCCCCAGTGCCGTTTTCCCCCCGTGTGGCTTCCCCTCGCCGCACGGGGGGTGTTATTTGTCACAGCCGTTACATGCCCGTGACAATCTGCGGGTAGGTTACCGCGACATGACCGCGCTACCCACCGAACCGGTTCCCGCGCCCCTGCCATTCGAAGATCAGCTTCCCACTCAGCCGGAACCGCGGCGGCGAGGAGTGACGAACCTGGGCGATCGGTTGTATCAGGCCACGCTCTCGGTGCTCGCCCTGATGCTCCCCCTGGTGCTCGCGACCCTCGTCGGATTGCTGATCATCAATGCCGGGCCTTCACTGAAGCGCTTCGGGTTCCATTTCCTGTGGACGTCAGTGTGGGATCCCGTCGCCGGGGAGTTCGGGGCGGCGCCCATGATCTTTGGAACGGTCGCATCGTCATTTCTAGCACTGCTTCTCGCGGTCCCGCTGTCACTCGGGGTGTCGGTATTTCTGACGGAGTTCGCGCCCAAATGGCTGCGGGCTCCCGTGGCCTTCACCGTCGAACTGCTCGCCGCGATTCCGAGCGTGGTGTACGGGCTGTGGGGCATCTTCGTCCTGATCCCGTTCCTGCGCACGTTCGTCGTGCCGCCGCTCCGGCACGTGCTCGGATGGACGCCATTTCTGTCGGGCGTGTTCTACGGCAACTCGCTGCTCGCGGGGGCGGTCATTCTCGCGATCATGATCGTTCCGTACATCGCTGCCGTGTCTCGCGAAGTGCTGCTCGCGGTGCCGAGCAGCCAGCGGGAAGCAGCGCTCGGGATGGGAGCCACGCGCTGGGAGGCCGTGTGGACGGCGGTTATTCCTTACGGGAGGGCCGGGCTGATCGGCGCCGTCATCCTGGGCCTCGGGCGAGCGCTCGGTGAGACAATGGCGGTCACGATGGTGATCGGCAATCGTCACGACATTGGCCTCTCGGTGCTCGGGCCCGCGTATACCATGGCCGCCGCGATCGCCAACGAATTCAGCGAGGCCACGACCAACCTGTATCTGTCGGCGTTGTTCGAAGTGGGGCTCGTCCTCTTCGTCATCACGGTCTGCGTGAACGCGCTGGCCCGCTTGCTCATCTGGCAGGTGGCGCGCGGCACGGCAGTCGGGAGCCGGGCGCTGTGAGTACCGGTGCCGTGACGGCGGGAACCGTCGACGCGCGCGGCGGCGCGCGGCGCCTGCGGCGCCGCATCATGAGCGGCGTCATGACGGGCGTCGTCTGCGCCCTGTGCTTTATCGCGGTGCTCGCGCTGTTTCTCATTCTGGGAGACCTGATCCGCAAAGGCGCCTCGTCGCTCGACTGGAATTTCTTCGTAAAGAATCCGGCGCCCGCGGGTCAGGCCGGAGGCGGTGTTGCGAATGCGATCGTGGGGACGGCCATCATCGTGGGTTTGGCGTCGGTGATCGGCCTTCCCATCGGCATCGGGACGGGCCTCTATCTTGCGGAATTCGGCTCGGGACGGTTCGGCTGGATCGTGCGGTTCGTCGCTGACGTGATGAACGGCACTCCCTCGATCGTCGTGGGCATCTTCGCGTGGACCTGGCTCGTGAAACCGATGGGGCATTTCTCGGCCCTCGCCGGCGGGGTGTCGCTGGCCGTGCTCATGATCCCCATGATCGCGCGAACATCGGAGGAAATGATCCGCCTCGTGCCGCATTCCCTGCGCGAAGCGGCGCTCGCGCTCGGCTATCCCCGGTGGCGTACATCGCTGCACGTCATCGTGCGAACGGCCCTCGCTGGGATCGTGACCGGAGCGCTGGTTGGCGTGGCGCGTATTGCGGGCGAAACGGCACCGCTCCTGTTCACCGCGCTCGGCAATCTGAATTTCTCGACCAACGTGCTGCAGCCCATGCAGGCGTTGTCGCTCCAGATTTTTACTTATGCCACTGGCCCATTCGAAGACTGGCACCGCCTGGCCTGGGCCGCGGCGCTCGTCCTCATGGGACTGGTCCTCGTCCTCGCCCTCTCCGCCCGCTGGGCAATAAGGCAATACCGTGCCGGACGCTGACCCGAATAAGCGGCTCGAGGCGGTGCACCTCACGGCGCTCTATGGACGCCGTGCGGCGGTAAAGGATGTCTCGATCATGTTTCCACCCAACACGGTGACGGCCATGATCGGGCCGTCCGGCTGCGGCAAGAGCACGTTTCTCCGCTGCCTGAATCGGATGCACGAGCTGTCGCCCGAGGGGTGGGCCACGGGACGGGTGCTGTTGAATCAGGATGACATCTACGGCCCCACTATCGACCCCGTGCAGCTGCGGCGCCGCATCGGCATGGTCTTCCAGAAGCCCACACCGTTCCCGACCATGTCGATTTACGACAACGTAGCGGCGGGCTTGCGGATCAACGGCCACCGACAGCGCCGGGCGGAAACCGACCAGGTGGTCGAGCGGTCGCTGCGCCACGCCGCGCTCTGGGACGAGGTCAAGGACCGGCTCAGCGCCAGCGCGCTGGCGCTCTCGGGCGGCCAGCAGCAGCGCTTGTGCATCGCCCGGGCGCTCGCTCCCGAGCCTCAGGTGCTGCTGCTAGACGAGCCGACCGCCGCACTCGATCCAGGTGGCACGCAGCATATCGAGGAGCTGTGCCACGAGCTGAAGACGACCTATACGATCGTGATCGTGACGCACAACCTGCAGCAGGCGGCCCGCATCTCCGATTTCACCGCCTTCTTCTACATGGGCGAGCTGATCGAGCGCGGGGTGACAAACGAGCTGTTCACGAGCCCGACCAAAGAGCAAACCGAAGCGTACATCACTGGGAGGTTTGGATGACGATGGTGGGAAGGCCGGAACCCCCTGTCCTGGCTCCGCAGCCGGCGGCTCCCGCCCCGGCGGCCCGCCGGTTCGCCGGTCCGCCGATCATCGACGCCCGTACTTACAATTTCTGGTACGGCGAAACGCAGGCGCTATTCGAGGTCACGCTCGCGATCCCGCGGCGCGCCATCACGGCGCTCATCGGGCCCTCGGGGTGCGGCAAGTCCACCTTCCTGCGATCCATCAACCGGCTGAACGAGTTGATCCCGCGCACGCGCCATACGGGCGACATCCTGCTCGAGGGCGTGTCGGTGTTTTCGCGCGGCATCGATCCCGTCGAGCTGCGCCGGCAAGTCGGCATGGTGTTTCAGCAGCCCAATCCGTTTCCCAAAACGATCTTCGACAACGTGGCGTATGGCCCCCGGCTCAACGGGCTCGCCGCGGAGCACGAGATGCCGTCGCGCGTGGAGCGTGCCCTGCGTCAGGCCGCGTTGTGGGACGAGGTCAAGGACCGGCTGCAGAGTCCCGGAACGAGCCTGTCGGGCGGCCAGCAGCAGCGGTTATGCATCGCTCGGGCGCTCGCCAACGAGCCCGAAGTGCTGCTCATGGATGAGCCGTGTTCGGCACTCGACCCCGGCGCCACGCAGCGCATCGAAGAGCTGATGGTCGAGCTGAAACAGACCTACTCGATCGTCATCGTCACCCATAATATGCAGCAGGCATCACGCGTGTCCGATTTCACGGGCTTCTTTTATCTGGGCCGGCTCATCGAATTCGGAGCGACGAATCAGCTGTTCACGCGGCCCGAAGACGAACGGACCGAGGCCTACATCACTGGGAGGTTCGGTTGAGCCCTCTGCCCGAACAGACGGGACCGGTGCGGACGCCGGTCGTGCATCGCCATTTCCACGACGAGCTTTCGGATCTCAAGGCAAAGCTCCTCACGATGTCGGGCGAAGCCCAGGATGCGCTGGGCCACGCCCTCGACGCGCTGCTCCGCCGCGACGGCGACCTGGCCGTCCAGGTGATCGCCGGTGATCGGGGCATCGATGCGCTCGAGCTCGAAATCGAGGAGCGCGTCACCGACTTGCTCGGCACCCAGCAACCGATGGGACGCGACCTGCGGCTGCTCATCTCCGCAATCAAGATTGCGAACGATCTGGAGCGCGTCGGCGATCACGCCGTGAACATCGCGCAGTCGGCCGAGCGGTTGCTGTCGGCGCGCCTCATCGCCCCCGAGCCGGAATTGCTCGAGATGGCCCGTCAGGCCCGGTCCATGCTTTCCGGCGCGCTCGACGCGTTCGTCCGCGGCGATGCGGCGCTGGGACGGGAGATCTGCAGCCGCGACGACTCAGTCGACGCGCTGCATCACTCCGTGTTCCGAATTCTCCTGACCCACATGATGGAAGATCCACATATCATCGGCGCGGCCATGGAGCTGTTCCTCGTGAGCCGTAATCTCGAGCGGGTGGCCGACCTCGCCACGAATATCGCCGAAGATGTGGTTTTTTTGGTCGAAGGAAAAACGATCAAGCACCACGCGGAGCAAGGCGGCTAAGTCGCGCCGGGAACCCGGCGCTGCTCGAGCAGCGCCGGGTTCGTGAACGGCTTGATCAGGATCAGCCCCGCCAGGAATCCTCCGACGTGCGCCCACACGGCCACACCCCCTTCGACCCGCGCGAACATTCCCACCGTGCCCTCCAACACCTGCAGCACGAACCAATACAGCAGCATCACGTACGCCGGGAGCACGATCGTCGTCACGAAAAATCCCAGCGGCAGAAGCAGGTGCACCCGGACCCGGGGG
>Ga0335077_10004084_pt1 | contig 17778 bp, 21 predicted proteins | sample Lox_Sample_31_FD_207151 | JGI IMG/M metagenome (GOLD analysis project Ga0335077, IMG submission 207151) | Soil microbial communities from Loxahatchee National Wildlife Refuge, Florida, United States - Lox_Sample_3.1 | ecosystem: Environmental > Terrestrial > Soil > Wetlands | place: USA... | reverse complement strand
TCAAATGGTTTCACCAGCGCCCTGCCGGCGCCAGCAATCTGCTGAAGGGCGATCTCTGGAACAGCAGCGTCATCGTGACGACGTCGCGCGGGCTCGGCAATACGCTCGCCATGGCGGAATGGGCGACGGCGGGCATCCTGCATTTTGCCAAGGGCATGCACCGCGCCGCCGTCGACCGCGGCGCCGGCAGCTTCGATCATCGCGCCTATCGCCCGCTGCAGATTGCGGGCAAGACGGCCTGCATCGTCGGCGCCGGCGGCATCGGCCGCGAGGTCGGCCGGCTCTGCGCCGCGCTCGGCATGCGCGTGGTCGGCACGCGGCGCCATGCGCATGCAGGCGAGGCTTTGCCGGCGGGATTCAGCGCGCTGGGCGGCATCGAGGATCTCGACCGCTTCCTGCCGGAGAGCGACGTCGTCGCGATCTGCTGTCAGTGGACGCCGGAGACGACCCGCCTCTTCGATGCGCGCCGCTTCGCCGCCATGAAAGCGGGGAGCATCCTCGTCAATGTCGCGCGCGGCGAAATCGTCGACGAGGACGCGCTGGCCGACGCTCTGCGCCGCGACCATCTGCGCGGCGCCGCGCTCGACGTCTATGTCGGCGAGTTCGAGCGCCTGCCGCCGCCACAGCTCTGGTCCGATCCCCGCGTGCTGATCGCGCCGCATATCTCGTCGGTGAGCGACGAGGATCGGCACGGCGCCATCGATCTCTTCTGCGAAAACCTGCGCGCCTATCTCGCCGGCAAGCCGCTGCGCAACGTCATCGATTGGGAGCGGGGGTATTAGCTTGCCCGCCGCTTCCGCTCACGCGGAGGCGTGGCTTTCGACGTAGGCCTGCAACCAGCCGAGAATTTGCGGCCAGCCGCGGTGGCTCTCGCGCGACGCCGCGGTCACGAGGCCGGAATGCGTCAGGCGGACGAGCGTCACGCCGTCTTTCTCGACGAGGTTGAGGCGCACCAGAGATTCGGTCGCGTCCGGCTGCCAATTCGGCAGCCAAGTGAAGCTCAGCAAGCGCGGCCGATCGATGGTGCGGTAAACGCCTGTCACAGTGAAGGGCCGGCCGCCGACGCCGACGCCGCTCATCATCCACTTCCCGCCGGGCCGCAGATCCGACTCCATGTGCGTCGTCTGGAAACGGCCCTCCGCGCCCCACCATTTGATGCGTTGCGCGGGGTCGGTGAGCGCTTCGAACACCCGCTCTGCCGGTGCCTTGATGCTGACTTCCTGCACGATCGTGTCGCTTGCGCCGGATGACGTCATTGGTCCTCCTCGACATATCGTTTGAGACTGGTGAGAGCATCTCCCCAAAATGCTTCGTAGTCGCGGAGCCAGGTCTCGACCGCCTGCAGCGGCCTGGCATTCAACGCGCATATGCGCGCGGTGCCGTTCTTGCGCGTCACGACCAATCCGGCCGATCGCAGCAAGCGCAGGTGCTTGGAGATCGCCGGACGGCTCGTGCGGAAATTCGCCGCGATCTCGCCGACGGTGCGTTGGCCGTCGCGCAGCAGGTTCAAGATCTCGCGCCGCGTCGGGGCCGCGATCGCCCGGAACACCGCTTCGTGCTGCTTGCGCGTCAGCGTAACCATTTGGTTACAGATAGACCAGGTGGTTACGGAGTGTCAACCGCCTCCGAGCGAGGTGACGCCCGGGTTTACGTCGGAGCGCTTGGCTTCCAGAAGCGGCAGCCGTTGAGGAGGAGATTGACGCAATCATCGGCCCAGGCTTCGAGCTGCGCCTCGCTCATCGGCTCGCCCAGGCCGAGGGCGCGGCGCTGGGGCAGGGTGATGACGAGCTCGAGGAACTGGGCCGCGGCGAATTCCGGACGGTCGATGGCGAGGTCGCCGGCGCGCGTCGCGCGCTCCAGCAAGGCGGCGATGTGCCGGACCGCTTCGGCGCGGCTGCCTTCGCGTGCCGCGATGGCGGCGAGCTCGGGAAAGCGCTGCGCCTCGGCGATCATCAGACGGCTCAGCGCCAGCGCCATCGGCGCGAGAGCGGCGCGCAGCACCAGCCGTGCCAGGCGCCGCAGAATGTCCTCGAGACTGCCGCCTTCATAAAGCGGCGTGCCGGCGGGCGGCCGCAAACGCTGGATGATCCGGTGCACGACGGCGCTGAACAGCGCCGCCTTGTCGGGAAAGCGATGATAGAAGGTGCGCTTCGAGATGCGGGCGTGCTGCGCGACCCTCTCGATGCTGGTGGCGCCGTAGCCCTCGGCAAGGAACAGCTCAGTGGCGATGTCGAGGATGCGCTCGCCGAGCAGCGCCGCCGCCTCGCGCGACGGGCGGCCGCCGCGCCGGGAGGGAAACGCCGTCGGGTCGGTGTCGCTCGCGCCGCGCCCGCTGACCCGCTTGGCCAAGTCGCGGCGGCTCAGCGTCCGTAGCCGTAATAGCCGGGCGGCGGGTAGTAGGCGGCCGGTGGCGGCGGCGCGTAGGAATAGACGGGGGGCGGGGCGTAATAGACCGGGGGCGGCGCGTAAGGCGCGTAATAGGTCGGCGCCGGCGCGTAGACCGGGGCGGCGAGGGCGCGGACCGGGGCTGTCAGGATCGTGGCGGCACCGACGACCGCCGCCGCGCCCAAAGCGGCCAGGCCGAAGACCAGCCCACCGTCGTGATGATGCCAGTGTGCGGAAGCGGGGGTAATCGGCGCGGCGCTAAGGGCAACCGCGCTCGTCGCTCCGATCATCGCGGCTCTCAAGTTCACCATGATCAGCTCCCAACCAGGCGTCGCTTCGTCTCTTGCGACGCAGACCGATATAGCATCGATCGAAACGCAACGCAACGGTACCGTTGCGTTATCTGCGTGGATCATTCATATGGGGGTATTAGATGCTGGTTTGACAATCATAAAGGGTTGACCGATGGACCCTGCTTCCGCGGGGGGCCTCGCCGCACAAGCGCGCCCGGCGCAAAAATCACACGGCCGGGAGGGCCGAGTCGCGATGGACGGCATCGCGGCACCCTTGCCATGCTGACGTTCGTGGCGCGGCGGAAACAAGCGCTCAACGCGCACCGCGCGCAGCACCTTGGAGGGCCCGAATGCGGATATTTCTGCCCGCGGCATGCGTGATTGCGCTGATGCAACTCGCGGCATCGGCGCCGGGAGAGGCGGCGAGCCTCGCCCTCGGCGCAACCTCCGTCACCGCGCCCTTGCCGGAGCCGTCGCGCCTGCTGGTGCCGGTCGCCGATGCCGAGCATCAGCGGGTGGCGCAAGCGCAACGGCGCCTGCGCGCGCTCGGGCTCTATCACGGCACGATGAACGGCACGTTGGGGCCGCAAACCCGCAGCGCCTTGTCGGTCTATCAGCAGAAGCTGAAGCTGCCGGTGACCGGACAGCTCGATCAGGTCACGGCCTACTCGCTGGAAAACAACGAGCTCGTCCAGGTATGCGCCGCGCACGGCATGGGCGCTGCGGAGTGTCTCGGCGCGATCGAGCAGTTCCACGCCATGCTCAACGCGTCCGGCGGCACGACACCCCCGGCGTCAGCGGACCTCATCGTCCGGCAAGCCTGCGCGGGGGCGCAGGCTGCCTCGGATTGCGCCGACGCCGTCGCAAAGATGGATGCGTGGCTGAATGCGCGCTCGGCCGCGCCGAAGTGAGGTAGCGTCGGCGTGTGAACCAGGTTTTCCGAATATCGTGCGGCGCAGAGATGGGCCCCCGCTTTCGCGGGGGCGACGGAAATATAGAGAAAATTCAAATTGATTCGTCATTCCCGCGAAAGCGGGAATCCAAGCAAACGTGCCGCGTCGACGTCATTCAAATCGATATCTTCACACGCTCAGCAGCCGGTCGCGGGCCGACGATATGCGCCGATGGCGATGCCTTCGTCTACGCGCTCCGGCGCTGGTCGCGGGCGGCGGGTCGGGCCGGCTCGCTTGCGTTGCCGGACTCGATCGCGCCGGCAAGCTGGCCGCCGCGCTCGATCTCGATCTGCTGATAGCGCAGTTTGGCAGCGACGTGGCCACTGGCGCGAATCACCAGACGCTCGCTGACCTTCAGGTCGCCCTCGAAGCGGCCGATGATCTCCGCGTTCTGCACCGCGGCCGTGCCCGAGAACAATCCGCCATGCGCGATCCGCAATTCCTTGCAGGCGACGTTGGCCTCGACCTTGCCCTCGACGACGAGACAATCGCAGGATTTGATCTCGCCGGAGACGACGATCCCGGGGCCGACGACGAGCATGCGATCCGTCGATTGCGGCTTCGGCGGCGTTGCCGGAGCCTTCGCGGGCTGAGCCTCGAACAGGCGCTTCATGACACGACTCCTCTATGATGATTTGGGCGCATTCGCCGCCTGCCATCTGGAGGGAGCCGCATTAAGAGCGGTCTAATGGTGCGACGTCGCGGCGCAACAATAAATCGCCGCGGCATGGCCTGCGCGAGTCGATCCTGATTCGACGGAGCGTCCTCGCCCGCGCAGCGCGATAAGAGCGCTTGGTGCTATGCGCGAGCGGGTTTCATAACAAGCCCATTTATCGCCACTTGGTCTCTAATCATCGGCGGATGCTTCGTTTAATGCGTTAGAGGCGCGGGTCAGGCACCTTCGTGAGGTCGTCCGATGTCGAGGCTTAAAAATCCCGCCCTCAGCGTGGACCGTTTGGTGGGCGCACGGCTTAAGGAGCGCCGGACGATGCTCGGTTTGAGCCAGGATGATTTGGCTCAGCGCATCGGCATCACCTATCAGCAGCTCCACAAATACGAAAACGCCGTCAATCGCATCTCGGCGAGCCGGCTGTTCCTCTGCGCCCAGGAGCTGAACGCGCCGATCGACTATTTCTTCGACGATCTCGCCGGCCCGCTCGCCGCCGAGGAGCGCCGGCCGCGCCATCGCCGCTCGCTCTCCTTCAGCCGAGCGTTCAACGAGATCTCCGAAGCCCATCTCCAGCGCGCGCTCGTCGAATTGGCGAAAGTGCTGGCGGAATCGGGCGGCGAGTCGCCGCAGCAGGACAAAACTTCGTGATGCCGCAGCCGCAGCTGAGCAAATCGCCCGCGGACGAGGGTACGGCGCTGCGCGCCGCCGAAGCGTGGGCGACCGCCGTCGAAGCCTTGGCCGAGGCGGAGCGGCAGAAGCGGGATGTCACGCTCGAAAAAGAAACGATGAGAATCGCCAGCATCGCGCTCTACGACGCCGTCCTGGCGCTGCGCGCGGCTCAGCGCGCTCCGGATTTTACCGGAGTGCGCGGCAGCACGGCGCGGAGCCGATACCGAATCGTCGATCTCCTGGAACGTCTCTGAGAGCAACCTCCAACCTCCGATACCATGGTGGGGAACCCGGAATGGTCATAGCCGGGCGCGAGGAGAGGGAGTACACTCCAGACAAAATGGGAGGTCAGGCTCTTAGCTATGGGTGGTGCCCCATGGATGCCGACTCCTTGCGCCAAAAGGCGCACCGATACCGCCGGCTCGCGCGCAGCATAAATGACGAGAAGACGGTAGAGATCCTCGAAGAGCTGGCGCGCGAGCTCGAGGCGCATGCGAAAGCCGCGGCAGAGATCGTCGAGTTCGTGCCGCGCGCACCGCGCGCCGCCGAAGTGCCAAGACGAAAATCGAAACGAGCACGCTGACCCCGGGCGCCTGGGGCGCCGCTACGCCATGTGCGCATCGCGAAAACGCTGCGACCCCAACCTCTTTTCCGCCGTCCCCGCGAAAGCGGGGACCCAGAGTCATAAGCTCCGCTCATCGGGGCTGAGGCTCCTGGGTGCCCGCTTTCGCGGGCAAGGCGAAACTTGAGAAATGGCGTCGCTGCGCGATTTGTACACGCCGTAGCGGCGCGCCGGGGTTACTTGGGACAGGGCCTATCGTCGGGCGCAAACGGCGCCAGCGATCGGCGCGCAAGGCGCTCCGCGCCCTCGCGGCATAGGATCGCGAGCTCGTGAAAGTTCTGCGCCGTTACCGCGTCGCTGGTGGTCAGCGCGATGTTGCTGAACTCCGCCGCGCGATCTCTCAGATACTGTGCGTGGTTCATATGAGCCCCCCTCTATGACACCCGGCCGGCGACACTGCCGGCGCCACCTCACGCCAAACGCACCTCCCCTCGAGCGGATCGCCGCTCTCGCTCGGCGACGCGCGCAGCCGCAGCGAACCAGCGTGCGGCTTTCGCCGCGTCACCCTCAAATCCCATGGACTCCAATCGCCGGAGGTAGCGCGAGCCGTCAGTCTGCGCCCGGGCATGATCGCACTCCGGGGCGTGCGGGCAACGAACTTGCCGCCGGGCTCACACCGAATAGCCACAGGCTTCAGCTTAAGAAACCTCGGCGCGCATATCGGGGCGGAGGGAAATCAACCCCGGCGTTTGCGACTGCGGATCGTCACGTGCGCCGGCGCGGACCCGGGCTGAGCCCCAGCACCCGTTGAACGCTGGCGATCAGCTGGGCCGGCGTGCAGGGCTTCGGCACCAAGGGACCAAGCCCCGGTCCTTGACCCGGCCGCGGCACGACGCTCGGAACCGCGGTGATGTAGATGACCCGAAGACTCTCGCGCAGCGCTTTGCTGCTTTCGGCCAAACGCCAGCCATTGAGCCGGCCCGGCATGACGATATCGGTGATGAGCAGCCCGATACTGGGATCGCGGGCGATCGTCAGCAGCCCTTCTTCACCGGACGCGGCGGCGGACACGGTGAAGCCGGCTTTTTGGAGAACCGCACAAGCCGCCTCGCGCGTCCCCTGATGGTCGTCCACCACGAGGATCCGTTTGGGAGGTGAGGAGTAAGGACCATTCCGCAACTCTGCGCCCCCGATTTGCAGAGCTAAACGACCTCAACCAAATGACATAAAAGAGTACCTTGATCTCGCGTTCCTGAGAAGACGAGAACGACTCGTCGATGCCAAATCGCACGTAAAATCTGCGGTTGCCGGTGCCAACTAAATTCTGCCGCTGGGGGCGCGATGCCGCTCAGAGCGGCGCGGTTTCGCCGGTCTCGGCCAGCAGCGCCCGATAAAGCGCGACCGTCGCCGCGCCGACCGCAGCGGCGGCGAGGTCGCTCTCGACGAGCGCGCGGCTCGCTGCGCCGAAGCGATGGCGCAGCGCCGCATCGCCGGCGAGCTGCTCAAGCGCGCGCGCGAGCGCCGCGGCGTCATCGGGCGGCACGAGCAGCGCGTTGACGCCGTCCTTGGCGATCTCGCGGCAGCCCGGCACGTCGGTGGCGACGAGCGGACGCCCCATCGCCGCCGCTTCGAGCAGGCTCTTCGGCAGGCCTTCGCGCCGCGACGGCAGCACGGCGATATGCGCGGCGCGCCAGAGCGAGCGGACGTCCTCCACCTGGCCGAGCCAGGTGATGCCGGGAAGCGCGCGCCAGCGCGCGAGCGTCGCTTCGGGGATCGAGGTCGGATTCTCCGGATCGGGCGTGCCGGCGATGAGCAGCCGCAGATCGACGCCGCGGCCGCGCAGCATCTGCTGCGCCTCGATCAAGCTCGCAATGCCTTTGTCGGCAAGCAGCCGCGCGGCGAAGCCGGCAATCACCGGCGGCGCCGGCGGCTCCTGCGCGACGGCAAAATGGGCGAGATCGATGCCGGAGCCGCGGATCACCGCGACGCGCCGCTCCGCCGCGGGATTGAGCGCCAGCAGCAAGCGCCGGTCATCCTCGTTCTGCACAATGACGCGGCTGTTGGCGCGCTCGATGAGATGGGCCAGCGCCAGGCTCACCGGGCGGCGCAACAGGCGCGCGCGGAGGGTCGGCGAGCTCGCGACGAAGCCGAAGCCGGTGACGGCGTTCACCACCGCCGGAACGCCGGCGAGGAGTGCGGCGATGCTGCCGAGCACGGCCGGCTTCAGCGCGACATGATGGACGAGGCGCGGGCGCTCGCGGCGATAAAGCCGGGCGATCTCGGCGACGGCGGCGAGGCTCGCCAGCGGCCCGGCGCTGCGGCGTTGCCAGCCGATGGGGTGGAGCGCGAAGCCTTCGCCGCGGATGCGCTCGCCATGCTGCGCGACGCGCGTCGCCACGCCGACGGCAAAGCCGGCGCGCTGCGCCGCGCGCGCCATGGGCAGGCGATGCGACCAGAAATACCAGTCCTCGGTGACGAGATAGATCAGCTTCGGCGCCGGCGCGTTCATCCCTGCTCCTGGCGGTACCAGCGGCACGTGGCGGCGAGGCCGTCATCGAGGGCAACGCGCGGGCGCCAGCCAAGGCGCTCGCGTGTGGCGAGATCGTCGACGCGGAGCGAGGAGAGCAGGCGGTCGGCGGCGGCGCGTCGGCCCAGGAGCGAGGCGGCGACACGCAGCAGTGCGGGCGGGCAAGGGAACAGCCGGGCGGGGCGGCCGAGCGCGCGGGCGATGCGGCGCGCAAGCTCGGGCGTCGATACCTCCTCGTCGTCGCGCAGCAGGAAGACGCCGCCAGCCGCCGCAGGATGCTCCAGCGCCGTGATCACGAGGTCGAGGAGATTGTCGAGGAAGACGAGGCTGCGCCGGTTGTCGATGCCGGCGAAGGGCAGCGGCACGCCGCTCGCGACGAGACGGATCAAGGCGCGGAAATTCGCTTTGACGCCGGGGCCGTAGACGAGCGGCGGGCGGATGATGGCGAGCCGATCGCCGCACGCGGCGCGCATCGTCTCTTCCATGCGCCATTTGGCGAGACCGTAAACATCGGCGGGCGCCGGCGGCTGATGCGCGCGCAGCGGCAGATCGGCAGTGGCATCGCCCAGCACCTTGATCGAGCTCATCAGCACGACGCGGCGGATGCCGGCGCTGGCGGCCGCGCGCGCCAGCGCCGCGGCGGTCGCGGCTTCGCCGTCGATCCAGCGCTGCTCGTCGACGGCGCGGGCATGGGCGCGGCTGGCGAGATGCACCACCGCGCGCGCGCCGGCGAGCAGCGCCGGCCAATCGGTCGCAGCATCGAGATCGCCGAGCACGCGTGTCTCGACCGGCGCCGGCAGCGCCGTGGGGCGCCGCAGCAGGGCCCGCACCGGCGCACCGCGCTCGGCGAGCCGCTCGACCAGCGCGCGGCCGATGAAGCCGCCGGCGCCGGTGACGATGATGGCGCCGCTGCCGTCTTCCGCCACGCTCTTTCACCCCATTCCCGCGGGGGCGACCATAGCCGCTTCGCCGCCGATCTCATATCGCCGGAGCGCGGCTTGAGCGCCGGGAGGGGCCATGCTAAGCCTCGCGCCGCCCGGCCCAGTCCAACCACAGCGGGATGCAATCTTGTCCAACCCCTCCCCGAGCCGCGTCGATGTGGAGCAGCTCCGGCGCCGCTTCCTCGACCGCGAAGCGGTGATCGGCGTGATCGGCCTCGGCTATGTCGGCTTGCCCCTGGTCGGCGCGCTGACGACGAAAGGCTTCAGCGTCATCGGCTTCGACGTCGACGGCGAGAAGGTGGCAGTGCTGAACGCAGGCCGCTCCTACATTCACCACATCCCGCATGAGACCATCGCCGATCTGCTGCGCCAGCGCCGTTTCCGCGCGGTGACGGATTTCGCCGAGCTCGCCCAGGTCGATGCCGTGCTGATCTGCGTGCCGACGCCGCTGACGCGGCATCGCGAGCCCGATCTCAGCTATGTCAGCGGCACCGCGCGCTCGATCGCGCCGCATCTGAAGCCCGGCCATCTCATCGTGCTGGAATCGACGACATATCCCGGCACGACGCGCGAGGTGATGCTGCCGATCCTCGAGGCCGGCGGCCTCAAATCCGGCCGGGATTTCTTCCTCGCCTATTCGCCCGAGCGCGAGGATCCCGGCAACAGCCAATACAGCACCACCAAGATCCCGAAAGTGGTCGGCGGCGACGGCGCCGATGCGCTCGTCCTCGCCACCGCGCTCTACGATCAGTTCGTCAGCCGCACCGTGCCGGTCTCGTCCTGCGAGACGGCGGAGGCGGTGAAGCTCACCGAGAACATCTTCCGCGCCGTCAACATCGCTCTCGTCAACGAGCTCAAGATGGTCTACGCCGCGATGGGCATCGACGTCTGGGAGGTGATCCGCGCCGCCTCGACCAAGCCCTTCGGCTTCATGCCGTTCTATCCCGGCCCGGGCCTCGGCGGCCACTGCATCCCGATCGATCCCTTCTATCTCACCTGGAAGGCGCGCGAATACGACATCTCGACGCGCTTCATCGAGCTCGCGGGCGAGATCAACACGGCGATGCCGCGCTATGTCATCGAGCGGCTGCAGCGCGCGCTCGACGAGCAGGGCGGCAAGGGGCTCAAGGGCGCGCGCGTGCTCATCCTCGGCGTCGCCTACAAGAAGAATGTCGACGATCTTCGCGAGAGCCCGACGCTCAAGATCATGGAGCTGCTCGAGGCGCGCGGCGCCAGCTTCAGCTATCACGATCCCTATGTGCCGGAGATCCGGCCGTCGCGCGAGCATCCGGAATTCGCCGGACGGCGCTCGGTGCCGCTCACCGCGGAGACGGCGCGCAGCGCCGATGTGGCGCTCATCTGCACCGATCACGACGGCGTCGACTACCGCCTCCTGGTCGAGCACTGCCCGCTGGTGATCGACACCCGCAACGCCTGCGCCCATCTCGGCGCCGGGAACGTCGTCAAAGCTTAGGGCGCGATTCGTTCGTCGAATCGCTGCTACCCCTATATAGACTCACCACGGAGGCACGGAGGGCACGGAGAATAAGTGTTTGGCGCGCAAAGCGCGCCATTCTTCGTTCCCTTCTCCGTGATCTCCGTGCCTCCGTGGTGAGTCTTTTCTCCGCCACAGGCGCGGCGAGAGCGGTTCCGTTTGAGCGGATACGGCTCTAGGCGATCGCGGCGCGGCGCTGCATCAGGGCCAGCATCACGGCGACGATGACGGCGGCGAGCAGCAGCGCCGGCAGCGGCCAGCTCAGCGCTAGGAGCGCCGCGAGAACGAGAGCGGCGTCGCCGGCAAGCACGAGGCGCGCCACGGCGGCGTGATCGCCATCGGGGCTGAGCGCCCGCTGATAGAAATGGGTGCGATGCGGCTTCCAGATGCGCTCGCCGCGCAGCAGCCTTGCCGCCAAGGTCAAGCTGGCATCGGCGAGATAGTAGAGCGGCAGGATGAGCGCCGGCGCCCAGAGCCCGCGCGCGGCAAGGCTCAGCAGCAGGAAGCCGAGGAGATAGCCCAGCGGCACGCTGCCGACATCGCCGAGAAAGATCCGTGCCGGGTGCCAGTTCCAGCGCAGAAAGCCGAGCGCGCCGCCCGCCGCCGCCAGCGCGAGCGCGGCGCTGCCGTCATCGGCGCGGCCGGCGAGGAATGCCGTGAGCGCAAGGCCGATGCCGAGCGATGCCGTCTCGATGCCGGTGATGCCGTCGATCCCGTCCATGAAGTTGAAGAGGTTGACGAACCACACCCAGAGCAGCGCCGCCGCGGCGTGGTCGAGCAGGGGCGGCAGCAGCCCCTGAAACACCGCGCCGGCGGGCAGGGAGGTGAGGCCGATCAGCACCGCGGCAATGTGGCCGCAGAGCCGCAAGCCCGCCGGCAGGCCGCGCAGGTCGTCGCGCCAGGAGAGCAGCGCCAGCGCCGCGGCGAGTCCGGCCACCGTAGCGGCGCCCGCCGGTGCGCGTCCCGCCAGCGCGAGGCCGAGCCACGCCGCCAGCAGCACCGGCACCAGCGCGAGGCCGCCGCCGCGCGGCACCGGCACCTGATGCGCCGAGCGCTCGACCGGCCGGTCGAGAATCGAGCGCTGCTCGAGCGAGCGCAGCACCGGCCCGGTCAAGAGCGACGTCGCGACGAAGGCCGCGAGCGCGACAGCGACAGCTATGGCGAGTCCGGTCATCATTCCTGCGCCGGTTTAGGGCGGCGCCGCTGGCGGGGCAACTGACGCCGATGCAAGCTTGCTTAACCGCAGCCGGATGACCATCATCATCCCGCCATGCGTTACGATCCCGAGCGCAGCTTCGGCTTTCTGCTGCATGACATCGCACGTCTCATGCGCAAGCGCTTCGACCAGCGCGCCCGCGCGCTCGGCTTGAGCCGCTCGCAATGGCAGGTGCTGGCGCATCTTTCACGCCATGAGGGCATCAACCAGAGCGGCCTCGCCGAGATCCTTGAGATCGAGAACATCACGCTGGGCCGCCTCGTCGACCGGATGGAAGAGGCCGGCTGGGTCGAGCGCCGGCCGGACCAGAACGACCGCCGCGCGCGCCTCCTCTACACCACGCAAAAGGTGGCACCGGTGATGGAGCGCATGCGCATCCTCGCCGAAGAGACGCGGAACGAGGCGCTGGCGGGTCTCTCCGATGCCGAGCGCGAAGCCCTGATCGAGCGCCTCATCCATGTGCGCGCCAATCTCTCCGAGCGCGGCGCGCCCGTGACGGAAGGCGATGTCGGCGACGCCCCACCTCACCCTCCCGCTTACGCGGGTCCCTCCCTCTCCGCCCCTAAGGGGCGGAGAGGGTTGGGGTGAGGTGGGGTTACCCAAGCAGGAGCACGGAAGTGGCGCTCGATTCCCAGACCCTGCGTCAATTTCTCGACACCATCGAGCGCTTCGTGCGCGAGCGGCTCGAACCTGCCGAGGAGAGCGTTGCCGAGAGCGACAGCGTGCCGCCCGCCCTCATCGGCGAGATGCGGCAGCTCGGGCTGTTCGGCATGACCATCCCCGAGGCCTATGGCGGGCTCGGGCTCAGCATGAGCGAAGAGGTGGAGGTGCTGTTCCAGCTCTGCCGCACCTCGCCGGCCTTCCGCTCCGTGCACGGCACCAATAACGGCATCGGCAGCCAGGGCATCGTCCTCGACGGCACCGAGGAGCAGAAGCGCAAATACCTGCCGCGCCTCGCCTCGGGCGAGATCATCGCCTCTTTCGCGCTGACCGAGCCCGATGCCGGCTCGGATGCGGCGAGCCTCAAGACGAGCGCGCGGCGCTCGGGCAATGGCTGGGTGCTGAACGGCACCAAGCGCTTCATCACCAACGCGCCGGAGGCCGCGCTCTTCACCGTGATGGCGCGCACCAATCCCGCGGAGAAAGGCGCGGCCGGCATCTCCGCCTTTTTGGTCGAAGCGCCCAATCCTGGCCTCAAGATCGGCAAGCCCGATCGCAAGATGGGCCAGCGCGGTGCGCATACCGCGGATGTCGTCTTCGCGGATTGCTTCGTGCCGGCCGATGCGCTGCTCGGCGGCAAGGAAGGACAAGGGTTCAAGACGGCGATGAAAGTGCTCGACCGCGGTCGCTTGCATATCGCCGCCGTGGCGGTCGGCGTCGCCGAGCGCCTCGTCCGCGACATGCTGCGCTACGCCAAGGAGCGGGTGCAGTTCGGCCATCCCATCGGCGAGTTCCAGCTTGTGCAGGCGATGCTCGCCGACAGCCGCGCCGAGGCCTACGCGGCGCGCGCCATGGTGCTCGATGCGGCGCGGCGCCGCGATGCCGGCGAGACCGTCTCGACCGAGGCGTCGTGCTGCAAGTATTTCGCGACCGAGATGGTCGGCCGCGTCGCCGACCGCGCCGTCCAGATCCATGGCGGCGCCGGCTATGTCGCCGATTACGGCGTCGAGCGCTTTTACCGCGATGTGCGGCTCTTTCGCCTCTATGAAGGGACGAGCCAGATCCAGCAGCTCGTCATCGCGCGCAACATGCTCAGGGATGGGGGGTGACCCTCACCTTCCCACCGCTGCGCGGTAGGAGGGTGAGGGAGCGCTACTGATCGGGGTTGCCGAGGACCCAGACATAGAGTCCGCCGCCATAGTCGCGGCGGCAGAGGGTCACCTGCTGGATATGCGTCGCGTCATCCTTGGCGACGGATTGCCGCACGTCGCGGCAGAGCTGGCCGCGCACGGCGCGAAAGACGTCGTCGACCGCCACCGCCGTGCCGGCCGCGGTGTGCGCGCCGCTCGGGTCGGCGGCGACCCAGGCGACGGGCTCCATGGTGAACTGGTCGGCGGCGCGCTGGCTCGCTTCGGCGAGATCGCGCCGCTCGACTTCGGTGAGCCAGGGGCGGAGCGAATCGGCGACGGCGTCGTCGACCGCGCTGTTGGGGACGAGCGGCGGGGCGGGGCCGGCGATCAGCTCGCCGGCGGGGCCGTCGCGCACCACCGAGACGGGCGGCGGCGGCCGATCGAAGAACTGGCCGGCCTGCGGCACGGCCGGGAGCCGGACCGAGGAGACGTCCGCGCTGCTGCAGGCGGCGAGCGCCAAAACGGCGAACAGCGACAGCAGGGTGGCGCCAATTCCGCTATGATGGCGGGCATGAAACATGGTGCGTGGCTCCTTTCGGCGGTCCTGGCGCTGCTCCCCGCGGCGGCGCTGGCCCAGTTCTATGACCTCGACGGCGCTTACCGCTGCTTCACCACGCCGAGCACGGCCTGCGAGAAGGATCTGCGCGACCAGCCGCGGCCGGCGCCCCCGCCGCCGGCCGGCCCGAGCATGGAGCAGATCATCGCCAAGGTGCGCGACAAGACCGCCGGAGCCCATGAGATCGCCATTCTCGAAGCGCGCGCCGCCAACAACGACCCGCGCGCCGTCGAGGTGCTCGCCTGGTGCAAGCTCAACGGCATCGGCACGCCGGCGGACGCGCTCGGCGCCTTCTGGCTCTACCGCCAGGCCGCCGCGCTCGGCGTCGCCAATGCCCGGCAGAACCAGATCGCCATCTACGAGAGCCGGCTCACCCCGGAGCAGCGCGAGCAGGTGCTGATGCGCGAGAACACGCAATGATCGGTTCCGAGCCAAGGCGCCTCTCCGGCAAGGATCGAGGCGGCCAGTCTGACAGTGACAGCTAAACGGTGTCTTAACCTTGCCGGCGGGCAGGTTGCGGCGGCGGCCGCGGCGGCGCTATCGTCGCGGCTCCCATGAGCAACACCGATTCCGTGCAACCGGCCGCCGATAGCGCCGAGACGCTGCTGGCGCGGTTGCGGCGGCTCGACGATGAGGGCCGGCTCGAGATCCGCATCGACCCGCGGCCGCTCGGCCATATCGACAGCCCCGTCGCCTCCGAGGCCGACGGCAATATCTGGATCTATGGCTCGGTGGCGGTGGCGGGGGCGCTGCTGATCTGGCGCGGCGTGGTGCCGGCGCTGGTGGCGCTGGCCATCGGCGTTGCCCTCTATCTCAGCGTCGGCCGCGCCTATGTCCATCGCCGGATCGAGCGCCGGGTGCGCGAAAAGGCGCTGGCGAGCGCCGAGACCTGGCGGCAGGTCTGGCGCTTCCCGGGGCTGACGCTCGCCGCCAAGGACCGCCCCGACATCGCCGATTGCGCCTCGCCCGACGGCAACTGGATGGCCTTCGTCCGCGCCTTCAATTAGTCGGATTCCTTGCCGCGGCGGCTCTGCCTTTGCTAGGGATAGAGCAAGAACAAGGTCCCAAGACCGGGCTTTGGGAGGCAGACATGCAAGCACTGATGCAAGGGCAGCCGCTGTTGATTTCGTCGCTGATCGGCTTTGCCGATCGCTATCACGGCGCCACCGAGATCGTCTCGCGCAGCATCGAAGGGCCGATCCACCGCTATACCTATCGCGACGCCCATAAGCGCGCCCGGCAGCTCGCCCATGCGCTGCGCCGCCTCGGCGTTCGAGAGAGCGACCGCATCGGCACGCTCGCCTGGAACGGCTTCCGGCATTTCGAGATCTACTATGCCGTTTCCGGCATGGGTGCGGTCTGCCATACCATCAATCCGCGGCTCTTCCCGGAGCAGATCACCTACATCGTCAACCATGCCGAAGATCAATACGTCTTCTTCGACATCACCTTCGCACCGCTGATCCAGAAGCTCCGGCCGCATTGCCCCGGCGTCAAAGGCTGGGTGGCGATGACCGATCGCGCGCATATGCCGAAGGATGTGCCGGACGCGCTCTGCTACGAGGAGCTGGTGGCGGCGGAGAGCGATGATTTCGAATGGCCGGCGCTCGACGAAGGTGCCGCCTCGTCGCTGTGCTACACCTCGGGCACGACCGGCAATCCCAAAGGCGTACTCTATTCGCATCGCTCGACCGTGCTGCATTCCTACGGCGCGGCGCTGCCCGATGCGATGTGCCTCTCGGCGCAGGACGTGGTGCTGCCGGTGGTGCCGATGTTCCACGCCAATGCCTGGGGCTTGGCCTATGCCTGTCCGCTGGTGGGCGCGAAGCTGGTGTTTCCCGGCGCCGCGCTCGACGGCAAGAGCGTGTTCGAGCTGTTCGAAAGCGAGAAGGTGACGTTCAGCGGCGGCGTGCCCACCGTCTGGCTCGCGCTGCTGCAATACATGGCCGAGACCAATCATCGCTTCACCACCTTGAAGCGGACGGTGATCGGCGGCTCCGCCTGCCCGCCGGCGATGATCCGCGCCTTCGAGGCCGATCACGGCGTCGAGGTGCTGCATGCCTGGGGCATGACCGAGATGAGCCCGCTCGGCACGGTGTGCCAGTTGAAGGCGACGCATCGGGACGCCGGTCTCGAGGACAAGCTTGCGGTCAAGAACAAGCAGGGCCGCGCCATCTACGGCGTCGATCTCAAGATCGTCGACGGCGCCGGCAAGGACCTGCCCTGGGACGGCAAGGCGTTCGGCGATCTGATGGTGCGCGGTCCCTGGATCGCCAAGGGCTATTTTAAAGGCGAGGGCGGCGATCCCTTGCGCGGTGGCTGGTTCCCGACCGGCGACGTCGCGACCATCGACGCCGACGGCTATATCCAGATCACCGACCGCTCCAAGGATGTGATCAAATCGGGCGGCGAGTGGATCAGCTCGATCGAGCTCGAGAATGTCGCCGTCGCGCATCCCGCGGTCGCGGAAGCGGCGGTGATCGGCGTCGCCCATCCCAAATGGGACGAGCGGCCGCTGCTCATCGTGCAGCGCAAGCCGGGCGCGGCGGTGACGCGCGAGGAGCTGCTCGCCTTCTATCAGGACAAGGTGGCGAAGTGGTGGATCCCGGACGATGTCGTCTTCGTCGAGACGCTGCCGCACACCGCCACGGGCAAGCTGCTCAAAACCAAGCTCCGCCACGATTTCCTCGCCCACCGCCTGCCGGAGGCGTGAGCGGCGCGGCGGCGTTGTATCGCGCGGCAGGAAAAGATTCACCACGGAGGCACGGAGGGCACAGAGAAGCGAAGAATGGCGCGCTTCGCGCGCCAAACAAACAATCTCCGTGATCTCCGTGCCTCCGTGGTGAATCTATATGCCGACGCGCTAGATCCCGCCGGTCAACTCCATTTGATCGGTGCCGCTGCGGCAATGTCTTGGAGAAGGGGCCGGGGATATTTACATTGCTGCGAGCGGTTTCGGCCGCATGCGCGCTGGTGGTACCTGGTCGATGCCGAGAGGGAGAAAGTTATGTCGAAGGGTGCTGTCGTCTTGGCGCTTGCATTGGCCGCGATCGGCCTTAGCGGTTGCCTTAGCCCGGAGCACGACCCGCATTTCCTGCCGACCTGGCTCGTGCCGGGCAACAGCCCCGGCGTGATGGCCTATAGCACCAATCCCTATGCGGCGCCCGACGCGCCGTCGCCGGCATTGACGGGAGCCGGCGCCTTCCCCTGAACCTTCAAGCGTCGGGCAGCAGCACGACGCGGCCAATCGCCTGACGATCCATCAGTCGCCGCATGCCTTCGGCAAAGCGCGCGAGCGGCAACGTTGCGCTGATATGGGGACGCAGCAGGCCCTGCTCGGCCAGCGCGAGCAGCGCCGTCGTGGCGGCCTTGGAAAGCGCCGGCTCGCGTCGCGCCATCTCGCCGGCGCGAACGCCGATCACCGAGCAGCTCTTGAGCAGGATGCGGTTGGCGGCGAGCGCCGGGATGGTGCCGCCGGCGAAGCCGACGACGAGGATGCGGCCATTCCAGGCGACGGCGCGCAGCGATTGGACCAGCACCTCGCCGCCCACGGGATCGAAGATGACGTCGGCGCCGGCGCCGTCGGTGCTGCGGCGCACGCGCTCGACGAAATCCTCGGCGGTGTAGTCGATGACTTCGTCGGCGCCGCGCTCGCGCGCCA
>Ga0335077_10004082_pt1 | contig 17785 bp, 14 predicted proteins | sample Lox_Sample_31_FD_207151 | JGI IMG/M metagenome (GOLD analysis project Ga0335077, IMG submission 207151) | Soil microbial communities from Loxahatchee National Wildlife Refuge, Florida, United States - Lox_Sample_3.1 | ecosystem: Environmental > Terrestrial > Soil > Wetlands | place: USA... | reverse complement strand
CGAGCCGGAGGCGGCGCTCTCGGAGCTCGGCACCTCCGGCGACGGCCTGAGCGCGGCCGAGGCGGCCGCCCGGCTCGAGCGAGAGGGGCCGAACGAGCTCGGCCGCCCGGGCAGGACCTTCCTCGCAGTCCTTCTGGCCCAGCTGCGGAGCCCGCTGCTCGCGCTGCTGCTCGCGGCCGCCGCGGTCTCGATCGGCGTCGGCCAGGGCGTCGACGGCGGGATCATCCTGGCGATCGTCGGCGTGAGCGTCGCGCTCGGGTTCTTCAACGAGTACCGCAGCGAGCAGACGATGGCGGCGCTCCAGGAGCGCACCGGCAGGCGGGCGAACGTCCGCCGCGACGGCGCGGCGGTCGAGCTGCCGGCCGCCGAGCTCGTGACGGGCGACGTCTGCCTGCTGCAGGCGGGCGACGTCGTCCCGGCCGACCTGCGCCTGCTCGAGGCGAGCGAGCTGACCGTGGACGAGGCAGCGCTCACCGGCGAGGCCTATCCCGCAGAGAAGACCGTCGCCGCCGGCGACGAGGCCGCCGGCGCGGTCCACCCCGACTGCGCCTACACGGGCACGGTCGTCCGCAGCGGGAGCGGGCTCGGCGTCGTGGCCGCCAAGGGCGCCGACACCCGGCTCGGGCGCGTCGCGGGCGGCCTGCAGGAGCGCCAGCCGCCGACCGCCTTCCAGCGCGGGCTGAACTCGTACGCGGGCCTGCTGGCCAAGGTGACCGCCGTCCTGACGGCGTTCATCTTCATCGTCAACTCCGCCCTCGGAAAGCCCGTCCTCGACGCGCTGCTCTTCTCGCTCGCGATCGCCGTCGGGCTGACGCCGCAGCTCCTGCCGGCGATCGTGACCGTGAGCCTCTCGACCGGCGCGCGGCGGATGGCGCGCCGCTCGGTGCTCGTCAAGCGCCTCGTCTCGATCGAGGACCTCGGTGACGCGGACGTGCTCTTCACCGACAAGACCGGCACGCTGACCGAGGGCCGGATCCAGTTCCGCGAGGCGGTCGATGCGGCGGGCAAGCCGGCCCCCGGGCTCGTCCGGCTCGGCCTGCTCTGCAGCTCGCTCGAGGCCGAGCACGGAGAGGTCCCACTCGGGAACACGCTCGACCTCGCGCTCTGGTCGGCGCTCGAGCCGGCCGTCGCGGCCGCCGAGCTGGGATCGGCGGAGCGGGTGGCGACGCTGCCGTTCACGTTCGAGCGGCGGCGCACCTCCGTCGTGCTCGAGGAGCGCCACCGGCGCAGGCTTCTCTGCAAGGGCGCGGCCGAGGAGGTCCTCGCGCGCTGCGTGGACGTGCCGGCAGCCGCCACGGCCACGCTCGACCAGCTGCTCGCGGCCGGCCACCGCACGCTGGCGATCGCGGAGCGGACGGTCGAGGCCAAGCAGGCCTACGACGAAAGCGACGAGAGCGGACTCGAGCTGCTCGGGTTCCTGGTCTTCGCCGACCCGCCGAAGGCCGACGCAGCGGCGTCGGTCGAGCGGCTGCGGCGGCTCGGAATCGAGCTGAAGGTGCTGACCGGCGACCACGAGCGAACGGCGGCACACGTCTGCGGCGAGGTCGGGCTGCCCGTCAAGGGCGTCGCCCGCGGCGCAGACCTCGCAGGGCTCGGCGAGCACGAGCTGGCCGAGCTCGTGACCCGGACGACGGTCTTCGCCCGGGTCAGCCCGGAGCAGAAGGCGGATCTCGTCTCGGCCGCGCGGCGCAATGGCGACGACGTGGCCTTCCTCGGCGACGGGGTGAACGACGCGGTCGCGCTCCACCGCGCCGACGTCGGCATCTCGGTCGACACCGCCGTCGACGTGGCCAAGGAGGCTGCGGACGTCGTCCTGCTGGAGAAGAGCCTCGGCGTCCTCGCCGAGGGCGTCGTCGAGGGGAGGCGGACCTTCGCGAACACGACCAAGTACGTCCTGATGGGGACGAGCTCGAACTTCGGGAACATGTTCAGCGCTGCCGGCGCCTCGCTGTTCCTCCCCTTCCTGCCGATGCTGCCGAGCCAGATCCTGCTCAACAACCTCCTCTACGACTGCTCCGAGCTGACGATCCCGACCGACAACGTCGACGAGGAGCTCCTCCGCCGGCCGGAGCACTGGGACATCGGCTTCATCCGCCGATTCATGACCTTCTTCGGGCCGATCAGCTCCGCCTACGACTTCCTCACCTTCGCGGTGATGATCTTCGTCTTCAACGCGCATGCGCCCCTCTTCCACACCGGCTGGTTCGTGGAGTCGCTGTTGACCCAGTCGCTGGTGGTCTTCGTGATCCGCACCCGCCGCGTGCCCTTCTTCAGCAGCCGCCCAAGCCGGCCGCTGCTGGCGACGACGCTGGCGGTCGCGCTCGTCGGGCTCCTGCTCCCCTACTCTCCGCTCGCGCACGTGCTGGGCTTCCGCCCCCTGCCGGCGCTCTTCCTCGGAATCCTCGCCCTGATGGCTACGACCTATCTCGCGCTCGTCGAGGTGGGCAAGAAGCGCTTCTACCGCAACGGCTCATGGCGTAGTTCCCCGCAAGCCGATCAGCGCGCGCACTGATGCCGTGCGGGCCGGCCCGGCGGACGATTTGCCCGTGAACGTCACTCCCAAGGAAGCCGACCTCGCCGGTCCCGGCATCGGCGACTACGACCAGCTCGCGGGCATCCTGCCGGACGACTACGCACCCCTCCTCTCGCCGAGGGAGACGATGCAGGCGCTCTACCCGGCGAAGCGGCTGATCGAGGACCGGCTCTGCGAGGAGCTCGGCCTGACGATGGTGCAGGTGCCGCTGATCGTCGACTCCGAGAGCGGCGTCAACGACTACCTCGACCGCGACGGCTCGCGCACCCCGGTCGGCTTCCACATCGCGAACGACCGCGGCGTGCATCCGATCGACGCCGAGGTCGTCCAGGCGGCGACCAAGTGGAAGCGGATGGCGCTCCGCCAGTTCGGGATGGGCCCCGGCGAGGGCCTGCTCACCGACATGCGCGCCGTGCGCAAGGACTACTTCCTCGACCACGACCACTCGGCCTACGTCGACCAGTGGGACTGGGAGAAGGCGATCCGGGCCGAGAACCGCACGCTCGACTACCTGACCGAGACGGTGCGGCGGATCTGGAAGGTGCTGAAGGAAGCGGACTTCTTCCTGCGCCAGGGCTGGCCCGCGCTCGCCGACCCGCGCTATCCCGAGCTACCCGACGAGCTCGAGTTCTTCCACGCGGAGGACATCCTCGAGGCCTATCCCGACCTCCCGCGCAAGCAGCGTGAGACGGCGATCCTGCAGGAGCACCCGGCGATCTTCATCTACGGGATCGGCTGGCCGCTCGCCGACGGCTACCCGCACGAGCTCCGCGCCGCCGACTACGACGACTGGTCGACCGAGACCCTCTCGGCGGACGGCCGCCCGATGCACGGGCTGAACGGCGACATCCTCGTCTGGAACCCGGTCACCCGCCGGCGCCACGAGCTGATGTCGGGCGGCATCCGCGTGACCAGGGAAGCGCTCCTCCGCCAGCTCGAGTCCTCCGACCAGCTCGACTTCCTCGCGCTCCCGTATCACCAGGCGATCCTGCACGACGAGATCCCTCTCTCGATCGGCGCCGGGATCGGCCAGTCGCGCACGATGATGCTGCTGCTGCGCAAGGCCCACCTCGGCGAGGTCAGCGTCAGCGTCTGGCCGCAGGTCCTGAAGGACATGTGCGCCGAGCGGCGCATCGACGTGCTCGAGTAGGCCTCGGCCCTCAGGCGAGAAAGTCGAGGACAGACTCCGAGAGGGTGGCGATCCGGTCGGACCGGAGGCTGTAGAGCACGTAGTAGCCGTCGCGGCGAGCCTCCACGAGCCCCGCGCGGGCGAGCAGGCGCAGGTGCTTGGAGAGCCCGGCCTGGCTGATCCCGATCAGCGGCGCGAGCTCCTGGGTCGAGCGCTCGCCGGCGGCGATCAGCTTCAGCGCGCGGAGCCGGGTGTCGTCGGCGAGGGCCCGCAGCACGTGGACGACGTCCTCCGTGGGCAGCTTCGACCTCCCCGCCGCCAGGGCGAACGGCGCGGGATAGACGATCGCCGCCGGCCACGGCGCGTCGCAGTTCACCCGCACGTGCGGCCAGACGTATGCGCTCGGGACGAGCACCAACTCCGAGTGCGGCCCTACCTCGACGGTGTGCTCGTGCGGCAGGTCGCGGCGGATCTCGCGGCCGCCGGGGTCGATCAGGAGCTGCGGCGAGAGGCCGGTCAGGTAGGAGTAGACGCCGTCGCCCGCGAGCCTCCGGCCCGCGTCGGCCACGGTCTCGGCGAGCCGGGGCTCGAGGGCCTCCCACTCCTCGGCAAAGGCAGCCTGCCAGTACTGGTCGAGCAGCTCGGCGAAGCGCGCGGCCAGCTCGCGCGGCTCCTCGAAGATCAGGCCTGCGAGCGAGGCGTCGCCGCCGAGGTGCCCGGCCCGCCGGAGGACGTGCTCGCGGATGCGCTCGTCCTCGAGCAGACGCTCGTCGCGCTCGCCGCGGTGGTCCCAGAGCGGGCGCAGGAAGCCGAGCGCGAGCGTCGCCTCGTCGAACGCCTGCAGCTCGTGCAGCTCCTCCTCGAAGGTTCCGTAGGGAGTCCCCGGCGACGGCACCAGGAACTCCGGCACGAAGCCGTCGTAGGCGAAGCGGAAGGCGGCGATCCGGCGACGCAGCGGTGCCGGCAGCAAGCGGGCCCGGCGCACCCACGGATGCTGGAGCGGGTGGTGCTTGGGCTCGCTGAGCACATGGAGGCTGAGCACGGCCTCGAGCAGGGGCGAGTAGGAGAAGGCGATCGACTCGGCCGGCTCGCTGACGAAGCGGAACGTGATCATCGAATTCTCTTTCTGGCTAAGAAGTTGACTCGCACCATCTCGCGTCGGCACCGTGACGTCAATGAAGGCCCGCACGGCGATGGCGATCCTGGCGCTGGCACTGCTCGCCCTCGCGGGATCGACGCGCCCCGTGGCCGGCGCCGACAACCCCGTGCTGACCGGGATCGTCGGCACCGACGACGCCTTCGACATCACGCTGAACGACGCCAGCGGCAAGAAGGTCTCGCGGATCCCGCCGGGCACCTACACCGTCGTCATCGACGACCGCTCGAGCATCCACAACTTCCACATGGCCTCGAACGACGACCCGAACGTGAACATCCGCACCGATATCGCGTTCGTCGGCCAGAAGACCTTCACCGTCACCTTCCTGAACGACACCGTCTACGCCTACGCGTGCGAGGTGCACTGGCAGACGATGAACGGCTCCTTCCTGGTCACGGACGCGCCCCCGCCGCCGCCTCCCCCGCCGCCGGCTCCCGTGCGGACGCTGAAGGCGTCGGTGTCGGCGGGAGGCGCCGTCCGCCTGGCCGCTACCTCCGTGAAGAGCGGGCGCTACCGGATCGTGGTCAGCGACCGCTCGAAGAGCGCGAACTTCCACCTGCGGGGGCCCGGCGTGAACGCGCGCACCGGCATGCGCTTCCGCGGCTCCGCCACCCTGCGCGTGCGCCTGTCGAAAGGCACCTACCGCTACGGAAGCGACGGGTCCGGCCTGTCGAAACGCTTGCGCGTCCACTGAGCCCCCCGTTATGGTCGGCGCTGCTGGCGGCACCTACCGGAGGGGGAGATCACGTTGGCGGCGGACTTTGCAGCGCAGTTGAAGGAAGAGGCGCGCCCGTTTCTCGACGACGGCGAGAAGATCATCGCCTCGATCGTGGCGCAGCCCCGCGGGACGACGACCTCGAAGGTGGGCGGTCTCGCACCCGGGGCGATCGGCGGCGCGTGGGCCGGCAAGTCGAAGAAGGGCGCGGAGACGGCGGGCCTCACGCTGGCGAACCCGATGGCGCTCGCGCTCAGCGACAAGCGCCTGATCGTGTTCGGGATCGAGACGAGCGCGATGGGCAAGCCGAAAGCGGTCAAGGAGCTCGTCAGCTCCGTGCCGGTCGGCGAGGTCGAGTCGATCCAGGTCAAGCGCCTGCTGGTCGGCAAGACGGTGAAGGTGAGCGCCAACGGCGCCGAAGCGAAGCTCGAGGTCGGCGCGGGCCAGGACGCAAAGGGCCTCGCCGAGCAGTTCGAGCGCGTGAAGGCGGGCGCCGCCTAGCGGTCGGTGCGCCGGCGGCCGCGGCCGCCGAGGTCCTTGTTCGACTCCATGTCGAACCACATCGCGAACAGCGAGAACTGCGAGCCGAAGATCAAGAGCAGGGCGACGAGCACGACCGTCGCGGCGGTGATCTGGTTGCCCTCGATCCGCAGGACGATCTCGGCGATCCCGAGGCCGAGGCCCAGCACGGTCATCACGATCCCGAGCAGGTAGAAGAACACCAGCGGGTGGAAGTCCCGGATCACGTACTTCTGCCACATGCGCCACCAGAAGCCCTTGAACAGCAGCCACGAGATCCCCGGCACCACCTTCCGCAGGCGGATGCCCGAGCGCTCGCCGACGCCGTAGATCGGCCGCGACGGGTAGTCGCGCACCCGCCCGTTCCAGACGTTCAGGTGGACGAGCATGTCGTTCGGGAAGCCGTAGCGCGGGTAGATCCGGTCTAGGTCGAGCAGCTCCAGCATCTCGAGCGAGATCGCCGTGTAGCCCGACTGCGAGTCGGCCACATGCCAGTAGCCGGACGCGATCTTCGTCATCAGGCTGAGGAAGGCGTTCCCGAGGTAGCGGTAGCGCGGGATGATCTCCCAGGCCCGGCCCGTGAAGAGCCGGTTCGCCTTCGCGTAGTCGACCTCGCCGCGGGCGACCGGGCCGACCAGCGTCTCCAGGTCGCCGGGGTCCATCTGCGCGTCAGCGGCCATGACGGCGGTGACGTCGATCTTCTCGTCGATCGCGCGGTGATAGCCGGTCAGGATCGCCGCGCCGACGCCGAGGTTGCGCTCGTGCTCGACCAGCTCGACCCGCTGGTCGTCCATCCCGCGGACGGCCGCAACCGTGCCGTCCTTCGACTTGTCGTCGACGACGATCACCCGGTCGACGAAGTCCGGGATCGAGCGGATCGTGTCCGCGATCAGCTTCTCTTCGTCGTGCGCGGGCACGACGACCGCCACCCGCTTGCCGTCGAGCACCCCCTGAGGCTAGGAATCGTGGCGGACGACCCGCCCGACCGGCTCCCAGAGGAGCGCGGCCGCGATGCCGATCAGGAGCCCGATCAGCGCGCCCACGATCACGGTGTTGCGGCGGCTGCGTGCGGTCGTCTTGGTCGAGACCGCGAACGTCTTCTGGCTTCCGCGCTCGACCTCCTGCGCGACCGCGAGCTGCTGCTTCGCCGTCGTGAGCTGATCGGCGATCTGGGCGGCCTGGATGGCGGCCAGCACCCGCGCCTCGGTACTCGACAGCCCGCTCGACTGTGTGTTCAGCGTCGCGAGCGACCTGGTGTAGATCGCGATCTGCTGCTGAAGACTCGAGATGATCTTGTCCACGTAGGCCGAGGTGCGCTTGACGACGATCTGCGCGAGGTCGTTCGCGGCGACTTGCGTCGGCCGCGGCGTCTTGCCGGTGACGGTGATCAGCACGAGCGGCGTCTGCCCGAGCTTCGTCAGCGCCCCGGCAACCGGCCGCGAGGTGACGTGGCCGCGCAGCCTTGCGACGGGGACTCCGGCCTTGAAAGCCGCCTCGCGCAGCGCCTCCTCGCTGTGGATGATCTGCCCGACTGTCGACGGGTTGGTCGCGTCGCTCTGGATCTGGACGGCGCCGGTCGGCGAGAGCGGCTGGCCGAGGTACACGGTCGTCTTGGCGGTGTAGACCTGGTTGCCGCCGAACGAGACGAGCAAGCCGATGACGATCCCGGCGACGAGCCCCGCGGCCGGCAGCCACCAGCGCTCGACGAGCCGGTTCCAGTGTGTGTGCAGGTCGACCTCGCGCTCGGCGTCGACGTCCGGGGGCTCCGCAGGGGCGCTCATCGCGCGCGCAACCCTACCGGCCGCGTCATCCGGCCGCGCTCGCTAGCCTCGGGTCGATGCGCGGCACGAGCTTCTGGCGCAGCAGGTGGGGCATCCTGCTGATCGTTGTCCTGGTCCTGGTGGTTGTGGCGGGGCTTGCTGCCGCCTGGGCCTGGAAGAAGCACCAGACACACAACGTCCACGGCTCGGCCAAGACCGAGTTCGTGAGCACGGCCACGCCCGGCCACAAACGACCGAGGGTGATCGCGTCGGAGCTGCCGTGGCCGACCTACGGCCTCGATGAGCAGCGGTCGCGTCTCGTCTTCGGGACCAAGGTGCGGCCGCCCTACCGCACCCTCTGGGTCTACAAGGCCAAGAGCCTGCTCGAGTTCCCGCCCGCTATCGCCTACCACTACGCGTACCTGCCGATCGAGCGCGGGATCATCCGGGCGCTCGAGGCATGGGACGGGAGGGTCGTCTGGAGCCGGAGGTTCAACGCCTGCATCGCCGCCTCGCCGGCGGTCGCCAAGGGCGTCGTCTACGAGTCGCTGCTCAACCCGTGCGACCAGCCGCACGACAACAAGAAGGGCGCGGTGGTCGCGCTGAACGCGCAGACCGGCAAGACAGTCTGGCGGGCTGAGATCGGAGCGACCGAGTCGTCGCCGCTGGTTGTGAACGGCGTCGTCTACGTCGGCTCCCGGAACAACAGGGTCTACGCCCTGGACGCCAAGACCGGCCGCGTGCGCTGGACGTACACCACTGGCGGCGAGGTGAAAGGCGCGGGCGCCTACATCGCGGGAACCGTCTATTTCGGCTCGTACGACGGCCACGTGTACGCGCTGAACGCACGCAACGGAAAGCTGCGCTGGCGCGCGTCCGCGGAGAGCCGGCTCGGCGGGCGGGGCACCTTCTACGCGAACCCGGCGATCGCGTATGGCCGCGTGTACATCGGCGCCACCGACGGCGTCGTCTACTCGTTCGGCGCGACCTCGGGGCGGCTGCTCTGGGCCCGGCGGACCGGCGGCTACGTCTACTCCTCGGCCGCGCTCTGGCGCCGGACCGTCTACGTCGGCTCCTACGACCACCACCTGTACGCGATCGACGCCGCCACCGGCGACGTGCGCTGGGCCTTCCACGCGAACGGGGCGATCTCGGGCTCGCCGACGGTGCTGAACGGCGTCGTCTACTTCTCCACGCTGAAGGCGCGCACGTACGGGCTCGACGCGCTCAGCGGGAAGGTGGTCTGGACGTTCACCGACGGCTACTACAGCCCGATCGTCGCCGACCAGCGCCGGGCCTACCTCGTCGGGTACGCGCGCCTGTTCGCGCTCCGCCCGCGCTAGCCCCGTAGCCGCGAGACGATCCGGTTCTCGGGCACGAGGACGGCGCAGCCCGGGCGGCGGCTCGTGGCCGCGAGCAGGCGGGCACGGGGCCAGGCAGGCGGCCGGTGGGCGCGGAGCCGACCGACGAGCAGCGGTCCGACCTTCCGGCCGCCGGCGAGCCGCTGGTACGCGAGACGTTGGTTTGCGGGCCCGGCGGCGACGAGGAAGATCGCAGCGCACGTTCCGTTCGCGGACGGCTCGGCCAGCGTCAGCTTCGGCCGGCCCGGGAGGTACCACTCGAGCGGCGAGCGGAAGGCGAAGAAATCGCCGAAGACCACAATCGGGTCGCCTGGCCGCCAGCCGTCCGAGACGAGCGTGTGGGCCGCGCGGTCATACGGAATGGAGGGCGTCGACTCGGCGGCGATCGAGCCGGCGGTGACCAGGACCACGCCTGCCACCGCGACCGCGTAGGAGACGGGACGCGGGATCCGCGCGGCAAGGGCGGCCAGAGCGACCGCAGCGAAGGGCGCTGCGCCGATCAGGTTCCGCGTATCGAAGATGCGCACGCCGGCGAGCCAGGCCAGGCTCTCCAGCACGAACGGCACAAGCGCCATCAGCGCGATCAGCCTGCCGGCCGGAGCGCCAATCCAGAGCACGACGGCACCGGCAAGAACCAGGCCGAGCAAGAGGATCGGGATGCTCTCGCGCGCGTACGAGGCGGTCGGCAGCTTGTGCACGAACAGCAGCCAGAACGCCTCGAGTACCCGGCGCATGTTGAACGGCCCGATCCAGGTGAACCGGTGCCCGCGGTACTGGTGCACGATCACGGGCGACCAGACGAGGAGCGGCACCAGGCTCACGGCGATCACCCCAGTCAGCCGCCGCCGAGCCTCCCTCACCGTCGGCTCGGTCCAAAGCCAGATCACGCCGGCGAGCACGCTGAGCAGGAAGAAGTAGTTCGTCAGCGCGCCGGCGACGACGCAGACAGCAAGACCCCATTCGTGCCGGCTCGCCAGCGCCAGAGCGAAGAGCACCGAAAGCAGGGCCAGGAACTCGTAGGCGCGGAGCTCGCGGCCGTGATCGACGAACTGCCAGCCGAACGCGACCAGCAGGCCCGCGGCGACGCTCGCCCAGAGCGGCAGCACCCGCCGTGCCAGGTACACGACCGCCCCTGCGAGCAGACCACCCGCGAGCACCGACAGCCCGCGGTACCACTCGGGCCGAACCCCGACCGCGTTCGCGAGCCAGCCGAGCGCGTACCAGAGCGGCGGCGTCGCCTCGACGCGCGCAACCTGGCGAATCGCGCTCACCGGCGAATGGGCCACCAGCACCTTTGCCGACGAGACCTCGTCCTGCCAGAACGCGTCGCGCACCGCGCCCGGAATCCGGATCGCGACCGCGAGGATTGCGACCCCCGCAGCCGCCCACCGAGTCATCTATGCCTGGGCTCGACCGCGTACAGGCGGGAAAAGCCGTGCAGGAGCAGACGGGCGCCGTTCCCGGAGACCGGCACGAAGGCGCCGTCGGGGAAGCGGAAGACCTGGCGGCCGGTGAGCGCGGTCACGCCGTAGATCCGGTGCTGGCGGGTGGCGAAGTAGACGATCCCGTCCACGATCGTCGGGGCGCCCTGGATCGAGCCCGCCGTATCGAAGCGCCAGAGGATGCTTCCCGTCGCCGCCGAGACGCAGTAGAGGTCGCCGTTGTACGAGCCGAAGTAGACGCGACCGCGCCAGACCGCCGGCGACGAGTAGACGTACGCGCCGGTGTTGATCGTCCAGAGGTGATGGCCGCCGGTCGTGAAGGCGTTCATCGTGTTCCCGTCCGAGGAGGGCGCGAAGACGCGGCCGTTTGCGACCGCCGGCGTCCCGTAGATCCGCCCGTCCACACCCGCCGACCAGTGCAGCCCGCCGGTGCGTGCGCCGAGAGCCAGGAGCCGGCCGCTGTAGTCGCCGATGAAGATCGTCCCGTTCAGGTACGAGGCGCTCGAGGTGATCTTGTTCCCCGTGTGGTACGTCCAGAGGGCACGGTGCGTGCGCAGGTCGAGCGCGGTGATCGTGCCGCCCCAGTCGCCGAAGTAGTCCACGCCGTCGATCACGACCGGCGAGGACTCGATCGGCGAGCCCGTGTAGTAGCGCCAGAGGAGCTTCCCGTTGAAGCGGTTCAGCACCCAGACGTGCCCGTCCATCCCGTGCACGATCAGCTCGCGGTCGACCACCGCGGGCGAGGCGGCCATCTTCCCGTTCGGCGTGTCGTGGCGCCACACGGTCGAGCCGTCCTTCATCGAGTAGGCGCGGATGCTGCCGCGGAAGTTCGAGATGTAGGCCACGCGCTGGTCGACGACGGCCGGGAACTCGATCAGCGCGCCGGTCGGCTCGCTCCAGACCAGCCGGAACGGCGGGCGGAGGTCGATGTTCGGATTGACCTGCGTCCGCTGTGGCGAGACGCCGTACATCGTCCACTGCGTGCTGCTCTGGTAGACGCGCACCGAGTGCAGCGGCTTGTTGCTGAACGGAAGCCGCTGGCGGTACGGGTCGTAGCCGCGCCTGCTCACGGTGACGACGAGCTTGCCGCGGTGCGGCAGGAGGATCCGCGCGCGGCCGCGGCCGTTGGTGTACCCGGGGTGGCCGTCGACGCGGACGACGGCGCCACGGACCGGCGTGCCGCGGTCGCCGTCGAAGACGAACACGCGCACGTAGGACGGCTTCGGCTGCTTCGGCGGCGTCAGGGTCGCCGGGGCAGGCTCTGTGCTCGGCGCGGCGGCATGGTGGCCGCTCGCGCAGCCTGCGGCGGCGAGCACTAGCAGAGTGAAGAGGACTGAAACCCCGGGGCGACGCACTTGCGGAACAGGCTACCCGGGATCGCGGCTGGCTAACGGGTCCCTTCGGCCTTCTCCCACATCAGCGGCGCGCCCTCGCGCAGGTAGCGGCCGAGCGCGACGACCGTGGCCCAGCTCATCAGCAGGTAGTAGTAGGCGATCCCGGCGCCGGGAACCGGCAGGCGCAGCTTCCCCGCCGCCGCGAGCGCCAGCCAGGCGGCCTGCGCGGCGAGGGCGGCCTGGTAGATCCAGCCCTGATCGACGAGCGCGATCGAGGTCGCGAGCAGCGTCAGGTGCAGGAAGCCGCTCCCGTAGCGGAGGACGCGGTGCGAGAAGAGCTGGCCGAGGTAGAGCGGCGGCTGGCCGCGCAGGCTGCCGGCCTCGAACAGGTGCCGCCACGACCAGGGCAGCATCCGCACCTTGCGGCGGTACTCGTCCTCGATGTCCTTGCTGGGCTTCTCGAACGCGAGCGCCTCGGGCTCGTAGACCGCCCGCCGGCCGCGCTGCACCATCAGCGCCGGGAAGCCGAGGTCGTGCCCGAACGGCCACTCGACGTAGTCGTCGCGGCGCACCGCGTAGATGGCGCCGTTACCGCCGGTGATCGAGCCGAGGCCGGACTCGCTGGCCCGCAGCCACATCTCGTAGCGCCAGTAGAGGCCTTCCTTGTTCGTGCCGTCCTCGCGCTGAAAACGGACCTGGCCGCAGACGTAGGCGACGTCCGGGTCGGCAAAGCTGCGCACGAGCTTGCGCAGCGCGTCGGGCGCCCAGGTCGCGTTCGCGTCGCCGAAGGCGAGGATCTCGCTCTCGGTCTCGCGGACGGCGCGGTTCATGGTCGGGAGCTTCCCCGCGCGCTCGCACTCGAGCAGGCGAACCTTGCCGTCGTAGCTGTGGACGATCTCGTGCGTCCGGTCGGTCGACCCGTCGGAAGCGACGACGAGCTCGAGCTTGTTCTCCGGGTAGTCGAGCTGGAGTAGGTTCTCGACGCGAGCCCCGATCACGTCCTCCTCGTCGTGCGCAGGAACGATCAGCGTGACGGATGGCGTGATGTCGTCCTTCGCCACCTGCCGCTCGCGCAGCCGGCGCAACCCCGCCGCCGCGACCGGGTACCCCACATGCGTCCACGCGAGCCCGCCGAGGCTCGCCCAGAAAACCGCCTTCAGGATCACGCCTTCACGCTACCGTCCACGTCACCCGCGCCCGGTGATCGCCCAGCGCACGAAGCGGGTGTCTCCCAGACTTCCGCAAGCGGCAAGGTCGCCTGCGCCCCAGTTCTGCCGGTCGGGGAAGCACGCGTCGTAGCGGGAGAGCGATAGCGGCCGCGGAGCGGCCCTTATGACCCTTGCGAATCTCCCTGGCGACTTCTTGCGCGACCGAGGCTGGAAGGTTCGCTACCTCAATCCCACTGCTGCCGTCGAGCCCCTGCGGGTACAGCCGGTAGTCGACATACGGCGTTGCGTAGACGCGGCCGTCGACGGCAAACGCGAAGTGCGTGTTTCGATGCAGTCTCGCGCCCCGCTCGGCGAGGCGCCGCGTCAACTCGTGGAACCCCTTAGCGCCGGACCGGGTCAGTACGAGTGCGACCCCGCTCTGGCCGGACACCGAGATGACCGTGGCGCTACTGACGTCCTTCGAGCGAACGTCCTTGTGGATCCGGCCCGCCGGATCGAAGATCCGAATGCCGGCGGACGAATGGTTGCTCGAGCTGCAAGCGGCAGCCGAGATCGCGGCGGCGACCGCCAGGACGCTAAGCGGCGCCCCGGTACGAAGGATCACGTCATCACCGTACCTTCAGGCGTTCGGAATCGCGTCCTCCAGGAGCCCGGTCGGGTGCCGTCCTTCGAGGATCAGCGCTCGGACCCTCCCGCCGAGACAAGGGCTCGCGTTGAGATTGGGCCCGGGCTTGCAGCCTGCATTTTCGACGAAGAGCGTTGCCGCTCGAGTTCGACGCTCGAACCCGGTCAGCGCGTGGATGTAGGGGTGGTCCTGCTCGAGCCGGTCGACAACCGACTCGCGCATCCCCGGTCGGGAGCCCTTTGCCGTCCGGAACTTCCTGGAGTCGGTCCAGAAGCCCACGAGCTTCCCCGTCTTCGTGTTGATGAAGTAGACGGTCCGGCAGAACAGGTGAGCGGGCATGCCTCCGCCGGGATCGAGCCCGCCACCTTTCACAGGCGAGCGGGCACACTCGTAACCGAGGATGTCGTACCGAGGTGGCTCGGATGACCCGCGGCTCGTCGCCCCCTCGCCGATGAGGTTGGGGGCTCCTGCCAGCCGGCGAATGTCCGCGCCGGTCGACACGTCGACCCGCAGCCTGCCGATCCGACCCTCCGGGGAAACGACCGTGGCCCTGTCGGGCCTCAAGCCGATGACCATCAGGTTGGCGGACGGTCCGCAGCCGATCCGGTGGCCCCTCCCCGCGGCACGGGCGATGGTCGCCGTGGTTCGATCGATTGCATTCGCCGTATCGACATAACTTGCCTGTACGCCCTTCTTCTGCAGCGCCGTCGTGACGTCGTAGACGACCACAGCGAGAAAGAGCTTGTCCTCGCGGCAGCGCGGCGCCATGCGGTCGATGATCGGTCGGATTCTCGGACTGTTGCGGATTGCGAGGATCGCAGCCGTCTCTTGCTTTCTGGAGGTCCGCAACAGGACAGCGCGCTTGCTGGTGGTGGAGTCGCCCCGGCTCCGATTGCCGGCGTGGTGACTGCAGCCACTGACTGCCGCGGCAAGGGTGAGCAGCGCAAAGACTCCCGCGGTTCTACGCGTGCCGGCGACCAGGAAGGTCATCCTGTCCCCCCGCCGACGCGGGAAAGCGCGGCTGTCCAGCGTCTCCAGTCCCCCCTGCTCACCGGCACCTTGTCGCTGAGGACGACGTTTCCGCGCCGCGCGGCGGGAATGTGCGAGACCCGCAGGTATCGCCGGACCGAGCGGTCGCGGAGAGCTGCCTGAGCTTCGCCGGCTGTCCGAAAGACGAGAACGTAGAACTCCTTCGCGGAGCGGATCGTGAAGCCCTTCGGCGTCTTGTGCACACCGCCCCCTCGCGCCCAGTACAGGTAGTGGACGCGTCCGGCCGGTCCGAATACGTGGTAGCCGCCCTCGGTCAGGCGAAAGCCGGCGGACGCGAAGCCGGCGCGGACTTGCGCGGCCGTGAAGTGCCGGCCGGACACGCGCCGGGCGGAGGAAGACTGGTTGCTGGAGCTGCAAGCGGTAGCCGAGATCGCGGCGGCGAGCGCCAGGGCGCTAAGCAGCGCGCCGGTACGAAGGGAAGAAGCCATCAAAGCCTGCGCCTCCGAGCTCGCGGTACCGCTCATTGTCGTGGATCGCCTTGCCGACTGCGGACTCGATCAGGCCGCCTTCGTCGAAGCGGAGCTTGAACTGGAGCAGCGAGTCGTCGGCGCCGCCGACACCGCCGCCGAGGTGGAACCGCTCGAAGCCTTTGCCTCGGGCCCACTCGGCCGCCTCGAGAAAGAGCAGGTTGTTCGCGCCGCCGGCCCGCTCCGACGCGCCGAGGTGGTAGTGGAGCCAGCCGCCGCCCGTCAGGCCGAGCAGGGCGGCTCGGAGCTCGTCGCCCTCGAGCGCCTCGAAGAGGACGAGCCACTCGCGGCCCGCGAGCGCCCGCCAGTACTCGTCGGGGAAGTAGTAGAAGCCGGTCGCCCCCTTCTCGGCCATCGTCCGCTCGTAGAGGCGGGCGAAGGGCTCGAGGTCGGCCGGCGCCGGGGTCACGCGGATCTCGAGCCCGGCGTCGCGCGCCTTGCGGACGGCGCGGCGGTGGTGTCGGTGCAGCCGTTCGAACAGGTCGCCCTCCAGCCGCCAGGCGACGGTGCCGCCGCGCGGCTCGACGTGGAAGCGCGAGTACGCCTGGTTCTGGAAGCGCGGGTGGAACCAGGTGAACGTCGTGACGACGCCGCGTTCGCGGCACCACTCCTCGTACGCGCCGTAGAAGGCGGCGTCGCCGACGGGCCCGCCGAAGCCGTAGAGGCCGGTCACGTCGGGCACGCCTTGCCACTCGCGGACGATGCACGGGAAGACGGTTCCCTCGGCGTGGAGCAGCACCAGCTCGCCGGGATCGAGCAGGAGCGCGGTCTCGGCGTACTCGCGCTTCAGGTACGCGTCGTCGGGGACCAGCGAATCCCACTCGTGGGCCGGGACCTCTTCGATCACTGCTTGCCGGCGCGCGCGCGCTCGATGTTCACCGTGTCCTCGACCGGCTTCTCGCCGCTGCGGCCGAGCTCGGCGAAGGTGCGCCAGAGGATCTTCAGGTCGAGCCCGAGCGACCAGTGGTCGATGTACCAGATGTCCTGCTCGATCCGCTCGGGCCAGCCGATCTCCTCGCGGCCGTTCACCTGCGACCAGCCGGTGATGCCGGGCTCGACGGTAAGGCGGCGCCGGTCGCTCTCGCTGTAGTGCGCGGCCTGCTCGACCAGGTCCGGGCGCGGGCCGACGAGGCTCATCTGGCCGCGGAGGACGTTCCAGAGCTGCGGCAGCTCATCGAGGCCGGTGCGGCGGAGGAAGCGGCCGGGACGCGTGATGCGCGGGTCGTTCTCGACCACGCCGAACGGGTCGTCGGTGAGCTGCGGCGCCAGCTCTAGCGCGTTCTGCACCATCGTCCGGAACTTGAGCATGCGGAACGGGACGCCGTCCTTGCCTGCGCGGTCCTGGGCGAGGATCGCCGGGCGGCCGCCGTCGAGCAGGATCCAGACGGCAAACGCGGCCAGGAGCGGCGAGAGCAGCACGAGTAGGAGCAGAGCGGCGACGCGGTCGGCGATCCATTTGATGGTTCTCACCTGCGAACCTCGCGGTAGAGCCTGTCGTGGGCCCGCGCGGCCTTCTTCCAGGTGAGCTGCCTCGCCGCCTTCTTCGCGCCCGCGTGGGCGGCCTTGAGCGCGGCCGGCTCGAGCAGGCGGGTGCAGGCCTGCGCGAGCGCGTGCGGGTCGCCGGGCGGCACGACCTCGCCCGCGCCGTGCTCGCGCACGATCTCGCCGAGCGAGCCCACGTCGGAGACGACCACGGGCCGACCGTAGCCGATCGCGGTCGCGAGCACCCCGGACGAGTCGAGCCGGCGGTACGGAAGCACGACCACCGCCGCCTCGGCCATCAGCCGCGGCACCTCGCTCTCCGGGACGAACCCAAGCCGCCAGTCGACGCCGGGGGTCTTGCGGACCGGGTCGACGGGGTCGCCGGCGACGACGAGCTTCGCCTCGGGAATCTCCGGAAGCGCCTGCAGGAGGACGTCGAGGCCCTTGTAGTCGCGGATCAGGCCGAAGAAGAGCAGCGTCCGGCCCTTCGGCGGCGGCAAGGGCTCGGCCGGGAACACCGGATGCGGGATCCGCGCGATCCGCTCGCGGCCGAGGCCGAGCTCGACCAGCTGCTCGACCCCGCGCTGCGAGTGGACAACGACGCGCTCGGCCGTCTCGAGCACATCCGGCCACACCCGGAAGGCCGCGCGGCGGCGCGGGAGGACGTCGTGCGCGGTGAGCACGACCGGCCGGTCGTCCGCGACGCGGCGAAGCCAGCGCAGGTCGTGCTCCGGCCGCGGCAGCCACTGGACGTGGACGACGTCCGGGTCGAGCCGCTCGATCCGGCGCACGAGCCGCGCAACCGACGGCGCGTACTCGAGCCCTTTCGCGGGCAGCCGCAGCGGCGAGCGGCGGAAGAGCCGCGACGAGACCGGCGCGAACAACTCCTCGCGCGCGTAGCCGTCGGCCGCCGGCGCCTCGCCGTGCGGGTAGGGCGAGGTCAGCAGCGTGACCGCGTGGCCCTCTGCGGCGAGCGCACGGGCGAGCGCGTCGTCGTAGGGCGGCGTGTAGGCCAGCGGGTCGACGAGCGCGATTCTCAT
>Ga0335077_10004081_pt1 | contig 17786 bp, 16 predicted proteins | sample Lox_Sample_31_FD_207151 | JGI IMG/M metagenome (GOLD analysis project Ga0335077, IMG submission 207151) | Soil microbial communities from Loxahatchee National Wildlife Refuge, Florida, United States - Lox_Sample_3.1 | ecosystem: Environmental > Terrestrial > Soil > Wetlands | place: USA... | reverse complement strand
GGCCATCTGAACGCCCGTGACACCACGTTCGCCTACGCCTCGCGCGCGCCGCAACCAGAGATCGCCCGCCTCAAGGCGCGGATGGGCTGGACGATGCCCTGGTACACCATCGCCAGTGACTGGGACGTCGACTTCGGTGTGGACGAGTGGCACGGCACTAACGCCTTCTTCCGCGATGGCAGCCGGGTGTTCCGCACCTACTTCCTCAACAACCGCGGCGACGAGGCACTCGGGAGCACCTGGAGCTACCTCGATATGACCGCACTCGGCCGCCAGGAGACCTGGGAGGACTCACCCGAGGGCTATCCCCAGACCCCGCCGTATAACTGGTGGAACTGGCACGACGAGTACGACCATCCCGAGCTGGCGCAGGGGCCGATGAAGTGGGGTACCGCCGTCAGCTAGGACGGGTGGTCCGGCTGGCCGGCGGGCGCGGGCCAGGTGATACAGAACGAACCGCCCGGCCCGCCTGGCCGGTCCCGCCGTCTTGCCCGCTACACCCTGCTTACCAGCCTGACCCGCCCGAGCCCGACGAGCCCGATCCGGACGAGCCCGATCCGGACGAGCCCGATCCGGACGAGCCGCCCGAACCGCTGGAGCCGGCTGTCCCGCTCGGCACCGAGGACGTCAGCACAGTGCCGGTGATCACGTGCCACACGCCGCCCACGCCGTTGCCCGCGGTGACGCCCGGCCCATTGTCAGCGACGTAGGTGTACAGCGGATAGCCGTTGTAGGTGGCCTGCACGATGCCGCCCGGCCTGGTGATCGTTCCGAGGACCCCGTTCAGCTTGATCCCTGAGACGGCGGCAGGCTTGCCGGTGACGGCGGGCCACACGCTGAGGCACTGAGCGGTGCACCTCGAGCTGCCGCCGCCCTTGGCGTCCCTGGAGTACCAGTAGAGCGTGTAGCCCCTGGCGTTCGCCAGCACGTACCCGATCTTGGTCTTCCTGATCGTCAGCACCGTGGTCTTAGGCTGAGACGCCATGGCCCCGGAACCGCTGGACGCCGTCGGGCTCGCCGCGGAGGTCGCCACGCCGCCGTAAGCGGAGCCCGCCGACGGTGACGAGGTGCTGGCGCATGCCGACAGGAAAACGGCAAGTATTCCGAGCGCCGCCACCATGAGTCCGCGCTTGCGCATGGGGCATCTCCCTTCCATGTCCGTGTCCTGACTGCTGCACACGGAAGATACGGGCCGGACGGCGGCCCCGTTCAGGATTCGTTGCCGGCAGCCGCGGCCGTAAGGATTCGGTTATCCCTGACCGGCCTCGTCGCCGATGCCGGGAGAACTCGCCCGGGCAGTCAGGCCGACACCACAGCCCCCGCCCCCATCCCGGCGCGCAGCACGACCGGCCCGCGAGTCACCTGCGGCCATCCGGATTCGCGTCAGACGGGACCGGGCCGACCGGCTGATCAGCGTGGCCGAGCGCATCTTCGGCTCGGCCCGCACGCAGTCAATTCCCAAGGAGCCCACTCCCGCGGCGCCGGCTCACACCGACCCAGCCCAGCCCGAGCCGGATCCGCGCGAACGCGGCGCGGCCGACCCAGCCTGACCGATCACACCCTGAGCGGCAGGATTACAGCTGCGCGCGGGCCTCCTCGATCTGGCGCAGGAGGCCGTGCGCGCCGCTTGCCTCGGCGATCGCGCTGGCCTCCTCGATCAGCTTGAGCGCGTCGTCGCGGCGGTCCTGCCCGGCCGCGATGTAGGTCAGCCCGACCAGGTTCGCGGCCACGCCGGGCCACGCGCCCATCTCCCGCCGCAGCCGCATCGACTCCTCCAGGTGCAGCCGCGCCGCCTCGAGCCGGCCGGCGGCATGCTCCGCGATGCCCAGGTGCCGGAGCGCCTCGGACATGGTCATCGGGTCGTCGGCCTCCGTGGCCAGCTCCAGCGACCGCCAGAGAACGGGGACCGCGGTCTCGTTGTCCCGCCGGATCACCTGGTGGCAGCATCCCACCCAGAACAGCGATTCGGCCTCCCCGCGCACGTCGCCGCGCGCCCGGTACAGGTCCGCGGCCCGCTCGAACAGGACCAGCTCATGCGGGTCCTCGTGAGCCTGCTCGGGATCCTCGGCCCGCTGCCAGAGGAACCGGCCGTGGATGACCCGTCCCCGGCCCAGGGCCAGATCGGCCTCGACGCCATCGAGCTCGAGATCCGCCGCCTCCAGGGCCTCGGCATCGCCCTGGAACAGCGCCCGCTCGTACAGCAATCTGGACCGTTCGATCCGTTCGTCCACTCTCGACCACCTCGCCCGTGCGCAGCTCCGTCCGCCTCGGCCACCCTACAACATCGACCACTCCCGTGTCTTAATTCGAATATTTACCAGTAAACAGCTAAATCAGATCGCCCTGAACGAGGATGAGGTTTGATCCCTACGCCCCGTGCGGTCCCGTCGTCACCTCGACGTTCCGCGTGGTCACGCGGAACGTGTGGGGCGCTACGCCCCCGACTGCGAAGCAGCAGATTTCCGACCATTACGGCCTGGCGGCCGATCCCCGTTACTGAGGTACCTAGTATGAGCCGTGTGATCGATCCACGGGCCTTCAGGCTCACTCAGTACGCGCGCGGCGGCGGCTGCGCCTGCAAGATCCCGCCTGGCGAGCTGGAGAAAACAGTAGGCCGGCTGATGCCCGAGACAACGGGTACCGATCTGCTGGTGGGAGTCGAGCATGGCGATGACGGCGCGGTGGTGCGGACCGGCCCGGCCACCGCGGTCGTGGTGACGGCCGACTTCTTCACCCCGGTGGTGGACGACGCCTACACGTTCGGGCGGATCGCCGCGACCAACGCGCTGTCCGACATCTACGCCATGGGCGGCGAGCCGATGGTCGCCTTGAACCTGCTGGGGTGGCCACGTGACAAGCTCCCGGCCGAACTCGCCGCCGAGGTCCTGCGCGGCGGCCTGGACGTCGGGCGAGCCGCGCGGTGCCACGTGGCCGGCGGGCACAGCATCGACGATCCCGAGCCGAAGTACGGCATGGCGGTGACCGGCGTCGCGGATCCGGCCGCGCTGCTGCGGATCGACGCCGGGCAGCCCGGCCTGCCGCTCAGCTTGACCAAGCCGATCGGCACCGGCGTGCTCAACGCCTGGCACAAGGCAACAGGCGAGGTCAGCCAGGCCGCGGTCGACGTGATGACGACGCTGAACGCCGAGGCCAGCAGGCTGGCGCTCGCCGCCGGGATCACGTGCGCCACCGACGTGACCGGGTTCGGGCTGCTGGGACACCTGTTCAAGCTGGCCCGGGCGAGCGGCGTCTCGGCAGTGGTCGATCATGCCGCGGTGCCGCTCATCGAGGGGACCCGGGCAGCCGCCGGGGCCGGGTACATGCCCGGCGGGAGCCGGAGGAACCTCGAATGGGTGCTTCCGCACACCGACGTGGACGGAACGAGCGATGAAGACCTGCTCCTGCTGGCGGACGCGCAGACGTCGGGCGGCTTGCTCGTGGCCGGAGAACTGCCCGGCGCGCCCGTCATCGGGGAGCTTGTCCCGCGCCGCGCCAGCGCGCTCATCATCCGCTAGACCCCGGCCAGGCGCCATTCACCCCTACGGTAAATGATCGGGCCGGCTCCTGCGATGGCGGGGTGACGGAGGAGGCTGGCGGAGGTGGGCGTCGCTCGTGACCGGCACCGCCGGGGGCCAGCGCGGCGCAAGGGGACAGGATCATGTCATCCCGTTCCCGCCCGGAAGGGCCGGACCATGGCCTAACCGAGGTCGGCCAGGCGCTTGCATTCTCCGCAGGTGGCTTCGGCTGGTTCGTGCTTCCGGGAGATATGCCGCATGACCTGCTGGCCGCACAGGGTTTTCCACCTGGCACCGAAGATGCCCACGGACACGAGATGCCACGTGGACGACTCGGACCGGACCATCGACGCGGGCCAGGTCCCGCTGGGCGGGGCGGCGGCCGTCGCTACGGCATAGCCGCGTCGGGGGGCCTGCGGTGCGCTGTCCATTAACCGACTCCCTTTCTGGCGTTGAGCTTAGCCAGCCGGCCAACCGGGTGTGCGCCTTCGTCATCCTCGCCGGCGCGGAAACCGGGCGAGCTCGCTTAGGGTGAGCTGATGGACGCGGCACAACGCGAGCTGAACGACCAGATCGACCAGGCCACGCAGCGGCTGCTCGATGATGCCCGTATCATCACCGACGCTGATCTGCGGGCCCCGTCCCTGCTGCCGGGGTGGACCCGGGCGCATGTGCTGGCGCACGTGGCCCGCGGCGCTGACACGATGCGGAACCTGCTGGCCGGCGCCCGGTCCGGGCAAGACCGCCCCGCTTACGCCAGCGCGCAGGCGCGGGAGGCCGACATCGAACGGGGCGCCGTCATGAGAGCCGGGGACCTGATGGCCGACCTGGCCGACTCGGCGATGGCGCTGCGGGCAATCGTCAAGCAGCTGCCGGATGAGGCCTGGCCGGTCCAGGTGCGGATGCTGGACTCGGCGCCCTTCCCGGCCGCCGGACTGCTGACCCGGCGGCTGGTCGAGGTCGAACTGCATCACTGTGACCTCCGGACCGGATACAGCCCAGCGGACTGGCCGGCTGCCTTCGCCGCCATGGAACTCGCCGAGCCCATGCGCTCGCAGCGCCAGGACCGGCTCAGGTACCCCCCGCCGTCCGCGGGGGCGAAACCCGCATTCCCGCGTCGCCCCCAGGCGCCCTGGAGACCCGGTCAGCGGCTCCCGGGAAGCTGGCTGGGAACAGGCAAAGGTACCGACGTCAGCCCTCCGTAGCCCAAGCGGCCGATGCCGGTCCGGTTCGCCTACGCCGCAGGGTGTTCACGAGCTGCTGTCCGGCGGCCGACCCGGGGGGGGTGGGGGGAGCAGACGCGGACCGCGATGGGCCGTTACGACAGGTCCCTGGCGCGCGGGCATTATGACGACGAGCTGCTGCCCCGACATTAGCCGGGAAAGCGCGGTACCGGAGCTCTCCTGTGCTGAGGATCATGATGTGAATTTCCCTGTTCTTGATCCGGCTCGCATAGGCCTGGTAGCCCGCATAGATCGTCCTGGCCCGGTCCCAGATGACCTGACGCTCCCGATCATCAGCTTCCCGGGCGATGGCCTTGACCGTCCGGTCCCGGTAGGTCACCTCGACCTTGGGGTCGGCGCGCATGTTGTGGTACCAGCCCGGAGTCCGCGGCTGGCCGAAGCTGGTCCCGATGACCGCGATGTCATCGCCTGCGGGCACGCCGAGCAGGGGTACCGTACGGCGCTGCCCGGTCCGGGCTCCGGTCGTGGTGACGGTCAGGACCGGGATTCCCGCGAGACTTCCCGGGGTCAAGCACGCCGGGGCTCGTCTGAGTCGGCGTCGCCCTGCCGCCAGTTCCGGGCGAGGGCGACGAGGCCGCGAACCACGTCGGGGGGCAGCCCGGGGGTGCTCGCGATGTGCCACAGTGTCGGGTCTTCATACTCGGCATGTCCGAGGTCCGGCGACCCTACGTTGGGTTCTCCGCCTGCCAGTATCCGGCGGCACGAACCCGGGGCCCAGCCGAGCCGGTTCTCGACCATACCAAGGGTGCTGGGGGAAACGCGCTGGCCGTTCTCGAGCTTTCCCAGCGTTCGCTCTGTCACCCCGGTCGCCTCGGCAAGGGCCCGCCTGTCCCGCATGCCTAGCTCGACCCGGCGTGCGACGACGTAATCGGCGAGCCGCTGCCAGTCCTCACCGGCCATATGACCGTCCTTTCCGCGAGCCGCCGCCCCGTCCCGCCACCGGCTACGTGACCATCCTTACCCGAAGAAGATAGAAGAGTCTAGCTCTCCTGTGGGCAGCCAACGGCACTGAGCTGCAGGTCTGTTCTTAGCGTATCTTATCCGTGCTCTTTACTTCTTGTCTGTACTCCTCTAGAGTGCCTAAGTCGGCTGATCGCTTCTTGTTTCTTCCTATACGTACCAGGACCTGCCAGGTTCTGGGATCCGGCGGAGTCAGGGCGGTGACCAAGGCCCGAAGCCTTGAGCCCAGCCCCGTACGCTGCGGGCCGGTGGCGTCCTCGCGCAGAGGAGGAGGGGAGCGCAAGGGCGCTCCGGCCACGCAGCCGGACAGGCATCCGCCGCCGGCTGTCAGATTGTGCCATGCGCAGGCCCGCGAGCGACCCGAAGGCCGGCCGCGTCGCCGTGGAGCGATTGTCCCGGCCTGGCCAGCAGCCAGTGCCAGCAGCCAGTGCCGGCAGCCAGTGCCAGCCGCAGGATCTCGGCTAGCTAAGCGGGCTCGGCGCGCCATACCCGATCCTCAGCACAGCCTGGCCAGTACGCAGTGTGACCTGCTGGACCCAGACAGGGCGGTACTCGGCTCGCTGGGAGTTGATGAACGACCGCATCCAGCCGAGGTATGCCGCAGGCGTGAGGTGCGCCGTATGGACCGCCGTGGCCAAGTCCACCCACCGCAGGAGGCTGGTAGATCCGCCGCCAGGCGACTCGCTGGCGAAATCCACGATCTGCAACGGATGGCTATGGGCCATGATGACGAGGAGCAGCGGCAGCCACGGATCGATCTGGCCACTGAGGAGCTGTGCCCTGGCTGTGGCGGAGATCCTGATATCCCTATTGGTCAGCAGCTGGGCATCGGCGGCTTTCCTGGCGCGCAGCGCAGCGGGCAGGGCAGCGCGATACGCCCTGGCGCCGAAGGGATAGAGCCACCTGACCTCGATCTTGGCGTTTCCCGTGCCGAAGCTCGCGATGGTGGCCGGAGCGTAGAGGGCCAGGCGGCTGCCGAACTGGTTGCGGACTGTGGCAGTGGCCACTAGCAGGTCGGAGCCGAGGGGGTCGTTCGACGTAGGCCCGAGCGGCAGCAGGTTCGAGGACGGAAAGCCGCTTCTGGCCAGATCCGCGCATACCTCGGCATCGCATGACACGATCGCGGCCGGGCTGACCTGGTGCAGTATCCAGTTGATCGCCTGCGCTCTGGCCGCAGCCTCAGCGTTGAGCGGGCTGAACTGGACCTGGCCACTCGTTAGCCGCCCCGGCGACGCGCCTCGCCGGGAAAGACTGAACGCAATCCCGCCGGCGCCGGCCGCCAGCAGGATCAAGGTCACCAGCGCAGCCGCCCGCCAGCGCCGCGCTGCACGGCTATTTCCGCGCCGCCTCCCTCGTGGCCTGGACGCCAGGGCACCGCCGATCAGGCCGTCGCCGCGGCCGGCCCGCGGCCCGGGCGGTGCCGCAGGCACCTGTTCTGAGCCAGCTGCCTTCTTGTCCGTGTCGAGAGCGGACACCATCGGCGGCATCGGGCCAATGAGCGACGCTCCGGCGGCCACCAGCTCGCTGAGCGCGCCGCGGGCCGGCGGTCGGAGGGCTGGATCCTTGTTGAGGCAGCGATAGACCAGCGAGCCCAGTGGTTCGGGAAGCCGGCCCACATTTGGCTGGGAATGAAGGATGGCGAACGCCGTAGCGGTCAACGACTCGCCCTTGAAGGGCAGTTCACCGGTACCCGCGAACACCATCGTCACGGCCCACGACCACATGTCGGCCGCCGCGGTCACCCGTTCGGCGGCCAGCTGCTCCGGAGCCATGAACGCCGGAGTTCCGATGGCGACCCGGCCAGAAGGGCCCATGGTTGTCATTCCCGGTACGGCCGCCAGCCCGAAGTCGATCAGCACCGGCCCGTCGGGCCCCAGCAGGACATTGGCAGGCTTGAAGTCGCGGTGCACCATCCCGGCGGCATGCACCGCGCCCAGCGCGGTCAACGTCGCGACGGCGATGCGCTCGAGGGTTGCGCCGGTCCGAGGCCCGAGTTGCTCGACGACCTCTACCAGCGATGGCCCGCTGACGTATTCACTGACGATGAACGGCCGCCGTTCGAAGATTCCCGCATCCAGAACTTGCGCGGTGCAGAACCGGGCGACCCGCTGCGCCGCGGCGACCTCCTTCAGGAAGCGGCTGCGGACCTGGGGGTCCGTGGTCGGCGGCAGAAGCTTGACCGCCGCCCGGCTTCCGGAAGGACCGGCAGCCAGGAACACCACGCCCTGCCCGCCTTCCCCGAGGCGGCCGAGCAACCGGTATCCACCCACCTCACGCGGATCCGTGTCGCGCAGGGCAAGCAGTCCAGGCATTGCGGACTGAGCGGATGTCACCCGGCCATTTTGCCCCGTCGCGTCCGCGTACGCTACGATCCGTCTCGAACTGGCGGCCTTCCGCCCGGCCGTGGATTGCCCGGGCTGGCTGCTCAGCCTGGCTCGGCCACGATGCCCTGGCGCTCCAGCCAGGCGCGCGCCTCGGCGAGCACGTTCTTGCCGGCGATCGTGATCCGCCAGTTGAGCCAGTTGAGCAAGATCAGGTCATTGGCGGTCAGCCGCGCTGATACCGCATCGAGTGCATCGGCTAGCCGCGCCCCATGCCGCGCCACCACGCCAACGTGGACCAGCGGCACGATGTTGTCGGCCGGCTGCAGCTGGCGGTCGTCGGCGAGCAGGACGAGGCCGCTGTTTGCGAGGTAGCCGCCGGTTGTATCTGTGGTCACGACGATCGTTTCTGGTCAGGATCTTACGCATCACGCAACTTGTGACCAAGGTCCCCTCGTTCGCTGACGTTCGCCTAGCTCCACTAGGCTCACCATGGCTTACCTTAGTAGTAGCAGAGGCGGGTCCCGCACTGAACGGCTACCCGAGCAGCGCGGGAGCGCGGGCCCCAGGGCAACCAGCCCCGGCGACCCAGCACACAAGGAGGTGTGCCATGCCCAACATGAAGCACACGCTGTGGACCCCGGCCTTCACTCTGACCGGCGCCGGCGTCGGCGCCACGGTGGTCCGGCTCACGGCGATGACCTCGGCCGCGCGGGCCAAGGCCGCGCCAGAGCCGCTGGTCGCCAAGCCCCTCATCTACCCCGGAAAGTCCACCGGCCGCACGAGAGGGAGAGAGGGAGAGCACCTGACAGACCATCTGGCTGGCGGGGTCACCGGCGACAGCGCCGTCACCCGGGTTCCCGTCGGCGGCCCTTCCTGCCAGATGGTCTGGCAACGCCCGGATAGGGTGGACACAGAAGGGCATGAGCCATGCACTTCGATCTAAGGAAAACAGTAGGTTTTGCCGTGCTTCCGCTGCTAGGGGGTGCCCTGGCGGTAGGCGCGGTAGCATCACCAGCCAGCGCCCAAACGTGGCAGGACACATCGCTGCAGCTTAACTACCTGCATCCGACCTGCACCGTTCCTGGGCCAGCGACTATCGCTCCGGCACCGACCCAGTTCAGTGCCAAGGGCACTGTCACAGTGACGCGAGCCTCGGCCGGCGATACGCTGACCGTCAACTGGGCGATGTCGAAGATCCCACGCGGGATGACAGTCAGTAACGCCGGTGGCACCGTAACGGTGACTGGGCTGAAGTCCGCGCCGGCGAGCATGATTCAGGGCACGCTGGTCGTCGACGACACGTCGGCGTCTGGATGCGCTACCGCTTGGATGGTCGTCTTCGATCAGGGTGCGCCACCGGCACCGGCCGGTCTCGTCACCGACTACTACTACTCCGACACGCCCGGCGCGATCATGCGCAGCTATCCGGTCGGGGGCGTCCAGTTCGGTGAGACCAGCACCGTCGCTCCGAGCGCGGCGACCAACCCGGTTCTGTCACCGGCACCGGCCTACAGCTTCGCGTACAGCGGGCTGCCGAGCGGAATCGCGAGCAACAGCGCTGGCCGGTTCACCGTTGCCGGGTCGACCGCGGCGCCCGGCACCTACGGCAGTGTCGGGGTCACCGCAGCCGACCAATACGGCGCGCGCAGCCAGTCCACGCTCCAGCTGGTGGTGAAGGCGCAGCCGGTCTACGTGCCTGGCAACTACGGTGACATGGTCAACCCGTTCGGCAACGGGTTCGACGCCTATCAGCAGCACCAGTACCCCGGGGCGATCGTCGCCGGGTGGACCGCAACCCAGGCCGACCCCGCGACCCACTTCATCCGCCTTCCTGGCACGGTGCCAGGTGCGTACAAGTTCGAGTACGCGCCGAACGGTGTGGCGAGCGGGCTGTGCGTGTCGGATCCCGGCGGCGGCTGGGCCTCCGATCCGCTGCCTGACGGCCTGATCCTCACCGTGTCCAACAACGGCCCGTGGCAGCAGTTCATCCCGCAGCCGAACGGCACGCTGAAGAACGTGGCCACCGGCCTGGTCGTCAGCCCGAACGGCACCGGCGCGCAGCTGCGCGGCACCGCCCTTCCCACCCCGTGGGGTGGCTCCGTCTACACCTGGACGGACTACTCCCACCTGCCGGGATAGGCGGTACCTGATCAAGCGAAGGGACCCCGCGAAGGGCCCCTCCGCTTCGGGCCGCGGAAACGGATCCGGGCGTGAACTGGGCGGATGCCCAGCCGATGGCACCGTGGCGTCCGGCGGGACCGGCCAGCTAGGGTTGGCCAGGCGAATGTGTGGCGAAGTCTGATCCTGGCCTTCGTCTCTCTGCCGTCGCCGACGAAGGCAAGTTGTACTGGCTTCCGGCTGACTAGGTTCCCCTGGGCCGCCCAGCAAGGTCACCGGCCCTTCCCTGAGGGATGGCTGGAGTTAAGTTGCCATGTGCCGTTTAACCAAGGTTTGCCTGGGTAGCGCCCGTTGGTACGGAGCGTCCTTTACGCAATCAGGACTTTCCTTGTCTTAGTCTGCGTGCGACCGCGTCCTGTGAGGAAATACATCTCGGGAGGGGACCGTGATTCAGTCGACGCAGCCGTCGGGGCTGGCCGATGTCATCGAGACAATTCTGGACAAGGGCTTGGTCATTGACGCATACATCCGGGTGTCGCTGATCGGCATCGAGGTGCTGACGATCGATGCGCGTATCGTCGTGGCCAGTGTGGACACCTATCTGCGTTTCGCCGAAGCGGTTAGCAGGCTGGATATTTCCAGCGAGAAGCAGGGCCTGCCTGGGCTGGTCAGCGGCAGCAGGCAAAGCGCCGCCACGCGCGTAACCAAGGGCGTACTGGAAGGTGTTGGAGAAAAGGTCCGCGAATGGGCCGAGCCCGACGGCCAGCGAGCTTCTCGACGCACGCGCTAGCCGCGGTGCATGGAACTGATTCCAAGTTTTCCTCAGTGCTACCTCGCTTTCAGCCGTCGCCGGATAGGTGCGAACCGGCACCGAGAGTGTTATGCAAAACCGGTCGCGAGTGCAGGCCTCTTGGGCCTGCGCGAGCGATCGGTGCAGGTGAGCGGCCAGCAACCACAGCGGGTTCTTTGCATAACACGAACTTTCGCATAAGACACCGAATGATATCGGTATATGCGGTATTGCCGCGCTCATCAGATCGCGCAGCGTTTCCTGTCCGCCGGTGCAGCTCACCTCCCGGTACGGGCACCGGTCGCCGGGCGTTCACCCAGATGGGGACAGCGCCGGTGGCGCTACGCTGCTGTGTCCCATCCACTTCGCCGTGCACCCGAATGCCAGATCCTCATCAGTGTGCTGGCATGCTTGCAGATGTGAAGGACCTGGTCAGGCTGCTCCGCCGGATCGCGGTCACCGTCGCAGGCATCGTGATCCTCGCCGTCGGTGTGGTGCTTCTGGTGGCGCCCGGGCCTGGCCTGGTGGTCATAGCGCTCGCGCTTGCCGTCTTCGCCATCGAGTATCGATGGGCCAGACGCCATCTCGCTGCCATGCAGGCGCGCGCCCGCTCGGCAGCCCTCAAGACGGCAGCCAGCCGCGTCGCCACCGCCTGCGCCGTGCTCTTCGGCGTTGGCGCCATCGGCCTCGGCGCTGTGCTGGTACTCACCGACCTGCTGCCGTTCTCCAGCGTGACAACCGGCGTGAGCGTGGCCATCGGGGGCCTGACTGTGCTGGTGACCGTGGCATACAGCGTCCGGGAACTGCGGCGTACCGAGAAGACCGGACAGGACGAAGAGGCCGGGTAGGCCCCCCGCGACGACGAGCGCCTCGGCCGCGTGTACCAGCAGGTCATCAACGCCAAGGCGGCGCGGTATGCCGCCGCCTGGGTTGCCGGTGCTGGCCTGGCCCGGTTCAGTGCCTGGCCGACAGCGGGTGCCTCCGTTGCGGGTTATCCACAGATAGCCGTTGGTGCCGAGGGCAATGCCTTGGGTATCGGTTTCGAACCCGACCAGGGAGAAACCGTGCCCGGGGTCGATCAGCGAGACGTGCCAGCCGTGCCCGGTGCGCACGCCAAATGCCACGGCCCGCGGCCGGTGAGAGAGCCATGAGGAGGTTCCGGGTCTGCTGCGTGGCCGGCGGCCCGCCCCGGCTAGCGATAAACGTACGTCGAGGGCGAGGTCGAGGGCGGGACTGGAGTGGGTGAGGGCGCCGACGGACAGGTAGTGCACGCCGGTGCCGGCCACTACCCGGGCGTTCTCCAGCCGCAGGCCGCCGCTGGCCTCCAGCTTGGCGGCCGGGTAGGCGCGGGCCATGGCGACCGCGGACCGCATCTGGTCCAGGTTCATGTTGTCCAGGAGGATCAGCGCGGCTCCTGCGGCCAGGGCCTCGCCGACCTGGCCGAGCGTGTCGCACTCTACCTCGGCCACCATGCTCCCGCGGGGGGAGGACCCTCCTGGCCCCCCTGCAGTGCCGGGCGCGGCGGCCAGGACCGCGCGGAACGCCGCGGTGATCCCGCCCGCGGCGGCTATGTGGTTGTCCTTGATCAGCGCCGCGTCGCCCAGGCCCATCCGGTGGTTCACCCCGCCCCCGCAGCGCACCGCGTACTTCTCCAGCACGCGCAGCCCGGGGATGGTCTTGCGGGTGTCCCGCACCAACGCGCCGGTGCCGTCGATGGCGTCGACCCACGCGCGGGTCGCGGTGGCGATGCCGGACAGGTGGGTGAGGAAGTTGAGCAGCGTCCGCTCGGCGGTCAGGATCCCGGCCAGCGGCCCCTCCATCCGGGCCACCAGGTCACCCGTGCCCACCCGGTCGCCGTCGCGGGCGTACGGGGTGAAGGTGGCCGCCGGGCAGGCGGCGGCCAGCACGGCCGCCGCCACGGGAAGGCCGGCCAACGTGCCCGGCTGGCGAGCCACGAGGTCCGCGACGGACATGGTGCCGGGAGGGATGACGGCCGCGGTGGTGACGTCGGGGCCGTACCGCAGATCCTCCTCGAGGGCGGCGCGCACGACCCGGTCCAGGTCGCCTGGGTCCACTGTCATGCCGCCACTCCATTCGATAGGGCTGGGGGGATGTCGCTGCGGCGGTGGCAGCCGCGGCTCTCCCGGCGGGCCAGCGCCGCCTCGGCGACCAGCGTCGAGACCGTGTGCAGGCTGGTCGCCTCGACCGTGGGCAGGTCCAGCACGCCGCCCGCCGGGGCGTGCGACAGGCAGCGCAGCAGCTCACGCAGCCCGGTCTGGTCGCGCAGCAAGCCGGCGTGACGGGACATCGCCGCCGCGAGCGCGGGCCGCGCCGACGGGGCGACCCCCAAGACCCCCATCCCGCCGCCGGCCGCCGGCGGCGCGGGGATCACACCGGGCGGCAGCTCGCGGCCGAGCAGGTCGCCTAGCCGACGGCCCATGATCATCGCCTCGGTGAGGGAGTTGGAGGCGAGCCGGTTCGCGCCGTGCACGCCAGTGCAGGCGACCTCGCCCACGGCGAAGACGCCGGGCAGCGAGGTCCGGCCGGTCATGTCGGCACGTACCCCGCCGCACGCGTAGTGCGCGCCGGGCGCGACAGGGATCGGCTCGGTCTCCGGGTCGATGCCGCGTCCGCGGCAGGCAGCGGACACGGTGGGGAACCTGTCGCCCAGCCGCCGGACCGACGTGGCGTCCAGCCACAGGTGCGGTGCGCCGCTCGCCGACATCCGCTCGAGCATGGCCGCCGACACCGCGTCGCGGGGCGCCAGGGGATCGGGTACGGCCGGGCGGCCGGAATCGTCCACGATGACCGCGCCGGCGCCCCGCAGCGCCTCGGTGATCAGGGGGCACTGCCCGCGGCCTTCCGCATCCCACAAGACCGTCGGGTGGAACTGGACGAACTCGACGTCGCGCAGCGCGGCCCCCGCCCGCACCGCGAGCGCGAGCCCGTCACCGGTCACTCCGGCCGGGTTGGTCGTCGTGGCGTAGGCCTGCCCGAACCCGCCGGTGGCCAGCACGACCGCCCGGGCCCGCACGATCCCCACGGCCAGCGACGGCTCGCCCGGACGGGCCAGGCCGACCAGCAGGCCGCCGTCGGTCAGGTCGAGCGCCACCGCGTGGGTGAGCAGCGAAACCGGGCTGGCCAGCAGGGCGCGGGCCAGCACCCGGTGCACCTCGGCCCCCACCGCGTCGCCGCCGGCGTGCACGATCCGGCGGCGGCTGTGCCCGCCCTCCAAATGCCCGTTCCCGAACCGCGCGCCCAGCGACGACAGCCACGAGATCACCCCCGGCGCCTCGGACACCAGCGCCGACACGGCCGCCGGATCGCACAGCCCGGCACCAGCCGTCAGTGTGTCCCCGGCGTGCAGCGCGACCGAATCATCCGGGCCGGACACCGCCGCCATGCCGCCCTGGGCGAACGGGGTGGACCCGCCGCCGAGCTCGTTCTTCGATAGCAGCAGCACCCGCCGGCCGCGCGCCGCTGTCGCCGGCGCAGCGGCACTCAGCGCGGCGGCCATCCCGGCGGCGCCGGACCCGACCACGACCACATCCGCGTCGCGTGACCAGCGGGGCTGCATACCGGGGAGGGCGCGAAGCATCACGCCCCCACCGTGAGCATCGCTTCGACGGCCCGCCGCGCCCGGTTCGCGACGTCAGGCGCCACGAACACCTCGTGGGTCCCGTCGCGCAGGCAGCGCAGCAGCGTCTGCGGCGTGGTCATCTTCATGAACCGGCACACCGCGTGCTCGTTCACCGGCTCCCAGCTCACTGCCGCGTTGGCCTTCCGCAGCTGGTGCAGCATGCCGGTTTCGGTGGCCACCAGGACCGGGCCCGATGGCACCGAACGGGCGGCGGCCAGCATGCCGCCGGTCGACAAGATCCGGGCCCTGGGCAGCTCGCCGGCGCCGGCCTGCCACAGCGCGGCGGTGGCGCAGCCGCATTCGGGATGGATGAACAGCGGGGCGTCGGGCTGGGCGGCCGCCTTACGGCGCAGTTCCTGCGGGCTGATCCCGGCGTGCACATGGCATTCGCCCATCCAGACGTGGATGTTGTCTCGCCCGGTCTCGCGGCGGACGTGCGCGCCGAGGAACTGGTCGGGGAGGAAGAGCACCTCGCGTCCGGCCGGTATCGCCGAGACGATCTCCACCGCGTTCGCCGATGTGCAGCACACGTCCGACTCGGCTTTGACCTCCGCGCTGGTGTTGACATACGCGACCACGACCGCGCCGGGATGCTGAGCCTTCCACTCGCGGAGTTGAGCCGCGGTGATCGAATCCGCCAGCGAGCAGCCGGCGTCACGGGAAGGGATGAGCACCGTACGTTCTGGACAAAGGATCTTTGCTGTTTCAGCCATGAACCAGACCCCGGCCAGCACGATCGTGCGAGCCGAACTGGCGGCGGCCAGCCGGGCCAGCGCCAGCGAGTCGCCGACGTGATCGGCGACGTCCTGGATCTCGGGAGACTGGTAGTTGTGCGCCAGGATCACCGCGTCGCGCTCGGCGGCCAGGCGCCGGACCTCCGACGCGAACCCAAGTTTTCGACTCATCGTCTAAAACCTCCCGGCGTCCACGGTACCATGCGTCCGTGGAGGGGCACATTTTCGCTCATGAGGTGCTGGCGGTGGTGCTCCGCGTCCGGGACCGGCGGCTGGACTGCCTGCTCTGGCAGCGCGCCAAGGCGCCATTCGACGGGCACTGGTCGCTGCCGCGCGGGCCGCTGGGCGCGACGGAGCGGCTGGGCACGTCGGCCAGCCGGCACCTGGCGGCCAAGGTCGACATTACGTCGATCGCGCACATGGAGCAGCTGGAAACCCGCAGCGACCCGGACCGCGACCCGCGCGAGCGTGTGCTGGCCACCGCCTACCTGGCGCTGGTCGCCACCGATGTCTCGCCGCGGATTCCCGCGGACACGGCCTGGTATCCGATCGACGCGCTGCCGGAGACGGCGTTCGACCACGGGTCGATCATCGGTTCGGCCGTCGAGCGGCTGCGGGCCAAGCTGTCCTACACGAACATCGGGTTCGCGCTGGCCCCGGCCGCGTTCACGATCGCGCAGCTACGCGACATCTACGTGGCCTCACTCGGCCACCCGATCTCGGCCACGAACCTGCAGCGGATCCTCACCCGCCGCAGAGTGATCCAGCCGACCGCCGGAACCGCGCCGCCCACCGCCGTCGGCGGCCGCCCCGCCGCCTTGTACGAGTTCGTGTCGCGGACGCTGGTAGTGACCAACGCCTTCGCCGCCTTCCGCCCCCCGCCCGCTCATCCTCCATCGCCCGCCCGCGCATAACCGGGCCGGGCCGCCGGAGCCACCCGCCGGGCGTATCACGCGGTGGACTTCAGTTCCTGGGGACCTTCGCCTCTGCCGGGGTGCTGGTGGGGTGGCCACGGTTGGCGTAGGACCAGGCAGGAGGGGATGGACCATGGCCGAGGACATCGGCGGCGGCCTGGTGAGGCTGGCCCGGCGGCAGGGCATCAGCGAGATGCTGCATCGGACCGCGGCGCGGGTGCCGGGCAAGATGGCCATCGTCAGCGGCCAGACCCGGCTGACGTTCGCGGAGCTGGAGTCGGCGGTGTCGCGGACGGCGGCCGCCCTGGCGGCCGAGGGCCTGGGCAAGGGCGACCGGCTGGCGCTGCTGTCGCACAATTGCTGGCAGTTCGCCGTCTTGTCGTTCGCGACCGCCCGGCTCGGCGTGATCTTGGTGCCGGTCAATTTCATGCTCGGCCCGGGCGAGATCGCCTACATCCTGGGCCACAGCCAGGCAACGGCGTTCGTAGCCGAAGACGGCCTGGCCGTCACGGCAGGCAAGGCCATCGACGAGGCCGGGCTGGACATCCCGGTGCGCGCGGTGATCCGGCTGAGCGGGGATGAGGTGCCGGACGGGTGGGCCGACCTGCAGCACTGGATCGACCGCGAGGGAACGCCGCCGCAGGTCGAGGTCGGCGACGATGACCTGGTGCGGCTGATGTATACCTCCGGCACCGAGTCCCGGCCCAAGGGCGCGATGCTGTCGAGCCGCTCGCTGATGTGGCAGTACGTGTCCTGCGTCGTCGACGGCGGCATGACCGGCGATGACATCGAGGTGCACGCCATGCCGCTGTATCACTGCGCACAGATGGACTGCTTCCTCGGCCCGGACATCTACCTCGGTGCCACCAGCATCGTGCTGCCAGCCCCAGACCCAGCCGCGATCCTGGCCGCGATCGAGTCGCAGCACGCCACCAAGCTGTTCTGCCCGCCGACGGTCTGGATCGCGCTGCTGCGCTCCCCGCAGTTCAGCAGCGCCGACCTCAGCTCGCTGCGCAAGGGCTACTACGGCGCCTCGGCGATGCCGGTCGAGGTGCTGCGCGAGCTGCAGGAGCGGCTGCCCGGCATCCGGCTATGGAACTTCTACGGCCAGACCGAGATGGCCCCGCTGGCCACGATCCTCGGCCCGGACGAACAGGTCAGCCGGGCCGGCTCGGCCGGCCGGGCCGCACTGAACGTGGAAACCCGGCTGGTCGACGACGATGACCGGCCGGTGCCGCCGGGCATGGCCGGCGAGATCGTGCACCGCAGCCCGCACGCCACGCTGGGCTACTACAAGGATGAGGCGATGACCGCCGCGGCGTTCCGCAACGGCTGGTTCCACTCCGGCGACCTGGGCGTCATGACCGAAGACGGCTACCTCACCGTGGTCGACCGCAAGAAGGACATGATCAAGACCGGCGGGGAGAACGTGGCCAGCCGCGAGGTGGAAGAGGCCATATACCAGATCCCCGGCGTGGCCGAAGTCGCCGTCTTCGGCGTGCCCCACCCCCGGTGGGTCGAGGCGGTCGTCGCCGTGGTCGTCCCCA
>Ga0335077_10004080_pt1 | contig 17788 bp, 17 predicted proteins | sample Lox_Sample_31_FD_207151 | JGI IMG/M metagenome (GOLD analysis project Ga0335077, IMG submission 207151) | Soil microbial communities from Loxahatchee National Wildlife Refuge, Florida, United States - Lox_Sample_3.1 | ecosystem: Environmental > Terrestrial > Soil > Wetlands | place: USA... | reverse complement strand
CACCGCCACCATGCTCGTCCGTCCGGCCCTGGACGACGGCAAGGCGACGGTCGGCTTCGAGGTCAACGTCAAGCACGTCGGCGCGGCAAGAAAAGGCGACCGCTGCCAGGTCTACGCCCGACTCGAGGAAATCGTCGACGGCCGCAAGCTCAGGTTCGAGGTCCAGGTGACGGCAAACGACGGGCGTACGATCGGCGTGGGACGGCACGAGCGCCGCGTGATCGACGCCGTCCCACGAGAAAAATGAACGGCAACCGCGACCCGATCTGCATCGTCGGCGGCACGGGCGCGCTCGGGTTCGGCCTGGCCGCGAGATTCGGGTTGGCCGGCATCCCGGTGATCATCGGCTCGCGCGACGCGCACCGCGCGCAGGAATCAGCCGAGCACCTGTCGGCGAGGGTGCCGACAGGCACCTACACCGGCTTCGAGAATCCCGAGGCGGTGACCCGCGCGAAGGTCGTCATCCTGAGCGTCCCGTTTCGCACCCAGTCGGAGACGTTGACCAACCTCAAGCACGTGCTGACCCCCGAGCACCTGCTCGTCGACGCCACCGTGCCACTCGCGGCGGCAGTCAGCGGCAAAGCGACCCGCACGCTCGGCGTGTGGCAGGGCTCGGCCGCCCAGCAGGCCGAGGAGATGGCCCCCGAGGGCGTTCGTGTGGTGTCCGCGTTCCACACGGTGAGCGCGGCGCTCCTCGATGACCTCGATCACAACCTCGACGAGGACGTCCTGATCTGCGGGGACGGTAAGGCGGACAAGGCCGAGCTCGCGGACCTGGTCAACGCCATACCGGGTCTGCGCGCGGTCGACTGCGGTCGCCTCGAGATGGCGCGGATCGTCGAGCAGCTCACCGCGCTCATCATCTCGATCAACGTGCGCAACAAGGTCCGAGCTGGGATCAAGATCACGGGACTGCCACAGTCGTGAGCGGGCCCGTGGTGGTGCTCGCCGGCGGGACCGGCGGCGCCAAGCTCGCGCGCGGCATGTTGGACGTCGTCGGCGCGGACGACCTGACCGTCATCGCCAACACGGGCGACGACATCGAGATCTACGGCGCCTACGTGTCGCCCGACCCGGACCTCGTGACGTTCTGGCTCGCCGACCGGATCGACGAGCGCGGCTGGGGGCTGGCCGGCGACACCTTCGAGGTCATGAACGGGCTGAAAGCACTGGGGGTCGAGGTGTGGTTCAACCTGGGCGACCAGGACCTGGCGATCGGACTCGAGCGGGCCCGTCGGCTTCAGTCCGGAGAGCGCCTCACGAAGGCCCACGCCCACATCGCCCAAGCCATGAAAGCCCCGGGAACCATCCTGCCGACAAGCGACACCCCGATAAGAACCAAGGTTCGAGCCCAAGAACGGTGGTGGCCATTCCAGGAGTACATGATCAGAGCCGCCGGGGCGACCCACGCCGCGCCAACCCCGCAGGACGTCGAGTTCCACGGCGCGCGGGCCGCACAACCCACCCCCGAGGTCCAAGCAGCGATCGCCACGGCGCAGGCCATCGTGATCGGACCGTCCAACCCCATCATCTCGATCGGCCCGATCCTCGCCGTCCCCGGCCTTCGCGAGGCGCTGACACGAGCCGATGCCCCGGTCGTCGCCACCAGCCCGCTCGTTGGCGATAAGGTCGTGAAGGGCCCGACCGCGGCGTTCATGGCATTCGCGAACCTCCCGGTGAGCAGCGACGGTATCGCGACCTACTACGACGGTCTGATCGACGGGCTCGTGGCCGACCGCCGCACCTCGCGCGTCCCCACGTTGGAAACCGACGTTCTAATGGACACGCCGGCAAAACGGCGCCGCGTCGCCGAGGAAACGCTCGGTTTCGCCATGGCGCTCGGATAGCTTTCGCCGTCAGATGCGGACCGTCGCGATCCTGCCGATCAAGAGCTTCGACAAGGCCAAGCAGCGCCTGCGCTTCGACCTGCCCGAGCATGACCGCCGGGCGCTGGCCGAATCGATGTTCTCCGACACGCTGGTCGCGCTCGGACGCGTGCCCGCGCTCGAGTCGATCGTCGTCGTCAGCAGCGACCGCGTCGCGCAGCGAATCGCCGGCGGCTACGGCGCGCGCGTGATCGAAGAGGAGGAGCGGGGGCACAACGCCGCCGCCGCGCGCGGGGTCGAGGCCCTCGTCGAGGAGGGGATCGAGCGTGCCCTGCTCGTCCCCGGCGACTGCCCGCTGCTCTCGCCCGCCGACATCCAGGCGCTGCTCGCGCACGAGGTCCCCGAACGATCGGCGCTGATCGTGCCCGACCGACACGGCACCGGGACCAACGCGCTGCTGCTGACGCCACCCGACGTTCTCGCCCCCAGCTTCGGACCCGACAGCTGCCGGCGGCATCTGGCCGACGCGCAGCAGAGCGACGTCCCGGCCCAGGTCGTCGAGATCGATTCGCTCGCCCTCGACATCGACACGCCCGACGACTTGGAGGCTCTCCAGCGCAAGCTTGCCGCCACGCACGGCGGCGCCGCGCACACCCGCGGGATGCTCAACCAGCTGATGCGGGCACGAGCATAAAGTGCTGACCGTCGAGGCAGTCGACGGGCTGCCCGAAATAAAACCCGGGGACGACCTGGCCGACCTCATCGCGTCGAGAGCCAGCGAAATAAGCGACGACGACGTCCTCGCCATCGCCCACAAGATCATCTCGAAGGCCGAGGGCAGGATCCGCCGCCTGGCCGACGTGCAACCGCAACCACAAGCGATCGAACTCGCCGCCCAGCTCGACAAGGACCCGCGCCACGTCCAGGTCATCCTCGACGAGTCGCGTGAGGTCCGCCGCGCCACCGGCGGCGTGCTCATCTGCGTGACCCACCACGGGTTCGTGTGCGCCAATGCCGGCGTCGACGCCTCGAACGTGCCGGGTGAGGACACGGTCGTGCTGCTGCCAGAAGACCCGGATGCGTCGGCCAGGAAACTCCGCGCAAGCCTCAAACGCCGGCTCCAAGCCTCCCCCGCGATCCTCATCACCGACTCGTTCGGCCGTGCCTGGCGCCACGGGCAGGTCGACGTGGCGATCGGATGCGCCGGACTCCAACCGAGCGACGACTGGCGGGGTCGGACGGACACCGCAGGTCGCGTCATGAAAGCGACCTGGATCGCGACGGCGGACGAGCTGGCGGCCGCCGCCGACCTGGCTCGCACCAAGGACGGGGCGCTGCCGCTAGTCCTGATCCGTGGCGCCGGCCGCCACGTCACCGCGGACGACGGGCCCGGGGCGTCGGCGCTGATCCGCCCTGACAGCACGGACCTGTTTCGGTAGACCGCGCACGCCGGGCGCGGTTGCCGTGATCACGGCGCTCAGCACGACCGCGACGCCGACGAGCTGAAGGGCGGTGGGTGCCTCGCTCAGGATCAGCGCCGCGAGCGCCACCGACCCGACCGGCTGGACGGTGAGCGTGAGCGACGTGATCGCGGCCGGGAGGCGCGGCAGCGACGTCATGATCAGCAGCCACCCGAACACCTGCGAAGTCAGGGCAAGCACGATCAACCAACCAACGCCGGGCCAGGCAGGCGACAAGTCGGCATCGCCGATGACCAGACCCGCCACCACGCATACGACCGTCGCGGCCGCCGTCGCGTCGAACAGCGGTCCGGCCACCCGCCGCAGGTCCGACCCGCCGCGGCGAAGGAGCAGCAGGAAGCCGACGTAGGCGATGCCGGCGCCGATTCCGAACAGCGCACCGCGGCCCGGCGCCCGTCCGTACGCCCCGTGCTGAAGCACGCCGGAGATCAGGACCACGCCGAACAGCGCGATCGGCAACGCGGCAAGCACGCGACGCCCCGGCCGCTCGGCCAGCACCGCCCACGCGACCAGCGGCACGAGCACCACCTGGATGTTGGCCAGCACGGTGGCGAGGCCGGCGCCGACATCATCGATCGAGTGATGCCAGAGGATCAGGTCCGCTGCGAAGAACACGCCCGCCGCGATCAGCACGCGCCGCTCGCGCCACGAGCGCGATCCGAACCGCCGATCCTCGAGCCACGCCAACACGCCCAATATGGGCAGGGCGAACAGGCACCTGAAGATCGCGGCCGTCGACGGCGAAGCGTGGCTCAGCCTGACCAAGATGCTCGAGAACGCGATCGCCAGCGCGCCCAGGAGCGCGGACACGCGGACGAGTCGCTCGTCGGCCAACCAGCGGTCCATGACCAGGGAGCGTAAAGGGCGCGAAAGCTAGCCCTGCGTCGGCGCACCGACGGCGTGGAATCCGCCGTCGACGTGCACGATCTCCCCGCTGATCCCGCGCGCGTAATCCGACAGCAGGAAGCAGATCGTGTCGGCGACCGGCCCCGGGTCCTCCACATCCCAACCGAGCGGCGCCTGCGACTGCCAGAGCGAGGCCAGCCCTTCGAACCCCGGGATGCCGCGCGCCGCCACCGTCCCAAGCGGCCCGGCCGAGACGAGATTCACGCGCACACCGTGAGGACCGAGGTCGCGCGCCAGATACCGCGAGACCGATTCGAGCGCCGCCTTGGCCACGCCCATCCAGTCGTAGACCGGCCAGGCCACGGACGCGTCGAAGTCGAGTCCGACGAGGCTCGAACCCGAACCCATCAGCGGCGACAGCGACGCCGCCAGTGCCTTGAACGAGAACGCGCTGGTCTGGAATGCCGCCGCCGCGCTCTCGGCCGGGGCGGTCATGAAGCGCCCGCCGAGCGCGTCCTCGGGCGCGAACGCGATCGCGTGCAGCGCACCGTCAACCGCCCCCCAACGATCCCGCAAAGAATCCGTCAAGGCCGAGAGATCCTCAACGCGATTGACGTCGAGTTCGAGCACGTCCACGTCGGACGAGAGCCGACCAGCCGCGCGCTCGGTCAACCGCCTCGCCCGCCCAAAGCTCGTCAGAACGATCGACGCGCCCTCCTCCAACGCCCGCGAAGCCACGTGCCAGGCAATCGAATCCTTGGTGATCACGCCCGTGATCACCAGCCGCTTGCCCTCGAGGATCACAACCCGCGCGAGCCGCCGGCCAGCGTCCACAGCGCGGAGGCGAGACGCTCGCGGGTATCCCCCGGTTCGACAAGCTCATCGACGAATCCGGACGCGGCGGCCGACTCGGCCCGCAGGTGCTCGTCGAAATACTCGTCGGCCAGCTGCGCCCGCAGCCCCTCCACGTCATCGGAGGCGGTGAGTCGACGGCGATGGACGACCCCGACCGCGGCGCGCGCGCTCATGATCCCAAGCTCGGCCTCGGGCCAGGCCAGCACCAGGTCGGCGCCCAGGTCGCGCGAATTCATCGTGATGTACGCGCCGCCGTAGGACTTGCGCAGGACGACGGTGAGCTTCGGGACCCGCGCCGCGGCGAACGCCCGCACCAAAGACGCCCCGTGCCGGATCACGCCGGCGCGCTCCTGCTTGGAGCCCGGCATGAACCCCGGCGTATCGACCACCGCGATCAGCGGCAGGCCGAACGAGTCGCAGAACGACACGAACCGCGCCGCCTTCTCCGAGCCCTCGGCGTCCAGCACGCCCGCGAGATGGTGCGGCTGGTTGGCCACTATCCCCACCGGACGGCCTTCGATCCGGCCCAGTGTCGTCACGACGTTGCGCGCCCAGCGCGGGCACAGCTCGAGCTGCGATCCCGCGTCGACGATCCCTCGCAGCGCATCGCGCACGTCGTACACCCGGCGCGGCTCGTCGGGCACGACCAGACCCGGGTCGGGGATCTCAGGACCAACCGGATCAAGCAAAGGCAACGAAGACCCCGCCGCGGACGGCAGGTACGCCAGTAGATCCCTCACCCGAGAAGCCGCAGCCCGCTCGTCGTGTTCGACCAGGTGGCAAACCCCGTTGTGCTCGTGCACCCGGTGCCCGCCCAGCTCGATCGCATCGATCTCCTCGCCGAGCGCCTCGCGCACGACGCCCGGGCCGGTCAGGAACATCGCGGCGTCTTCGGTCATGATGATCAGGTCGGTCAGCGCCGGCGAGTACGCGCCGCCGCCGGCCGAAGCGCCCGACACGACCGAGATCTGCGGGACCACGCCGGTCAGGCCGACCGTCTGCCGGAAGATCCGCCCGTAACCGGCCAGCGCCGCGGTGCCCTCCTGCATACGCGCGCCGCCCGACTCGACGAACCCCACCACCGGGATCCGTGCGCGCTCGGCCATCTGCAGGACCCGCACGATCGTGTCGGCGTGGCGCTCACCCAATGACCCGCCCAGGAACGAGCCGTCTTCCGCGTAGCACGCGATCGGACGACCGTTCACACATCCGGTGGCGCCCAACACCCCGTCGCCCGCCACTGCGCGGGCTCCCAGCCGTGGCGAGACCACCCGGGAGCGCAGCGGACGGACGCTGCCCGGATCGCACAGCGCCTCGAGCCGCTCGAGCGGGTCGAGCCGGCGAACCGATTCGCGTTCCAGCGTCGCGCTCATGACCGAGGCCCCGTGAACACCAGCGCCACGTTGTGGCCGCCGAAGGCAAACGAATTCGAGATCGCGGTCGGCGGACGCCCGTTGGACAGCACGAGCGGCCGCGCCTCGCCCGGGACATAGTCGAGGTCGCACTCGGGATCGGGGACCCCATAGCCGAGCGTGGGCGGGATGATCCGCGCCTGCAGCGTCCTGACCGTGGCGACCGCTTCGGCCGCGCCGGCGGCACCCAGAAGATGCCCCGTCGCGGATTTCATCGACGAGATCGGGATCCTGCGTGCCCGCTCCTCGCCAAGCGCGCGCTTGATCGCGGCGGTCTCGGCGGCGTCGTTGAGCTGGGTCGAGGTTCCGTGCGCGTTGATGTAGTCGACCTGGTCGGCGCCGATCCCGGCGTCGTTCATGGCCAGCTCGATGGCGCGCGTGGCCGCCTCGCCCGACGGCTCGGGTGCCGTCAGGTGGTAGGCGTCAGAGGTCGAGCCGTAGCCGGACACCTCGCCGAGCACCCGCGCGCCGCGCTCCGCCGCGGCCGAAGCCTCCTCGAGCACGAGCATGCCGGCGCCCTCGCCCATCACGAACCCGTCGCGGCGCGCGTCGAACGGCCGCGAGATCCCGGTCGGCGACAGCGCCTGCATCGCGTTGAAGCTCCCGAACCCGAACGGCGTGAGCGTCGCCTCGGCGCCGCCCACCACGACGGCGTCGGCGTCGCCGTACTGGATCATGCGCAGGGCGCACCCGATGGCATGCGCGCCGCTCGAGCAAGCCGACGCCACGCTGAATGCCTGGCCCTTCAAGCCGTACTTCATCGACACCGCCGCGGCGGCCGCGTTCGGCATCTGCGACGGGATGCCAAGCGGCGACATCCGCTCGGGTCCGCGGTCGCGCAGCACGTCGTGCTGGAGCTCGATCGTCTGGACCCCGCCGATCCCCGTCGCGATGATGCAGCCGATCCGGAGAGGGTCGAGCGGCAGACCACCGTCCCAGCCGGCGTCGATGATCGCCTCGGCCGCGGCCACCAGGGCAAGCTGCGAGAACCGGTCCAGACGCCGAACCTCCTTGACCGACAGGAGCTCGCTCGGCTCGAAGTCGGTGCAGGCGCCGGCGCCGTCGAGGATCCCACACTCGCCGGCGGCCCAGCGCTCATACAGCACATCGGCGCCGACGCCGAGCGGCGTGACGGCACCGAGGCCGGTGATGACGACGCGACGCTTCACTCCGCGCGGCTGACGATCAGGTCGATCGCGTCTCCGACGGTCTTGAGCTCCTTCATGTCCTCGCCCTTGAGAACCACGCCGTAGTCGTCCTCGACGACCTGGGCGAGCTCGACCAGGTCGAGCGAGTCGATGTCCAGCTCCTCGAAGGTGGAGCCGCGGGAGATCTGGTCTGCGTCGGGGCCGAAGCTGGCGAGCGTCTCGACGACGCGCCCCTCGACCTGTTCTGCGGTGACCGTTGCCATATTTCGTTCCTCTCTTTCAGTTACCAGCAGTTCTCAGGCGGCCAGCCCGCCGTCAACGGTGAGCACCGCGCCGGTCACATAGCTGGCCTCGTCGGAAGTCAGGAAGCGCACGCACGCCGCGACCTCTTCGGGCGTGCCCAGGCGCCGGGCGGGGATCGCGTCGAGCAACTCCTTCGACGCCCCGGCGATGAATTCTGTGTCGATCAAACCCGGGGCGACCGCGTTCACGGTCACGCCGCGCCGGGCCACCTCGACCGCCGAGGTCTTGGTCAGCGCGATCAGCCCGGCCTTGGCCGCCGAGTAGTTGGCCTGCCCCGGATTGGCGCGCAGCCCCGCGATCGAGGAGATGTTCACGATCCGCCCGGACCGAGCGCGGATCATCGGGCGCAGCGCGCGGCGCGTCATGCGAAAGGCCGCGCTCAGATTTGTCTGCAGCACGTCGTCCCACTCCTCGTCGCCCAGCGACGGAGTCAGATCGTCGCGGCTGATGCCGGCGTTGTTGACCAGTGCGAGCACCGGCGAGTCGAAATGCGCCTCGAGCGCGCCGAACAACTCGTCCGCCGCTCCCCGGTCGGCAACGTCCGCCGGCAAGGCAACGGCCGCGCCCCCCGAGGCCTCGATCTCGCTGACCACCGCCTGGGCGCCGTCACGGTCCGTCCGGTAGTTCACGCCGATCCGCCAACCGTCGCGGGCCAACGAAAAAGCGATCGCCGCGCCGATTCCCCGAGAGGCCCCGGTGACCAGCGCCGTGCGCTCGGCCGACCCATCAGGCATCTTCGGAGTCTCCCCACTCGATCACGCCGGCGCCCCAGGTGAACCCAGCGCCGAACGCGCTGAGCAGCACCTTCGCGCCGGGCCGCAGGCGGCCGTCGCGCTCGGCCGCCACGAGGCCCAACGGCAGCGTGGCCGCCGAGGAGTTGCCGAGGTTCTCGATCACATCCACGACACGTTCGGACGGAAGTCCGAGTCTTTCCGCCAGCGCGCGCAGAATCCTGCCGTTGGCCTGGTGATAGACGAACAGGTCGATGTCGTCGAGCGCGAGCCCGGCGCCCTCGACCGCGGCGAGCGTGGCCTCGCCCATCCGCGCCACCGCGTGGCGATACACCTCGGGTCCGTCCATGCGCAGCTTGCGGTCGGAGTGGTCGATGTGGATGGCCGGCGCGCCCGAGCCGTCGGCGCCGAGCACGATCGGCCCGATCCAGCCGGCGTCTCCTTCGGCGTGGCCGAGCACCACCGCGCCGGCGCCGTCGCCGAACAGCGGTGCGGTTCGCTTGTCCTCCCAGTCGACGATCCGGGTGGTGAAGTCGGCGCCGACCAGCAGCACGCGCTCGGCGCGCCCGGTCTCGATCTGCGCCGCGCCGAGCGACAGGCCCGACAGGAAGCCGGTGCACGCCGCGCCGAGGTCGATCGCGCCCGCGCGGTCGGCTCCGATCGCGTGCGCGACGACCGGGGCCGCGTTCGGCATCAGCTCGTCCTGCGTGAGGGTGGCCACGAGCACCAGGTCCACATCGGCCGGGTCGACGCCGGCCCGGCTGAGGGCCCGTGAGCCCGCCTGGGCGGCGAACTCCGACAGCCGCTCGTCCGGCGCCGCGACGGGGCGCGTGCGAATTCCGGTACGCGAGACGATCCAGTCCTCGCTGACCCCAAGCCGCTCGGCCAGCTCGGCGGTGGTCACGCGCGCCGCGGGCACCTGCGCCGCCACGGACAGGATCGACGGCCGAGCCGGCGCGAGCGCCGACGGGGCGCTTCCCATCCGGGACGCCGCGCGCAGCCGCGCGCCAATCTGCCGGGGGTCAAGCATGAGCCAGCTCCACGTCGCTCAGCGTCCGCTTGACGAGGCCGGTCAGCACGCGTCCGGGGCCGACCTCGACGAACCGGTCGGCGCCGCGCTCGTGCATCGCGAGCAGCGTCTCGCGCCAGCGGACCGGCATGGTGAGTGCCTGGGCCAACTGCGCTCGGACGTCTTCGAACGGTGCCGCGGTCACGGCGGACAGAACTGTGACGCCATCCGCGGACGGCGAGACCTCGACACGCTCCAGCGCCTCGACGAACGACGGCACTGCCTCCGCCATCATCGGCGAGTGGAAGGCGCCGGTGACCGGCAGCTCCAGCGCCCGCAGCCCAAGCTCGCGAGCGGCGGCCGTGACGCCCTCGAACCCCGACCGATCGCCCGACAGCACAACCTGCTGGGGCGAGTTGTCGTTGGCCACGGACAGCGCGTGAGCGTCGGCCAGAGCCCCGGCGTTCTCCGCCGCGCCCCGACCCATCAGCGCGATCATGCTCCCGTCGCCCGCGCGCTCGCCCGACTCCTGCATCAGCTTGCCGCGCAGCGCGACAAGCTCGAGTCCGTCGCGTTCGCTCAGGCATCCCGCCGCCACCAGCGCGGCCAGCTCGCCCAGCGAGTGGCCGGCCATGAACTCTCCGGAAGGTCGCCCGAGCGCCTCCCACCCGGCCAGGCTCGCGCAGAAGATCGCCGGCTGGGCGAACTTCGTGCCTTCCTCCGCGCGCGGGAACGGGTCCTCGCCGACGACCTGCTCGACTAGTGACAACAGATCCGGTCGCACCTCGGCGACCGTTTCGCGCATCTCGGGGGTCTGGCTACCTTGACCTGGAAACAGGATCGCGGAAACCGCCATTCTGCTATCACCCTACGCGGCATTCCCGGTCCGGATACACGGGCTTCACGGACTTCCCCCCGTTCGGGGGGAGCTTAACTTTGAGCCTTCCCGAGCCTAATTCGAGCTCCGCTGCGCTGGTCACCGGCGCGTCTGCCGGCATCGGCCGCGAGATCGCCACGCTGCTTGCCGCGAAGGGCCACGCACTCGTGCTGGTGGCGCGTCGCAAGGACCGGCTGAACGCCCTCGCCGATGAGCTGAGAGATGAGTACGGCGTGCGCGTCGAGACGATCGCGGCCGATCTGGGCAAGCCGACGCCGCGCGGTCGCATCCCGGGCCGGATCGAGGAGCTCGGGCTCGAGGTCGCGATCCTGATCAACAACGCCGGCTTCGCCACCGGCGGCGAGCCTTTCCACAAGGCCGACCCCGACCGGGAGCTCGAGCAGGTGCGGGTCGACGTCGAGGCCGTGGTGGCCCTCACCTCGGCCTTCCTGCCCGGGATGGTCAAGCGCGGGCGCGGCGCGATCCTCAACGTCGCCTCGACCGCCGCGATGCAACCGATCCCGTACTCGGCCGGCTACTCGGCGGCCAAGGCGTACGTGCTGACCTTCTCCGAGGCGATCCACGAGGAGGTGCGGGCTCTCGGCGTCACGGTCACCGCGCTCGCCCCCGGCCCGGTCGACACGGAGTTCTGGCAGATCGCCGGCTGGGAGACCGCGACCGGCAAGTCGTTCGAGCGGTCCGTGCCCGGCGCGATGATCTCGGTCGAGCAAGCGGCGCGGGCCGCGGTGAACGGCCTCGAGCACGGCGACCGGGTGGTCGTGCCCGGCCTACCGGTGCGCGCGGTGATGCTGGCCAGCCGGTACATCCCGCACGCGGTCAAGCTCCCGGTGCTCGCCCGCTTCATGAAGCCCGGACCGAAGCCCGAGGACTAACCGATCAAACCGATCCGCTGGGCCCGCTGCACCGCCTCGGCGCGGTTGCGCGCGCGCAGCTTGCGGTACAGCACGCTGGTGTGCTCCTTGACGGTGTGCGGGGACAGGTACAGCTTCTGGGCGATCTCTCGGTTGGTGGATCCGTCGGCGATCAGGTCGAGCACCTCGCGCTCGCGCTCGGTCAGGAGCGGAGCAGGCTGCTCGGCCTTGGGCGGGAACGCGGTCATGCCCATCCCGACTCGCCGCACCGCCGCCGCCACGCGCGCGGCCTCCCAGTCCTTGGACACGAAGCCCGACGCGCCGGCCGCCCGTGCGGCCGCCGGCGACATCCGCCCGGCTCCCGAGATCAGCAGCACGCGCGTCGCCGGGGAGACCTCGCGAATCGCCGCACTCAGCTCCGCGCCCGACTCGCCGGCCAGGAACAGGTCGACCAGCGCCACCTGGGGCTTGTGTGCGCGGGCGAGCGCCAATGCCTCCGCGCCCGTCCGCGCCTGGAAGAAGCGCTCGACCCACGGCTGCTCGCCGAGCAGCACGCGGAAGCCCCAGTGCACGACGTCGTGGTCATCGACGACCAGCACGCGCAGGCGGGGATCGTCCGTCATTCGGGCCCCTGCTGGAGCGGCACCACCAGCCTGACGCACCAGCGCCCGCCCTCGAGCGGTCCCGACTCGACCGTCCCGCCTTGTTGGAGCGCCTCGAACGCGGCCAGTCGCAGCCCCATCCCGGGTTCGCCGTCGACCGGCCGCGCCCCGTCGTTGCGCACCTCGAGCACGAAATCCTCGTCGTCGCGCGACACCGCGACCTCGACCCGGGTCGGGTCGGCGTGCTTGGCGATGTTGCGCAGCGCCTCGGCGAGCACCGACTGGGCCAGCGGCTCGAGGTCGGCCGGCACGCTCGACTCCCCGTGCCAGTCGACCGCGACGACCATTCCGGGCGACCGGCGCACCCGCTCGAGCTCGGCGGCGAGTGTCGTCCCCGTCTCGGGCGGCAGCGGCGCGAGCGGTCGCTCGAGCGCGCGGCGCAGATCGATCAGCGCCTCCTGCATCTCGATCCGGCAGCGCTCGCGCTCCTGGCGGTCAAGCGGCTGCTCCGCGCCCAGCGCGAGCGACACCCCGAACAGGCGCTGGAGCACGCTCTCGTGGATCTCCCGCGCCAGGTCGAGCCGCTCGCCCAGCCGGCGCATCCGCTCCTGCTGGCGCGTCACGTTCCGCGCCGCCGCGACGAGCGCAGCGGTCTTCCCGAGCGTCCACAGCAGGTGGCGCTCCCCGTCGGAGAGCTCGAACGTCCCGCCGCCGCGGTCGGCGCAGATCACGCCGTACGCGTAGCCGCCCGCGCTCAGCGGCGTGCACACCAGCGTGGTGACGCCGAGCAGCTTGGCGTACTCCGGCGGGACGGCGTCCTCGATCCGCTCGGAGACCACGACCACCTTGTCCTCGAGCAGTGCCCGCTGGGCGATCGGGGTGTTCACGAGCGTTGGCCGGATCCCCGACAGCTGCTCGAACGGGATCCCGTAGGAGCCGATCGCCCGCACCCGCCGTCGCGCTGCGTCGGCCATGAACACCGCCGCCCGGCGCATCGTGGTCAGGCGGCAGATCGCCTCGCAGATCCGGTCGTAGAACTCGGTCGGCGCGGTGTGCATGTCGATGTCGGCCAGCAGCTCGACGAACACCTCGAGCGGCTCCACACCGGCGAACAGCGAGGGTGCGCGATCGGTAGCGGGCGTCTCGAAGACGTTCACGTCAAGCAGCAACCGGCACGTCGTAGCGCCGGAGGATCTCGTACAGCGTGGTGCGCTCGGCGGCCGGGCGCCCGGCGCGGTGCGCGGCCGCGATCAGGTCTTCCGGATCGAGCTTGACCCCGTGATAGCTGCCGGCCATCCGCGAGATCGACTCCTCCATCAGCGTGCCGCCGAGGTCGTTGACCCCCCAGCGCAGCGCCTCGGTGGCGGCGTCCAGGCCCATCTTGACCCAGCTCGCCTGGAGGCTCGGGATCGTCCTGCCGAGCGCGAGCCGGAACGCCGCGGTGTGCTTGAGGTTCTCCTCGCGCGTGATCTCCTCCACCCCGTGAGTGCGCCCGAGCAGGGTGTGGAATGGGATGAACGACAGCGGGACGAACTCGGTGAACCCGCCGGTGCGCTCCTGTAGTTCGCGCACCACGCGCATGTGCTCGGCCAGCTCCCACGGCTCTTCGACGTGCCCGAACATGACCGTCACGGTCGAGCGGATCCCCTCGGCGTGCGAGGCCTCGATGATCTCGACCCACCGCGCCACCGGCAGCTTGTTGGGCGAGATCCGCTCGCGCACGCCGTCGTGGAGCACCTCGGCCGCCGTCCCGGGGGTCGAGCCGAGCCCCGCCTCGCGCAGCCGCTCGAACACACGGCGCGGCGAGAGGCCGCTCACGTCGCACATGTGCGCAACCTCCATCGGGGAGTACGCGTGCAGGTGCAACTCCGGCGCGGTCCGCTTGGCCACGCGCAACCACTTCTCGTACTCCTCGAGGCCCCAGTCCGGGTGGATGCCCGACTGCATGCAGATCTCGGTCGCGCCGAACTCGATCGCCTCGTGGATCCGGCGCACGAACTCCTCCTCGGAGTGCTCGTAGGCGTCCGGCGAGCGACGCGACTGCCCGAATCCGCAGAACGCGCAGCCGACCGTGCAGATGTTGGAGACATTGATATTTCGGTTCACGACGAACGTGACGGTGTCGCCAGCGAGCGACTGTCTCAGCTCGTCGGCGGCAACGCGCATCTCCTCGATCACCGCGGGTCGGTTCTCCGCGAACAGCGCGGTCAGCTCCTCAGGGGTGAGCGCGGCCCCCTCGCGGGCGCGCTCGATCGCGCGCGGCGCCACGTCGTCCGCCACGCGCAGATCGACCGTGCGCCCGGACCCGCGGCGCGGGATGAACGACCAGTAGGTGGACTTGATCACGTCCATCACCGGTCGCGAGATCCACTCGGGGTCTATGTACTCCGCGTACACGCACAGCCGCTCGGACAGCGCGAGCCCGTCGGCGCGCAGTCGCTTGCGGACCTCGCTGGGGGACGGGAAGGGGTGCTCGGGCGAGATGTGGTCGCCGTTGGCGCTCAGCCCGCCGAGGTCGGTCGCGCCGGCGCTGACCAGATCGATCCACCAGTCCGACAGGTTGGGAGGGATCTGGATCCCCACGCCGGGCATCAGCCGGCGCGCCTCGCCCACCAGGCGCTTCATGTCCTCGAGCGTTACCTCGCACGCCCACGCCGGCGCGTCGAGCCTCGGACCGTCCCACACCCCGGTGCGCCAGTACTCGCGCGTCGCGGCGTCGGCGATCTGGGCCGGCTCGCGCCCGTAGTAGTTCTCGTGCGGGACGTAGTTCTGGAGGATCACCTCCTGGATGTGCCCGTGGCGCTCGTGCAGCGCGGCGAGTTCCTCGAGCGCGGCGATGCGCTCCTCCTCGGACTCGCCGATCCCGACCAGGATCCCCGTCGTGAACGGGATCCTGAGCTCGCCGGCGGTGGCGATCGTCTCGATCCGCCTCGCCGGGTGCTTGGTCGGTGAACCCTGATGCACCACGAGGTCCTGATTGACCGACTCGAGCATCAGCCCCTGCGACGCGGTCACCTCGCGCAGCCGAGCCAGGTCGTCGCGCCCGAGTACGCCCAGGTTCGTGTGCGGCAGCATCCCCCGCTCCAGCGCGCGCTCGCAGGCCCAGACCACGTAGGAGACGAAGTCGGCGTGGCCGTACTCGGTGAGCCGGCGGGCCACCTCGGCGTTGATTTCGGGCATCTCGCCCGTGAGCACAAGCAACTCCTTGACGTGGTGGCGCGAGACCGCGCGATCGAGCGTCTCCACGACCTCATCCGGCGAGTACAGGTGGGGCTTGTGCGTCGCGAACGCGCAGTACTTGCAGTAGCAGCGGCACGTTCGCGACAGCGACAGCGTGAGGTTCCGGCTGAACGTGACACGGCGGCGCATGCGCGGGGCCCATTCTAGGGACGGGCTAACCTGCCTCGGCTGATGCGCGCCGCCACCATCGCGACGGCCCTGATCGTCTGCCTGCTCGCCGGCTGCGGCTCGGACACATCGACCACCAGCTCCGCCGCACCGGCGCGCCCGGCCACGATGATCCTCGACTTCACGCCCAACGCGGTGCACGCCGGCGTGTACTCGGCGCTGGCCCGGTACTACGACCGTGCCCACGGCGTCCGTCTGCACGTGATCGCGCCAACCGCCTCGACCGACTCGATCAAGCTGCTCGAGACCGGCAAGGTCGACTTCGCGATCCTCGACATCCACGACCTGGCAATCGCGCGCCAGCGCGGCCAGGACATCGTCGGGGTGATGGCGATCGTCGAGCGCCCGCTGTCGGCGGTGATCGCGGCACCGGGCGTGCCCTCGCCGAAGGCCCTCCCGGGCAAGACGGTCGGGATCACGGGAGTTCCGAGCGACACCGCCGTCCTGCGCTCGATCGTGGCCGGCGGCGGCGGCGATCCGTCCAAGGTGAAGACGATCACGATCGGCTTCAACGCCGTGGCGGACCTGCTGACCGGCCGCGTGGCCGCCGCCACCGCCTTCTGGAACGACGAGGGACAGGCAATCCAGAGCAAGCGGCCGGGTTTTCACATCTTCCGGGTCGAGAACTACGGCGCTCCCGCGTATCCGGAACTCGTGCTGACGACTACGCGGCGCACGCTCGAGCGTGACCCGGGCCTGACGCGTGACGTGGTGGACGCGCTGCGGCAGGGCTACCGGTTCACCGTGGCGCACCCGGCGGCGAGCGCCACGGACCTGGAGCGGCTCAATCCCGCGTTGGACCCAAAGCTCGTCTCGGCTCAGCTACAAGGTCTTCTTCCGGCCTTCCGGGCCGCCGACGGCGGCGTCGGGGAGCTGAACCTCGCCACGCTGCGCGCCTGGGCCGCCTGGGAGGCCCGGTTCGGGATCGTGCCCCGCCCGCCCGACGTGGCCCGGGCCTTCGACCCGAGCTTGACCGCCACACCGGCGTCGTCATAGGCTGCCTCCCGTCCGGAGACCGAGGAGGGAACAATCATGAAGAGCCGGTTCCTTGGCGTGCTTGCCGGCGCCGCCGTCGTGCTGGGCGGGTTGGCCACCACCGCAGCGGCAACGCCCAACCCCACCGCCACCGCCACCGCGCCTGGGGCTCCCGGGGACCAGAGCTACTTCGATCTCGCCCGCAAGGACTGCGTCGGCACCGCGCGCAACACCCACTCGAAGGTGTGGTTCACCGTCGCCGACGGCGTGCTTTCCGACACCTACTGGCCGACCGTCGACGCGACCAACGTCCACACCCTCCAGTACGAGGTCACCAACGGGAGCACGTTCACCGACCTCCAGACCCGGGACATGCAATATCGCGTGATCCCCGATCCGACCGGGATGAGCTGCACCGTGGTCGCGTCGAACAGCGCGCACCGCTACAGCATCACGACGACCTACATCGCCGATCCGACGCGCGACGCGGTGCTGATGAACACGCGGTTCGACGGGCCGGCGGGCGATCATCTCTACCTACGTCTCGACCCGCTGGCCGGCGGGACCGGCGGGGGCGGCTCGCAGAACGCCGGCGGGAACTCCGCCCTCATCGACCACGGCGTGCCGGTCGCGTTCAACACGAACACGATCACCAATGCGTCGAACCGTGACTATGCGGTGCCGACGTACATGGCGCTCGAATCCTCGGACGGCTTCTCGAGTGCGAGCGTCGGCTACTCGGGCACGAGCAGCGACGGACTCGCGATGCTGGATTCGTTCCGCTCCCTGAAGACCCCGTACAACTCGGCGCCCAACGGGCACGTCACCCTGACCGCCGAGGTCGCCCGCGGGTGGCACGACTCGTCGACCACGCTCGCGCTTGGGTTCGGGACGACTCAGAGCCAGGCCGAGTCGGTCGCGGCGAAATCGCTCAAGGGGCGCTTCGACGACGCGTGGTCGGACTACGAGCGGCAGTGGGTCCGTTACGACGAGGGACTCCGGCGCCCGTCCCTGAGGCTCGGCTTCGCCGCCGTGCGCGAGTACTACGAGTCCGTCAACGTGGTCAAGGCCAGCGAGGACAAGACGTTCCCCGGCGCGATCGCCGCGGGCCTCGCCTCCCCGTGGGGCCAGGCGACCCCCGCCGGCAACCTGTCGGGCGGCGAGCCGACGTACTTCGGCTCCTACCGCGAGGTGTTCGCGCGCGACCTGTACGAGGCGTTCGCCGGACTGCTCGTGGCGGGCGACATCCGCACCGCTCAGGACGCCACCCGGTTCCTGTTCGAGCGCCAGCAGCAGCCCGACGGCTCGATGCCACGCAACTCACTCGAGAACGGGAAGGTCGCGCCCGACACCGGCGGCCTGCAGCTGGACGAGACCTCCTATCCGATCCTCATGGCCTGGCAGTCGGGCCTGGCCCGCGACTCGAGCCTGTACAAGAACCAC
>Ga0335077_10004078_pt1 | contig 17791 bp, 14 predicted proteins | sample Lox_Sample_31_FD_207151 | JGI IMG/M metagenome (GOLD analysis project Ga0335077, IMG submission 207151) | Soil microbial communities from Loxahatchee National Wildlife Refuge, Florida, United States - Lox_Sample_3.1 | ecosystem: Environmental > Terrestrial > Soil > Wetlands | place: USA... | reverse complement strand
CTTTCCCGCCGCCTTCGCCGCGATGGACGCGCTCGAGAAGGGCGCGATCGCGAACCCCGACGAGAACAGGCGCGTGGGCCACTACTGGCTGCGCGCGCCCGAGCTCGCGCCCGACGCCGAGACGGCCGAGGCGATCCGGGAGACGCTCACGCGGATCGAGGACTTCGCCGGCGCCGTCCACGCCGGCCGCATCGCGCCCGAAAAAGCGGCGCGTTTCACGAACATCCTCGTCGTCGGGATCGGCGGCTCGGCCCTCGGGCCGCAGTTCGTGGCCGATGCGCTCGGTGCGCCGTCCGACCCCTTGCGCCCGTTCTTCTTCGACAACACCGATCCCGACGGCATGGCGCGCGAGCTGGCCCGCATCGCCGCGACGGAGGGCGGCCTCGCCACGACGCTCACGGTCGTGATCTCGAAGTCAGGCGGGACGAAGGAGACGCGCAACGGAATGCTCGAGGCGAAGGAGGCCTACCGCGCCCGGGGCCTGACGTTCTCGCGCCACGCCTCCGCCGTGACGGGCGAGGGGAGCGCGCTGGACGCCGTGGCGGCCACGGACGGCTGGCTCGCGCGATTCCCGATGTGGGACTGGGTGGGCGGACGCACTTCGGAGCTTTCCGCCGTCGGCCTCCTGCCCGCGGCGCTCCAGGGGCTAGACGTGGACGGCCTTCTCGCCGGCGCCGCGGCGTGCGACGAGGCGACGCGCATCCCGGAGGTCGCGAAGAACCCGGCCGCGATGCTCGCCCTCGCCTGGCACGAGGAGACCGGCGGCCGCGGGGCGAAGGACATGGTCGTCCTCCCCTACAGGGACCGGCTCGTCCTTTTCTCGCGGTACCTCCAGCAGCTCGTCATGGAGTCCCTCGGCAAGGAGAAGGACCTCGAGGGGCGCGTCGTGAACCAGGGGATCGCCGTCTACGGAAACAAGGGCTCGACGGACCAGCACGCGTACGTGCAGCAGCTGCGCGAGGGCGTCCCGAACTTCTTCGTCACGTTCCTCGAGGTCGAGAGCGACCGCGAGAACGGCGCGCCCTCCCTCGCGGTCGAAGAGGACGTCACGCCCGGCGACTACCTCCACGGTTTTCTCATCGGCACGCGGAGGGCGCTCCGCGAGAACGGCCGCGGGTCGATCACGATCACGGTGCCCGACGTCTCGCCGCGGACGGTCGGGATACTGATCGCGCTCTACGAGAGGGCCGTCGGGCTCTACGCGCAGCTCGTCGGCATCAACGCGTACCACCAGCCGGGCGTCGAGGCCGGCAAGAAGGCCGCGGCCGCCGTTCTCGCCCTGCAGGGACGGATCCTGGCCGAGCTCCGGCGGCAGAAGGGCGAGTTCCGGACCGCCGAGAAGATCGCCGCCTCGCTCGGGGAGGGCGACGTCGAGACGGCCTTCGCCGTCCTCCGCCACCTCGCCGCGAACCCCGACCACGGCGTCGCGCGAAAGCCGGGCCCGACGTATTTCCTGGCGACGTTCGGGATTCCCTGACCCGGGTGTTCGCGGGAGCCGGTCTCAGGGCCTGAGGCTCGCGACGAGCGCGTCGAAATCCCTGCCGGCGGCCATGACGCTCCGGCGCGGGCCGGTGAGCTTGAAGAACACCTCTCCATCCGGCCCTTCGGCGATCGCGCCGCGGAGCGCAAAGCCGCTCTTCGCCGGGGGTCCCTCGCCCATCCCGATGCCGGAGGAATAGGTCCCGGCCGCCTTCACGAGCGTCACGGGCAGCGTGCCGATGCGGGTGAGACTGCGCGTGGGCTTCGGATCGCCGGGGGTAGGCGTGAACTGCGCGAGCCAGCGCTCCACGTTCGCGTCGACGCTTCCTCCCTGGCTGGGCCCGAACCAGAAGACCGCCAGCTCGGGCCTTTCCGCGTCGCCCCTCGCAGCGGGAAGCAAGTACGTGGCGAGCCTCATGGCGGAGGACGGCCCGGGGAGCCACGTCTTCGGCACGGCCCACGTCAGGCCGCCGCCGGACGTCACGGGAAAGACGGGTGCCGGCGTCGCGGCGAGGGCGGACGCGGGGGCGTGGGACGAGACGAGCTGGGCGACGAGCGCGAGGACGGCGGGGACGTACATGGGCGCGATCATATTTCGTCATACTCCGTCCCGTGGCGAGCCTCTCGGATCTGTCGCTCCGGAATCGCCTCTTCATGGCGAGGTACCGGTACCGCGCGCTCGATCCCGTGCCGTTCACGCGCCCGAGCAGACGCCTTCCCGAGGCGCGCGTCGCCCTCGTGACGACGGGCGGCGTCTACCTCCCCTCCCAGGCCCCGTTCGACTGCGCGGTGAAGGGCGGCGACGTCTCGTTCCGCGAGATCCCCGCGGACGCGGACCTCCCGACGCTCGGAATCGCGCACAAGTCCGACGCGTTCGACCAGAGCGGCCTTCAGGCGGACCGCAACCTCGGCCTTCCGCTCGAGAGGCTGCGCGAGATGGCCGCCCGCGGCGAGATCGGCTCGCTGAACGGCCGCGCGCTCTCGTTCATGGGCTCGATCACGGCGCCGGGGCGACTCGTGAAGGAAACGGCGCCCGCGGCGGCCGCCCTCCTCGCGGCGGACGGCGTCGACGCGGCGTTCCTCGTGCCGCTCTGACCCATGTGCCATCAGACCGTCGGTCTGATCGCGGGTGCGCTCGAGCGGCGCGGCATCGCGACGACATCCGTCACGGTGCTCCGGGAGGTTACCGGGAAGGTCAGGACCCCGCGCGCGCTCGCCGTGTCTTACGCGCTCGGCTACCCCCTCGGGAAGCCGGGCGACGCCGCTCTCCAGACCCGGATCCTCCGCGCCGCGTTCGCGCTCCTCGACGCCCCGGGCCCGCCGCCGGTGCTCGTCGACTTCACCGCAACATAGATCCGGAGCGCTCCACCAGGATCCCGAGCGCCTTCTTTCCGATGTCGCGGCGGAAGTGGGCGCCGTCGAAGTGGATCCTGCCCGCCGCCTCCTTCGCGGACGCGAGGGCCTGCGAGAGGCCGCGCCCGCGAGCGCAGACGTCGAGAACCCGGCCGCCCGACGTCACGAGGCTGCCGTCCGGGCCCCGGGCCGTTCCCGCGTGGAACACGAACACGCCTTCCATCGCCTCGGCGTCCTCGATTCCCGTGATCGCCCGGCCGCGCTCGAACGGCCCCGGGTAGCCCTCGGCGCTCATCACGAGGGTTGCGGTCGCCTCGCGCCGCCAGCCGGGCTGCGCCCCCTCATCGAAGCGGCCGCGCGCCGACCCCAGAAGGAGCGGCAGGAGATCGCCGTCGAGGCGCAGGAGGACCGCCTGCGTCTCGGGATCGCCGAACCTCACGTTGTATTCGAGCACGTACGGATTCAGCCCGCCTTCGAGGATGAGGCCGACGAAGAGCACGCCGCGGAACGGGCGGCCCTCGTCCGCCATGCCCTTGAGCGTCGGCTGGACGACGAACGCGAGCACGTCGGACGCCGTGGATGCGTCGAGGAGCACCGACGGGCTGTGCGCGCCCATCCCCCCGGTGTTCGGGCCGCGGTCGCCGTCGAAGATCTTCTTGTAGTCCATCGCGGTCGCGAGCGGCAGGCCGCGCTCCCCGTCGCACAGGACCATGAAGCTCACCTCGTCTCCCGAGATGAACCGCTCCACGAGGATTCGGTCCCCCGCCGAGCCGAAGACGCGATCCTCGAAGAAGAGCTTCAGCGCGCGCTCGGCTTCCTCGGCCTCCTGCGCCACGACGACGCCCTTGCCGGCCGCGAGGCCGTCCGCCTTGAAGACGCACGGCAGGCCGTAGGCCTTGAGCGCGCGTTCGGCCTCGCCACGCGTCTGGCACACCTCGGCGTCCGGCGTGGGGATGCCGTACTTCTTCATGAAGAGCTTCGAGAAGACCTTCGAGCCCTCGAGCTCGGCCGCGAGGCGGTTCGGTCCGAAGGCCATGAGGCCGCGGCGCGCGAGCTCGTCCACGAGACCGAGCGTGAGCGGCAGCTCGGGGCCGACGACGGTCAGGTCGATCTTCATCGACTCGGCGAAGTCCGCCATCTCGACGACGTTCTCGACGCCGATCGGAATGCACGTGGCCTTCGACGCCATGCCCGGATTGCCCGGCGCCGCGAAGACGTCCGTGACGCCCGGCGCCTGCGCGAGCTTCCACACGAGCGCGTGCTCGCGACCCCCGGAGCCGACGACGAGGATCCTCATGCGGTCCGCGGGCGAGTTTACCCGACCGGAGCTTGACGGCCCCGGCCGGCGCGCCGTACCCTGACGGCGGCTCTTTGACCGGGTTTCATCCAGAGCGGCGGAGGGACGGGCCCTGCGATGCCGCGGCAACCGGTCCGGTGTCCCGAAGGGGGCGGCGGACGCCAGGTGCCAAATCCCGCTCCGGGCCGCACGACGCGGCCGGAGGAAGATGAGATCGAGGCCGAAATCGGCGCGGAGCGCCCCTTCGTCCTCGAAGGGGCGTTTTTCATGAAGCGAGACATCCGGGAGCGGCTGAAGGCCGAGGTCCTCCTCACGGACGGCGCGATGGGGACGCTGCTCGTGTCGCGCGGCGCGCCGGCGGAGGGCCCGCGCTCGCCGAACTCGGTGGCCCAACCCGACCTCGTGCGCGAGATCCACGACGACTATGTCGCCGCGGGCGCGCGGGTCCTCTCCACGAACACGTGGGACGCGAACCGCGCGAAGCTCTCCCGGTTCGACTGGGCCGACTCGCTCGAGAAGATCAACCGCGCGGCCGTCCGCCTCGCCCACGCGGCGGCCGAGGGGGAATACGTCTACGTGGCGGGCTCCGTCGGCCCGCTCGGGCAGCTCGTGAAGCCCTACGGGCCGCTCACGCGCCTCCACGTCCGCGAGCTCTTCACGGAGCAGATCCGGATCCTTCTCGAGGAAGGCGTCGACCTCCTGTCCTTCGAGACGTTCTCCTCGACGCTCGAGGTGACCGAGGCGGTGCGCGCCGCGCGCGCCCTTTCGGCCGCGATCCCGATCGCCGCCTCGATGACGTTCCTCGCGGACGGCAAGACGAGCTTCGGAGAGGACGCGGGCGAGGCGCTCCAGGCGCTCGTCGCCGCGGGCGCCGACGTCGTCGGGATGAACTGCACGGTCGGGCCCCAGGAGGCCTTCGAGAACTTCTCGCGCGTCGCCTCGTCGGTCGCCGTCCCGGTCTCCGTGAGGCCGAACGCCGGATATCCCTGGGTCGTCTCGGGGCGCACGGTCTATCCGGCCACGCCCGATTACTTCCGGCAGAGCGCGCGCGATCTCCTGCGCGCCGGCGCCGCGCTCGTCGGGGGCTGCTGCGGCACCGCGCCGGAGCACGTCGCCGCGATGGCGCGCGAGGTCGCGGGCAAGGCGCGCGCGGTGCCCGCTCCCGCGCACGCGGCGCACGTCGCCGTGACGGAGGGCCGCGCGGCCCGGCCGCGCGAGGCCGCGCTCGAGACGTCGGCCCTGAAGCGCAAGCTCGCCGACGCGCGCGCTCTCGTCGTGACGGCCGAGGTCGAGCCGCCGAAGGGCATCGACGCCTCGGCGGCCGTGGACGGCGCAAGGGCGCTGAAGGCGTTGGGCGTCGACGCGGTCAACATCACCGACAACCCGATGGCGCGGCTGAGGATGTCGTCCATCGCCGTCGCGCATCTCATCCGGACCGAGACGGGCGCCGAAACGATCTTCCACGTCTCCCCGCGCGACCGGAACGTCCTCGGCATCCAGTCGGACCTCCTCGGCGCGGCGGGCCTCGGCATCAAGGCGCTCCTCGTCGTGGGCGGCGACCCCCTGAAGATCGGCGATTACCCGCAGGCCAAGCCCGTGGGCGAGGTCGACACGCTCGGCCTCCTGCGCCTCGTGAAGGGCCTGAACGCGGGCACGGACCTCGCGGGCGGTGCCATCGGCTCGGCCACGTCGTTCGCGATCGCGTGCGCGGCGAACCCCGCGGCGAAGGATCTCGACGCCGAGATCTCGAAGCTCTCGGCCAAGATCGAGGCGGGCGCCACGTTCGCCCAGACACAGCCCGTTTATGACGTGGCGGCGCTCGACCGCTTCTACGCGCGCGCCGAGGCGCACGCGATTCCCGTCCTCATCGGCCTCATCCCGCCGAAGAGCCTGAAGCAGGCTCTCTACCTCGCGAACGAGGTCCCCGGCATGGTCGTGCCCGACGAGATCGTCACGCGGATGCGCCGCGCGGCCGAGAAAGGCCCCGAGTTCGAGGAAGAGGAAGGCCTCGCGATCGGCATCGAGCTCGCGCGCGCCGTCGGGGAGCGGGCCCGCGGCGTTCACATCATGCCGATGGCGCGCTACGACGCGGTCAGGCGGATTCTCGAGGCGCTCGGCGCCGAAGCGAAGCGAACATGACCGCCGAGGCCCGCCTCCGCGCCCTTCTCCACGAGCGCATCGTCGTCCTCGACGGCGCGATGGGGACGATGATCCAGCGGGAGAAGCTGGACGAGGCGGGAACCCGCGGCGAGCGGTTCCGGAACCACCCGAAGGATCTCAAGGGCGCGAACGACCTCCTCGTCCTCACCCAGCCGGCGGTCGTCGAGGGGATCCACCGGCAGTACCTCGAGGCGGGCGCCGACATCGTCGAAACGAACACGTTCAACGCGCAGGCGATCTCGCTCGCCGACTACGGCCTGGAGAGTCACGCCTACGAGCTGAACGTCGCGGCCGCGCGTCTCGCGCGCCGGGCCGTGGACGCGCACCGCGCTTCGACGGGAAGGGACGCCTTCGTGGCGGGCGCGGTCGGCCCCACGAACCGGACGCTCTCGCTCGCGGTGGACGTGACCGACCCGGGGAAGAGAACCCACGTCTTCGACGAGCTCGTCGCCGCCTACACGGAGCAGATTCGCGGCCTCATCGACGGCGGGGCCGACGTCCTCCTCCTCGAGACCGTCTTCGACACGCTCGTCCTCAAGGCCGCGCTCTTCGCCGCGCTCTCTCACTTCGACGAGACGGAACGCCGCGTTCCTCTGATGGTCTCCGTCACGATCACGGACAAGTCCGGGCGGACGCTCTCGGGCCAGATGGTCGAGGCGTTCTGGAACTCCGTCTCGCACGCGCCGCTTCTCTCGGTCGGGATCAACTGCGCGCTCGGCGCCAGGGAGATGCGCCCCTACGTCGAGGAGCTGTCCCGGATCGCGCCCGTGTTCTCGAGCGCGTATCCGAACGCCGGGCTGCCGAACGCGTTCGGCGGCTTCGACGAAACGCCCGCGATCATGAGCCAGGACCTCGGCGGGTTCGCCCGCGAGGGATGGGTGAACATCGTGGGCGGCTGCTGCGGCACGACGCCCGCGCACATCCGCGCGATCGCCGAGGCGGTCAAGGGGCTGCCCCCGCGGCGGCTCCCCGTCCCCGAGCGCCGCACGCGCCTTTCGGGTCTCGAGCCGTACACGCTCCGCCCGGAGGAGACGTTCACGCTCGTAGGCGAAAGGACGAACGTCACGGGATCGCCGAAGTTCGCGAGGCTCGTCCTCGCGGGCGACTACGAAGGTGCGCTCTCCGTGGCGCGCCAGCAGGTCGACGGGGGCGCGAACCTCCTCGACGTGAACATGGACGAGGGGCTGCTGGACGGACGAGCCGCGATGACGCGGTTCCTGAACCTTCTCTCCGCCGAGCCGGACATCGCGAGGCTGCCGATCATGCTCGACAGCTCGAAGTGGGAGGTCATCGAGGCGGGGCTGAAGTGCCTGCAGGGCAAGTCCGTCGTGAACTCGATCAGCCTCAAGGAGGGCGAGGAGCCCTTCCGGCGGCGCGCGCGCCTCGTCCGCCGCTACGGCGCCGCCGTGATCGTCATGGCGTTCGACGAGGAAGGGCAGGCGACGACCGTCGAGAAGAAGGTCGCGATCGCCACGCGCGCATACAAGATTCTCACCGAGGAGATCGGCTTCCCGCCCGAGGACATCGTCTTCGACCCGAACGTCCTGACGGTCGCGACGGGCATCGAGGAGCACGACCTTTACGCGTTGAATTTCCTCGAGGCGACGAGGCTCGTCAAGGCCCGCCTTCCGCACATGAAGGTGTCAGGCGGCGTCTCGAACATCTCCTTCTCGTTCCGCGGAAACAACACCGTGCGGGAGGCGATGCACGCCGCGTTTCTCTACCACGCGATCGCCGCCGGCCTCGACATGGGGATCGTGAACGCCGGCCAGCTCGCGGTCTACGAGGAGATTCCGAAGGACCTGCTCGTCCTCGTGGAGGACGTCCTCCTGAACCGCCGCAGGGACGCCACGGAGCGGTTGATCGCGTTCGCGGAGTCGGTGAAAACGGCCGGCAGGGCGGAGGCCGTGCCGGACGCCTGGCGGGGAGGCACGGTCGAGGAGCGGCTGTCGCACGCGCTCGTCAAAGGTATCGTCGACTTCATCGACGCAGACGTCGAGGAGGCCCGGCAGAAGTGCGGGGCGCCTCTCGCCGTCATCGAAGGGCCGCTGATGGCGGGGATGAACGTCGTGGGCGACCTCTTCGGGGCGGGGAAGATGTTCCTGCCGCAGGTCGTCAAGAGCGCCCGCGTCATGAAGAAGGCCGTCGCGTATCTCCAGCCCTTCCTCGAGGCGGAAAGCCGCGCGGGCGCGTCCTCCTCGAAGAACGTGGTCCTCCTCGCGACGGTGAAGGGTGACGTGCACGACATCGGCAAGAACATCGTGGGCGTCGTCCTCCAGTGCAACGGCTACGAGGTGATCGATCTCGGCGTCATGGTGCCGGCGGACCGCATCCTCGAGGCGGCGAAGGCGCATGGCGCGCGCATCGTGGGGCTCTCCGGCCTCATCACGCCGTCGCTCGACGAGATGGTCCACGTGGCGCGCGAGATGGAGCGCGAGGGATTCACCGTTCCCCTCCTCATCGGCGGCGCCACGACGAGCCCCGTCCACACGGCGGTCAGGATCGCCCCCGCCTACGGCCCGCCCGTCGTCCACGTGCTCGACGCGTCGCGGGCGGTCGGGGTCGTGAGCGGGCTCCTCGGCGGCGAGGCGGCGGCTGTCGCCGACGCGAACCGGAAGAAGCAGGAGATCCTCGCCGCGGAGCACGAGAAGAGGTCGAAAAAGCCCCTCCTTTCTCTCGCGGCCGCCCGGGCCCTGAGACCGCGCTTCGACTGGCCGGACCTCGAGATCCCGGTGCCGTCCTTCACGGGCGCGCGTGCCCTCAGCGACGTGCCGCTGTCGGATCTCGTGCCCTTCATCGACTGGTCGCCGTTCTTCCACGCGTGGGAGCTCAGGGGCCGGTATCCGCAGCTTCTCGACGACCCGGCCTTCGGCGGGAAGGCGCGGGAGCTCTTCGCGGACGCGAAGGCGCTTCTCGACCGCATCGTCAAAAACGGCCTCCTGACCGCGAGGGGCGTCTACGGGTTCTTCCCTGCGCAGGCGGACGGCGACGACATCCGTCTCTTCTCGGACGCGGCGGCGACACGGGCGCTCGCGACGCTCCACACGCTGCGCCAGCAGATGGAGAAGCCCGAGGGGCAGCCTCTCGAGGCGCTCGCGGACTTCGTGGCGCCCGTGGAGAGCGGGCGCGTGGACTTCGTCGGCGCCTTCGCCGTGACGGCGGGTATCGGCGTCGACACGCTCTGCCGCGCGTTCGGGAAGGAGCACGACGACTACTCCTCGATCCTCGTCAAGGCGCTCGCGGACCGCCTCGCCGAGGCGTTCGCGGAGATGCTGCACCAGAGGGCGCGCCGTGACTGGGGTTACGGGCGGAACGAGAGCCTCACCTCCGAGGACCTCCTCAAGGAGCGCTACCGCGGCATCCGGCCCGCGCCCGGGTACCCGGCGTGTCCCGACCACACCGAGAAGCGCACTCTGTTCGAGATCCTGGACGCCGAGAAGATCGCCAGCATCAGCCTCACCCAGACCTTCGCGATGCAGCCGGCCAGTTCCGTGTGCGGTCTTTACTTCGCGCACCCCGAGGCCCACTACTTCGGCGTCGGGCGCCTCTCACGCGATCAGGTCGAGGACTACGCGGCGCGAAAGGGCTGGACTCCCGAGGAGGCCGAGCGCTGGCTCTCCCCGAACCTCGGGTACGAGCCCGACGAGGTTCGACGTCCGGCGTCGGCCGCGGCGCGGTAGGTCCCGATCAAGACTCCGCCGTCTCCCTGTCGCCTCAGAACCGATAGCCGATGCCGATCTGCCGGACTTCCGTGTCCCGGTCGTAGGTCGTGACGGCCCGGTTCCAGCTGAATCGCGCGTGCCAGTGCTCCGCAAAGCGGTAGCTGACGCTCGGAGTGACCATCCCGGCCAGCGTCTCGTCGCTGCCGCCGGATGCGGCGTTCCGGCGCTTGTCGACGGCGATGTAGAGCCCCGCCCCGACGCTCAGAGCCACCCTGTCGCGCAGGAACGCCCTGCCAAAGGAACCCTGAACGATGAATCCCCCGCGGTGGACGAGGCGCGAGTCACCCTCGTAGAGAAACGAGGCCACGACGTCGAAATAACGGCTCAGGCTCCTCCGGTACTCGAGCGAGGCGGCAAGGGAGTTCGGGCTGTCGAGGCTGTTGACGACCGTCCAGCCCGCGAAGAGCGTGATCTCGTTGTTCGTCGCGTTTCTGGCCTGGCGGGCGGGCCAGGGTCGCGGTCCCGCCTCTTCCGGCGGCGTGAGCTGGTAGCCGACGCCCAGCACGAAGTCCCAGGTGTCGAAGCTCCTCGAGGGGGCGAGGACTCTGTTGACTTCCCCCCGGAGAATCCAGCGCTTCCCCGGGTATACGGACGCGTCGGCGCTGAACAGCCCCGCGAAGCCGTGAGCGTCGTGAAAACCGTCGCTTTCCTCGGCGGTGTCGTAGTAACGGAACGCGCCGGCTCCCAGCGCGAGCGAGAGCCGGCGGTCGAAAACGGTCTCGCGCGCCCAGAGCTGAAGGCTGGACCCGTCGCGGTGATGAGCCGTGACGTGGCCCTCGTTGAGCCAGGAGTACGAGAACTCGAAGTGCTCACCCAGGCCTTGCCGGTACTCCACCTTCCATGCGTAAGAGTCGCTCTTCAGGTTCAGGGGCGTGTCGATGGAGTTCGTGGCGCCCTCGAAGTACGTGAGCTCCTGGGCCACGGCGGGGAAGGCCGGGGCGCCCCAGAGGACGCCCCCGAGCAGCCAGGCACAGCTGGCTCTTGCGGTCCCGTTCAATCGCATGGCGCCGGCCGCCGCGCAGTCTATGCGAGCGTCCAAGGGACGGGCACGGCGCTCTTCTTGCCGCTCACCGGCCGCGGAGGTCGATTCGCCGAATAGGGCGAAAGGAACGGGCTCTCGCGACGTATCTTTCTCACGGGAGATTCGCCATGGACACCAGAGATATCAGAGACACCAGCCCGCGCCACGACACCCTGTCACGGCTCGTCATCGGCCTCGCGCTCATCGCGGGCGGCCTCCTCTTCACGCTCGACAACTTCGGCGTCGTGGAAGTCGGCGACGTCTGGAGGTTCTGGCCGCTCGTCCTCGTCGCCCTGGGTCTCGCGAAGTTCGCGAACCGCTCGTTCTTCGCCGGGACGATTCTCGTCGCGCTGGGCACTCTCTTTTTCCTGCGGACGTTCGGCCTCCTCGACTTCCACCTGCGGTACCTGTTTCCGCTCATCTTCGTGCTCATCGGCCTCCGGATCGTGTTCGCGCATCGTCCGGGCAGGCGGACCTGGGACGCGTCCACGAACCCCGGCGGCACGCTCAACGAGTGGGCGGTCTTCGGCGGTGGCGAGCGCCGGTTCGTTTCGGCCGACTTCCGGGGGGGCCAGGCGAACGCGGTCTTCGGCGGCTTCAACATCGACCTCAGAGAATCGAAGATGGCCTCTGACCGCGCGACGATCGACGTCTTCTGCTTCTGCGGCGGCGGCGAGCTGCGCGTGCCCGAGGACTGGAACGTGATCCTGAAGGTCGTTCCGATCTTCGGGGGCACCGACGACAAGAGCCGCCATGCCGCGGCCGTGCCCGGCACCTCTCAGAAGGAGCTCCTCGTCACGGGCTTCATCCTCTTTGGCGGCCTCGGCATCAAGAACTAGGGGCGCGCGATGCACCCCTTCTTCACGCAGTCCGGACGCCTGGGCGTCTACCTTCTCGGCTGGATCCCGCTCACGGCGATCCTCGGCGGGCTCCTCATGCTGGCCGGGGGGCTTTCGCTCCTCGAGGCGACCACCCTCTCGGTTCCTCTCGGGCTCCTCTACGCGTTTCTCTGCCTCTCGTCCTGGTACCTCTGCCGCGCGTTCCCCGTCGATTCGTCCCGGCTCCTCGCGACCGCGTCGGCGCTCGCCGTCGCCTCGATCGTCGCGGCCTCGCTGTGGCTCCTCTCCGGGACTACGCTCGCGTGGTCGCTCGCTCTCCTGCCCGCCTTCGCGACGCTGCCCGACCGCCTCGCCCGCGCCGGACCCGTCGTCTTCCTGCTCGGCGTCCTCCTCTACCTTCTCGTCCTCGCCATGCACTACGCCCTCGACGCGGCGGAGAAGATCCGCGCGGAGGAGCGGCGGGCGGCGGACCTGAAGACGCTCGCCCGCGAGGCCGAGCTTCAGGCGCTCCGCGAGCGGCTCAACCCGCATTTCCTCTTCAACAGCCTGAACTCGATCGCGGCTCTCGTCGCCGAGCGTCCGGAGGAAGCGCGTTCGATGTGCGCTCTCCTCTCGGACTTCCTGAGGGCCACGCTCGGGATGTCGGAGCGCTCTTCGATCCCCCTTCGAGAGGAGCTGGCGCTCGCGCACCGCTATCTCGCGGTCGAACGCATCCGCTTCGGCGACCGGCTCACGGTGTCGGAGAGCGTCGACGCCTCGACGCTCGACCTGGAGGTTCCGCCTCTTCTGCTGCAGCCGCTCTTCGAGAACGCGGTCAAGCACGGGATCGGAGCGAGCCTCGCGGGCGGCGTTCTGTCGTTCGTGACCAAGCGCTCGGGCGGCCGCGTGTCCATCGTGGTCGAGAACCCGGCCGAGGCCGGGGCGGAGAAGCCCGCGGGAACGGGGCTGGGTCTTGCAAATGTCAAGCGGCGCGTGGCCGCGTGCTGGGGTGACGCCGGGCACGTCGGCGCGCGACTCCATGACGGCCGCTTTCGCGTGGAGATCGAGGTTCCCGCCGAGGCCTGAGGCCCGCGGCGCTACGATCTGCCGTGCCCTCCGCTCTCCTCGGCGCCGTGATCGTGGACGACGAGGAGCTCGCACGCACTCTCGTGCGCCAGCTTCTCGCTCCCCATCCGGACATCCGGATTTTCGCCGAGTGCGCAAACGGCTTCGAAGCCGTGAAGGCCGTCGCCGAGACGAAGCCCGATCTCCTCTTTCTCGACGTCCAGATGCCGCAGCTCGACGGGCTCGAGGTGCTCGAGCTGATCGAGCGCGACGAGGCGGGGCGGCCGGCCGTCATCTTCGTCACCGCGTACGACCAGTACGCGTTGAAGGCGTTCGACGCGAACGCCGTCGACTACCTTCTCAAGCCCTTCGATCGCGCGCGCTTCGAGGCGGCGCTCGCACGCGCCCGCGCGCGTCTCGCTTCCGGAACCTCGCCGCTTCCCGATCTTCTCGTTTCCCGCGGCGCGCCGCTCTCCCGCGTCGTCGTGAGGGAGGGTGTCACGGTGACGGTCCTTCCTGTCGCGAAGATCGACTACGTGAAGGCCGAGGACGACTACGTCCTCCTTCGGGCGGACGGACGAAACCATCTCAAGAACCAGACGCTCGCGAGCCTCGAAGAGGCGCTTGGCCAGGAGCGGTTCGTGAGGATCCACCGTTCCTATCTCCTGAACCTCGACCGTCTCGTGCGCGTCGAGCCCTCCGCCACGGGCGCGCCGACGGCCGTGCTGATGGATGGCGTCCGGCTTCCGGTGAGCCGGATGGGAGCGCAGCGCCTGCGCGACCGGCTCAGCCGCTGACGCTCGACCGCCGGGACGACCCCGCGCTAGAGTTTCCGGATGAAGTGGCCGTTCCGGCGAACACGGGGAGCCCGGAGGGAGACACGACCCGCTTTCCCCGCCAGGGAGATTCCGCGCGACGACGACCGCGCGGGCCCCGTCCCGCCCCCGCCGCGCACGGCGCACGCGCCGGGTGTGGCGATCTTTGGTTTCGATTCAATTCCCTCTTCGTACCTGTTGCGCCTCGCTGAAGGTACGGGTGGTTTCTTCTTGGAAGGTGAAGAGGGGAAGGACCACGCCTCGGCGCTGCTCGTGCTCAACTCGAGCGGCGCAGCCGGCCCCGGCGACGTCCTTCTCTTTCCCTCTCTTTCACTCGAGGAAATTTCCGGTATGTCACCCCGACCGAGCCATCACATCAGAAGGGACGACCTCTCGGGCCGAGGCGTCCCGGGCATCACCGGCCTTCGCTCGCGGCACGCCGACGGCGGGATCACGGTGCTGCGCCTCGGGCCGCCGCCCGGGGCACGCTGGGTGTTCGTGGGTCTTTCTGCGATCGCGGTCTTCGCCGGCAAGGTCACTCTCGTGGATGGCGACGACTCGAAGCTCGTGTCGGCCGGTCACCTCGCCCTCGTCGGCGATCCGTCCGCCACCCTCTACCTCGAGGCTGGAAACGATTCGGCTCTCGCCGTCGCGCTCGCCGTGTCCGGCTTCGTCGCCGCGCTGGGTTAACGCGCCCTCGGGACTAGAATGACCGTCCTCTTTCCGGAGGAGTCATGCCCGAGACAAGAGAGACCCCGCCCGGGTCCGGGCCCCAGGAGGCTCCTCCGCGCGAGATCTCGCCGACGGTCAACCCCAGGGGCGAAATGCTCTGGGAGAGCTCTCCTTCCCGCTATATCGCGAAGGTGAGCTTCGCGACCGGCAAGGAGATCCTCCGGCCGATCGACCCGGACGACCTGCTCGTCCATGCGCATCGGGACAAGAATCCGATCGACGTCACCGCCCAGTACCTCGCGAGCCGCCTGATCCAGTGGACCGGCAACGAGAACGCCGTCAAGGACGGGCTGAGGAAGGTGAATCTCCTCGGGCTCAAGCTCGCCGAGGCGCTCGGCTCGGCCACCGGCAGCAAGGCCGTGGAACGGGGCGCGAAGAGTCTCATCGGCGTGACGGACCGGAACGTCTTCTTCAGGTTCCGCGAGGCCTCGCATCTCTCGGAGAAGGAAGTCAAGGCGCGCATCGAGAAGCTTCAGAAGGAGGCCCGCGCCCTCCTGCGCGCGCGCGGCCGAAGGCCGCGGCTGCACGTCCTCCTGACGGGCGCGACAGGCTTCCTCGGCAAGGAGGTCCTCGCGCAGGCCGCGAACGACCGGCGCATCGAGCGCCTCGTTTCGGTCGTGCGGCCCGAGAGAGTCCGCGACCCGAAGACGAGGGAGGTCGTCAGGGTCCTCTCGCCGGCGCAGCGCGGCGCCGTCCTTCTCCGGCGTCTCCACATCTCCGGCGCGAAGGCGAAGAAATTCGTCTTCGTTGACGGAGACATCGAGAAGTCCGATCTCGGCATCGCGCCGAAGCAGCTCAACCGTCTCGGAAAGACGATCACGCACGTCGTTCACTGCGCTGCCAGCGTTTCCTTCGACGACGCCTACGAGAACTCCTTCCGCGCGAACGTGCAGGGCGCGCGCAACGCGCTGCAATTCGCGCTCTCCCTCCAGCAGGCGAAGGGCTCGAAGTTCATCCAGCACGTCGCGATCGAGACGTCGTACATCCACGGGCGGAAGAAGAAGACGACGGCGCAGGAGTCGGCCCTCGTCTTCCCTCGGAACTTCTACAACAACTTCTACGAGCTCACGAAGGCCATGGCCTCTCTCGAGACGGATTACACGCTGGTCGACAAGGGGCTGCGCGTGTCGCAGCTCCTCCCCTCGATCGTGATCGGCCACAGCAGGACCGGCAACAACCGCGGCGACACGAAGGTCGTCAACGCGCCCATCAACGCGTTCGGACGCTCCAAGGAGGCGATGGACTCCCTGCAAGCGGACGCGATCGGCCGCGGCAAGGCCTGGCTCATCGGTGCGATCGCCTCGAGCTTTCCCGGGGATGCCTCGGCCGAGCTGAACCTCGTGCCCGTGGACCGGGTCGTCCAGGGCATCCTCGCCGCCCTCACGGTTCCGGAGTCGATCGGCGAGCGGATTCACCTCGCGACGGACAACCGCATCCGGTCCGACGACATCGCCCGCATCACGCGCGAGGAGATCGGCATCAACGTGCGGCTCGCCGACCCGACGCTCTTCCGCAACATCACGCTGCCGATCGTCAAGACGGCGCTCGAGAGGGGCGGGGAGCCGAAGCTCGCGAACGCGCTCGAGAAGCTCGGCACGATCTTCGGGGGATACAACGAGTGGGGCCAGCCGATTCACGACGTCGGCAACGACGTGCGCATCCTCGGCCTTCCCGTCCGCCGGCCGAACACGGAGCACGCCTTCCGCATGCTCTGCCGCCACAACAAGTACGTCCAGGAGTTCGGCAGGGTGCGCGACCTCGACGAGATCGCGCGCCGCGAGCTCCTGTGGGAGAAGGCGATCAACGCGATCGAGCACAAGGTAGGCCGCCAGGTCGCGTCCCTTCCGCCCGAGGAGTTCCGCCGCCACCTGACGCAACGCCTCGACCTCAAGACCTTCACGGAGAAGTAGCGCGCGGACCGTCGTGCGCCGCGGGTCCGGGCCCTCTCTAGCCGGCGAACGGATTCAGGGTCTTCACGCCAGTCGACGCAGTGTCCTTCACGTTGCGCGTCGCGAGGACGAGGCCGTGGACTCTTGCGGTCGCGGCCATGAGGACGTCGATAACGGGGATCGGGTTCGGAACGTTCAGGCGACCCCACTCTTCCGCGACTCTTCTATCTACCGGAAGGATCCGATCCTCGTAGCCGGCGACGAGGCGCACGAGCCAGCGGTCAAGGGAGTGGGCGGTCGCCGCGTCATTCCGGCGAATCCTCTCGATGCCTCGCCGGATCTCCCCGACGACGAGAACGCTCAGATAGAGGTCGTCTGCGCCGACGTGGCCGAACCAGCGCACGAGATTCGCATCGGCACGCTCCCCCTTTCGAAGCTCCGAGACGACGTTCGTGTCGAGGAGGAACTTCACAGGTCGACCCGCCGGCCGCGGGCACCGCGGCCGCGGGGACGCGCAAAGTCGGCATCACGGCCACCCGCCGGCATCGCGAGGAGCCACTCCTTCAACGTGCCGTGCGGCCCGTCGGGCAGAAGCGCAGCCTCAAGAATGCGGCGGTGCTCCGCCTCGGCGGAGCGGCCGTGCCGCGCCGCCCTCCGCTTCAGGTTCCTCACGACGGCCCCTGGCAGGTCGCGTACGAGAAGCTGGGCCATGGACGCCTCCCCAGCAGGATGATAGCACTGATATCAGATCACGATTCAGCTTTTGAGCCATCCACTCGGGGATCCGGATGAAACTCGAACCCAACATCAGACCGGCCGATAGCGCGACGCGAGGAGGCCCGTGGCGAGGGAGAGGTCGAGGTCCGCGACGAGGAGGCCTTCCACGCCGTACGGCTGGTACGCGAGGAGGGTGCCGTCGGGGCTGACGACCGCGGAGGTCGTCGCCGAGCCCGGTGCCGCGTAGTTCACGGACGCGAAAAAGCACGTGTTCTCCGCCGCGCGGCAGAGGAGGGCCTTCTCGTGGAACGTGTTCGCGGGGTCCGCGAAGGATCTCGGTGCGTAACCACCCGGTCCGCCCAGCTCGAGATGCGGGTGGAAGACGACCTTCGCGCCCTTGCGTGCCGCGAAGCGGACGGTCTCGGGGTAACGCCAGCCCTCGTGGCAGATCGCGACGCCGAACGTGAGAGTCCCCGCCGTGAAGACGCGGCGCGACGTTCCGGGCGTGTACGTGCCTTCCTCGGACGGGTCGATCTGGACCTTGTCCTGGAAGCCCAGACGCGTCCCGTCCGCGTCGACGACGAGCGCGGTCGCGAGGAGCGCGGCCCCTTCGAGGCGCTCGGTGCCGAGGACGACGGCGACGGAGGCCCTCGCGGCGGCCGCGGCCGTCCGCGACCAGGCGCTCTCGAGAAACGCCGCGTCTGGCGGCGGAGGCTCCTTCCC
>Ga0335077_10004077_pt1 | contig 17792 bp, 12 predicted proteins | sample Lox_Sample_31_FD_207151 | JGI IMG/M metagenome (GOLD analysis project Ga0335077, IMG submission 207151) | Soil microbial communities from Loxahatchee National Wildlife Refuge, Florida, United States - Lox_Sample_3.1 | ecosystem: Environmental > Terrestrial > Soil > Wetlands | place: USA... | reverse complement strand
CTCGTGGCCTCGCCGAGCCCGAAGTGCGCGCGCGGATCCTCCGACGAGAGGTAGCTGCTGCCGAGCTGGACGTCGTGGACGAGCCGCCTGCCGTCGGGGAGCACCGCGGTCACCCGCGCGCCCGGCGAGAGCGGGTCGAGGCTCACCTCGAGCCAGTGCCCCGAGGCCCCGGTGTTGTGGAGCAGGATCAGCTTGCCGCCGATCGAGTTGACCGCGACGTCGACCCGGCCGTCGTTGTCGTAGTCGGCGGCGGCGAGGCCGCGCCCGTCGACGAGCGGGCCGGGCTGCAGGCCGACGTCACTGCTCGCGTCGGCCCACCGGCCTCCCACGTCCCCGAGGACCTGGATCGGCCCCGCGTCCCGCTTCAGGTTCGTGACCGGGATCGCGCCGTTCGCGAGGAGCAGATCGAGCCGGCCGCTGTTCGTGAGGTCGACCCAGGAGGCGCCCCAGCCGGTGGCGTCCGGCCCCACCGCTCGTGCGAACGCGGACTTGGCGCTCGTGAACTCCGCGGCGGCAGTCGAGCGAAACGCGGCGTGCCCCTGGCCGCGCGAGTTCGTGACGAAGATGTCCGGCCGGCCGTCGCCCGAGTAGTCCTGGGCGGCGACGCCCATGCCGGCGTTCCGGTCCGCCACGTCGCGGTAGCGGCCCTCCTCGACGAAGTGGAAGCCGAGCGGCCCGCCGGGCGCGTTGATGTAGAGGCGGTTCGGGTCGAGGTCGTTGGCGACGTAGAGGTCCGGCCTGCCGTCGCCGTTCACGTCGGTGAACACCGCGCCGAGGCTGTGGTCGACGTGGGACTTCTCGATCCCCGCCGCGAGCGATACCTCCTTGAAGCGCGAGTGCCCGTGCGAGTCGGGCCCCTCGTTCAGGTAGAGCAGGTCCCGGAAGGCCTGGAAGTTGAGCGGGAAGCCGCCCGAGCTGTTCGTCGACGGGGCGTTCACGTCGGCGTAGCCGGAGACGAAGATGTCCGGCCGGCCGTCGCCGTTGACGTCGGCGACCGCGGCGCCCGTGTGCCAGCCGTAGGTGCCGAAGGCGTCGATCCCGGCGGCGTGCGTGCCGTCGGTGAACGTGCCGTTGCCGTTGTTCCAGAGCAGCACGTTGTAGGTGTTCGTGGTGATCAGGAGATCCGTGTAGCCGTCCCCGTTGAAGTCGGCGGCGACGCAGCCGTTCCCCTGGACGGCAGGGTCGGCGTGCGAGCGCGCGCCGACGTTCACGAAGTGGCCGTGCACGTTCTCGAACAGCGCGCTCCGCGGCAGACCGCCGCGCGCCCGCCAGGTCGGCGCGTCGGCGTCCGAGTACGAGTTGACGACGAAGAGGTCGAGCCAGCCGTCGTTGTTGTAGTCCAGCCAGCACACGCCGCCGCCCATCATCGAGTGGACGTCGTAGCCCGTCCCGAAGCGGAAGTCGTCCTGCCTGAAGTCGAGGCCGACCCTGCCCGCGACGTCGGTCAGCCGGGTGCCGGCGAACGCCTTCGCGGTGGCGCGGAGCAGCGCGGGGCTCGGCTTGGGCGCCGGCGGCAGCGGAGACGGCGGCGCGCCCCTCACGTGCGCGACGAGCCAGCGTCCCTGATCCAGCTGGAGCTCCAGCGTCTGCTGGAACGGCGCAGGCGCGGCCCGCCGGACGACCGCGCCGGCGTCGCGGTACGCGCTGAGCTGCCGCGTGCCGGTGAGCGCTGCGACCGCGATCGCCGCGCCCTGGCCGTGGCCGCGCTCGAGCCAGACCCGCATCCGGTCGAGCCGGTAGGCGGGCACCTCGACGTCGCCGCCCGAGGCCTCGCCGAGCTGCGCCACGAGCCCGTTGAGCGCGTCGCCGATGGCCCCGCGAGAGAGCTCCTGCGGCCGGCGGCTCGAGAGCGCCGCCGTCTGGAGACGCAGGTCGGCGACGAGGTCGCCGGCGATCCGGCGCGCGGTCCTGCGGTCGAGCACCGTCTCGACGCCCTTCGAGGGAAGGATCGTCAGCTCCGGCAGCCGGCCGGTCTGCGCGAGCGGCGGGACCGCCGGCCCCGGACGCGCCCGCGTGCCCGCCGCCGCGATCGCGCCGGTGTAGCCGACGAGCACGACGGCGGCGGCGGCCGCGAGCCTGCGCCGCTCGAACCGCATCGCCGGCAGGCGCGAGAGCAGCGGCCGCGCGCCGCAGACGATCGCGAGCGCGCCCAGCACCGCGACCTTGCTCCAGAACTCGGTCTTCGCGGGAGCGATCAGCAGGGCGGCGAGGAGCCCGACCGACACCGCGTAGACCAGCCGCGCCCGCCTCGTCTTCGGGGTCGTCTTCGGGTCGGTGATCATGAAGAACATGAAGACGAGGATCTCCGGCGAGGTGATCAGCACCCACCAGAAGTAGGGGCCCGTGATCGGGCCGACGTGCCAGCGGGCGGTCATCGCGTGGCCGGTGATCGCGAGCAGGGCAGTGCCGGCCGCGAACGAGAGCCAGAAGCCGATCGCGATCACGAGCATGCGCAGCCGCACGAGGATCGCGAGCCCGCCGCCGACGATCACGATCAGCGCGAACGCGAGCCACGGGGTCATCGGGCCCCACCAGAAGTCGAGCGGCTCGGCGTGCTCGGGGCCGAGGAGCAGGAAGCAGACGACGAGGCCGATGTTCGACGGGTTGAAGACGTGCGAGCCGCCGACCTTGATCAGGTACTTCGACAGCAGCGCGAACGCCGCCGTCCCCATGAAGATCCACCAGCCGTTGAGGCTCCACCAGTCTCCGTGCTGCGTGCCCGGGACGCGGAGGACGAATGCCACCCCGTTCCCCGTGAGCATCGCGCTCGCGGGCCAGATGAGCATCTTCTGCCTCTGCAGCGTGATCCCGACCTCCAGCGCGGCGCACGTCCCGACGGCGATCAGGATCTGGGCGATCGAAAGCCGGAAGTCGAAGGCGACCTGGCCCAGCACCTGCAGCGTCATGATCACCGCCGCGAGGTGGAGCCGCGGGTCGCTCAGCTTCGGGAGCAGAACGGGGTACGACCTGCCCCGGAACGAGAGCGTGAGGCCGGACGATGCCGATGCGGCGGGTGCGCTCATCGTTTCGACCGAAAAGAATGCCCCAAGGAAGGCCCGGACGCACGTTTGACCCGTCGGCATCGCGCTGCGGGTAGAAGATGAGGCGATGTTCGCCAAGCTGCTCGTGGCCAACCGGGGTGAGATCGCCCTCCGCGTGTTCCGGGCGTGCCGCACGCTCGGCATCGCGACGGTCGCGGTCGTGGCCCCAGACGACCGGGCCTCGCTGCACGCGCGCTCGGCCGACGAGACTGTCGAGATCGCGGGCTACCTCAGGGTGGACGAGCACCTCCGCGCGGCGGCCGAGACCGGCGCCGAGGCCGTCCACCCCGGGTACGGGTTCCTCGCCGAGAGCCCCGAGTTCGCGCGGGCGGTGGCGGCCGCCGGGCTCGTGTTCGTCGGCCCGGGCGCCGACGCGCTCGCGGCCGGAGGGGACAAGCTCGCCGCGAAGCGGATCGCCCTCGAGGCAGGCGTCCCGGTGCTCGAGCAGGGCGAGCCGGCCGAGCTCGGCTACCCGCTCGTGGTGAAGGCCGCGGCGGGAGGAGGCGGCCGCGGGATGCGCGTCGTGCGCGCGGCCTCCGAGCTGGAGGACGCGGTGGCGGCCGCGCGCCGCGAGGCGCTCGCCGCGTTCGGCGACGACACGGTGTTCTGCGAGCGCTACGTCGAGCGGCCGCGCCACGTCGAGATCCAGCTCCTCGCCGACACGCGGGGTGCCGTGGTCGCGCTCGGCGAGCGCGAGTGCTCAGTGCAGCGCCGCCACCAGAAGGTGCTCGAGGAGTCGCCCTCCCCTGCGCTCGATCCGGCCCTCCGCGAGGCGATGAGCGAGGCCGCCGTCTCGTTCGCCCGCGCGATCGGCTACACGAGCGCCGGCACCGTGGAGTTCATCCTCGACGGCCGCGACTTCCGGCTGCTCGAGCTGAACGGCCGGATCCAGGTCGAGCATCCCGTCACCGAGCTCGTCACGGGCGTGGACCTCGTCGCCGAGCAGCTGCGAATCGCCGCCGGCGAGCCCCTCCTATCCCACCATGTTAACATGGTAACACGGGGTCACGCGGTCGAGGCTCGCCTCTACGCCGAGGACCCGCGCACGTTCCTGCCGCAGGCGGGCCGCGTCGAGCGGCTGCGGCTTCCCGAGGGAGTCCGTGTCGACGCGGGCGTCGAGGAGGGCGACGAGGTGCCGATCGCCTACGACCCCCTGCTCGCGAAGCTGATCGCCCACGGCCCGACGCGCGACGAGACGCTCGATCTCCTCGCCTCGGCGCTCGCGGAGACGGAGATCGACGGCGTGACCACGAACCTGCCGTTCCTGCGCTGGCTCGTCGCCCACCCCGTCCTGCGCGCCGGCGAGACCACGACCGCGTTCCTGACCGAGCACCCACCGCTCTCCGAGCGCCCGCTCAGGGCTCCGGCTCGCCCGTGGCGCGGCGCCTGGCGCCTGAACCTGCCGGCGCCTCCGCCCGCACCGTCGCCCGACGCCCGCGCCGCCGCGCGCACGCGCGGCGCGACGGTCGAGTCGAGCGCGCTCTCGGCCCCGATGCCCGGGACCGTGATCCGCGTCCACGTCGCCGCAGGGGACCGGGTCGAGCCGCGCCAGCCGCTGCTCGTGCTCGAGGCGATGAAGATGGAGACGCCGATCGTGTCGCCGTACGCGGCGGTCGTGCACGCGGTGCACGTCGCCGAGGGCGACCGCGTCGCCGGCGGGACCCTGCTCGTCGAGCTCGAGGAGTAGCGCTTGCCATCCTTGTGCTCATGAGCACAAGGGGACCGGTCGTCAGAAGATCGACTGCAGCTTCATCGCGGCGCCCATGTCCCCCTTGATCTTGATCTTGCCGGTCATGTACGCGCTGGTCGCGTTCTGCTCGCCGTTGACGATCTTCAGGAAGGTGTCCGCCGAGGCGGCGACGACGCAGTCGGCGTCGCCCGAGCCCTCGTTCACGTGCAGGTGACCGTCGTGGATCGCCACGAGCCAGTCGCCCGCCCCGTCGATCTCGAACAGGTAGGTCGTGTCGATCCCCGCCAGCTTGTCCGGATCGGACTTCGCCTCGAGGCCGTCGAAGAACTCGCTCACGCTCTCTGCCATGTCGCCTCCCCCGTCGGTGTCTTGGCCGAGCCTACCGCACGCCCTGGCGGGAGCAGCAGCGCAAGGAGGATGCCCGGGACGGGCGCCAGCGCGCAGACGTAGAGGGCCGTCTGGAGGCTGACCGAGTCGGCGATCACGCCGAGCGCGACGGCCGCGATGCCGCCGAGGCCGATCGCGAAGCCGACCGAGAGGCCGGAGGCCAGGCCGATCTGGCGCGGCAGGTAGTCCTGCGCCAGGACGATCGTCACGCCGAAGGTGCCCACGGTGCAGGCGCCGACCAGGGCGAGCGCAACCGCACCCGGGATCCCGCCGACGGCAATGAAGACGAGGATCAGCGGCGGCATCGCGGCGACGCTGCACCGCAGCACCAGCCTGCGCCCGTAGCGGTCGGCGAGCGGCCCGAGCACGAGCGTCCCGATCCCGCCCGACAGGAGCATCAGCGCGAGCAGCCGCCCTCCCGTGGCCTTCGAATGGCCGAGCGAGACCTCCCAGAGCGGCACGAAGACGAGCAGGCCGAACCAGGCAGTCGTCCGGAACGCGACGACTCCGAGCAGGTTCGCCATCGCCCAGGGCCGGTCGACGCCGTCGGCGACGCTCCCCACGACGCGCTCCGGGACGAACCCACGGAGGTACGACAGCTGCCCCAGCAGGACGGCGGCCGCGACGAGCCCCGGGATCACGAGCAGGAGGCCGCCCTCGAGGCCGAGCCAGAGCACGAGCGCCGTCGCGATCAGCGGCCCGAGCGCGTAGCCGAGATTGCCGCCGATGTTGAAGTACGACATCCCGCTCGCCCGCTTCTGGCCGCTCACGTACGCCGCGAACTTCGAGCCCTCGGGATGGTAGGCGGCGACGCCGAGTCCCGAGACGACGACGAGCCCGAAGACGAGCGGGTAGCTCGGCGCGTCGGCCGCGAGCGCGATCCCGATCCCCGCGACCGCGGTTCCCGCCGGGAGGAGCCACATCGCGCCGCGGCGATCGGACCAGATCCCGAACAGCGGCTGGATGATCGACGAGGCGAACGTCGAGCCGAGCACCAGCACCGCCGCGAGCGTGTACGAGAGCGAGAACTTGTCGCGCAGGAACGGCAGCAGAGCCGGCAGCGCCCCGCCGGCAAAGTCGGTGGCCATGTGGCTACCCGAGAGGGCGACCATCGCGCGCCTGTCCACGCCGTCCCGCATCCGATCAGCCTATCCTCCCGCCGTGGACTTCGACCTCACAGCCGAGCAGGAGCTCGTCCGGCAGACGGTGCGCGGGTTCGCGCTCGACCGCGTGGCGCCCGTCGCCGAGGAGCTCGACCGCGAGTCGCGCTTCCCGTACGAGCTCGTCGGCGAGCTCGCGGAGCTCGGGCTGATGGGGATGCCGTTCCCGGAGGAGCTCGGCGGCGCCGGAGCCGACACCGTCTCGTACGCGATCGCGGTCGAGGAGCTGACCCGGGTCGACTCGTCGCTCGCGATCACGCTCGCGGCGCACATCTCGCTCGGCGCGATGCCGATCTTCCTGTTCGGGACGGAGGAGCAGAAGCGCCGCTGGCTGCCGGAGCTCGCCTCGGGAAGGCGTCTCGCGGCGTTCGGCCTCACCGAGCCCGAGGCCGGCTCCGACGCGGGCGCGACACGCACGCGGGCCGAGCTTCGCGACGGCCGGTGGGTGATCGACGGGGCGAAGCAGTTCATCACCAACGCGGGCACCGACATCACCGCGTGCGTGACGATCACGGCCCTGACGGGCGAGAACGAGATCTCGAACATCGTCGTCGAGAACGGCACCGCCGGGTACGAGCTCTCTCCGCCCCTGCACAAGCTCGGCTGGAAGGCGTCCGACACCCGGGCGCTGTCGTTCCGCGACTGCGCGGTCCCGGAGGACAACCTGCTCGGGACGCGGGGGCAGGGCCTCCAGCAGTTCCTCGAGATCCTCGACGGCGGCCGGATCTCGGTCGCCGCGATGGGCGTCGGCCTCGCGCAGGGCGCCTACGACCTCGCCTCCGCCTACGCCGTCGAGCGCCGCCAGTTCGGCAGGCCGATCTCGTCGTTCCAGGCGGTCCAGTTCAAGCTCGCCGACATGGCCGTCGAGATCGAGGCGGCCCGCAACCTCGTCTACAAGGCGGCCTGGCTCAAGGATCAGGGCCGCGACTTCGCCCTCTCCGCGGCGGTCGCGAAGCTCTACACGGGCGAGCTGTCCAACCGCGCGGTCAACGCCGCCCTGCAGATCCACGGCGGCTACGGCTACATGGACGAGTATCCGATCTCGCGCCTCTACCGCGACCAGAAGATCCTCGAGATCGGCGAGGGCACGAACGAGGTGCAGCGGATGGTGATCGCGAAACAGCTGGGGTTCTAGGCCGGGACCTCGTACAGGTGCGCGGCCGAGGGGACGGCGACCGGCGGCGCAGGCAGCCGGCCCTCGCGGGCGAAGCCGAAGAGGGCGCTGACGACGGCGGGGTCGTACGACCGGCCCGAGCGGCGCCAGATGTCGGTGAGGGCGCCGGTGACCGACATCGCCGGGCGGTAGGGGCGTTCGGCGGTCATCGAGACGAGGCTGTCGGCGACGGCGACGATCCGGGCCTCGACGGGAATCCGCCGGCCCGCGAGGCCGCCCGGGTAGCCGTGCCCGTCCCAGCGCTCGTGATGGTTGGCGACGACCGAGGCGGCGTCGCGCAGCTCGTCGACCCGGGCGAGCAGCGCCGCTCCCTTCAGCGGGTGGCGCGCGACGGTCAGCCATTCGTCGGTCGTGAGCCCGCTCGGCTTGCGCAGCACCCACTCGGGGACCGCGACCTTGCCGACGTCGTGCAGCAACCCCGCGAAGTACGCGCGCCCGACCGCCTCCGAGTCGAGGTCGAGCGCGACCGCGAGATCGCGGGAGAGCGTCGCGATCGTGCGCGAATGGTCCGGGTCGTCGCCCTCGCGGGCGTCCACCTCGCTCACGAGTGCGACGAGCTGGTCGAAGGCCGCGTCGGAGCCCGGGCGGGCGGCCCAGACCTGGTTTCCGCCGAGCCGGTGCGCGGTCTCGAGGGCGTCCTCGGCCGCCTCCAGCAGCGCGTCGATCCCGCGTGTGCGCTCCCAGGTCGCGACGCCGACGCTCACGGTCACGGGACGGGAGCCGACCGGCTGGTTCGCGATCCGCCCGCGGAGCAGCTCCGCCTGCGCCAGCGCCCCGGCGGCCTCCGCGCTCGGCAGGAGGACCGCGAGCCGCGCGTCGCTCAGCTTCGCGACTGCTCCACCCGCGCCTGCCTCGTCGACGAGACGGCGGGCGACCTCGACGCCCGCGCGACGGTCGCCGTCGAGCTCCACGAGCGCCACGGCGAACGGGTCGCCGAACGACCGCGCACCGCCCGCGAGCTGGCGCAGGCGCTGCTGGAACCATTCCGGGCGGAAGGCTCCCGTCTCCGGGTCGGTCACGACGGTGCGACGGGCCGGGGCGAGGACGACCCACACCCGCAGCCCGACGAGGACGGCGAGTGCTGCGGCGACGACGATCAGACCGGCGGAGATGCGGTCGCTCGAGCGCGCGGCGACGAGGACCGCGAGCAGGATCGAGAGGACGCCTGTCGTCAGGGCCGCCGCGCCGACGCGGGTGGGCGTGCGCGAGCGGGCCCAGTCCGAGCGGCGGTCGAGGCCGCGGGCGGCGATGTAGGCGGCGAGCGCCACGAGCACCGCCTGCGCCTGCCAGCCGAGGTCGAGCCAGTCGCCCGACCCGTAGCCGCCCGCCACGATCGCGTGTGCGTAGATCCCGTCGACGATCGTCGCGACGGCGAGCCCGAGCCCGAACACCTTCATCGCAACGGTTCCCTGCCGGGCCGGCAGCAGCCTGGTGGAGACGAGGATGCCGAGCGCCGCGAGACCGACCGCGGGGGGCGCGATCGCGGCGAGGGCGGCGAGGTCGCCGGTGACCGGCAGCGGCCTCAGGATCGCCCACCACCACAGCAGCGCGAGACCTCCGGTGAGCAGGAGCGCGTCGAGCAGCGTGGCCGCTCCGACGAGGCGCAGCGACGGGCGGAACGCGAGCAGCAGCGCGACCGGCATCACCGCATACGCGGCGAGGTAGAGCGCATCGGTCCACCACGGGAACGGCACGGAGCCGTCGGCGAGCTCTCGGACCGACCAGAGCGACTCGGCGGCGAGCCAGATCGCGACGCTGACCGAGACGAGCGCCCAGAAGACGCGCAGGCCGCGCGCCGAGCGCAGCGCCGCGAGCACGGAGAGCGCGACCGCGACCGCGATCGGGACGAGATAGACCGTGTCGGAGAAGACGAGCATGCTGCGCTCCCCGCCGGGCCGCAGCGCGAGCACCGCGGCATAGCAGGCGAGCCAGCCCGCGCCGACGGCCGAGGCCGTGACGACGCGCCGCAGTTGGAGCGCCTTCTCCACCGCCTCTGACAGTTGTCGGCCGGAGGGCGACGCGAATCCTCCGTTCGGGGGATTTGGGCGCCTCAGCGCGGCGGCCGGATCACGACCTTGCCGTCGTAGGCGAGGTACTCGTCGTGCATGAAATGCGAGGCCGCGATCATCCCGACGGAAGTGAGCCGGCCCGTGGCGCGGTCGACCCGCACGCGGAACCAGGCCGGCGTCGAGCGGTCGAGGAAGGCGATCGTCCACCCCGTGCCGCCGGCCGCGAGGATCTGGAAGTTGGTGACCTGGGCGCTCCACGGCACGGCCGGGAGGGCGAGCGGCTCCTGCGGCGAGGCGACCCAGGGCGCGCCCGGGGAGTCGCTGTCCCAGCGCCGTCCTCCGATCACGATCCCGGCGGCGCCGCCGCGGATCACGTAGCTGAGCCGGTCGGGCGCCTGCTCCTTCCAGAGCGTCTCGAGCGTGTGGCCGGGGCCCGACGAGAGACGGTCGCGGTAGACGGCGCTCGACGCGGTGCGAAGCTCACGGCCGGCGCGCGCGACGATCGCCGCCGCGGGGCCCGGCACCGTGTGGAGCGGGAACACGACGGTTCCGGTTCCGGTTTCGACCCGTACGGCGACCGGCCTGCCGGGAACCACGGCTCTGTAGCAGCCCTGGCCGCAGGCGGCCGCGCTCACCCCGTCGACCCTCAATGGGAGCCCGTTCGCGCCGAGCCCGTCCGGGCCCATCACGGCCACGGTCACCTCGGTCCCGGCTCCGGCGGGTCGCACGGCGATCGTGACCGCCTTGCGGACGTCCTGCGCCGCGAGCGTGAGCACGCCCGGAGGCGGAAGCGGGATCGGGCCGGCCGCGGGTGCCGCTGCGATCGCGACAGCCTGGCGCACTCCGGGCCGCGAGCCCGTCAGCACGCCGACCGCGACGAGGAGCACCGACAGGACCGCGATCTCGGCGAGGACGACGGGCCTGCGCAGGCGCCGCCGGTTCGCGTAGCCCAGCACGACGAGCACGGCGAGCAGGGCGCCCTTCGCGAGCAACGCGCGGCCGTAGGTCGTCGTCCAGAGCTGGTCGACCGACGACAGCTCGGTGAGGGCGCGCACGAACCCGGTCGCGGCCACGACCAGCACCGCCGCCAGCGCGATCGTCGAGAACCTCTCGCCGGCCCGCCTGGACGCTCCGCCCGGCACGAACCGCAGCACGGCCGCGAGCGCGATCAGGCCGCCGAGCCAGATCGCGGCGGCGGCGACGTGGAGCACGTCCGCGACCGGCGCGTAGAACGGCTGGCCGGGATCGAGCGCGTGCCCCGACAGCGAGGGCAGCGGCAGCAGGGCGATCGCGGCGAGCGCGGCCGCCGGCAGCAGCCCCGGCACCTTCAGCGCGCCCAGCGCCAGCACGGCGCCGGTAGCGGCGAGCGCCGCGGCGAGCTCGAGCACGAGCCCGAAGCGGGTCGCAGACCCGTTCGCCGCCCGGCTGAGCGGCACCGCCCCGGCGATGCACGCCGCGAACGACGCGGCGAGAACCGCCGCCGTCACCCTGGATCCCGCGCGCAGCGCCTGCCCCCTCGCCTCGGGGCCGAAGGCCGCGTAGCGGAACACCGCTGCGCCGCCGGCGGCGAGCACGCCGAGCAGGAACAGCCAGCGCTCGAGCGTGTCGGGCGCCCGGCTTCTCGATACGGGCCTGAGGGAGGACTGCGGCGCCGCCCGGCCACGCCCGATCGCGAACGCGAAGACGCCCTGGACGATGTGGCCGTCGTTCGAGATCACGCTCCAGCGCACGCTGTAGTCGCCGTCCGCGAGACCCGCGCGGAGCGGGAGCACGAGCAGCCGCCCGTCTGCAGTCGGCCGCCCCGCGAGCGCCGGCCCGCCGCCGTTTCGCACGACCTCGTTCCCGGGCCCGACCGACACGTCGTCGTCGAAGAGCAGCTGCACCGCGGCAGGCGCGCGCGCGAGGACGGCTCCGCCCGCGGGCCGGCTGCGGACGAGCCGCGCGTGCGCGTGCGCGAGCGGCGGGAAGACGGCCGCGAGCAGGCAGAAGACGACGAGTGCGCGCCTCACGAGAGAGACGGTAGCCGCGGGGCGGTTCGCTTCAAGAAAGCAAGCGACGGGTGCTGGTACCCTCGACCATCGTGCTGTTCACGCAGTTCGTCGACGCGGATCTCGGCTGCGCGTCCTACCTGATCGGGGACGAGGGGGCCGGCGTCGCCGTCGTGGTCGACCCGGCCTACGCGATCGAGCAGTACCTCGAGGAGGCGGAGCGGAGGGGTGTCCGTCTCGTCGCCGTGCTCGAGACGCACACCCACGCCGACCATCTCTCGGGTCACGGGCGGCTGGCGCTCGAGCACGGCCTGCCCGTCCACATCCACCCGGTCGCGGCGGTCACGTACCCCAACGAGCCGCTCGGCGACGGCCAGGAGCTCACCTTCGGCTCGGTCGGGATCCGCGTGCTGCACACTCCCGGCCACCGGCCCGAGCACTGCTGCTTCCTCGTCGACGAGCGGATCCTCCTGACCGGGGACTCGCTCTTCGTCGGCGACGCGGCGCGCCCGGACCTCGCCGTCGGCGCCCGCGAGGGCGCACGCGACCTCTTCTACAGCCTGCACCGGCTCGCGGACCTGCCCGACGCCGTCTCGATCTACCCGGGCCATGTCGCCGGCTCGCTGTGCGGGGGCCACATGAGCTCCGCCCCCAACTCGACGATCGGGGCCGAGCGGGCGGTCAACCTCGCGCTCGCGATCCCCGACGTGGAGGGGTTCGTGAACGCCTCGGCGTCGATCTCGACGCCGCGCCCGCCGAACCTCGAGCGGATCGTCGCACTCAACGCCGGACCGTTCGTCGAGGCCGCGGCTCCGCTCGGACCGGCCACGGCGGACGGCGCGACCGTGCTGGACGTCCGCCCTGCCGCCGTCTACGCGGCGGGCCACGTCCCGGGAGCGCTCAACGTGCCCGTGTCCGGCTCGAGCTTCGGCACGCGCGCGGCGTTCCTGATCTCCGCTGACGAGCGGATCGTCCTCCACGGCTCGGCGGACGAGGTCGGGCTTGCCACGCGGCGCCTCCACGCGGTCGGCTTCCTCGAGCTCGGCGGCTACCTGGAGCATCCGGAGACGCCCGAGCGGATGACGTCCGTCGACATCGCCGAGCTCGACGCGCTGCTGAGGGACGGCCAGGTGGAGGTGATCGACGTGCGCGAGAAGGACGAGCGCGACGCCGGCTACATCGCCGGCAGCCGCCACATCCCCTACCGGCTCCTGCGGGCGCTCGCCGACGAGCTGCCCGCCGACCGGCCCCTCGTGACGATCTGCGAGAGCGGCCCGCGCGCGGCGATCGCGGCGAGCGTCCTCCAGGCGGCGGGTCTCGACGCGCATCCGGTGGTCGGCGGCGGGATCGAGACCTGGGAGGCCCGGGGCGGGCGCACGATCGAGTTCCGCCGCTGCGGCTCCTAGCGTCCCCCGCCGGAGGCCGGGAGCGGCGAAAGCCGGAGACGGTCACCGAACGGGCCGAAACCGCGCCAAATGCTCATGAGCACAAGGCCTAGCGCAGGCGCTCGGGGCTGTAGCCGCCGCGCCTCATCGCCTCGAGCAGCGCGGCGCAGTGGTCCTCGTCGCGGGTGACGAGCGTGAGCGCGACCTCGGTGTCGGCGATCGAGAGCGCCATCCCCTCGCGGTGGTGGTCGACGGAGACGACGCTGACCCGCTCCTCGGCGATCAGGTTGAGCAGCTTCGCGAGCGCCCCCGGCCGGTCGGAGATCCGCGTCCGCACGACGAGGTAGCGGCCCGCGACGGTGAGCCCGTGCCGCATCACGGTGATCAGCAGCGTCGCGTCGATGTTGCCGCCCGAGAGGATCACCGTCACCGGCCCCTCCCCGCCGCCGACCCTCGCGGCGAGGAGCGCCGCGGCGCCCGCCGCCCCCGCGCCCTCGACCAGCAGCTTCGTCCGCTCGACCAGCAGCACGATCGCCGCGGAGATCTCCTCGTCCGAGACCGTGACGATGTCGTCGAGCCGCTCGCGGACGATCGACGAGGTCAGCGCTCCCGGATTCTTGACCGCGATCCCCTCGGCGATCGTGTAGCCGTGCGCCGTCCGGCCGGCCAGCGGCGCGCACGCCTCCGCCTGGACGCCGACGAGACGCAGCCCCGGCCGCAGCGCACGGAGCGCGATCGCCACTCCCGCCGCGAGCCCTCCGCCTCCGACGGGGATCACGACGGTGCCCGTCTCGGGCACCTGCTCCGCCAGCTCCAGCCCGATCGTCCCCTGCCCTGCGATCACCTGCTCGTCCTCGAAGCCGTGCAGGAAGCTCGCCCCGGTCGATCCGGCGAACTCCAGCGCAGCCTCGAACGCCGCCTCGAGGGTCTGGGCGTCCGACTCGATCCGCGCCCCGTAGGTGCGCGTCGCCTCGACCTTCGCCATCGGCGTGTCCCGCGGCATGAAGATCGTCGCGGCGATCTGCGCCTCCCGGGCCGCCCAGGCGACCGCCTGGCCGTGGTTTCCCGCGGTCGCGGCGACGACGCCGGCGGCCCTTTCGGCCTCCGAGAGCGAATGGATCTTGTTGACGGCGCCGCGCACCTTGAAGGAGCCCGTCCGCTGGAGGTTCTCCGCCTTCAGCAGCACAGGGCGGCCCGTCATGCGCGAGAGCGTCTCGGAGCCGAAGACGGGAGTCACGCGCGCGATCCCGTCGATCCGGGCGCGGGCCGCCTCGATGTCAGCGAGTGTGGGCGCGGTTCTCGTCGGCAACCTTGAACACCTTCTCCATGATCTCGCGCACGGCGGTGAGCGGGTCGAGCTCGCGCCGCCGCACCTCTCCGAGCAGCCGCCGCAGCTCGGGGTCGTCTGCGACCGCCTGCTCGAGCAGCGCCTTGGCGCGGAGGGAGGCGACCGCGAAGACCTCGCCCGCGAGGTGCTCGCCGCGCCGCTCCTCGAGCAGGCCCTCCGCCTCGAGATGGGCGCGGTGGGCCTCGACGTGGTCCCAGAGCTCGCCGACGTTCTCGCCGCGCAGCGCCTCGATCAGCACGATCGGCGGCTTCCAGGCCCGCTCGCGGTCGAGCGCCAGGATCGAGCGCACCTCGTTCAGCAGCGTCTTCGCGGTCGGGAGGTCCATCCGGTTGATCGCGATCACGTCGGGGATCTCCATGATCCCGGCCTTCAGCGCCTGCACGGAGTCGCCCGATCCGGGCATCAGCACGAGCACGACGGTGTCGGCGATCCCGATCACCTCCACCTCGCTCTGCCCCGCGCCGACGGTCTCGAGGAACACGACGTCCTTCCCCGACGCGTCCAGCACGAGCAGAGCCTGGAGCGTCGCCTCGGCGAGCCCGCCGAGATGGCCGCGCGTCCCCATCGAGCGGATGAAGACCCCCGGATCGAGGAAGTGGTCGGCGAGCCGGATCCGGTCGCCGAGGAGCGCGCCCTGCGTGAACGGGCTCGAGGGGTCGACCGAGATCACGCCGACGGCCCGCTCCTGTGCGCGCACGTGGCGGACGAGCCCGCTGACCAGCGTCGACTTCCCGACCCCGGGCGGGCCCGTCACCCCCACGGCGTACGCGTTCCCCGTGTCCGGGTAGACCTCGCGAACGAGCTCGTAGGAGAGCGGGTCCCGGTTCTCGACGAGGCTGATCGCACGCGCGAGCGCCCGCGTGTCGCCCGCCCGCACCCCGGCGACGAGCTCCTCGCGGGCCCACTCCTTCCGCGCGGTCATGCGCCGTCGACGCCTCTCGCGCGGCGCACGAGGACGTACCCGACCCCCGCGGCGACGGCATAGAGCACGGCGCTGAGCGCCCAGACCCAGCGCGCGCCGTGGGTGTTCGTGAGCGGGCCCGCGAGGGCCATCCCGAGGGCGAGGAAGACGTAGTTGACGCTCATGATCAGGGTGAAGACCCGCCCGCGGACGACGTCGGGCGCGCCGCGCTGCACCAGGAGAGCGTTGCAGACGCCGCTCGCCCCGTTGCCCGTCCCCAGCAGCAGGACGAACGCCGAGGCGACCCACACGTCGGGCGAGACGGCGGCTCCGAGCACGCCGATCGCCATCACCGCGATCGCGATCCCGTAGACCCCCGCGATCCGGAAGCGCTCGACGCGCCCGGGAGCGGCGAGGCTGCCGACCGTGAGCCCGACGCCGGCGGCCGCGGCCAGGAAGCCGTACCCGAATGGCCCGGCGCCGAAGGTGACCGTCGCCAGCACCACCTCGGAGACGTTGACCGCCGCGTTCCCGATCATCGCGATGCTCCACGCGACCAGCACCGCGAGCAGCGCCGGGGAGCGCATGACGGTGTGAAAGCCCGTCTGCAGGTCCCGCAGGTGGCCGCTCGAGAGGGCCTGCGCGCTCTGCAGCGCCCGCTGCGGGATCCGTGAGAGCAGCAGCGCGGAGATGCCGAAGGTGACCGCGTTCACCCAGTACGCGAGGTGCGGGCCCGAGGCCCCGACGAGGGCGCCGCCGACGAGGGGGCCTATCCCCCACGTCACGTTGTCGGCGGTCTGGAACAGCGAGGTCCCGAAGGACAGGTCCTGGTCGTCCACGAGGTTCGGGAGCCCCGCGTAGACCGCGGGACGAAAGAAGCCGTTGGCGACCCCCGTCACGCCCGCGAGCACGACGATCGCGGTCGCGCTGGACGTGAACGGCAGGACGGCGAACACGACCAGGCGCACGAGATCGGCGCCGATCATCAGCCGCTTCCGCTGCAGCCGGTCGACGAGCGAGCCGAGGAAGAGCCCGATCGCGACCGTCGGCAGGAAGTCCGCGATCAGGAGGGCGCTCACCCACGACGCCGACCCCGTGAGGTCGTAGACGTTGACGGTGAGGGCGATCGCGGCGAGCCAGGTTCCGATCCCCGAGGCGAGCGTCGCGAAGAAGAGCAGGCGGAAGCTGGCTGCGCGCCGCAGGAGGTCGAACTGCCGCCGGAGCGAGGAAGAGGCAGCCACGGGCCGGGAGACGCTAACAGTTGTCCGCAAGGCCGGCGTAAAGGTGCGCCAAAACTAGGACGCGGGCACGAGACGGCCCAGTGCCTCGGCGAGGAAGGCGTTCTCGTCGGGTGCGCCGACCGTGACCCGGATTGCCTCCGGCGCGCCGAACGCGCCGAGCGGCCGCACGATCACGCCGAGCCGCAGGAGCTCCTGGAACACCTCCGCCGAGTCGCGGCCGGTGTCGACGTAGAGGAAGTTCGCGACGGCCGGGAGCACCGGCTCGAAGCCGTGCCCGCGGAGGATCTCCTCGACGGCTGCGCGTTGCTCCGAGTTGACGAAACGGCGGCGCTCGACCTCGGCCGTGCCGCCGAGGCTCGCGAGCGCGGCCTCCTGCCCGGCCGTCGTCACGTCGAAGGCACGCTTGAGCTTGTTCACCGCGGTGACGACCTCGCTCGGGCCCACGCCGTAGCCGACCCGCAGCCCGGCGAGCCCGTAGATCTTCGAGAAGGTGCGCAGGACGAGCACGCGGCGCCCGGCCTTGACGTGCTCCTCGATCCCGTCCGGGTAGTCGGGCTCGTCGATGTACTCGAAGTAGGCCTCGTCGAGGACGGTCAGGACATGCTCCGGCACGCGCTCGAAGTACTCGTCCAGCTCGGCGCGGGCGACCATCGTCCCCGTCGGGTTGTTCGGATTGCAGATCGCGACGATGCGCGTGCGCGGCGTGACCGCCTCGAGCAGGGCGCCGAGGTCGAACCGGTGCCCGGCCAGCGGGACGCGGACCGGTGTCGCGCCCAGCTTGAGGGCGTCGATCACGTAGCTCGGGAACGACGGCCAGCCGATCACGAGCTCGTCGCCCGGCCCGAGCGCCGCCTGGAGGAGCGAGTCGATCACGCCGTCGGCTCCCGCGCCGACCGCGACCTGCTCGAACGGGAGCTCGTGGTGCTCGGCCAGCGCGGCGCGGAGCCCGTAGGCGCCTCCGTCCGGGTAGCGGTTGAGCTCCTCCGCGCAGCGCGCGAGTGCCTCGAGCGCGGCCGGGAACGGGCCGAACGGCCCTTCGTTGGAGGCCAGCTTGACGACTCGCTCGAGCCCGAGCTCGCGCTGCACCTCCTCGATCGGCTTCCCCGGCTCGTACGGCACGAGCGCCTCGACGGGAGGGCGGAACGAGAAGGACGGGCTCACTCTTCGGTGTCGGGAGGAGTGCTCTTGCGGCGGCGCAGCACGAGGACCGTGCCGCCCGTGGCGACGGCGGCGCCCGTGACCACCGCGAGCGCCTTTCGCGCCCGCTTCGGCTCCTTCTCCTCCTCGGCCACGGGGGCTTGCGCCTTCTCGCTGCGGCCTCCGCGCCGGCCTGCGGCCATCCTGGCGCCCTCCATCACGGCCCAGCCGATGATCGCGTTCTTCTTGTTGAAGACTCCCATGCGACTCCTTTCACTACGCGAGGCTACCACGTTGCCCCCGTGCGTCCTGGGGCGCCGCCGGCGGTGCG
>Ga0335077_10004076_pt1 | contig 17794 bp, 18 predicted proteins | sample Lox_Sample_31_FD_207151 | JGI IMG/M metagenome (GOLD analysis project Ga0335077, IMG submission 207151) | Soil microbial communities from Loxahatchee National Wildlife Refuge, Florida, United States - Lox_Sample_3.1 | ecosystem: Environmental > Terrestrial > Soil > Wetlands | place: USA... | reverse complement strand
TCCAGTCGGGAGCCTGGGCGCGGAAGAACGAACGCTCGGGGTGCGGCATCAGACCGAAGACGTTCCCCTCGGCGTTCGTGAGTCCTGCGATGTTCCCCTCCGCCCCGTTCGGGTTCCAGGGATAGACCGCGCGGGAACCGTCGGGGGCGACCCAGCGGAACAAGACCTGTCCGTTCTCTTCGACCGAGCGGCGAAGCGACTCGCTTCCCAGGACCAACTTGCCTTCCGCGTGGGCGGAGGGGAACAGGAACCGCGACCCTTCCGGCACGCCCTGGAGCGGTGGAAAGTTCCCGCCCTCCCATGCCACGAACGTCGGACGGCATTCGAAGTGGCCGGAGTCGTTCGTCATCAACGCGACCTGCGGCGGCCGAAGATGGCCCCCCGGACTCCCGGGCAGCAGACCGAGCTCGGTGAGGACCTGGAACCCGTTGCAGATGCCGCCAACGATCCGGCCGTCCCGCACGAACTCCTCAAGCTCCGGGCCTATCGCGGCTCGGACCCGCGCCGCAAAGATCGCGCCGGCACGAACGTAGTCGCCCGCGGAGAACCCTCCGGGCACGAAGAGTCCCTGGTAGTCGGCTAGATGACGCCGCGCTTCCGGCGTGACCTCCCGCCCTTCGAGCTGCTTCAGATGCACGACCTCGGGGCGAGCACCGAGCGTGACGAGGGCTTCCCGGAGCTCGTCGTCGCAGTTGGTCCCCTCGATCGAAAGAATCGCCAGCGCGAGGTCATGACGCGCCACGACCGACCGAGGCGAGTGGCCGCATAACCGTTGTCTCTGCCCGACCCGCCCTCACTATGGGCGGCCCGGTCCAAGGGGCGGGTCGAGGAAGTGCACGCGGACGCGGTCGCCGCGGTGGACCACGTGGCGCCCTCGCGGAAGGAGCGCGAACGCGGTCGCCCCGGAGAGGCTCGTGATGACGGAGGACCCTCGGTACGTCGTGTACGCCCTTCCTCCTCGGAATCGGAGGGGCACGAAGGTGGCGAGCCCGGGAGAAGGAGCCACCGCGTCGCTCCCGAGGACCGCCCACCCGTCGGTCCAACCCGGGCCGGGTCGCCGGGCGAGTTTTCGCAGGACGGGCAGCATGAGCCAGTACATGTTGGCGAGGCACGAGGTGGGGTGTCCGGGCATCCCGACCACGACCTTCCCTCGGCTCCGCGCGGCGAGGGTCGGCTTTCCGGCCCGAACGGCGATCCCGTGAAACAGGAGGTCCCCGAGCTTCGGAAGGATCCGGGGAAGGTGGTCGCGCTCCCCGACCGAGCTTCCTCCCGTGGCCAACACGATATCGGAACTCGCGAGCGCCGAGCGCAACTCCCGCTCGATCAGAGTCGCGTCATCGGCGAGCGGAGGACGAAGCTCCGGGACGCCCCCTGCGGCGAGCACGACGGAAGCGATCGTGGCGTTGTTGCTCTCGAAGATCCGCCCGGTGCGCGGGGCCTTGCCGGGGGAGAGGAGCTCGTTTCCGTTCGGGATGACCGCGACGCGGGGCTGCGCGTACACTGGGACGTTGGCGATCCCGCACGCCGCGATGGCGCCGAGGACCGGTGCGGAGAGCTCGTCCCCCGCGCGCCCGAGAAGCGCTCCCCGGGGGAAGTCGTGTCCCGGAGGCGAGATGCGGTCTCCTTTCGCGATCGGCCGGGGCACCCGGACCCGCGGTCCGTCGCGGTCGACCTCCTCGAAGATGACGACCGCGTCCGCTCCCGCGGGAATCGCTCCCCCGGTCGCGATCGCCACCGCCTCCCCCCGACCGAGCCGTCGGCGGAACGACTGCTCCGCGAACACCTCCCCGACGACCTGCAGCTCGACCGGTCGCGAACGCGAAGCGCCTCGAGTGTCCGCACTGCGGAGCGCGTAGCCGTCCCACGTCGTCCGGGCAAAGCTCGGCACCGGCGACGGGGCCCGCACGTCGTCCGCGAGCACCCGTCGGAACGCGAGCTCGGTCGGAACCGGCTCGACGCGGTCGATCGGTCGGACCGCCCCCCACAAGCGCTTACGGGCCACCTCGACGGGCGTCAACCGTCCGAACGCGTGCATCTCCATCGGACGACCACTACCTCCGCCCCTCGATCCATCGTGCGGAGCTGCGCGTCCCGGCCGTCAGGCAGGCGCCAAGCGGCTGACCGGCGAACCAGCCGGCATAGAAGCCGCCCCGGAACGCGTCCCCAGCGCCCACGAGCGTGCGGACCTTGGTCGGCCGGGCCGCCGATACGTGGACGGTTCCGGCCCGCGAGAACGCCGTCGCGCCGGACCGACCCTCCGTACGCACGACCAGCGGAACGAACTCGAGCAGACCCTCGGTCCGGGTCGCTCCCACGAACTCTCGGGCGCGACCGACCTCCGAGCGATTGCCGAAGAGGATCTCCGAACCCCGGAGCAGCTTTCGGAACGACCGGCGGTCCCAGCGGTAGTGGATCTCCTGGGCCGGGTCCGCGGCGACCTTCAGGCCGCGCTGACGAGCGCTCCGTTGGAGCTGGAGCTGGAACTCGGGGTCCGCGGTGGTCAGGTGGAGCCACGAGTACTCCGAGATCCAGCGAAGGGGCACCCGCGCGGGTTGCCGAGCCCCCATCACTCCTTGGTCGATGAGGGTGCGCTGGGCACCTTTGGCGTCCTCGACGATGTAACACGTCGGGGTGGGACGAGCGCGCACCCGCTCGAGTCCGCGGACGTCAACCCCGGCGCGACGCAGCGCGGTGACGTACTCGGCCGGGAACCCGTCGCCGACCCGGGCCACGAGGCCGGTGGCGACACCGAGCCGGGAGGCCGCGCGCACGATGTTGGTCGCGGTCCCCCCGAGCTCGGTGCGGGACGTGACGACCGGAACCGTGCGGTCGGCATCGGGAAACGACCGGACGGTGAGGAACCGGTCCACGATGACGTGACCCGAGACGAGGAGGTCCCGGGGTCGGTCGTCGGTCGCGCCGTCCATGGTCCGCGTCACGACGTGAGGTCCCCGGTCCCTTATCGCTTGGGGGAGCGCGGTAAGCCGCTTAAGTCGGCGGAGGGTTCCCGCCGTGAATCGCATGCTCGTGGTAGGAGCGATCCTGGACGTCGAAGGGGCTCGACCTGCGTACGTGCGGGTCCGTGACGGGCGGGTCACGGAGGTCGGCGCTCTCGGGACGGAAGGACGTCATCGCGGCGAGACCCGGATCCGCGGGATCGTCGTGCCGCCTCCGGTGAACGCTCACACCCATCTCGGCGACGCGGTCTCGGTGCGCGAACCGCCGCCCGGCCCGGTTTCAAAGCTCATCCAGCCGCCGCACGGGTACAAGTTCCGCCTCCTTGCGAGCGCCAGTCGGGCGGAGAAGGTCGCGGCGATCCGAGCGTCGCTCCACCGGATGGAGCGTGAGGGTGTGGCGGCGACCGTGGACTTTCGGGAAGAGGGACGCGCCGGCGTCGAGCTGCTGCGCGACGCGGCGCGGGGCAGTTCGGTCCGCGTGCTCGCCCTCGGCCGACCGCTGGCGCGCCCCGTCGTGAGCTCCGAGCTGCGAGGTCTCCTCGCGGTGGCCGACGGTGCCGGACTGTCGAGCGCCCGGGACGAGACCGAGGAGACCCGTAGGGCCGTCGCCCGGGCGTGTCGGGCCGCGGGAAAGCCGTTCGCCCTCCACGCGAGCGAGGCGGTCCGCGAGAAGCCGGAGCGCTACTTGGACCCCCGACCGGACCTGCTCATCCATCTGGCGAAGGCGACCCCCGACGACCTCGCCACCGTCCGGGACGAACGGGTGTCGGTCGCAGTATGCCCGCGGTCGAACGCGCTGTTCGCTCGACAGCCGGACCTGGGGGCGATGGAACGCCTCGGTCTTTCGGTGCTGCTCGGCACCGACAATGCGATGTTCCATGCTCCGTCGCTCTGGCGAGAGATGGAGTTCGCCTACGTCGCGTCCCGGCTCCGCCGCCGACCGGTCTCGGCGGCGTTCCTCGCCCGGGCCGCTCTCGTCGAGCCTTGGAGGTGGCTCGGCGAGCCGGAGTGCGCGCTCGTCGTCGCAGGCATGCCGGTCGCGCCGGTCATCCTTCGGCTCCCGCCCGACGACCCGGCGTACCAGGTCGTCACCCGCACGACCGAACACCTTATGGTCCGGAGCCGAACCCCGGGCCGACACCGGGAGCACGGCCGATGAAGAGCGACGAGCTGTTCGCCCTACTGCGCCGCCGAGGGGTCTTCTGGCCGACCGCCGAGATCTACGGTGGCGCCCAGGGACTCTACGACTACGGCCCGCTCGGAAGGGCCCTGAAGCGCCGCATCGAGGACGCTTGGGCCGCCTGGTTCGTGGGCCTCTCCCACGACTACTACCTCATCGACCCGTCCGAGATCCTGCCCGAGGCGGTCGTGCGCGCCTCGGGGCACCTAGAGAACTTCACCGACCCCGAGGTGGTGTGCGACACGTGCCACAACGCGTTCCGCGCCGACACCGTGCTCGAGAAGGTGCGACCGGAAGGTGTCGATGGACTCACCTCGAAGGAGGTCGAGGAGCTCGTCCGTGCCAAGGGCGTGAAGTGCCCGAGCTGCGGCGCGACGACCCTGAGCGTGCCGCCGCCGTTCAACCTCATGTTCGGCCTCGACTACGGAGTGACCGGTCACGAACGGGCCTATCTGCGTCCGGAGACCGCGCAGAGCAGCTACCTCTCCTTTCCCCGGATGTGGGACGTCGGCCGCCACGCCCTTCCGCTCGGGATCGCGATCATCGGGAAAGCGTACCGTAACGAGATCGCGCCACGCCAGCTCGTCCTGCGGATGCGCAGTTTCGAGCAGGCGGAGCTGCAGATCTTCTTTGATCCGGAGAACTTTCCGCTGCCGTTCGAGCGGGTCCGTGACGAGAAGCTTCCGGTCGTACGGGCGGCGCGACGGCTCGCCGGTTCCGAGGAGGCTGTGGCGACCTCCGCTGGCGACCTAGTCTCCGTGGGAGCCCTTCCCGAGTTCTACGTCTACCACCTCGTTCACACCTACCGCTACTATCGCGACGTCCTCGGGTTCCCTGCCGAGCGGATCCGTCTCTTCGAGAAGTCGGACCAGGAGCGTGCGTTCTACAACCGCATCCAGTTCGACGTCGAGGTCGCGCTCGACAGCATGGCGGGGTTCAAGGAGATCGGGGCGGTCCACTACCGCGGCGACTACGACCTCGGCCGCCATGGCCAGGGATCGGGAAAGGACCTCTCGGTCACGCTCACCGGGGGCCGCTCGGTGCTCCCTCACGTCCTCGAGCTCACCTACGGGGTCGACCGTTCGCTCTGGGCCGTTGCGGACGTGCATCTGGGAAAGGACGGGGATCGGACCGTCTGGCGCCTTCCCCCCTACCTCGCCCCGGTGCCCGTCGGGGTCTTTCCCCTGATCCCTAAGGAGCACGGTGGCTACGCGCTGAAGCTCTCCGACGACCTCGCCGCCGAGGGCATCGCGAACCAGCTCGACGACTCCGGGACGATCGGCAAACGCTACGCCCGCATGGACGAGGCCGGGACCCCGTTCTGCGTTACCGTAGATTCCGAGACGACCGGCGACGGACTGAATCGCGACACGGTTACCGTCCGCACGCGCGACTCGAAGACCCAGGAGCGCGTGCCGGTGTCGCAGCTCGCGGCCCGGCTCGCACCGTTCTTCCGACCTCCACGGCCCCGACAGAGTTGAGCCGACCGCCCGCCTTCGGCCGTACGACAATGGCTATATCTCGCGGCCGGGTCACTCTGTGCTGATGGCGACCGGTGGGGGAGAAGCCCCTCAGCAAACCGGGGCCGCCACCCCTCTCGCCGCCCGACGGTCCCGCTGGATCGGTCAGCAGTATGCGGATATCACCAAGCTCCGGGAGATCGCCGCCCGCCACGACAGGGCGGCGGCCCGCGCGCAGCAGCGCGTGGCCCGGCTGAACACGCATATCGAGAAGCTCCGGCACCAAGCGACCCTGCTGCGGGAGAGGGGACAGAAGGCCCTGGCACAGATCCCCGAGATCGAGCAGGAGATGAAGCAGCACGAGCGCGACATCGCGGCGGCGACCAACCGCTCGGGAGGCGCGCCGGTCGGCTCGGACGTGACGAGCCTGCACTATCGCGTCCGGAAGCTCCAGCAGAAGGTGGTCGACCGACAGCAGAAGGCGCGGGCGCTCGAACTGAGGGCCGCGACCAAGACGCAGAAGACCGCCGAGCTCAAGGTGAAGGTCGACCGCTACATCGAGACCGCTCGCCTCGCCGAGCAGGAAGCGGTGGCGTACCGCCAGAGGGCGGACCGCCTTCAGATGGTCACCGAGCACGAGGTGGCGGACCACCTCAAGGCGGGCGCGACCGAGAAGAAGACCGCCTCCGACGAGCCGCCGCCGTCGCTATGAAGCTGATCGTCACGGTCGGCATGCCCGGTTCGGGCAAGGACGAGCTCGTCGGCGTCGCCCGGTCGATGGGCCTCGCGACGCTCAAGATGGGCGACCTCGTCCGCGAGGAGACCCGACGGCGTGGACTTCAGGTCACCAACCAGAACGTGGCTCGGATCGCCTCCGAGGAACGCGAGAAGCACGGGCCGGGGATCTGGGCCCAACGCGCGATACCGAAGCTCACCGAGACCCGCATGCTCGTGGACGGCTGCCGGTCCGACACCGAGGTGACGGTCTTCCGACACAACTTCGGCGACCTGTTCGTCCTCGGGATCTTCGCCTCGCCCGAGACTCGGCACGACCGCATGACGAGCCGAAGCCGGGCCGACGACGCCACCGACCTCCAGGAGTTCTACAACCGGGACCACCGCGAGCTCAAGTGGGGGATCGGGAACGCCTTCGCGCTCGCGGACGGGATGCTCGTCAACGAGGGGTCGCTCGACGAGTTCCGCCGCTCCGGTCGCGCGATGCTCGAGAAGATCCTCGCGCGCGAGGACTAGCGCGCGGGAACCGGACGGGTCTTCTCACTCCGACGGAAGTCGGGGGGGTTCGAGGATCAGCTCCCGGACCGAGTCGAACCGTTCCCGATCGACCACGACCCCGAGCGGGCGCCGGGAGGCGATCGCGGAGACCTGGCGCGCGAGGTAGCCGTCCCGGGCCGCGGCGAAGCTCCGCGACCCTCGGCCGGCGGCGACCTCGCGGTCCCACTCGAGAGCGAACTCGTCGGCCGAGGACGGGGTCGGGGGACTGCGGGAGACCCGCCGTTCGCGGACGGTCCGCCGGACGAGCTCGAGGTAGCCGATGTGATGGGCGAACAGCGCCGCCGTATGGTCGTCGTCGGGGTCGAGGGGGACGGCAGGGACCTTCCGCGCTTCCGCCCAGCGGAGGGCCTCGACGAACGACGGGTTCGGGACCCGGACCTCACCGAAACGGACGAGCCCGCGCACCTCGCTCGTCTCGTTGTCGGTAAGCGGGACCACCGGTTCGGCCTCGGAGGCGACGAAGTAGTCGTGCAGGCTCTGCAGCTCGCCGGAGGAGAGGCCGAACCCGAGCTGTACCGGCGCTAGCCCTTCGAGCGCCGCCAGGAGCCGCGGCACCTCCGACGTGAGGCCACGGACCGGCGCGAGGAGGAGGACGCCGGGGGCGTTCGGGAACACCGCGGTGTTCACGGACCTTCCCGTTCGGTGATCTCCTCGATCAGCTCGTCCGGGTCGCGGTGCCGACGCAGCTCAGTGAACGTGAGGATCGGGAGGCCGGCGATGGAGGAGCGGGGCACGGGGTCGCGGACGACGAACAGTGCGTGCCCCTCGGCGACCCGGGCGAGCCCGTGCAGCACTTCGGCGCGATGGAGCGCGGTCCGCAGGCTCCCGACGGCGGCGAGAAGCACATCCGGGGTCCGAGCGAGGGCGTCGAACGGGGCGCGGACGGTGACCGTCACCTCGAGGCCCATCCCGCCGAGCTGCCGAACGACCCCGTCCCGTAGCGCGTCTCCCGGGGACGAGCGAGAGCGCTCCGCGGTCGTGGGAGGCTCGTCCTCCGGCGCTCCCTTGCGGTTGTCGTCCTGACCTCGGGAGGCCCAGTTGAACAGGTCGATGGGGCGGACGATCGTCTCCCCGAGGAACGTCTCGATCCGCTCGACGACGAGCGCCTCGGCCCCGGCGCTCTCCTCGTAGAGCTGGATCGCCCGCCGGGAAACCCCCGCGATGCTCGCCAGGGTCCCGAGGGAAAGCCCCCGCTCGCCCCGGAGCTCCCGGAGCCGGGGCCCGTCGACCTGGGCGAACGTCCCGCCGGGGCTCGCGTAGAGGAACGGAGGGAGCGCCTTTTCGAGGAACTCCTGGAGCGTCTCCTCGTTGATGATCGGTACTCCGTAGCGGGTGTACACCACGCCGGGGTCAAGTTCCGACGCGCCCGACGTCTGACCGATCACGAGCGTGATCGCCGGGAACAGCTGGCCGAGCTCGCGGAGCCGGTTCGCTTCCTCCGAATCGAGCGCGTCGATGTTCTTCAGGACCTTCACGAGAAGGAGCGTAGCGTCCCGACGAGCGGCAAGGTCGAAGCTCGTCGGGCGGATCGAGTGCGTGTCGGCGACGTAGAACCCGGCGCGCTCGAGCAGCGAGCGGATCCGATCGATCGACTGCTCTCGTGCGGACTGCACCCGGCTCCCCCGGAACAATCCATTTACCTCTTTTATATAAGAGCACATGGTTCGACCTCTCGGAGAGCGAGGGTAGCTCCGGTCGCGAACCGTATTGGCCCGGGGCCTGCTCACCTCGTCGTGGAGACCGTTCTGCGGCCCGTACCGGACGCGCCGGCGCTCGTCATCGAGCCGGCCGACCCGTCCGAGAGCCGGACCCTCGTCGTGGCCGACATCCACCTCGGCCTCGGAAGCACTCCCGAGCGTCCGCTCGGACCGCCCGAGGCCGCGGCGGACCTGCTCGCCGAGAGGCTGATCGCGGTGGCGCGAGCCGCCGGCGTGCGATCGGTCGTCGTGGCCGGCGATGCGAAGCATCCGATCGTCGGGACCCCGGTCCCGCTTCGGCCGGTGATCTTCGACTTCTTTTCGGAGATCCTCCGAGCGGACCTCTCGGCCGAGCTCGTCCTTGGGAACCACGACGTCGGGATCGTCCGGCATCTGCCGCGCGAGGTGATGGTGCATCCACCCACCGGGATCGTGCGCTCGGGGGTCGGGATCTTCCACGGGCACCGCTGGCCATCGAACCCGGTGCTCCGTGCTCCCCGGCTCGTCGCGGGCCATCTTCACCCCGGGTACCGGCTCGCTCCGACCGCGGACGACAGCGAAGGGAAGCGGCGTTGCTGGGTTCGGGTCGAGCGCCAACCGCCTCCCGCTCGAAAGCGCCGCCGACCGTCCCGGCGGTCCGAGGTGCGGGCTCGCGAGGTCGTGATCGTTCCCGCCTTCAATCCGCTCGCGGGGACCGAAGCACTCAACCGGGAGCGCCCGGCTCGCGGTCGCTCGTTCCTCTATCGGAGGTTCCTCGCCGGCGGCGTCGCCCGGGCGTACCTGCTTGACGGCACCGACCTCGGCGAGCTCACGACCGTAGCGCTCTCTTCGCCCCACCGGCGATGAGTTCCCGCAGCGCTTTCGCGTCCGACACCGGGGGAGCGCAGGCGGTCCCGAAGCAGACCAGCGCGCGGACCTCGGAGCCGGTCGATCCCGTTTCCATCTCCCCCGGGAGACGGAACGGCGGCGGGGGGTGCCCCGCGAACACCCACGCGTTCGGGTGGTAGGTCCTCCGAGCGGCGCTGAGCAGCGCCGCCGCCTTGGTGCCGCTCCCCTCCACCACGACCGTCACGGAGGGAGTCGCGAGTAGGCCCGCGGCGAGCGCGCTGCCGCTCGCGAACAGCCCCGCATCGCCGATCCGACGCACGATGGGAGCAAGGAGAGACTGCGCCTTGTCGGTCCATCGGTCGTCGTGAACGAGCGACCCGAGTCGAATGAACGAGAGGGCCGCCGACGCGTTCGCGGAAAGATGAGGCGAGTCTTCGAGAGGGTAGGACGCCTCCCGGACCCCGGGGACGGAAGGGCCGTCGTAGACGCTCGGAGAGAGGTCGCGGAGGAGGCCGTCCTCGCCCCGGAACTCCCGGTCGACGAACTCGAGGAGGCCCGTGGCCGCCTTCAGATACGTGGGCGAGGCGAGCACGCCCGCGATCTCGAGGAGGCCGGCGGCGAACGCCACCTGGTCCTCCAGCAGGCCGTAGCCGGCCGATCCATCGGGACCGATCCGGTGCGCGACCCCCCGGTCCGGTCGGAACGCTTCCCGAAGGGCCCGGTCGGCGGCCTTTTGGGCGTCCGCCACCACCGAGCTGTCGCCGAGAAACGCACCGGCGCGGGCGAACGCGGCTATGAAGCGTCCGTTGATGTCGGCGTAGAGAGCACGGTCGACCACCGGGGTCGGGCGCCTCGCGCGGACGGACCGTAGCTTCGTGAGGGCCCCTTCGAGCGCCGGCACCGCCGCCTTCGGCGGGACGATCCCCTCTGCTGCCTCTGCAAGCGGAAGGAGACGGAACAGCACGTTCCGGTCCGGGTCGTGGGGCATCCGGCCGTCGGTGCCGACGCCGAAGAACCGCGAGACCAGGCGGTACTCGTCCGCCTCCAGCGCTTCCTTGAGCTCGCTACGGGTCCAAGTGAAGTAGCCACCGTCGTCGCCGGGGGCGTTGTCGGCATCCTGGCTCGCCCCGAACCCGCCGCCCGGGTCGCCGAGCGTCCCTCGGACCCAGCCGATGGTAGACCGGACGACCTCTTCGAGGCGCGGGTCGTCGAAGCGGGCGGCGCCGTCGACGTACGCCGAGAGGAGCGCGGCGTTGTCGACCCCCATCTTCTCGAAGTGAGGGATGTGCCATCCCTCGTCCACCGAGTAGCGGTGGAACCCGCCCCCGAGCTGGTCGAACATTCCCCCGTCGGCCATGCGGAGGAGCGTGTCGTGGGCGCTGTCGGCGCTCGCGTTCGCCCCGTTCGCATAGTTGTCCCAGAGGAGCAACTCGACCGCCGTGGGATGCGGGAACTTCGGGGCGGTGCCGAAGCCGCCGTTCACCGGGTCGAAGGTCGAGCGCACGTCGCCGAGCGTCTGCAGGACGAACCGGTCAAGGGGCCGGTCCTCTTTCGGGCGCGGCTCGCGCATCCGTTGAAGGGCCCCTTGGACGCCGCGAGCGTTCTGACGGATCCGCTCCGGCTCTTCCCGCCACAGCCGGGCGACCTCGGCAAGGACCCGGCGGAAGCCCGGGCGTCCGTGGCCGTCGGTCGGAGGAAAGTACGTCCCTCCCAGGAACACCTCTCCCTCCGGGGTCAGGAACGCGGTGAGGGGCCAGCCACCCTCACCGGTGAGGGCGCCGACCTGGCGCTGGTACCTCCGGTCGACCTCGGGGTGTTCGTCCCGGTCGACCTTGACCGCCACGAAATGCTGGAGCAGAAGACGGGCCACTTCCGGGTCGGAGTAGGTGCCCTCGTCCATCACATGGCACCAGTGGCACCACGAGGCCCCAAGGTCGAGTAGGATCGGTCGTCCTGTCCGACGGGCGACCTCGAACGGTTCGGGTCCCCACGGATACCACTCGATCGGCTGCTCGGCCGCGCTACGAAGGTACGCGGAAGGGCGGACGGCAAGGCGCCAGCCGCCCGACCGGGGGGAGGACGAATCCGGGGAGACGGTCACGGAGGCGCAGGGCCGGTTTCGGCTCTTACGGTTGTCGGGCGGCCGGGAGCGATTCCGACCCCCCGAACGAGTCGCGTAATCGGCTCACGGGAACGTTACTCCCCGCGCGCTCGTTATAAAGGGGACCTCAGTGGCGGGTCGAGGCGCTCATCATGGAGATGCAACCCGGCCAGATGGCCTACGACCGGGCGATCACGGTATTCTCTCCCGACGGACGGCTGTTCCAGGTCGAGTACGCTCGCGAGGCGGTCCGCCGTGGCGCGACCACGGCGGGCGTTGTCTATTCCGACGGCGTCGTGCTCATCGCCGACCGGAGGATCCCGAACCCGAAGCTCGCCGAGGCCGCGAGCCTCGAGAAGATCCACCAGATCGATGAGAACATCGCGTGCGCGACCGCCGGGCTCGTCGCCGACGCCCGCGTGCTGGTCGACTACGCCCGACTCTCGGCGCAGATCAACCGCGTGACGTACGCCGAGCCGATGTCGGTCGAGCTGCTGGTCCGGCGCATCTGCGACTACAAGCAGCAGTACACCCAATTCGGTGGTGTTCGACCGTTCGGCACCGCGCTCTTGGTCGGAGGGTACGATGACGGTGGGATCCACCTGTTCGAGACCGAGCCGTCCGGCTCGCTCACGAGCTTCCGGGCCGCGAGCACCGGCGGCAACAAGGGTCCAGTGATGGACCTGTTCGAGCAGAAGTACCGCCCCGGCATGGACCGGGACACGGCGATCCTCCTGGCGCTCGAAGGACTGCGCGCCGGCCTCGAGGAAGGAGGCAATCTCGCCCAGGTCGAGGTCTGCTCCGTCCAGGTCGGGGAGGGGATGACCCGCTTCCCCGCCGACGAGGTCCAGAAGTACGTGGCCCGCCTACCCCCGGCGGGTGGGTCCGGTCGCACGGGTCGTACATAACCCGGCGTTCTCTCACCCTCCGGGCATGGTGAAGGTCGAGGACGCGGTCATCGCGCGCTGGGAGACCCAGGGCTCCCGGTTCGAGGTACTGGTCGACCCGCAGGCCGTCCAGGACCTCAAGGACGGGAAGAAGGTCGACCTCGCGGACAAGCTCGCGCTCGACCAGGTGTTCAAGGACGCCAAGAAGGGCGACAAGATCTCCGAGGAGCACCTCGAGAAGACGTTCCACACGCGCAACCTTGCCGAGATCGCCCGGGTGATCATCCAGAAGGGCGAGGTCCAGGTCACCACGGAGCAGCGTCACAAGCTTCAGACGGCGAAGCGACAGCAGATCGTCGCAACGATCGCGAGGAACGCGATGAACCCCCAAACGGGAGCGCCGCACCCTCCCGCCCGAATCGAGGCGGCGATGAACGAGGCGAAGGTCCATATCGACCCGTTCCGCCCGGTCGACGAGCAGGTGCAGGAAGTGCTCGCGAAGCTCCGCCCGCTCATCCCGATCCGCCTGGACGTCGTGAAGGTCCGGGTCAAGATCCCGGCCCAGTTCTATCCCCGCGTCATCGGGGAGGTCAAGGGGCTCGGCCGGCTGGTCGAGGAGAACTGGCTCTCCGACGGCAGCTGGGCGGGCGTGGTCGAGATCCCCGCCGGCATGCAGACCGAGCTGTACGAGAAACTCAGTGCCCGGACGAAGGGCGCTATCGAGACCGCTTTGGTTAAATAGGGCACGCAGGTCGAGCGCCCCGGTGCAGCACGAAAAATGTCCCGAGGTCATCGTCCGGGCCACCGAGGTCGTGGCCGCGAGGGTAGCTCCTCGTCCCCTTCGGGGGGCCGGACACTAGTTCTTCCCGGCGAAGAGATCCGAGCCCAGGGGTTGAAGCCCGGGCCCGGAACGTACCGTACCGGCGGTAAGGTCTACGCGAGCGTCTTGGGCCTGCTGTCGGAGCGGCCCCCGCTCGTCTCGGTGATCCCCCTTTCGGGGCGGTACATCCCGAAGGCCCGCGACGTGGTCATCGGGACCGTCACCGACGTCCAAGGGACGTTCTGGCTCCTCGACATCGGAGCGCCGCGCTGGTCACCGCTCCACATGACGGGAACCCCCTGGCAGGTCGAGATCAACGAGACCGACCGGTTCCTCCGCGTTGGCGATGCGGTCGTCGTGGAGGTCGAGAGCATCGACGCGACGGGCCGGATCGGCGTCACGATGAACGGCGAGGGGCTCGGGAAGCTCGAGGGCGGGACGATCGTCCGGATCTCTCCGGCGCGCATCCCTCGCGTGGTCGGTCGCAACGGCTCGATGATCACCACGATCCGCGAGCACACCGGCGCGGAGGTCGTCGTCGGCCAGAACGGACGGGTCTGGGTCAACGGGTCTCCCGAAGCGATCCACCGGGTGAGCGAGGTCCTGCGGCTCATCGAGGAGAACGCGCAGCACTCCGGACTCACCGAGCGGATCGAGAGCTATCTTCTCGCGACGACCCCCACCGGCGCGCGAGGGGCCGAGCTACCGCCGTCGGAACATGCCCACCGCGACGCCCCGCCCCACCGGCTCGAGTCGGCCGAGCCGGATGAGGAGGCCGTCGACGCTGAGGACGAGACTCCCGAGCCGATGGAACCGGGGGACCATTGATCTCCCCGTCACCGATCACGGTCGATTTCCAAGGAGAACGAAGATGGGAAGCGTAGGAGCGAAAGAGGTCCCCGTTCTGTTGAGCCCCGAAGGGCTCCGGATCGACGGACGGAAGCTGGACGAGCTGAGGCCGATCAAGATCCAGGTCGGCACGCTGCACAACGCCGACGGTTCGGCGTTCGTGGAGTGGGGCGCCAACAAGGTGATGGCGGCCGTCTACGGCCCGCGCGAGGTGCACCCTCGCCACCTGCAGCAGAACAACAAGGCCGTCATCCAGTGCAAGTACAACATGGCGGCGTTCGCCGTCGACGAGCGCAAGCGACCCGGTCTCGACCGCCGCTCGCAGGAGATCTCGAAAGTGATCGGCGAGGCGTTCGAGTCGGTCGTCTTCGCCGAGGAGTACCCTCGGACGAGCATCGACATCTACATCGAGGTCCTCCAGGCGAACGCGGGAACGCGGTGCGCCGGCCTCGTCGCGGCGTCGATGGCGCTCGCGGACGCGGGGATCCCGATGGTCGACCTGTTGCCGGCCGTCGCGGTCGGGAAGGTCGCCGGCAAGATCGCCCTCGACCTCAAGAAAGAGGAGGACAACTTCGGCGAGGCGGACCTCCCGATGGCCCTCGTGCCGCAGTCGGGACGTCTCGTCCTGCTCCAGATGGAGGGGCACATGACCGAAGAGGAGCTTGCGCAGTCCCTCGACCTGGGCGTCCAAGGCTGCCGGGCGATCTACGAGAAGATGAAGGAGGCGCTGCGCGAGCGCTACTCGACCGGACCGGTCGGAGGTTCCTCATGAGCGAAGAGGTTTCCGCCGAGATCCTGACGACCCACATCCTCGACCTCGCGGCCGAAGGGAAGCGCCTGGACGGACGCGGGCCGGACGACTACCGCCCGATCTCGATCGAGCCCGGCTTCGTCGCCACGGCGGACGGCTCCGCGCTCGTCCGGATCGGCGACACCGCGGCCCTCTGTGGCATCAAGCTCGAACCGGGGAAACCGTTCCCCGACACCCCGAACGCGGGGGTCCTCACGACCAACGCGGAGCTGATCCCGCTCTCGAGCCCGACGTTCGAGCCCGGTCCCCCGCAGCCCGGGGCGATCGAGGTCTCGCGGGTCGTCGACCGCGCGATCCGCGCCGCCGAGACGATCGACCTGACCCGACTGTGCGTCACTCCCGGGGAGAAGAGCTGGGTCTGCTACGTCGATATCCACATCCTCGACCATTCGGGGAACCTGATCGACGCGGCGTCGCTCGCCGCCGTGAGCGCGCTCTCCCACGCGGTCGTTCCGGCGAAACGGTTCGAGATCGCCGAGGCCGACTACCCGCTCGAGGTCAACCACTACCCGATCGAGTGCACCTTCGTACGCCTGGGCGACACGATCGTCGTCGACCCGACGTTCGACGAGGAACGCGCCGCCCAGGGCCGGATCACGGTGGCGACCGACGAGGTCGGCCGGGTCGTGGCGATGCAGAAGGGGCTCGTGGGAGCGTTCTCCCCCGACGATGTCAAGGACATCGTGCGGAGGGCGTTCCGCCACGGGGAGAAGCACCGCGAGCTCGCGAAGGGAGTCCGCGCATGAGCAAGCGTACGAAGAAGGCCGGTCCGACCGGCTGGATGGGTCCCCGGTACGGCATCCGGATCCGGCGCCGCGTGGTCGAGATCGACCGCGCGCGCGGACCGAACGCGGCGTGTCCCCGATGCTCCACCGTGACGCTCGAGCGCGTCGCGAGCGGGATCTTCGAGTGTCGCCGGTGCGGGACCCGGTTCTCCTCGAACGCCTACGTTTTTGCCGCCCCACCCCCGATCACGCGCGCCGAGCGCGAAGCGGGCCCGGGCAACGCTTAAACGCTCGAGGATTTCGGGCGCACGACCATGTTCCGATGCATCCGTTGCGGGGAGGCTCTCCCCTCGGACGCCAACCTGTTCGGCGTCCGCTGCGACAACTGCGGCGGGAAGATCTTCACGAAGGAGCACCCCAACGTGAAGAAGGTCCTGAAGGCGCGCTAGCGTCGGAAGGACCGCGGGCTCATTCGATCGGGTAACCGGCGCGGCGGCAGGCCGCGAGCACGATCCGACGGTTCCCCCCACGGAGCGTTGGGAGGCTCGCCTGCGCCGTGACCGCGTAGAGCCGCAGCGCCGCCTCGCAGCTTCGGCGCCAGTCGGCACGGTCGGTCCCCAACGCCGCGCGCTGGGCCGACCGGAAGGCGCGGGACTCGGACCGTGCCGCGAGCTCCCACAGCCCGTTCTCGGTCTCCCAGAGGTGTTCCCGCGCGATCAGCCGAAGGAACGCCATCCGGTTCGCGAGGAGGTTGCGCTGGACGGCAGCGGTATCGCGCTCGCCGGTGGAGAGCGCCCGGAGCAGCTTCGCCACTTCCTCGGCCCACCCGGCGAGCTGGGCGGCTACGTAGCGCTCTCGGGTCGCGCGGAGCGTGGACCAGCGGAACCGACGGGCCTCCGCCCGAAGGCGCGCGGCCGCCCCGTTCGGGTCCCGCAAGATCTTCGCATTCCGCCAGCCGAGGATGGCACCGTCGACTCGCCCCGGGTGGCGCATCTCGCGGCGCTCGTCGGCGACACGGCTGAATTTCACACAGACCAAGCGACCGTCCCGCTCGAGGATCCGGTCGCTCCCCTTCCGGCCGATCACCCACAGGTCGAGGTCGGACGCCTCGTGCGCGTCGCCCCGGGCCCAGCTGCCCGCGAGCACTACCGCGGCGGTCCCGCGGGGGTCGACCTCGTTCGCCAAGCGACGGGCGAGGCGGACAACCTCACGATGCTCGTTCCTCGACGCGGGAGGGTTCCTTTGCTCCCGAGGGGAGGCCGAGGGGGTTCGACGCGAGGGACGGCGGTCCATGACCCATGACTCGAGCTCCCGTCCCCGAAAAGCTCCTTCGGCCCCCGACCGACAAACCGTTTCAGGGAGGAGCTTATCCTCGCCCCGTGAAAGGACCGACCGTCCGATTCCTCGGGGGCGTGCGAGAGATCGGAGGGAACAAGATCCTCATCGAGGACGGAGCCGACCGGATCCTGTTCGACTTTGGTCCATCGTTCTCGCCCCGCGCCGAGGAGTTCTACGTCGATTACCTTCAGCCTCGTTCGACGAGCCGAGCGAAGGACCTTCTCGAGTTCGACTTGATCCCCCGGGTCCCTGGGCTCTACTCCCGGGAAGCTCTCGGGGACGGGAACCTCCCGTACAGCCCGCCCGAGGTCCACGGGATCTTCGTGAGCCACGCCCATGCCGACCACGCGGGATACCTCGACCTGGTCGACCCGGAGATCCCGGTCCACGTGGGCGAAGGTACCCGGACGCTTCTCTCCGCCATCGAGACCTCGACCCGGATGAAGTACGGTGACCACCCGTGGCGGGTCTTCCAGGACCGCTCGGTCGTGAGGGTCGGCCGCATCGAGGTGGTCCCCTATCCGGTCGACCATTCGATACCGTTCGCCTATGGGTTCATCGTCCACACGAGCGAAGGAACGCTCGCCTACACGGGCGACTTCCGCCACCACGGCCCGCGGGCCGCCGACACGCATGCGTTCTTCGCCGCGGTCGCCGAGGAAAAGGTCGATTCCCTCCTGATCGAAGGGACCCGCGCGGGCCCGGACCCGCGCCGGAACCTCTCCGAGGCCGGAGTGCGGAGCGGAGTGGACCGCGTGCTGAAGGAACGGTCCGAGCTGGCCCTCGCCTGCACCTACCCTCGGGACATCGACCGGCTCCGGACGCTCCACGCCGCGGCGCTCGAAGGC
>Ga0335077_10004073_pt1 | contig 17801 bp, 17 predicted proteins | sample Lox_Sample_31_FD_207151 | JGI IMG/M metagenome (GOLD analysis project Ga0335077, IMG submission 207151) | Soil microbial communities from Loxahatchee National Wildlife Refuge, Florida, United States - Lox_Sample_3.1 | ecosystem: Environmental > Terrestrial > Soil > Wetlands | place: USA... | reverse complement strand
GTAGACGACGATGCTGACCAGCATGATGATGACCAGGATGGGGAAGGAGTTCTGGTCGTTGCTGCGGCGGCCGCCGCCGAACAGCTCGCCGTAGAAGGAGATCCTGACCAGCAGCGCGGCCACGATGGCCAGGAACGACGCGATCGTCATGACCTGGACGTCTTTGTGCGCCACGTGCGACAGTTCGTGGGCGATCACGCCCTCGAGTTCCTCGTTGTTCAGCTTGTCCATCAGGCTGGTGGTCACGCACAGCACCGCCTTGTCGGCGTTGCGCCCGGTCGCGAAGGCGTTCGGCATGGGGCTCTGGGCGATGGCCACCCGCGGCTTGGGCATGTCGGCCAGCGCGCACACCCGGTCCACGATGCCGTGCAGCTCAGGCGCCTGCCGCGGGCTGACCTCCTTCGCGCCCGCCGTGCTGAGCGCGATCTTGTCGGAGTAGAACAACGACCCGATCGCGAACCCGCCGCCGATGATCAGCGCGAACAGCACGATCGCGGCGTCGGAGGCGTGGGTCGCCGTCCCGATGCCGATGATCGCGGCGATGAACGCGACAAACACCAGCCCGAGCAGGAACATCGTCGCGGTCATCCGCGCCGTAAGCCCCCGGTCAGGCGCATACCTGGTACGCGCCATGTGGCGCCACCTCCGTTCGGCCCCGGGCGGGTGTTGGCCTCCGGGTGCCACCAGCATTTCCTAGCTGAAATGTATCCGACCGATGCTGAACCTTTGCTGAACGCTGTCCGCAAGTCTGCTTCGGGCTCGGGCCTTTGGGGGGCCGCCCCGGCGTTTGTCGGGCCGGGACGCTCCGGGCTGTGGTTCAGCCCGTGATGAGGCCTTCGTCTGAGAGCATCCTGCGCACGTCGTCCATGCTCGAGTCCTCGTTCGGAAGGATCAGATCTGACGCTTCCAGGCTATCTGCCGGCAGCGGTGAACTGTGCGCGTGAACATGGGCGAGCAGGCTGGTCAGCGCCGCGGTGAAGGCGGCCGCGTCGCTGCGGTCGACCGCTGCCTCAAGGTCGGTGTCCAGCTTGGTGAGCTCGGCGGCGGTCGCGTCGTCGATCCTGAACTGGCCCTCGCCGAGGATCCGGACGATCACGACCTGTCACCATCCTGCGGCTCGTCCGCCAGCCCGGTCCGGTCGGACGCCGGCAGCCCGGCAGGCTGGGTCTGCTGCGCATCCTGGACCGGCTCGGCCGGCTGAGGAGGCGGGGGCGGCGCGTACGGCCCCTCGGCCTGCTGCGACGGCTGGGGTGCCTGGACGCCCTGCCCCGCGCCGTTGGGCGCCGCGCCCTCGAGCTGCCTGGGGGCAGCGGCGGTCAGCTCGCCCTTGAGCATGGCCAGCTCCCGCTCGACGTCACTGTTGGCGCTCATCACGTCCAGCTCGGACTGGATGTCGTCGCGCCGGCCGCCCACCGCGTCATCCAGCGCACCGGAGGCCATCAGCTCGTCGATCGCGCCCGCCCGGGCCTGCATCTGGGCAGTCTTGTCCTCGGCGCGCTGGATGGCCATGCCGACGTCGCCCATCTCCTCGGAGATGCCGGAGAACGCCTCGTTGATCCTGGTCTGCGCCTCGGCTGCGGTGTAGGTGGCCTTGATGGTCTCCTTCCTGGTGCGGAAGGCGTCGACCTTGGCCTGCAGCCGCTGGGAAGCGACGGTCAGCTTCTCCTCCTCGGCCTGCAGCTGGGCGTACTGCGTCTGCAGTTCGTCCAGCTGGCTCTGTGCCGACGACTTGCGCGTGAGCGCCTCGCGGGCGAGGTCCTCACGGCCCATGCCGAGGGCCTTGCGCGCCTGGCCCTGGAGCTTGTCCGCCTGCTGCTGTAGCTGGTTCATCTGCAGCTCGACGCGCTTGCGCGACGTGGCGACGTCCGCTACCCCGCGGCGGACCTTCGTCAGCAGCTCGAGCTGCCGCTGATAGGAGTAGTCCAGGGTCTCACGCGGGTCTTCCATCCGGTCCAGGGCCTTGTTGGCCTTGGCCTTGAAGACAAGTGAGACTCGCTTCATCACGCCCATACGCGCGGCCGTCCCCTTCATTCACTTCCACGCCGCCGACGCGGCCGTGCGACCGGGCCGAGGTGGCCGGGCGCCCGGCTAGACGGCGGACGAGCCCGTGCGACTAGTCGCATTCCACCCTACGCGGTCCCCAGCATGCGAGCTACCGTTGTGGGCACCGCGCGGGACTAAGCTATGCGCGTGTTCCGACGCCGCAGCGCCGGGGCGACGGACAGCACCGCCCAGGATTCCCCGGGCACGCAGAGCCCGGACGGCCCGGCAGATGTCAAGCAGCCCCGCTCCGCCACTCCCGCCAAGGGACGGCCCACGCCCAAGCGCAGCGAGGCCGAGCGCAACCGCCGCCAGCCGATCACCGGCTCCCGGGCGCCGGCCGCGCCGCGCACTCCCGAGGACAAGGACAAGGCCCGCAGCGAGCGGGCGCGCCGTTACCAGGCGATGAAGGCGGGCGAGGCGTGGGCGCTAAACCCGCGCGATCGCGGCCCGGCGCGGGCGCTGGCCCGCGACTACATCGACTCCAAGCGCCGGGTCAGCGAGTACTACATGTACATCCTGATCGTGCTGCTCGCGGCCGTATTCCTCCAAAACAGGACCGCGCAGGCCTACCTCTCGCCGCTGGTGCTGGTGCTGGTGCTGGTGATAGTGATCGACGCCCAGTTCATCAGGTACCGGCTGCGCAGGCTCGTCGCCGAGCGGCTGCCCGGCGAATCCAGCCGGGGCCTGACCATGTACGCGGTGATGCGCGCACTTCAGATCCGGCGGTTCCGGGTCCCGGCCCCGCGGGTCCGCCCGGGTGACAAGATCTGAGCCCTAGTCTTCGGGGTGCAGGCTCATCGGCCCGTACTCGACCCGGGAATCCTCGAGCAGCGTGACCTGATCCACGCCGACGGCCAGCAGGGCGCGCCAGTTCTCGCCGAGCCAGCTCTCCGCGTCGCCCTGGCTGACGAAGATCGCTTCTTGCAGGTCATCGGAGGCGATCGCCATACCGTCCGTCTTCTCGTAGCGCCATGTCCAGGGCATCGATGCCACGCCTCTCCTTCGGGGTTCGGCCCCCAAGGTTAACGCCGCCAGGCAAATGTGACGAGCGACGCCGACCGGATGTGCCGGGCGCTTCAGACGCAGAACAAAATGGCCCAGACGGCCTTGCCGCGGCCGGTCACCGGACTCCAGCCCCAGACGTCGCTCAGCGCGTCCACCATCTGCAGGCCGCGCCCGGCTTCCTCGTTCTTGTCGGGCATCCTGAGCACCGGCGCGCTGTCGGACGGGTCGAGCACCGCGCACATGACCTCGCCGGTCCGGCGCAGCAGCCGCAGGCCCAGTGCCTGCCCGGGAAGAGCCGCCCGCGCGGCGTGCGACACCCCATTGGCCACGAACTCGCCGACGATCGCCTCCGCGTCGTCGATCAGCGAGACCAGGCCCCATTCGCGCAGGGTGTTCCGGGTGAAGCGGCGGGCGGTCCGGCCGGACTGGGCGTTGAGGCCGAGCGCGCAGGCCGCCACCGCCGGCGAATCCCACCAGTCCGAGGGCATCCGCACGACCCGCGGGCGGCCCGGCGCGCACTCCAGCCTCGCGCTCAGGTCCAGGGGCCGACGGAAGGCAGGATCAACCTTCGTTCGTGTCGGCAACCCTACTTGGCTCATGCCCATTCGCGACCCCGCGAAGCTTCGTACGTCAACCTCGGCTGAATGACCATTTGACATCCTGCCCGAGATCCAGCCCATCATGCAAGACCATCTGCACGTTCATTTGTAGCGTGCAGATGGCTGACTCGGCCCGCACGTCAGGAACGGCTCAAGTAGAGTGCGGCCCTAGGTCAGGAGGGGTACTTCGCTGTGGCAAGGAGCCGCTGATGCTGGTCGCAGGGGTTGACTCATCTACCCAGTCCACCAAGGTGCTGCTGTGCCAGGCCGAGGACGGCACCGTTGTCGGCCTGGCTTCCGCCCCGCACCCGGACGGCACCGAGTGCGATCCGCAGCTGTGGTGGCGCGCCCTGGGCGAGGCAGGGCACGGACTGCTGGACCGCGCCGACGCGATCGGGGTGGCGGCCCAGCAGCACGGCATGGTCGTACTGGACCAGGCCGGCCAGGTGATCCGGCCCGCCCTGCTGTGGAACGACATGCGGTCCGCGCCGCAGGCCACGGAGCTCATCGCCGAACTCGGCGGTCCGGCCGAGTGGGCCCGGCGCACCGGGAGCGTCCCTTCGGCGTCGTTCACGGTTACCAAGCTGCGCTGGCTGGCCAGGCACGAACCCGAAGCCGCCGAACGCACCGCGCACGTCCTGCTCCCGCACGACTGGCTGACCTGGCGGCTGGCCGGCGGGAGCGGCGGAAACGGGCCGGGTCGAAGCGGCAACGGGAGCGGCCGGGCGGCGGAGGGCGCCACTGATCGCGGCGACGCCTCCGGTACCGGCTACTTCTCCCCCGCGGCCGGCCGCTGGCTGCCGGAGATCGCCGAGATCGCCCTGGGCCACCCGGTGGGGCTGCCGAGGCTGGCGGCCCCGGCCGAGATCGTGGCCAGGACGCCGGGCGGCACGGCGCTGTCCGCGGGAACCGGCGACAACATGGGCGCCGCGCTCGGCCTGGGCGTGAGCCTGGGCGAGGTGGTCGTCTCGATCGGTACCTCCGGCACCGCGTACGCGGTCTCGGCCGAGCCCGCGGCCGACGAATCGGGCCTGGTGGCCGGCTTCGCGGACGCCACCGGGCGCTTCCTGCCGCTGGTGGCCACGGTGAACGCCGCGCGGATACTGACCGTCACCGCCCGCATGCTGGGCACCGATCCCGACGGCCTGTCCCGGCTCGCGCTCGCCGCGCCGGCCGGGGCCGGCGGCCTGACCCTGCTGCCCTACCTGGACGGCGAGCGGTCCCCCAGGCGGCCCGGGGCCAGCGGTGTGCTGCACGGCCTGACCAGCACCAACACCACACCAGAGAACCTGGCGCGGGCCGCGGTCGAGGCCCTGCTCTGCTCACTCGCGGACGCCATAGGGAACCTCTCCGACTGCGGCATCGCCGCGGAACGGGTCATCCTCATCGGCGGCGCCGCCCGGTCCGAGGCCGTGCGCCGGATCGCCCCGGCGATCTTCGGGGTGCCGGTGACCGTCCCTCAGCCCGCGGAGTACGTGGCGCTGGGCGCCGCCCGGCAGGCCGCCTGGGCGCTGTCCGGGTCGGCCGAGCCGCCGGGCTGGCCGGCCGCCGGATCCAGCGCCGAGTACACCGCGGAGCCCGACCCGCTGGTCCGCGAGCGCTATGCCGCCCTCCGCGATGCCACCGCCGACTGGGGCGAGGGAGGACTCTCCTGAGATAGCGATCGGGCCTGGAGACCACGCCCGCACCTACGCGGGGGCGGACGATAGTTCTCCCGAAACTCCCCATGATCATGGAACCCGGCGGGGCCCAGTGAAAGCATGGGAGGGTCAAGAGCCAGGGGATCCGGGGATAGAGCCCCCGGGGAAGGGGTGCCGGGTGAGCACGGATTACGTCCCCACGCGCGAGGACCGCTTCTCGTTCGGGATCTGGACCGTCGGATGGCAGGGCGTGGATGTCTTCGGGACGGCGGTGCGGCCGCCCATGCCCGCCGAACGGGCCGTGTACAAGCTGGCGGAACTCGGCGCGTACGGGGTCAACTTCCACGACAACGACGTGTTCGCCTTCGACGCCACGCCGGCCGGGCGGGACGAGCGCATCGGCGCGTTCCGCAAGGCGCTGGCGGAGACCGGGCTGGTGGTCACGACGGCCACCACGAACCTGTTCGGCCACCCGATGTTCAAGGACGGGGCGTTCACCGCGAACGAGCGGGAGGTGCGGCGCTTCGCGCTGGCCAAGGTGATGCGGAACCTGGATCTGGCCGCGGAGCTGGGTGCCCGCACCTATATCTTCTGGGGCGGCCGCGAGGGCGCGGAGTCCGGCGCGGCCAAGGACATCCGCGTCGCGCTGGACCGGTACGCCGAGGGACTGGACCTGCTGTGCGCCTACGTGCGGGAGCAGGGCTACCATATCCGGTTCGCGATCGAGCCGAAGCCGAACGAGCCCCGCGGCGACATCCTGCTGCCGACCGTGGGTCACGCGCTGGCCTTCATCGGCCGGCTCGCGGACCCGGAGATGGTCGGGATCAACCCCGAGATCGGGCACGAGGAGATGGCCAGCCTGAATTACGCGCACGGCATCGCGCAGGCGCTGTGGCACGGCAAACTGTTCCACATCGACCTGAACGGGCAGCACGGACCGCGGTATGACCAGGATCTGCGGTTCGGCGCCGGGAACATCCGGGGCGCCTTCTGGGTGGTGGACACGCTGGAGGCCGGCGGGTACGACGGGCCCATCCACTTCGACTACAAGCCGCCGCGCACCGAGGACGACGAGGGCGTCTGGGTATCGGCCGCCGCCTGCATGCGCAACTACCTGATCCTGCGGGCCAAGGTCCGGGCGTTCCGCGCCGACCCCGAGGTGGCCCAGGCGCTGCGTGCCTCCGGGGTGGACCAGCTCCGCTCGCCGACGCTCGCTCCCGGCGAGACGTGGCGGGATGTCCGCGACGCGGCGGCCGGCGTCGACGTCGACGCGCTGGGACGGCGCGGCCTGGGCTACGAGCACCTGGACCAGCTCGCGCTCGAATACTTCTACGGCGTGCGGCCCTAGGCGTCGGGGCGGGCCTGACCGTCCGCGCGGAGCATGTGGCGCTGCGAGCGGACCTGGAAGAACACGATGACGACTATCAGCGCGATCGAGATCCACAGCCCGTAGTGGGAGATCGTCTGCGCGATAACCACCGCGTGGTGGCCGAGTTCGTAGCCCAGGCCCGCCAGCAAACCCGCCCACAGCAGCGTGCCGATGGCATCCAGGATGAGGAACGTGACCAGGCGCATCCCGGCCCAGCCGGCGATGACGTAGATGATCGCGGTCGGGATGGGCAGGAACTGGGCGACCACCACCGCGGGCCAGGTGAACTTGCGGCCCCACCGGTGCACGCGGTCCATGTAGCGGCCGCCGCGGTTGCGCCGGCCGGACAGCAGCGCGATGATCCGCTCGCCCCACAGCCGGCCTGCCCACCAGTAGAGCACGTCGAACTTCATCAGCCCGGGGATGGCGGCCAGCAGGACCACGACCAAGGTCCCGTGCCCGACCCGGGCGAAGGCCGCGGCGGAGATGATGGCCGCGGTGTTCCCGTTCAGCACCTCGAGCAGCACCGGATGGGTGCCGACCAGCGGGGCCACGAACGGCAGCAGGGCCCAGTAGTAGATGCCGCTGAGCACGATGCCGGCCCAGCACAGGATGTCGACCCGGCGTGGCCGCCCCGACCACGGTATCCGCGGATCATCCCACGTCCCGCGCCGTCCTCGTGCGGCCTGCTCCGGGGTCAGCGTCTGCGGATCGGCCTCCTCGGCTTCCCCGACGTCCCGGATCTGCGCCTCCTCGTCCACCAGGTCACGGTATACGGAAACGCGCTCAATTCCATCTTTGACCGAACGGGCCGTGGTGTCAGCCCGGCGAAACGCCTCGTGCGGCACGGCGGTGCGCCATGATGCTGCTCGTGGTAGACGATCCTTACGCCGCGGCGGCAGCCAGCGCCGCCCGGCTCACCTCCCTGGCCGGCCGGCCCGACGTCGCGGTGGTCCTCGGCTCGGGCTGGGCTCCGGCCGCCGACGCGATCGGCCCCGCCGAGGCCGAGGCCCCGCTGACCGAGCTCGGCGGGTTTCCGGAGCCCACCGTGGCCGGGCACACGCCCACGGTGCGTTCGGTCCGCGCCGGGCCGCTGCGGGCGGCGGTGTTCCTGGGCCGGGTGCACTCGTACGAGGGGCTGCCGCCCGCGACCGTGGTGCACGGCGTGCGCACGGCGGTGTCCGCGGGAGCGCGGACAGTGGTGCTGACCAACGCGGCGGGGGGCATCCGGTCCGGGCTCGAGGTCGGGCAGCCCGTGCTGATCAGCGACCACCTCAACCTGACCGGCAAGTCCCCGCTGAGCGGGCCCGCGCCATCGGTCGGGCAGCGGTTCGTCGACCTGACCGACCTGTACTCGCCGCGGCTGCGCGCGCTGGCCCGCGAGGCCGACCCCAGCCTGGCCGAAGGCGTGTACGCGATGCTGCCCGGACCGCATTACGAGACTCCGGCCGAGATCACCATGCTGGGCCGGCTCGGCGCCGACCTGGTCGGGATGTCGACCGGCCTGGAGGCGATCGCCGCCCGCCAGCTCGGGGCCGAGGTGCTCGGCATCTCGCTGGTCACGAACCTGGCGGCCGGCCTGGCCGGGCACGGCCTGAGCCACGCCGAGGTGGTCGAGGCCGGGCGCGCCTCGGCCGCCCGGATGGGTGCCCTGCTGGCAGGGATCCTGCCCCGCGTCTGAGGTCCGGGTCTTAGGCCGGCGCGTGCCCGGCGAGCAGCGCGTGGTGGTCGGCGTCGTCCAGCGGATCGGCATGCAACTTACTGGCCGGGGCGGGGGGCGCGCACCACGGCCCGTTCGGTAGAAAAGACTTATGACGATGGGTGATGGGGATCGCCAGGCGGTACCGGAGACGGCCGGGCGGATGGCCGGGGCGGCCTCCGCGCTCCTGGCGGCGCTGACCGAGACGCAGCGGAGCCGGGCGTGCCGTGCCTTCGGCGACGAGCGGCGCGACTGGTCGTTCCTGCCGGAGCCGGAGCGTGACGGGCTGCCGATCGGCGCGCTGGACGACGGCCAGCGCAGGCTCGCGCACGAGCTGATCGTGGCCGGCACGAGCCTGCCGGGATACACCAAGGTCGTCTCCGTGATGGCCATGGAGCACGTGCTGCGGGCGCTGGCGCCGGGGCTGGCGAACCTGTTCAACCCCGAGCGGTACAGCTTGCGGGTGTTCGGGTGGCCGGGCGACGAGGTCTGGGGCTGGCAGTTCGCCGGGCATCACGTGTCACTCAACTTCACCGTGACCGCCGGCCGGTGGGTATCGCCTACCCCGTGCCTGCTGGGCGCCGAGCCCGCGTCCTACGCGCTGCTGGCTCCGCTGGCCGATGACGAGGAACTCGGCTTTCGGTTCGTGAACTCGCTGGACGCGGCGCAGCGGCAGACCGCGATCATCCACCACCGCCCGCCGCCGGACCTCGCCGCCCGGATGGTGCCGCGGATCGGCGAGGTGGAGCGGCCGGACCCGGTGTTCGTGTCCGAGCCGGACTACGTGATCAGCGAGGAAGAGCGGGATGTGCTGAGCTATGTACGCTCGGGGCCGAAGGGTATTCCCGGCTCGGCGCTGAACCGGATCCAGCTCGACGACCTGTCCGCGCTGGTCGGGTCGTTCGCGCGGCGGCTGCCCGACGACGTGGCCGGGGCGCAGCTGCACGAGCTCGAGCAGGCCGGGCTGGACAGCCTCTGCTTCGCCTGGGCGGGCGGCACGTCACCCGGCGAGCGGCACTACTTCCGCATCCAGGGGCCGGCGCTGCTCATCGAGCACGACAACACCCAGGGGAACGGCAACCACATCCACTCCGCGTGGCGCAACCCGGCGGACGATTTCGGCGACGACGTGCTGGCCGAGCACTACCGGCGGCACCACGCCGGGTGAGGTCGGCGTGGTGCCCTGCTGCGTGGGTTACCTGGCGGCTGCTGGGAGGGCCGGCTCCGGTGATGACGGATGTCATGGCCCTGACGGTGTCAGGTGCCGACGGGGTGCCAGACGGTCTTGGTCTCCAGGTACGCGAGCATGCGGTTGAGGGTGGGGGGCTCGGCCCAGTCGTCGGCGGCGGGGCGGACGACCCGCTTGAGGTTCTCGGCGGCGGCGACGGCCAGGTCACCGGCCATCCCGGGCGGGGCGCCGATGAGGTCGATCGCGTTGACGTCCATGTGCGAGGCGAGCCATGGCGCGACCTCGGCCGTACGGCCGGTCAGCACGTTGATCACCCCGGCGGGCACGTCCGACGTGGCCAGCACCTCTGTCAGGGATACCGCGGGAAGCGGGCAGCGCTCACTGGCCAGCGCCACCACCGTGTTGCCGGTCACCACGGCGGGCGCGACGACCGAGACGAAGCCGAGCAGACTCGAGGCCCCGGGGGCGATCACCGCGACCACGCCGGTCGGCTCGGGCACGGAGAAGTTGAAGTAAGGCCCCGCCACCGGGTTGGCGGCGCCGCGCACCTGTGCGACCTTGTCGGCCCAGCCGGCGTACCAGACCCACCGGTCGATGGCCGCGTCGACCACCGCTTCGGCCTGCCGGGCGGCCAGGCCTTCGGCGCTGCCGAGCTCGGCGGCGAACTGGCCCCGGCGGCCCTCCAGGAGCTCGGCGACCCGGTACAGCACCTGGCCGCGGTTGTAGGCGGTGGCCGCCGACCAGCCGGCGAACGCCTTGCGGGCGGCGACCACCGCGTCCCGGGCGTCCTTGCGGGAGGCCATGGCCGCGTTGGCCAGGAACCCGCCCTTGTGGTCGGTCACCACGTAGGACCTTCCGCTCTCCGAGCGGGGGAAGGCCCCGCCGATGTACAGCTTGTACGTCTTCCGCACGGCGATGCGCGGCGGAACCACGGTGTCAGACATCGAGGTAGGCCTCCAGCCCGTGTCTGCCGCCTTCCCGGCCGTAACCGGATTCCTTGTATCCCCCGAACGGCGCGGACGGGTCGAACTTGTTGAACGTGTTGGCCCACACCACGCCAGCCCGCAGCCGCTCGGCCATCCACAGGATCCGCGATCCCTTGTCGGTCCACACCCCGGCGGACAGCCCGTACGGGGTGTTGTTGGCCTTCTCCACGGCCTCGGCCGGGGTCCGGAAGCTCAGCACGGATAGCACCGGGCCGAAGATCTCCTCCCGCGCGATGCGGTGCGCCTGAGACACCCCGGTGAACACGGTCGGCGGGAACCAGAAGCCCTTGACCGGCAGCTCGCACGGCGGCGACCAGCGCCGCGCGCCCTCGGCCTCCCCCGCCTCGGACAGTTCGCGGATCTTGGCCAGCTGGGCCGCCGAGTTGATGGCACCCACGTCGGTGTTCTTGTCCAGCGGGTCGCCGAGCCGCAGGGTGGCCAGCCTGCGCTGCAGTGACGCCAGGACCTGATCGTAGACGGACTCCTGGACGAGCAGCCGCGAGCCCGCGCAGCAGACGTGCCCCTGGTTGAAGAAGATCCCGTTCACGATGCCCTCGACGGCCTGGTCGACCGGCGCGTCCTCGAACACGATGTTGGCGGCCTTCCCGCCCAGCTCCAGAGTCACCTTCTTGTGCGGCTGCGTGGCGCAGGTCCGGGCGATTTCCTTACCGACCTCGGTGGATCCGGTGAACGCCACCTTGTCGATCCCGGGGTGGGTGACCAGGGCCCGGCCGGTGTCCCCGGCACCGGTGAGAATGTTGACCACGCCGGGCGGCAGATCGGCCTGCTGGCAGATCTCGGCGAAGGTCAGCGCGGTCAGCGGCGTGGTCTCGGCCGGCTTGAGCACGACCGTGTTGCCGCAGGCCAGGGCGGGCGCGATCTTCCAGGCCAGCATCAGCAGCGGAAAGTTCCACGGGATGACCTGCCCGGCCACGCCGAGGGGTTTCGGCACCGGGCCGTAGCCCGCGTATTCGAGCTTGTCGGCCCAGCCCGCGTGGTAGAAGAAGTGCGCCGCGACGAGCGGGATGTCCACGTCGCGTGATTCGCGGATCGGCTTTCCGTTGTCGAGCGACTCGAGCACGGCCAGTTCGCGGGCGCGTTCCTGGACGATCCGGGCGATGCGGAACAGGTACTTGCCGCGCTGGATGGGCGGCATGCGGGACCAGACGTTCTCGTAGGCCCGGCGGGCGGCGGTCACCGCACGGTCTACGTCGGCCGGGCCGGCCTCGGCCACTTCGGCCAGGACCTCCTCGGTGGCGGGCGAGATGGTCTTGAACGCGGGGCCGTCCGCGCTAGGCGTGAACTGCCCGTCGATGAACAGCCCGTAGGACTCCTTGATGGAGACAATCGCGCGGGATTCCGGCGCGGGCGCGTACTCGAACTTCGGCATGTCGGTCCAGGGGTGGTGGAGTAGGGCAGGCACCTGGCCAGAGCACGGCCCCACCAGCTACCTGCGGTGTTGCCTGTCATTACCTCTCAAAAGATACCCTCGGCTCACAAGCGGGCCGCCACGTGCCTCCTCCGGCTGCGGCACAGCACCGACAGCCTGCCAGTCAGGGTGAAACCTGACCCTCAGAGGCTGCTGCTGAAGGAGTAAAGGCGTGCTGCCGTCTCCATTGCGTCAAGTATTCGCTGGTCTTTGACCAGCCGGCCGGCTGCCTGCTGTTCCATCCGCAGGTTCGTGCCCAGATGCATGGGGATGTCGGTGTTCAGGCAGATGGGAATATCGTTCTCCACGAACCACGGGAGCGGGTGTGACTCGAGCCCGGGTACGGCGCCGAGCGCCACGTTCGAGGATACAGAGACCTCTACGAGGATGCGATCCGCGCGGAGGCGGGCCGCTAGCTGGCGGCAGCCCACGGCGGAAACGGCGTGCCCGATCCGGTCCGCGCCCAGTTGATCGATAGCCCGCCATATGTTATCGGGACCGCCGAATTCGCCGGCGTGAACGGTAACGCCCAGCCCGGCGGATCGAGCCGCACAGAAGAGCCCCTCGAACGTGTTCACCTCGGCGAACCTTACTTCATCACCAGCCAGGTCGACCCCGACGAAGTGACTGGGGAGCCCGCTGACGACGGCGCCTTCGAGCTCCTCGACGAATTCCGGTGAGCTATCCCTGTTCAGCAGCAGTATCAGTCCAACCGTCGGGTTTCTCAAGCCGGATACAGCCCGGTCCGCCGAGCGGAGCACTTCCGGTAGACTGACCGCGGGTGACAGGAACCGGCGCGGGGACAGGCGCAGCTCGGCGTGACGGACACCCTGGGCGTGCTGCTCGGCATGGAACTCCTTGATGAAACATTCCAGGTCATCAAGATCGACAGCCAATCGGTCTGGATTATCTGGGGCATGTTCAGCAAAGAACCGGGCAGCGTCGTCGTAACTCGGCATCGACCTGCCGAGCTGGTGGCGTTTCCGTTCGTTCGGTTCGAGGTGCACGTGCAGGTGAGTCGTCATCCGCCTGGTTTCCGGAGCAGAAGCTTCACCCAGCATTGCACGTCGAGGGAAGAGTCCACCTCTTCTTCGGTCCAGGCCCGCACGACGTCCAGGCCCGCCAGATGCGCGAGCTGCTTAAGTTCCTCTATCTCATAGTAAAAGAAGTGCCGTCTCAGCCACGGATGGTCCGGCATCGGGATCGACGCATGACCAGTTCCCTCCTTGACCGATATTTCGGCGAGCCCGCCCGCTATCAGGACCCTGGAGAACTCACGGAGCGTCTTCAGCACATCCTCACGCTGGAGATGCAGCAGTACAGCAGAGCACCAGATGGCGCCGACTGAATTGGCCTCCAGCTGCAGGTGCCTTACGTCACCGACCCTCCTCTGGATGTTCTCACACCTAGGGACGTGTTCGAGGAGGGGAGCGCTCGCGTCCAGCGCGATGACCTTCCGCTCGAAGCGCGCGAGATATGCCGCGTCACGGCCGGCTCCCGACCCCGCATCCAAGATCGGGCCACCGGTATGACCGGCCAGCCAGTCCATCTCGTCACGAAGGCTGGACTTCTCCGAGAACGTACTGGTCTGCGACGCATACCAGTCCGCTGCTTCGTTATAGGCCCGCAGCGTCTCGCTCAGATTGGCGTCGTCCGGCGGGATCCCGGTTTCACCGAGCGGCAATTTATCGCGACGAAGCCTTGTAGCCGTCACCTGCGCGTTGCCTAGAAATGGAAACAATGCCCAATCCCATTCGTCGTGCCTTCCCAGCGCCCGCGCCCATATCCTGCGAGCTTGCTGGGACTTGAGCCGCGGTTCCACGGCTAGATACCCTTTGAACCGGTCCGAGCAGTCCAAAGCGCAGTAGTAGTAATTCTTGCCCTTGCGAGCTAGCGTATTCAGTTCGGTAAGGTCACGGGTCAGCCGACTGCCCGGGATCTGGAACTGCACGGAATCGACCCTATTATCGAGCGGGAAAAGATGGATATGAGCGTGATCAATGCAGGCACCGCTCGGACCGTGGTGATGGCCAGAGGATCCATGCTCGACGAGGACGACAGTCCCGCCGAATGCCTCTTTTATACGATTTGTCATTATCCATGCCACATCGAATACGTGCAGTATCTCAGCCACGGTCAGTTCCCCCACACTGCGCACGTGCCGCCTGGGCAGCAGAAGTACGTAGCCAGGTATTACAGATCCTAGCCCTGCCATCACGTCCACCACAGAGGTCCGGCTGATAAGCCTTGAGTAGGGTTCTCCCTCCGCCATTTCCAGGCAAGATCCGGTGACGGCCGTTCCGCCTAGGAGAATCTCCCGGCACAACTCGCATATTTGCGACGAAACTACAGATCTGGTCATATCTTTTAATCTCCCGACGAACCTCTCCGATCCCACAGAATCTGGAAGACAAGTATCAATACCGGCAGCGCGAGCGTGACCAGGAAATTGTCCAGGGTAAACTGGCCGGTCCGCCACAGGATCAGCGATATGACAACCGCCATGGCAGCTATGCCCCACAGCGCGACGGCCACCTTGCGCAGCCGGAGCCAATCGAGCAGAGCATTTTTGATCAGCAGGCGCCTGGTCAGGTGTTTGGTGGTCGAACTAGATTGGATGAGCGCGCATCCGGGGAACAGCAGAGTCGCCGTGCCGTCGGTGGACGGGAAGATAGCGGCCCGGGCCGTCGACAGAGCGGCGACAAATGGCCATACCGCCCAGATGGATGGCCGGCGCGGGCTCCGCGGAAGCTCCCACGAACCTGACCGGGCGGGATCCTGGGCCTCCTGCGTCCTGACTATCTCCGTTATAGCGTCAAAGACCTTTTTCTGCAGTGGGTCGGCGTTGGCATGCAATAGCGCGGTCAGTGTGATGGGGCCAGCGAAGTGGGGCAGCGAATTCTGGAGGGTGTAGTCGGCACCGTTATGAACGTACGGCACATCGTAGTCTTCTACGGCGGTTTCCTTCTCCACATGCACGGCTGGCTGCAGGCGCTCGGTCAGCCATTCGATCGTCTGGTTGACAGCGGAGGCGGGAAACGTGCCGGCTACGCTCAGGAGAGCCATTAAAGCGAAACTTGTGTGCAGCATCGTCGGCTCGCTGCCGGGCAGTGGGCCCCAGGCCGGGTGAGGTGAGCTCTGGGCTTCTATGAGCCATTTATGAGCGTTGCCGATGACTGCTCTCGACCCTCCGCTCTCCCGCAATGCCAGTACCGAGAGAGCTGTCGTGAAAGTGCGCGAGGGCTGGCCCTTGTACGAGCCCCAGCCGAAATCGGTATTCTGATTTGCCTCCAGCCACTCCACCCCCGAGTCGAGGGCCGCCGACGTCGCTCTCGTCCTGGTCTGGGGCAGGCTGAGGCACCGGAGCACCCAGGCGGTCGCTTCGACTATGGGAAAATCCCTGGCGGTCCTCACCGCCCAGCCGCCGCCATTAGCGTCTTTTACCTGCTTGCTCAGCAGGTAGTTCAGTACCTGATCGGTGCGCTCAAACTCGGCACCGGCCAGGCTGAAGCAGTACAATCCGACCGCCGATGCGGTGACTCCGGGAGACGGGTCGTCCAGGTAGTGATACCAGCCACCGGGCCCAGCGGTCCCGGCGGTCCCGGGCGCCACGCCGAGCGGTGGCGGCGTGCGGAAATGCCTCCGAAGGCAGGCGAGAGCTCGCGCAATCGCGTCGTCGATGCTCTTACGTGACAACGTCGCCTCGGATCGCAGCATTTCGTCCCCCCAGGAAGATCACATAGGATCTTTCTCCACTCTGCTTGCGGCTCTCACAGCCGTCCCGAAAGCTTCCTCCAGTGCCAGGAACCCAGCTCTCGGCACTTGAGGAACTCGAGAACCTCGGAGGTGGAGTCGTGTCCCCGGCTGCCTGCGGCGTTTCCCCAACAGGTCGCAGAGCGCTTCATTCTGAAGATAGGAGGCAGTTGCCTTAAGCTATTTCTCACCTGAAGATCAACTTTCTGGCACGGTGGTAAGGTAGGCCAATATTAACAACTCCAGCTCGGTGGCGGAAGGCTTTGGGTTCGCCTATCTGGCCGATGACTCCCTGACCAGTCGTTTCGAAGGCTAAATGGGGACTGATCCCGCCGTATCCTATGTGCGCCTCGACCGGCAAGTTGTTGCGGCACCCTTCATATGACCCGGTGTCCGGATGTACCGGGACTATTGGGTGGCAGCGCTCGGGGCCGACGGCCCAATGTCCTTGCTTTTGCGACATCAGCAACGTTCGATGAAGCTGTGACCAGGCACAATGCTGTGTTAATTGTGACTTACGTCACATAATCATGCGTCTGTGGCGCTTAAGGCAACGCCATTGAGGCCGACGGCCACGCCGACCAGGACCTGGCCTCCGCATCCTGCCGCCGGGAAGTCACCCGCACCTGGCTGATATCCGCATTATGATCTCCCGGTGCACACTGGCCTCGTCCTGGAGTGCATCGATAGTCTCCAGTTCGCCGCGTGAACGGTAATATCGGATGAGCGGGACCGTCTCGCGTTCGAAGTTCTGCAGACGCCTCGCGACCGCCTCCTGCGATTTGTCGTCGGCTCGGCCTGCCAGCGGCCCGAAACATCTCGGGCAAACGCTCAGCTTCCCCTCCCTGGTCACTCGCCCGCATCGGCCGCACACCAGCCGCTTGGCGAGGCGGGCAGCCGACGCGGCGAGAGGAATGTCAAAGAAGACAGGCACCAGCGTTGTTTTCGCCCCGCACAGGACCGGCAGAGTGGGCGCCTCGCTGAGCCGCCGGGGGTAGCCCTCTATAACCAGGGGACGCTTGCCGCGTCTCAATTCACGGGCGATGAGGTCCTGGATATCCTGGCTGGGCAGCAGGTCGCCGCGTTCCATCGCCGCGGCCGCCCGCTTGCCCCACTCGGTGCGCGCTGCCACCTCGGATCGCACCAAACCGCCGGCATTGACATGGGACCAGCCCAGGTCGGCGAGCAACTGCGCCTGAGTTCCCTTTCCCGCTCCAGGCAAACCTATGAGCACGATCGCTACGTCTGGGCGCGTCTTACTGAGCCTCCCTCCACCTGCCGGCGAGCACGACGGCGGTCCGGCCGCCTCCATGATGTTACTAATTGTCTGATTTGGGCTCTCCATCTAGCCGGAGTAACCACAAGATCTTGGTGCAGCCGACTTCTACGGACACACCATCTCGTGGTCCTTGCTCGTCCGCTCCGCTTAAGTGGAGACCCCGGTGTCTGATTATCGTCACGGACCGGGAGCCGCCGGTCGGCGCGCAGACGGCTCTGACGCCCGGAATGGAGACCGCACCGCCGCAGTCCGGATCCTTCAACTTCAGCAGCTACGTAGTCCAGGGTGGAATAAGGCAGGGCATCCTTTGCCCTGCGGCAGCTCTTCGGCAACGCTTCTGACCTGCGCTTCTCATCTCAACACTTCTCATCGTATCCGGCGTCTTCCCGCAGCAATGTGCCCTCATTGTGCCCTGCTGGCGCCATCCCTCTACCACCATGACGACCTGCCCGGGAGGTATGTGGTCAGACTCCCCGGGCCACTAGCGAGGTCCCAGCCCGCCGGGTTGGGCTGGGCCGAACTTGCAAGGTTTTCGGGCCCAGCCCGCCACGGTGCTAGCGGCGGCTGCGGATGTACCTCAAGGAAGCGGAAAATTACAAACCTAGGGTGGTGTCAAGGATCAAGTGAGGACGATCCGTCAAGCATCAAGTGAGCCTAGGCACACCGGGCCTAGGCACACCGGGCCGACACGCCGGGCCGACACCGGGCCGATCCGAAATAGTTAGCTGTCCTGCGGCTCATCGGCCGCTGGCTTCGTCCGGCGACGCGTCAGCGCCACCCCAGCCAGGACCAAGGCGATACCCGCGAGCA
>Ga0335077_10004072_pt1 | contig 17803 bp, 13 predicted proteins | sample Lox_Sample_31_FD_207151 | JGI IMG/M metagenome (GOLD analysis project Ga0335077, IMG submission 207151) | Soil microbial communities from Loxahatchee National Wildlife Refuge, Florida, United States - Lox_Sample_3.1 | ecosystem: Environmental > Terrestrial > Soil > Wetlands | place: USA... | reverse complement strand
GGTTCAAAAGAGTACGTGCAGGCACACAAAAATGAATTGAACAAGATTTCTGGCGCATTGGTGCTCGACATCGGGACGGGGCGCGTGCTGACGATTGCGCTGCATGACGACTATCCGGCGCGGGCCACGGTGGACCAGGTGATTGCGCCGCTCGGGGAGTTGAAGCTGCTGGAGCCTTCGATGCGGCGAACGTTCGGGACCGACAGCGCGTCGTTCGATGAGGTGGGAGTGCCGGGATTTTGGTGCATGCAGTCGATGGCGGAATACCGGTTGACACACCACAGCCAATCCGACACGTTCGACAAGGCGTGGAAGGACGATATCAATCAGGGTGCGCAGGTGCTGGCCGCCTGGGCGTATAACACGGCGAACTTGCCCGAGATGCTGCCGCGCCGGCCATTTACGCCGCGAGCTCCAGCTCCTGCTGCGACCACGGAGACCAAGAGCGAGACTCCGAAGCCAGACCCGCTTGCAGAGACGGACAAGAAGCTCACGGACCAGGTGAAGGCGGATGAGGAGCAACTGAAGAAAGATCTGACGTATCTGACAACGAACATCGGAGCGCGGCTGACCGGTTCACCACAGATGGATCAGGCCAGTCATTGGGCGGAAGAGCAATTCAAGGCCCTGGGGCTGGCGAATGTCCATCGCGAGCCATGGACCATTGCCAATAGCTGGACGCGCGGTGCGGCGAGCGGGCGGGTGGTTTCGCCGGTGATGAAAGAGGTGACCCTGGCGACGGCGGGATGGTCGCCGGCGACGAATGGAACGATCAAAGGCGAAGTGGTTGCGATGTCGGCGGACAAGACCGAGGATCTGGAAAATTACAAAGGAAAACTCGCGGGGAAAATCGTCGTAGTGCAGGGTCCGATGGACCTCGTGCCGCCGGAGAGCCCTGCGCTGACGCCGTGGAACGAAGGGACGCTGCCGATGATGCATCCGAAGAACAACACCAGAATCGACTTTGCAGCGTACCTGCGCGTGCGGACCGCCGCGATGAAAATGATCGGTGATGAGAAGGCGCTGGCGGTATTGTTCGGCTCGGAGAAGATGTATGGCTTGCTAAACATGAGCACGCAATCTCGAACCTATGAACCCACGGCAACTCCCGCGGCATTCATGGCGCGCGAGGACTATTTGGATGTGTTGCGGCTTCTGGCGGAGGGCAGCGGGGTCCAGATGGAGCTGAATCTGCAGGGGTCGTTCAGCGGCAAGCCGGTGGAGGTATACAACACCGTCGCGGAAATTCGCGGGAGCGAAAAGCCGGATGAGGTGGTGCTCCTGGGTGCGCATCTGGACTCGTGGGATTTGGGGACGGGCGCGACGGACAACGGCACGGGATCGATGGCGGTGCTGGAAGCGGCGCGCGCGCTGCAAAAAACGGGCGTGAAGCCGAAACGCACGATCCGGTTCGTGTTGTTCAGCGGAGAAGAACAAGGACTGAACGGTTCGAAGGCTTACGTGCAGGCGCACAAAGAGGAGCTTGGGAAGATATCGGGTGTGCTGGTCCACGACAGTGGAACGGGAAAAGTGCTGACGGTCGGGTTGATGGGGAATTACAACGCGAAAGAGACGATGGATCGGGTGCTCTACCCGCTCGCGGAAAGTGCCGGGGTGATAGAACCATCGTTGCGGAGTGAGGGCGGGAGCGATCATGTGCCATTTGACCAGGCAGGTGTGCCCGGATTTTGGTGCGTGCAGGAGCCTGCGGATTACGAAAAGATGCATCATTCGCAGGCGGACGTGCTGGATCACGTGCGGTGGGATGATTTGACGGAGGGGGCGCAGGTGCTGGCGGTATTTGCGTACAACGTGGCGGAGTTGGAAGGGTTGTTGCCGAGGAAGAAGTAGGGAAACGAAGGGGAGCGCATGCGGGCGGTGGTGCAGAGGGTGAGCCGCGCAAAGGTGACGGTGGAGAGCCAGGTGACGGGCGAAATCGGAGCCGGGCTGATGGTTTTGCTCGGAGTGGGGAAAGAAGATAGTTCTGCGGTGGCGGCTTCGATGGCGGAGAAGGTGGCGAATCTGCGGATTTTTGAGGATGCCGCGGGGAAGATGAACCTCTCACTGCTGGACGTGAAAGGAAGCGCGCTGGTGGTATCGCAGTTTACTCTGTATGGAGACGCAAGGGGCCAGCGGCGGCCGAGTTTCATTACCGCGGCACCGCCGGAACTGGCGAAGAAGTTGTATGAAGAGTTCTGCGAGGCATTAAAGAAACTGGGAGTGACGGTGGGTACAGGGATTTTTCAGGCCATGATGTCGGTGGAGCTGGTGAATGAGGGGCCGGTTACAATTCTCATCGATTCCGACAAGACATTCTGAGGTGCCGAAGAGGAAGAAGGAAAACCCGCAGGCCTGGACGGTGGCTCGCGCGGTTGCAGAGCTGCGCCGGCACGGGGAAAGCAGGAATGTGGAGGGGATGGCGCGATTCGGAATCCGGGCGGAAAAAGTGTTTGGGGTCTCCAAGCCCCGTTTGGACAAGGTGGCCGGAATCATCGGGAAAAATCACGAACTGGGGATGCGACTGTGGAAAACGGGGATTCACGATGCCCGGCTGCTGGGAATGCTGATTTCGGAACCGGAACGCGTCACGGCGAGGCAGATGGAACTTTGGGTGAGGGATTTCGACAATTGGGACCTGTGCGACGGGACCTGCTGCCACTTGTTTGTCGACGCCAAGCCGGCGTGGGCGAAGGCGTTTGCCTGGAGCAGAAGAAGGAGGGAGTTTGAAAAGAGGGCCGGATTTGCGCTGGCGGCCTATCTGGCGATCCACGACAAGGAGGCGGGCGATGCCGGGTTCGAGAGATTCCTGAAGGCCATCGAACGCGAAGCCTGGGATGAGAGGAACTTTGTCAGGAAAGCCGTGAATTGGGCGCTGCGAAACATCGGCAAACGCAACCGTCGGCTGAACCGGTTGGCGATCGCCTGCGCAGAGAGAATCCGGAAGAACGGAGAAGGAGCGGCTGGGTGGATTGCAGGAGATGCGCTGCGGGAATTGAAGAGCGAAGCGGTGCAGGGCCGATTGAGGAAAAAGAGAGCCAGGAGATGGGTTCCGAAGAGAGTGGAGTAAAAATCCGACGGGCGCGGCCGAGGGACGCGGCGCAAATCGCAGTTCTTTCCGGGCAATTGGGATACCCCACGACAACAAGGCAGATGGCGAAGCGATTGCGGCGGGCCTTGCGGGAGCGGGAAGGGGCGTGTTTTGTCGCAGAAACGAAGGAGGACGGTGTGATCGGTTGGGCGCACGTGAGCGTGACGCCACTGCTCGAGGTAGAGAGGCGGGCGGAATTGAATGGACTGATCGTGGATGAAAAAGTGCGCAGCCGTGGTGCGGGGGCGAGGCTGCTGGACGCGGCGGAGGCGTGGGCGCGGAAAATGAGGTGCCGGGGAATGTCGGTGCGATCGAATGTGATTCGCGAGAGAGCGCACGGTTTTTACCTGCGAAATGGATATGAGCATTACAAGACGCAGAAGGCGTTCCGGAAGCAATTGTGAAGCAGGGATCCGTGGGCCGTGGCTCGTGACCAGGGACGACGAACGAAGAGGAAGCAGTAATAAGCAATAGACGCCATCATTGGCGCCGCCAAGATCCTCCGGGCTGAATGAGGGCGTGCCGGGTGCGGACGGCCCACCGTGGATGGCGGCCGCCACACAACCTTGCACGGCTTGACAAATACGCTGCAAGAAATACAGGTTAGACACAAGACCACACCGGCGGCTGTGGCGCAATGTATCGTGTTACGATAAACTTGATACATGGCCGAGAAGATCACGGAGAGCGAATACAGGGCACTAGCCGAGTTACGGTACCGCATCCGGAGGTTTTTGCAGGAGGGAGACGCTACGGCGCGGCAGTCGGGGCTGGAGCCGCAGCAATATCTCTTGCTGCTGGCGATCCGCGGATTGCCGGAAGGGCAGGAAGCGAGCATCCGGACGCTGGCCGAACGGCTATCCCTGCGACACCACAGCACGGTGGAATTGATCGACCGGATGGAAGCGCGCGGGTACGTGAAGCGGATGCGCGGACGGGAGGATCGGCGGCAAGTGCTGATTTCGCTGCAGCCTCGCGGAGAGAAGTTGCTGGAGCGGGTCGTGGAGCAGCGAATCATCGAACTGCGGGCCAACGGACGGGCATTGGTGCAGGCGATCAGTGCGCTGCTGGAAACACGCGGACGGTTTTCCGTGAAGTGGACAATGGGACGGAGAAGGACTGAGGCCCGGACCAGGTAAACAGACCTCAGCCGAGGAAGCAACGGATTGATCAGGGAAGAGAACTTCTCAGAAGTCAGCAAGCAGCCGGGAAACCGAAAAGTGCGGCACGAAGAATTGGGGGACTTCACGACGACGGTGCGAGTCCTGCCGATTTCGGTGCTGGCGATCGGCATTGGAGTACTGTGCGCATACGTAGCACTCGTGCTGCTGAGGCTGATCGGTCTATTCACCAATCTATTTTATTTCGGGCGATGGAGTACGGCGATGGTTTCGCCGGCTGGAAGCTCATTGGGGTACTACAGCGTGCTGGTGCCCATCGGAGGCGCGCTGATCATCGGCGTGATGGCGCGGTTCGGCTCCGAGCGCATTCGCGGACACGGGATACCCGAGGCGATCGAAGCCATCCTGATGAACGGAAGCCGCGTGGAACCAAAAGTGGCGTTTCTGAAGCCGTTATCGTCGGCGATTTCGATCGGCTCGGGAGGGCCGTTTGGCGCGGAGGGGCCGATCATCATGACGGGCGGAGCGTTCGGCTCCATGATCGCGCAATTGTTCCGGCTGACGAGCGCGGAACGGAAGACGCTGCTGGTGGCTGGCGCGGCGGGCGGGATGTCTGCGACGTTTGCTTCGCCGGTGGCGGCGGTGTTACTGGCGGTTGAGCTTTTGTTGTTCGAATGGAAGCCGCGGAGCCTGATTCCGGTGGCGCTCGCGAGCGCGGTGGCGGCGGTGGTGCGGCGGTACATCCTTGGATTTGGACCGTTGTTTCCCGTGCCGGAACACCCCTTGTTCATTGGACCCAAGGCGCTGCTGGGTTGCGCGCTGGTGGGTTTGCTGGCGGGGATCTTGTCGGCATTGTTGACGGTTTCGGTGTACGCCGCGGAGGACGCCTTTCAGCGGCTGAAGATTCATTGGATGTGGTGGCCAATGATTGGAGGCCTGGCCATTGGCCTGGGCGGCTTGATATTCCCGCAGGCGCTCGGCGTTGGCTACGACACAATCGGACAACTACTACAGGGGACAGTCACGACAAAGGTGATTCTGGGCGTGCTGCTGGTGAAGTGGTTTATCTGGGCAGTTTCGCTCGGGTCGGGCACCTCAGGCGGCGTTCTGGCGCCTTTGCTGATGATGGGAGGAGCGCTCGGCGGGTTGGAAGCAATGTTTCTGCCGAACGAAGGAGCGGGATTCTGGCCGCTGATCAGCATGGGAGCGATTTTGGGCGGTACCATGCGGTCGCCATTCACGAGCATTGTGTTTGCGTTTGAGCTGACACATGACGCGAACGTGTTTCTACCGCTGCTGGTCGGGAGCGTGATTGCACATGCCTTTACAGTGCTGACACTGAAGCGATCGATTCTCACCGAGAAAGTGGCGCGGCGGGGATATCACCTGAGCAGAGAATATGCGGTGGACCCACTGGAACTCCTGTACGCGCGGGAAGTGATGCGAAAACCGGGTGTGGCGCTGTCGGCGGACTGCACACTCGAGGAGGCGCTGGGGGAATTGAGCGGAGGCCTCGCGGAGAAGCAGCGGCTGCTGCCCGTGGTGGATGGACAGGGAGACCTCACTGGTGTGATTACGAGGAGGGAACTTCAGGGGAAGATCGACGAGTGGCGCTCGGCACGCAAGGCCACGCGCTTGCGGGAAGTCATGAGAACCGACGGCGTCGTGGCAATTTCGGACGATCCGTTGCGCGTCGTAGTGAACCGGATGGCGGAGAAAGGCGTGACGCGCATGCCGGTGGTGGAGCGGGGAAGCAAAAAGTTTCTGGGGATGGTGTCGCTGGACGATTTGCTGAAGGCGCGCACGAGACACCTCGAAGAGGAACAACACCGCCAACAGACCTTGTGGCTGCCGTACTTCGGACCCACCCGAGCGGAACCGGTGAAGGCAGACTCCTGAAAATGACGGAAATCCAGGAACGAGTGAAACCGCGCAGGTGGAGCGCTTGGAGCGGGCAGTGGGCGGCGTTCCGGGAGCAGCGCGAGGAACAGGTGTTTCTCGTGTTGACGCTGCTGATTGGGGCCCTGGTGGGTCTGGCGGTGGTGACCTTCATTGTGTTGACAGAGCGATTTGGGAGGCACCTGGATCCGGCCGGAGCTGCACCGTGGCGGCGGCTGGCGATTCCGACGGCGGGGTCGCTGGCGATGGGTTATCTTTTGTACCGCTATTTTCCGGATGCACGGGGCAGCGGGGTGCCGCAGACAAAGGCAGCCCTGTTTGCGCGCGAAGGGAAAATCACGCTTTCGACCGTGTTTGGGAAATTTTTCTGCACATCGGCGACGCTGGCGAGCGGGATCCCGCTCGGACGTGAGGGACCAGCGGTGCAGGTGGGCGGGGGAATCGCGTCGGTTCTGGGAAGATCGTTGGGATTGCGGCCGGAAAAGGTCAAGGCGCTGATTCCAGTGGGGGCAGCGGCAGCGATCGCCGCGGCGTTCAACACGCCCCTGGCAGCAGTGTTGTTTGCGCTCGAGGAAGTGGTGGGCGACCTGCACGCGCCGGTGCTGGGTTCGGTGGTGCTGGCGTCGGCGACGAGTTGGGGAGTGCTGCGGTTGCTGCTGGGAAACGATCCACTATTTCAGGTGCCGCAGTACCAGCTCGTGAATCCGTGGGAATTGGTGGTATATGGAATTTTGGGGCTTGCGGGAGGGTTGGTCTCGGTCGCCTTCACGCAACTGTTGCTGCGATTGCGGGCGTGGTTCCAGAAACTTCCAAGGAAGACGGTGTGGTTCCAACCGGTGGTGGGAGGCCTTTTGGTCGGAGCGATGGGATGGTTCGTGCCGCAAGTGATGGGCGTTGGCTACAAATTTGTGGGGGATGCGCTGAACGATCACCTGGCGTTAAAACTCATGGTGTTGCTGCTGGCAATGAAACTAGTGGCGACGGCAGTGAGCTACGCTTCGGGGAATGCGGGAGGAATTTTCGGGCCGAGCCTGTTTCTGGGCGCCATGCTTGGCGGAGCGATCGGGGGCGTAGCGCATCATTATTTTCCGGGGCATGTGGCCACCCCCGGAGCGTATGCGCTGGTGGGGATGGGGACGGCGTTCGCGGGAATCGTGCGCGCGCCGATGACGTCGGTGGTGATGATTTTCGAGGTGACGCGAGATTATGCGGTGATCGTGCCGCTGATGATTTCGAACCTGGTGAGCTACTTCATTTCGTCGCGACTGCAGAAGGAGCCGATCTACGAACGGCTAGCGCACCAGGATGGCATTCATCTGCCAAAAGCGGAAACGCGGGAGAAGGGAAGGCAGAGACAAGTCGCGCAGGTGATGCGGCCCCCCGGGGAGCTTCTGGATGCCGGAGAGACGGTGCAAGCAGGGCTCGAGAGAATTGGGGAGAAAACAGAGAGAACGTGGCTGGTGCGCGACCGGAGCGGGATTATCGGGATCGTCGCGCGAGAGGAATTACTGGAGGCGCGCGGGAGTGGAGGGGCGGAAAAGAAGATGGGGAGCCTGATCCGGCACGTGGAGTTTCCACATCTGCACGCCGACCATGCATTTGATATGGCGCTGGCACGAATGGGGGCGACGCACACGGATTTGTTGCCGGTGGTGAGCCGGGCGAATGTGCACGAGTTGATGGGGATCGTGAGGCTGCAAGATGTGCTGGAGTCGTACGGGTTGGACGAACTCGGGAAAAGCTGACCTCTCAGGACTTACGGCGTTGATGGGGACTCAGGCTGGGCACCAAACCTCTGCGCAGCGCGAGCTTTCGCTCTTGCGGCCTCCTCCTCCCGATTTCTCGGCGGCGCATTGGTTGCGAGTGAACGCAGAAGACGCATCGAGACATTGGCAATCTCATCGACAGCGCCAAGAAACGCGGTTTCGTTTGCCTTTGAAGGTTTGTGGAAGCCCGTGATTTTTCGCACAAACTGAAGCGAAGCGGCGCGGACCTCTTCCGGAGTGACCGGCGGCTCGAAATTGAAAAGCGTCTTTATGTTTCTGCACATGCACAACTCCTTCGAAGGAATGGTCTCCGATAGGTAAGTCGCCGAACCGGACGAGTCCGGGCTAGAAGGCGTCGCCGCCGCCGCCGCCGAAGCCGCCGCCGGAGAAACCTCCGCCGCCCGAGAAGCCGGAGCCACCGGAGCTGCGCGGGGCGGAGGACATGGCAGTGCCGGCTTGGAGGGACATGGCGTTGAGATTGTTGACGAACATGTAGGGGTAGAAGCCGGGGCCGAAACCGCCGCCCTGATACCACTGGGGCGGCTGGGTGTAGATGCCCTGAAAGGCTTTGCTCCAGTTCTTCTCGACGCCAAAAGCCATGGCGAAGGGCAGGAATTTTTCGAACATTTCGGGAGTTTTGATGGTGCGATTGAAACGATCGGCTTCGACGTGATTCAGGAAATCCTCGAAGCCGAGGACACCTTCGAGCGCGCGCGCGCCGGATTGCGTGCGCGCAGGCATAAACCAGCCGAATCCGCAGATGATGGCGGCGGTGAGAACACCAGCGGCAACGAAGGGAAGAGGGGCCATCCCCATGCCGCCGGAGATTCGGAGGCCACCCCAGATCAGGAGTATGCCTGCGACGATGCCGAAGCCGATATAGCCGGAACGGACGGTGTCGGGACGGCGAGCGTAATAGCCTTGGCTGACGAGCGACCCGAAGATGTCGTTCTGGATGCCGGGGATTGCTGTGTAGAACCGATTGTGAAGGTCGGCGAGAGAGACGGTATCGCCTGCATTCCCGCCGCTAAAGAGACCGTCCAGCAAATCCTGCTCGTGGGGCTTGAGGGAATTCCACTCGGCGCGAGCTCTTTTGAGGTGGAAGACGTAGTCCTTGCTGTGGGTGAGGCCGAGGAGATGGTCTTTGGCCTGCTCTTCAATGACGAGATAGCCGCGGACGGCGAGATCGACAAGGGAAGCGGTGATATCGCGCATGTCGACGGAGTTGTCGATAAGCGTGCCGACTTCGCCGGGAGTGAGTTTGTCTGGGGGTTCGTATTGAGCGGCGATAGGGCGGAGACGGGGGTCGCGGCCACGAGTCCACCACAGCCAATACATCAGGACGAAGGCGACGATGGGGAGCCCGAGAGGCCAGTTGCTGCGGAGGTAGAGGGAAAAGCGTGACATGCTGGAGGGCTCGCGAACTGCGCCTTTGTCGAAGGCAACCGCGACAGTGAGGCCTTCGTGGATGGCGAGGGGAGTCGTCGTGTTGACATCGACGCCGCTTCCGGCAATTTCGGCGGTGGCACTGCGCGAGGTGGAACGATAGGCGCCGGTGAAAGCGTTGACGCGAAGGCCGGTGGCGCCGTCGGGGAGAACAATGTGCGCGCCGGCGGACTCGATTGGGATGGGCCACTCGTCGCCGGTGATATTCCAGTAGAACTCGTCGTGGTCGTCGAAGAAGCGGAGGGCATCCGAGACGACGTATTCAATGGAGATGGTGTGGGTACTGTTGTCAGCGTTCGGGAGGAAGATTTTGAGTTTGCGGTACTGGCGTTCGCGGCTGGATTCGTATTTGAGCTTGTTGCCGTTTTCGTCGGAGATGCGCTTGACGTTGAGGAAGAGCGAGTAGTTGAGGCCGCGAGGGCCGGCGTATTCGACAGGGATGTTGCGGTAGATGCCATGCCAGGGGCCGCCAATGAATTGGAAGGTGATGTTTTCGGTGACGTCGACGGTGCCGTCGGGAAGAACGACGATATCGGAATAGAACTTGAGGAGACGGCGATCTTTGGCAGAAACAGAAAGAGGAGCAGCAAGGATTAGAAGAGCCACGAGGCAGGTAAGTAGAGAAGCGGGCCAGCGTGAAGTTGAGTGGCGGGCGGGCATGGCGATGATGCAGCGAGCCAATCAGGCCGACGGCGCGGCCGGAGTGCCGAAGCTGACCTTGGGCGCTTCGCGCTCGGCAGTGGTGGTGACCTCGAAAAATTCGCGCTGCTTGAAGCCGAGCATCCCGGCAAAAATGTTCGTGGGGAATTGCAGGATCTTGGTGTTGAAGTCGCGGACGACGGCGTTGTAGTAGCGCCGGGCGCTTTGCACCGTGTCTTCAATTTGCGAGAGGGAGTTCTGAAGCGAGGTGAAGCTCTCGACGGCGCGCAACTGAGGATACGCTTCCGAGAGAGCGAATAGGCTTTTCAGCGCGCCGGTGAGCATGTTTTCCGCCTGGGCCTTGTCGGCGGGTCCGGCAGCGCTCATGGCGCGGTTGCGGGCGTTGATGACAGCTTCGAGAGTGCCTCTTTCGTGGCCGGCATAACCCTTGACGGTTTCGACGAGATTGGGGATCAGATCATAGCGGCGCTTGAGTTGCACGTCGATGTCCGCCCAGGCGTTGTCACACTGGACTTTCAGGCGGACCAGCCCGTTGTACATCCCAATGCCGAAGAAAATGAGAAGGACGAGGATACCGAGAAAAATCCAACCAAACATCGGCCAACCTCTTTCGGAAAGGATTGAACACAAACGGAACAACCCCACTATACGTGGGGAAAGCGGGGGAGTAAAGAAATGCGGGTGTGCGTGTGCGCGAAAAGCAGAGTGAACGGGGAGCAGTGTGAGGTCGCGAGGGAGGAATTCTCTGCAGGCTCCTAGCTCTGAAAGTGGCGCGAACCATTGCGGATTTGGATGCGGCGGCGGACATCCAGTCCAAGCACCTGGGCGAGGCGATTCAATACCGAACCTTGGACCGGAGTGATGGGTCTTAGAGCGAGCGGGGGCGAAGGCCGCCCAGTGCTCTACACAATGCACTGGTGGTGGGGAGTAGTGGGCGGACGGCCTCGGGAGGCGGCCCCTACAAACGCCAAAGGCGGTCGAGGGCTCGGCGGGGGCGCGATCTATCGTGCCGCTGCGGACCTCCTTGACGGCAGGGCGCAGCACCTCCGGTAGCGGCTACGCCGAGTGGCACATTGACTTGGGTTTGTTTGCTGTGCTACCTGTAAATACGCTTTCTATCCATTCTTTGGGCCACAGCGACGGGCGGGAATGACGCCAGAGGCGAAGCACCTAGAGGTTGTCCTTGATACGCACGTCGAGAGCGTCAATCTCGCCGAGGAGATGTGTATTCGTGTCGCAGAAGCGGTGGGATTCAGCGAAGACGAGTGTTACCGGATTGGGATGTCTGTGCGAGAAGGCGTCATCAACGCCTTTCACTACGGGAATCAGGAAAGGCCGGACAAAAAGATCCATCTGGCGGTGGATCTGACACAGGAGAAAATCATCATTCACGTGATGGATGAAGGAAAGGGATTCCACCTCGAGGATGTGCCGGATCCGCTGGCGGAGGAAAACCTGCTGAGCACGTCCGGACGAGGCATATTTCTGATGCGGGCCTTCATGGACGAATTCAACGTCGTAGCTGGACGAACCGGTGGAGCGGAAGTGATCATGTCCAAAAGAATTCCGCCCGGCACGGCTTCGAGTAATGGAAACCACGAGTCGCCGAAATCAGACGCGACTCCAAAACAGGGAGCGTAGGAACGTCTATGCCAGCTCTATTTGCCACTTGCCGCGAAGTAGGCGTCGTGACCATCGTCGATTTGAGCGGCAAGATTTCACTGGGAGAGGGGAGCGCGTTGTTGCGCAAAACGATCCGGGATTTGCTGGAGGACGGGCAAACGAAGATCCTGCTGAATCTCGGGGACGTGAATTATATCGACAGTTCGGGCATCGGCGAACTCGTGAGTGGATTTATGGCGGTGAGGAATCGAAGCGGCGAACTGAAGCTTCTGAATTTGACCAAGAAGGTCAACGACCTTTTGCAACTTACGAAACTCTTTACGGTTTTTGATGTGTATACGGATGAAGGGACGGCGGTGCACAGTTACCTGTGATTTTTCTTCGCATGCCTGGTGTTTGTTCCGAATCCAGTCCCGAATTGGTCGGAGTTGCGGTGCGCGAAAACCACCATGCTTCGAGAATTCACGCAATATGAATGGAATGCAGAATGTTCTCGGGCTGGGGTTTGCGCTTCTCGAACAAAGCTAACTAAATACTTATAAATCAGTTAGGACGAAGTAATGAGGCCCGGCTAAGGGTGTTTCGGGTTGGTCTGCCTTGGCAGGGCCCGTGCTCATTTTCTCAACAATCAGGTTCCTTTCGCCTACGGCAGTACTAGGCCTTCCACTCCTTCTGTGGACATCTGCCGACAGGCTGTCTTCCGACGGCTTCCTGCGGGGGCGCCGTCGTGCACTCGGAGGGAGAGCCCATGGGAGTCTACGTTGGCTTCGACGTCGGGAGCGTAAGTGCGAAGCTGGCGGCCGTCTGGGTCCCGGACGAAAGCGAAACTCCCGAGAAACCAGCGGAACACCCCGGATTTTTCCGGACCAGCCTTGAAGTGGAGCGACGCCTGGGCTCGCGCGTGCTGTTCTCAAACTACCGCCGGACCTTTGGAAACCCAGTACAGACGGCAAAAGAGCTTCTGGCGGAACTCCGCGCCGTTCTTCCCGGGAACGCACTTCTAGCGATTCGCGTGACAGGATCGGGAGGCCGCTTGGTTGCCGACGCCCTGAACGCGCGCGCGGAGAATGAATTCAAAGCGATTGCCTGTGCCGCCGGTCGAATCTATCCCGATGTGCGGACGGTTTTTGAAATTGGGGGAGAAAGTTCAAAATACCTGCGGTTAGCCGGAGAAACGAAGGAACAACATGCTACGGGCTCCGACGCAAATACGTACGCCACGGGAATTACGGACTATTCGACGAGCGGAGAATGCGCGGCCGGCACAGGATCGTTCCTGGACCAGCAAGCGTCGCGATTGAAATACCGTGTGGAAGAGATTGGGGATGTCGTAGCCCGGGCAAAGTGCGCGGCACGAATCGCAGGGCGCTGCTCGGTGTTCGCCAAGTCCGACATGATTCACGCGCAGCAAAAGGGATTTTCCACGGAAGAGGTGCTGAAGGGACTGTGCGAAGCGGTCGCCCGGAATTTCAAGAGCAACATCGTGCGAGGGAAACATGTGACGCCGCGGGTCGCGCTGATCGGAGCGGTATCGCAGAATCGCGGCGTGGTGCAGGCATTGCTGGATGCCTTTCGTTTGCGCGAGGAGCAGCTGTTTGTGCCCGAAGAGTATGCCTGGATGGGAGCTTTGGGGTGCGCGTTGCTCGAACGACATCAGGAACAACAGCCGCCAAAGCGGCAGAAAGCGTTCCATGCGGGAGGAAATGGTCTATACGCTGCAAAGAAGCCAGAGGATCTCTTACCTCTCACCTTGAGCGACGTGTTGCTGCTTCGAGACCACCCGGAGGCCTCACGCATGGCGACGTTGCCGAGCGGCGGGGAGCAAATCCCCGCTTATTTGGGGATCGACATCGGAAGCGTCAGCACCAACCTGGCGCTACTCGACCAAGATGGACGGTTACTGCACGGAATCTACTTGCGCACGGCGGGGAGACCGATCGAGGTTGTTCAGGAGGGTTTGCAGGAGATGGACCGGTTGTTCCGCGGCAGGATTGTTGTGCGGGGCGTGGGAACCACGGGGTCGGGACGGGAACTGATCGGCGAATTGGTTGGAGCCGATACCGTCAATGATGAGATCACCGCGCATAAGACCGGGGCGATGTTCGTCCACGAGAGGATGGTGAAAAGCAAGGCCGCCTCTGCGCTTGGGAGTGACGGAGAAACCGGAGACGTGGACACGATCTTTGAGATTGGCGGGCAGGATTCGAAGTTTATCTCCATGGATCACGGAGTCGTGGTGGATTTTGCGATGAACGAGGCTTGCGCCGCGGGAACGGGCTCGTTCCTGGAGGAGCAGGCTGAGCGCATGGGCATTCAGATCAAGGATGAATTTGCGGAGTGCGCTTTGGCGTCACGGGCCCCGGCGCGCCTGGGCGAGCGGTGCACCGTGTTCATGGAGCGCGACGTGACCGCATGGATGCAGCGCGGAGCGAGCGTCAAGGATTTGTCTGCGGGATTGGCCTATTCCGTGGCGGTGAACTATCTCAATCGAGTTGTGCGGGGCCGAAAGATCGGGAACGTGATCTATTTCCAGGGAGGAACGGCCTACAACGACTCCGTGGCTGCAGCGTTTTCCCAGATCCTGGGGAAGCGAATCATCGTGCCACCGCACAACGGAATTATCGGGGCCATCGGCATGGCCTTGATCGCGCAACAGGTGACTCGCGCGAAGGAGCGAGTGCAGCAACAAGCGCGGGCCGGGGCATTTGCAAGTGCGGCGGCGGGTGGGGAGGGCTCCTGTTGGGTCACGATGACGATAGCACCGCCCTTGCCGAGTATCTCGACGTTCCGCGGATTCGACCTGAACAAGACCAGTTTCCAAACCCGAGAATTTGTGTGCAAGGCATGTTCCAATTACTGCGACATGAGGGAGATTACCGTCGAGGGACGCAAGACCTACTGGGGCGACAAATGTTCGGACAAATTCCGAAAGCGCGCCCGCACGGAGCGCAAACCCGTCATTGCAGACCTGATGACTGTTCGTGATCAATTGTTGCTGGAGGATTTCACGCCACCGGAGAAGGGCTCCCGGCATGGCAGACTGCGTGTGGGAATCCCCCAGGCGATGCACTTTTACGATCGATTTCCGTTCTGGCGAACGTACCTCGAAGGCATCGGGTTTGAAGTGGTGCTCAGCGGGCCGACGGATCAGAGAATCGCGACGCGAGGAGCGGAGTTGAGCATTGCCGAACCTTGCTTTCCCGTGCAGATTGCGCACGGCCACATCCATTCCTTGCTGCGAGGCACGGAGGAGCGCCCACCCGTCAATTTGGTGTTTGTGCCCAACGTGATGGATATGGAAGCGCCGGAATCGCCGATTGCTTCGCATCTTTGTCCGTGGAATCAAACGCTGCCGTTTGTGGTGCGGGCCGCTCCCGAATTCGAGGCTTTTGCCGACGTTTTCCTGGCGCCAACCCTTCACTTCCGCGCGGGGCAAGGACACGTAAGGAACCAACTCGCACAGTATTTCGAGCGGTTCGACGTGTCCTGTGGGGAAAGCAACCGCGCAGTACAAGCCGCGTACGAGGCGCAGACGCGATTCACGGAGAGGCTGATCGAGGAAGGGCGCCAGGCGTGCGCGACGTTGCGCGCCACGGGCGAGCCATCCGTCTTGCTGCTCGGGCGTGCCTACAATATCTACGACCGCAACGGGAACTGCGATATCCCTCGAAAGTTGCGCGACCTCTACGGAGTCAATGTCCTGCCACTGGACTTCCTTCCGCTCGATGAACGGCCTGTGGACGATCTGCATCCTAACATGTTCTGGAACTCCGGGCGGCGCATCCTGGAAGCAGGGCGCTTTGCCAGGGAATTCCAGGGCATGCATGTGATCTACATAACGAACTTCAAATGCGGGCCCGATTCGTTCATCAAGCACTTCCTGCGCGACGTGGCGGGAATGCCGTTCTTAGTGCTGCAGTTTGACGGGCACGGAAACGATGCGGGTTACCTGACGCGGTGCGAAGCCTATCTCGACAGCAAAGGGTTGCTCCGATGCAGCGACACGAACTGAACGGAAATCGTAAGATGCCACCCAGCCACCCGCTGTACGGGAAGAAAACGTATGTTCCGCGGATGGCCGAAGGCAGCGCGCGGGCCGTGGCCGCCGTGCTGAGGTCGTTGGGAGTCGATGCCGAGGTGGTGCCGCCCTCCGACACGCGCACCCTGGACCTAGGCGGAAAATACTCGAGCGGAGACGAATGCTATCCGCTGAAGGTAACGCTGGGTGACTTTCTGAAAATCCTGGAGCGACCGGGTCTGGACGCGAAAAAAACAGCGTTCTTTATGGTTACAGGGCAAGGGCCATGCCGATTTGGGCAGTATGTGCAGTACCTGAGATGCGTGTTGAGGGAATTGGGCCATGGCGAAGTCACGATTTTCCATCCGAGTTGCGAACACGGATACAGCGACTTTGGAGAGGCCTCGGACTTGTTTACGCGCGGGGTCTGGCGCGCCATCGTGTCAGCGGACCTATTGCTGAAGCTGCTGCTGAAGACCCGGCCGCATGAAGTGGAGAGCGGATCCGCTGACCGGGTTTTCGAAGAGTCTGCCGAAGAATTGTGCCGTGTCCTGGAGGTATCTTATCCCAACAACAAGTCGCAGATGATCGCGTTACAGGAGTGCCTGCTGCGCGCAAGGGGACGGTTTCGCGGAGTGCCCGTGCGATTTGATTCGCAGAGGCCTTTGATCGGGGTGGTGGGTGAGATTTTCTGCAGACTGAACGATTTCAGCAATCGACAACTTGTGCGGCGGCTCGAGGATGCGGGCGCGGAAGTGTGGATGAACGATGTGGCGGAATGGATCTGGTACGTCAACATGGATCAGTTCCGAGGGCTGAAACTACGCCACAAACAAATCTCTATGGAAGCGCTGGGCGCGCACATTCGCAACAGAATTCAGCACCACGATGAGCGCGAACTCCTAAAGATATTCCGGGAGGAGTTCCGGGGCTACGAAGAGCCGGAACATATTCGAGAGGTTCTGGAATGCGCGGAACCGTACCTGCCGTGGACGGGCGTAAACGGAGAGATGGTCTTGAATGTCGGCAAGGCTGTCTACTTTGCGCATAAGGGCCTCGACGGCGTGATCGACATCAGCCCGTTTACCTGCATGAACGGAATCGTCGGGGAGGCCATTTATCCGCGAGTCAGCCGCGAAAACTCCGGCATTCCCATTCGCAATTTCTATTTCGACGGAACACAGTCCGACCTGGAGCGCGACATTGGCATCTTTCTGGAACTGGCCAAATCCTACCAGCGACGCAAGCCCTGGCCGCGAACCACGCCGGCGGCTTTTCATGCGGCCTTGGCTTGAGGATTCTGTCGGATTCCTCACCTCATTTCGCAAGCTCAATATGTCAAGTGACGGCCTGCAAGCCGCAGTAGCCCGGCTTGCGACCAGCGCCTTACGCGGTGGCTGAAGCCGCCACCTCGCGAGCAAACAGAGTCCTTTCGCAGATTCCGGAACAACACACCAACTGCTCTTCGCAAAAGCGCCGTGCTGCGGGAGAATTGGAACATGACCGCGGATAGCGCTTGGATTGTGGAACGAGCCAAGGAGGTGGGATTTGACCTGTGCGGGGTGGTGCGGGCGGAAAAGTTTCCGGAACTGGAGGAATTTGGGGAATGGCTGAGACGCGGGTACGCGGGAGAGATGAAGTATCTGGAGGATCCGCGGCGAAAAGAACCACGACTGGCGATGGAGCACTTGCGCAGCGTCATTGTATGCGCACTGAACTACAACACCGGACACCCCTATTCGACGGAGGCCGCTGCGACGGCAAAGCAAGAGAACGAGCCGCGCGGGTGGATCTCCCGGTATGCCTGGGGTGACGACTACCACGAGGTGATGTGGGGGAAGTTGGATGTGCTTGCGACAGCGCTCAAAGGAAGGTTTTCAGAGCCATTTGCGGCTCGCGTTTACGCCGATACGGGGCCAGTCGCGGAACGAGTCTTCGCCAAGCATGCGGGGCTTGGCTGGCTGGGCAAGAACACTTTGCTGCTAAATGAAACGCGGGGCTCGTGGTTATTTCTTGGCGTTATTTTAACTTCACTCGAGCTTGAGCCATCGCCTGGAGCCGCAGAGGGACCTCCAGCCGATCTATGCGGCAGTTGCCGGCAGTGCCTGGATGCGTGTCCGACGGGGGCCATCGTAGAACCTTACGTTTTGGATGCACGACGATGCATTTCGTATTTGACCAT
>Ga0335077_10004070_pt1 | contig 17804 bp, 11 predicted proteins | sample Lox_Sample_31_FD_207151 | JGI IMG/M metagenome (GOLD analysis project Ga0335077, IMG submission 207151) | Soil microbial communities from Loxahatchee National Wildlife Refuge, Florida, United States - Lox_Sample_3.1 | ecosystem: Environmental > Terrestrial > Soil > Wetlands | place: USA... | reverse complement strand
AGGTGAATTAATCTCCGGAATTGGCCGAATCCTTCCAAAAAGCGTTTTGGCCTCGCCGGTCTTCCGCGTTTCCGCGAGAATGCGGTCCAGATATTCCTTGACGCCGCGGTAGCGCGAAAAATACGCGTTGATGAATTGCGCCGCTTCTTTTTGTTCGATGCCAAGCTGTTGCGACAATCCATACGGCGAAAGTCCGTAGATGATGCCGAAGTTGATCGCTTTCGCCGCGCGGCGGTGTTCCGCGGTCTGCGCCAGAGGGCCGACGCCGAAAACCTCCTGCGCTGTGCGCGCATGAATATCCTCTCCATTGCGGAAAGCGGCGGTCAGCACGGGATCCTTGCTGAAGTGCGCCATGATTCTGAGCTCGATCTGCGAATAATCCGCAGAAAGGAGAATTCGTCCCTTCTCCGCCACAAACGCGGCGCGAATCTGGCGTCCCAACTCGCTGCGCACCGGAATATTCTGCAAATTCGGATCGCTCGAGCTGAGGCGGCCCGTCGCGGTGCCTGTCTGGCTGAAGCTCGTGTGCAGCCGCCCCGTTTCCGGGTGAATCAGCTTTGGCAGCGCGTCCACGTACGTGGATTTCAGCTTGGCGATCTCGCGATATTCGATGATTTTCGCCGGCAGAGGATGCTGGGCCTTCAATTCCTCCAGCACATCCACGGCCGTCGAGCGCGCTTTCGCCTTGCCCCGCCTTGCAGCAGGCTGGAGGTTCAGCTTGTCAAACATTATTTCCGCAAGCTGCACGGGAGAATTGACGTTGAACTCCTGCCCTGCCAGTTGCCAGATTTCTTTTTCTAACCTGCGAACCTCCTTCTCCATCGTCCCGGACATTTCATCCAATGCGTGAGGGTCCACGCGCACACCCGCGCGTTCCATTTCCGCCAACACGGGCGCCAGGGGCAAGTCAATCTTTTCATAAACACTTTCGAGATTTTTTTCTTCGACCAATTTGCGCAATACCGGCGCAAGTTTGTGGAGTGTTGCGGCGTGCTCTCCCGGCGCCTCTCCCACCGGCAAGTTGAATTGACGAAAGACGACATCCGCAAAATTGTGATTCGCAGTGGTAGGCCGAAGTAAATAGGAATAGAGCTGAGTGGCGTGCGCAATGTTCGCGGCGCGCCCGGTCAGAAGCTGGAACAGTTTCGGGTCGTGCACAATTTTCGGGCGCTTTGCGTCCTTCAAGTACGGCGCAAGCACAGCAAGAGCTTCGCCTCGTTCATTCGCCCAGATGGACCGGCCCACTTCCTCGCCCGAAGAAGCCTCAATTGCCACGAGGTTCGTTCCAAATCCCTCCGCCTCTCGCTCCCCGGTGTCCAGCGTCAACCAAACGGCGAGCGGCTTTTTCAAGGGAAGTTCCTCGAGCCAACCCTGGAATTCATTGACGCTCGCGCACTGCGCGAAGTTGGTTTTGCGCTTTTCGCCGGAATCAGGCTTCGCAGAGCCCGCAATAGCCTCCGTCCCCAACTCTTTTAGAAGTGAATTGAAGCCCAGCGCACGGTAAAGCGCTGCCAGCAGGGGAGTGTCGGGGCTTTTTTTCTCCAGCGCATGCAAGTCCATTTGGATAGGTACATCCGTCGCAATGGTGGCCAACTGCTTGGACATGAGGACTTGCTCGCGCTGCTGCTGCAGAGCTTCGCGATAGCGCTTGTTGGTCACTTCATCGGCGCGATCAAGAGCTTTTTCAACGCTTCCGTATTTCTTGATGAGTTCCGTCGCGCCCTTTTCGCCGATTCCTTTCGCGCCGGGGATGTTGTCCACGGTGTCGCCCATCAACGCCATCACATCAATGACCTTTTCCGGTGGAACGCCCAGAATCTCTTCCACTTTTTGTTCGTCCACCAGAATGTCTGCTTTTGCGCCCCCGGAACCCGTGCGGAGTGTCCGCACGTGATTTCCTACAAGTTGCATCATGTCCTTGTCGTTGGAAACCACGAGCACATCCAGATTTTTCTTCGCTCCCTGTTTCGCCATGGTTCCGATGACGTCATCCGCTTCGTAGCCCTCGAATTCGAGGATGGGCAGCCGCATGGCTTCGCAGAGCCTGCGCACAAACGGGACTTGCACGGATAGTTCATCCGGCATGGGCGGCCGCTGTGCCTTGTATTTCTCGAACAATTTGTCGCGGAACGTAGGTCCTTTGGTGTCGAAGACGATTCCGAGGTAGTCAGGTTCGTAGTCTTTGATCAAACGCCGCAGAATGTTGGCAAAAAGGAAAGGAACTTTGGTCGGAATCCCGCTCGGCGCGTTCATTCGCACCATGGGCGCATAAAAGGCACGGTAGATGTGCGCCATGGCATCCACGAGAAATAATTTCTTCTGGGAAGCTTTGGGGGCGGCAGCAGTCATGCGGCCGAGTATAGCAAACGGCGCGAGGACCGCGGCGCAGGCCAAGGAGTCAAGAAAGAAGAGTGGGTTGTGCGGGAGGGCGACACCGCAGCCATTTCAGCTTCGAGTCACAACTCCGGGTCGTAGCCTCGTTAGACGATTCCAAGAGGCTTTGCAACCTCCGCGAGGACTTCCGTAGCGCGTAGAAGCTGCTCACGCTTGTGCGTGGCGCTTACCATCGCACGAAGCCTGGCTTTCCCTTCGGCAACGGTGGGATATCCGACCGCGGGGGCAAAAACACCGGCATCGAAAAGCTTTCGCGAAAATTCGAACGCTTTGGCCGCGTCTCCCACGTGGATGGGAACGATCGGAGTCTCGCTGCCTTCAAAGCGGAAGCCCTTCTTTTTCAGTTCGCGCTTGAAAAACTTTGTATTGGCCCAGAGTTTCTTCACAAGCCTTTCGCCCTCGGGAGAATCGAGCAGCGAGAATGCGGCCATGCAGGCTGCCGCCGTTGCGGGCGGATGCGAAGTGGAAAACAGAAAGGGCCGCGCCCGCAAGTATAGAAAATCAATCAGGTCGCGCGATCCGCAGACGTAGCCTCCCATTGCCCCAATCGCTTTGCTCAACGTACCCACCTGAATATGAACGCGGCCGTGACAATTCAGATGATCAATCGTCCCGCGGCCCCCGCGGCCCAGAACTCCCGATGCATGGGCGTCATCCACCATCATGATGCACTTGAACTTCTCCGCCAGATCGCAAAGCTGAGGAAGAGGCGCGATGTCGCCGTCCATCGAAAACACGCCGTCGGTGATCAGAAGTTTGTGGCCATTCCAATCCGCCGTTTCCTTCAGCACCCGCTCGCAATCGGCCACGTCCTTATGCTTGAACACCTTGATGGTCGCTTTCGAAAGCCGGCATCCGTCAATGATGGATGCGTGGTTCAGCTCGTCGGAGATGATCAGGTCTTCCTTGCCGAGAATCGCGGACACGGTGCCCGCATTTGCCGTGAATCCGGACTGAAACACGACGCACGCTTCGACGTTCTTGAAACTGGCAATCTGCTCTTCCAGATCCATGTGAAGTCGCATCGTGCCGGCAATCGTGCGGACGGCACCCGCTCCCACGCCGTACTTACGTATGGCTTCGATGGCCGCCTTGCGCAGGGCCTTGTGCGTCGTGAGCCCAAGGTAGTTGTTGGAAGCGAGATTGATCACTTCCTTCTCATCAATGGTGCAAACAGGCTTTTGCTCTCCCTCCAGAACGCGCAGCTTCGGCGCTACGCCCTTGGCGCGCAGTTCGTTCAGATGATCGCTGACGAACTGCAGCGGATTTTGCTTGGTGGCTTGGATTGCCGTCTCAGACATGGTCGATCTCCTTGGTGCAGCCCGGACTCGAGTGGAATCCTCAGAATAATGAGCTTCAAATCCGGCTCGTCCGGGAAGAATCTCTGTGTAGAGTTTGGGCTGGAGCCTCGAGGTTGCGCGAGCTGTCCTCGCTACTCTTAGCGCGGAATCCCGTTCGGGTACAGTAGAATTTTCCCGGCCAGACCGCCCTGCAGTTTTGCGAAAGCATCCTCAAATTCACTTAGATTCACGCGCTCCCCAAACAGTGGCTCAAGATTCAAGCGCCCCGCCTTCAAAAGCGCCGTCATCTGCTCCCAGGTCAGGTACATTCGCCTGCCATAGATTCCCTGTACGGTTGCGCCTTTAAAAATGACATCGTTCACCAGATCGAGCGGCACGTTTTCCGTAGGAATTCCGAGTAGCGATGCTCTTCCTCCCGCCCGCAAGGACTTGAATCCCCTCTGGATCGCTGTCGGATTTCCACTCATTTCCAGCAGGACGTCCACCCCTGTACCATCCGTGTCCGCTAAAATCTTTGCCACCTCGTCCCCTGCGGTCGGATCCAAAACAACATCCGCGCCCATTTTTCTCGCCATGGCGCGGCGATGTTCGTTCGTCTCTGTTGCAAAGACCGTCGAGCTGCCGCATGCCTTGGCGACAGCGACTGACATCAATCCAATCGGTCCGCAGCCCGTGACAAGCACGGTGTGCCCGGCGATCGGCCCCGCCAGCACCGTGTGTACGGCGTTTCCAAGTGGATCGAGAATGGCCCCGTAATGCTCCGGAATGGAAGGATCGAGCTTGATGATGTTCGTCGCTGGAATCTTCACGAATTCGGCGAACGCCCCATCCTGATCAATTCCGATAATTTTCAGATTCTGGCAGATGTGCGCCTCGCCGACCCTGCATTGGTGGCAGTGCCCGCAGTTCACGTGCATTTCCGCGCTGACGAAGTCTCCCGGTTTCACGGCGTTGACTTCGCTTCCGACGCTTTCGACGACGCCGCAAAATTCGTGCCCAAGCGTTACCGGTGGCTTGATCCTTCCCTGCGACCAGCGATCCCAGCCATAAATGTGCAAGTCGGTCCCGCAAATCGAGGCGATCTTCACCCGCACGATCACGTCGGTGGGTCCCGGGGACGGCACATCCGCGCGTTCGTAGGAAAGGCCCCGCGCGGGCTTTATTTTCCGCAGTGCTTTCATCGTGCCGGATTTCGGGGAGGACATCAGGAAAGGCTCCTAGATGCTACGGAAGGAGCCGATAGTAGCACACCACGTCACGCCGGGCGAACTGGCGCCCAGCAGGATGAGAGCTGGCGTCGATCAATCGAATGTTCTGCTGCGAGAGTCAGGACAACTTAGGAGTTAGACTCAGCTTCGGGCTCTTGCTTGCGCTGTCGCCTCTTGATAATGCCTCCCAGCGCGAATAAACCTGCACCGAGTAGCGCCAGAGTCGAAGGTTCCGGCGTCGCGGTAACCTGAAGACTGATCGGAACGATATTGAAGTCCTGGGGGAAATTCCCTCCACCAAGATAGCTGGCTTCCAGGTACGAGCCTCCGCCCCAGTAAATGTTTTCAGGATAAGTACTCCCTAGCAACGCAAAAAGCAGCCCCGGGTTGCTGACGACTGGCGACGTCCCTGGCGTCAAGTAGTTATCGTAGAGGTAGCCGGAACCGTCGGGAAGCCAAAAATAATTCGCGCCCGAGCCACCCACCATTCCGGCGATGGCTGTCCCATTTTCTGTTCCACTGATCGAGGTCACCTGAAAGAGGCCGCCGCCAAGCGGATTGGCAGTCAAATTCAGAAATCCGTTCACCCCAACACCGGAATACGTCAGCTGGAAGCTATCCGCATTTGCACGTCCTGCGCAGACCAAAACGACTGTCGTCAGTAACGCCAAGAAAACCGCGCGAATGATCGTTCTCAATGGGCCCTCCCTGGGTGACGGCGAAATGCACAACACCGCCAACACTGGGTAGGGCAACTGGAATGCCAAAATTGGGCATTGCAAATAAAGGACTTATTCTGGCTTTTCGCAGTGTACTTCCAGTCTTTTTCCCTTATTTTTCAATTGCTTGCATGGCATTTCCTTTGTTTCTTTCTGGGTCAATGGAGCGGAAGGCTTCTCTCGATCCGTAAGGCCCTATTTAACTTCTTGCACCACACCGATCCTCTCCAAGGCCTTCAGATATTCCACAATTACTCCTAGCGGCACTGGGCCGTACTCCGCCGAGACCGCATCCCGGATTTCCTGTGCATTCCGCTTTCCGTCCGCAAAATTCAACACTTCGTACGCATACTCTTCGCCGCCACCCCACAGTCCTTCGTAACTCAGGAGTTTGGGCGTCGGGATTCCCGCGGCCTTCGCGTGATCCGCGAAGTAGTCGTATCCAAAAACTGAAAGAGGGCCCTTTGGTTTGGCCACGCGACGATACTTCCACGGGAAAACGACTGGCTCAGAAAGGATCGTGGACTCTGGTAGGCAAGTGTCAGTCATCAAGGCCGCCCCACTCTTGATCAATGTTCCGTCCTGCAAGAAGTCATGCAAACTTCGTTGCGCTTCCTTTTCATAGTGGACGAGCTCTCGGATGGAAAGGCATAAAGTCTCATCGCTTTGACCGCGCGCGCGCTCCCTCGTCTGTGCATCACGCAAGAATCGGCCAATCGTCATCTCTTTTTCAACGGCATCTAATTGCCCAGTATCCATCCCTGCCAAGAAATACCCGCTCGCCGCTCCAATGAACGCCGCTCTCTTCAGCTTCGTCGGGTCAATATTCGCGGAAGTATCGAAATTCGTATGAATGTACCGGTCCGGCCAATCGTTCAAATAGATCGCTGGAATCTTGAACGAAGAATCCTGGTACACGTCGTGGTCGCTCCCCATGGTGTACGCTGAATCCATCGCCCCAAGCGGTTCCTTGCCGCCCTCAGGCGCCACCATTGGATAGTCCGCCTCGCCCGTCGCTGCGAACTTGTACGACTCTTCATTCACCCATTGGGCGAACGCCCAGGCTACATCATGCACAAAGCTCGGCAGGCTCATCGGGCCGCGTGTCACGTGGAACACTGCCTTCGTCGCCGGTCCTCCGCCAACCATGTCCATGTGGATCACGGCTTTGATCCGTTGGGCAAACTCTGGTTTGCCGTTGAGCAACGCCATCGTGCCTTCGATCTCCGGCGGAAAGATGAAGCGAATCGTGCGCGCTGGCTTTGGAATTTGCCCTTCGCCGATTAATTTCTGCAGCGTCCGCGCCACTTCCAGGATCGTTGCGCAGCCGCTGGCATTATCGTTCGCTCCCGGCCGCTGATGATCCAGGTGGCAGCTAAACGCAATTTCCTCCTCCTTCAGCTTCGGATCCGCGCCGGGAATCGTCGCCGTCACCACTTCATAGAATCCCGGATGCTGTCCCGCCTTTACGACGGCGTGAAGCTTGATCTCCTCTCCATGTGCCAGGCGCTCCTTCATCGCCCGGGCAGTTTTGAGCGACACCATGAACGCAAAGGACCTATTCGGCGAAAACGTCTCCAGATGCCCCCAGCGAATCAAATTTTCGTCCTCGCCCCACCACGCAGACTTCTGGTTCTGCGCGTAACTCACAATTCCTACCGCGCCAAATTCTCCAATCGCCAAATCCCGCACGGCTCCGGGCTGTTCGCTCACCAGCACAATCTTCCCCTTCACATTCTTGTCGGCGTAACCGCTCTCTTTTGTCCCTTCGCCCACGTCCACCAAATTGGCCGTCACATCCGCGCTCTCGCTGTCTTCCGCCAGCACAATCGGCATGGCCTCATAACTGGCCATTTTGATCGGTGCCATGCCTTCCCTCATCTCCCACAAATCGCCCTTCTTCGCATCCCACGCCGGGCGCGCTCTTTGCGTTCCATAGAAAAGGTTCCCGTCCGCAGGAAACTGAAGGATCGCCGCATCGCTCAACCCGTACGCCCGCAGCCGCTCCACAACCAATTCCGCCGCCTCGTGAAATCCACGCGACCCGCGCTGCCGGTGAAATGTCGCAATCACTTCCAGATTCCTCTTGGCCGTCTCACCGCTTAGTTCATTGGCCAGAGCCGCGATGGTTTTCTCGGGCAGCAGCGGCGGCTTCTGTGCCCAAGCTCCCGTCCCGACAGCCATCCCCACTGCCAGTGAAATCCAAGCCACCTTCTTCATAACTCCTCCGTTTCGCGCCGCATTCGTGCCTCACTACTGCATCTCCGCTTCGCCGACCATTCCTTACACTTCCGCGTCCAACGCCGCAATCTTTTCCGCCATCAATACGTAGTATTCTGTGGACTCGGACCGCTCATCATGCCTGACTCCCAACCGGCCATCCAGCTTGATCACGTTTGCCGCCACTACACGATGGGCGAATCGGCGATCCGCGCCGTGGACGACGTTTCTCTCTCCATTCAAACCGGCGACTTTCTGGCGCTTCTCGGAAGTTCCGGCTCCGGCAAATCCACGCTCCTGAATCTCATGGCCGGCCTGGACCGCCCCACCTCTGGCGCAATTCATGCGAACGGCAAAAATCTCTCCGAACTCTCCTCCCTCGACCTGGCCCGTTACCGCCGCAATACGGTCGGGATGATCTTTCAATCCTTCAATCTCCTTCCGCGCATGACCCTCGAGGAAAACGTCGAGCTTCCCCTGCGGCTTTCGGAAGTGGACCGCTCGGAACGCACCAGTCGTGTTCGCGAAGCTCTCGAGCACGTCCACCTCGAGAAACGCATCGGCCACCGTCCCAGCGAGCTTTCCGGCGGCGAGCAGCAGCGCGCCGCCATCGCCCGCGCTCTCGTCAACCGTCCCAAAATTCTGTTCGCCGACGAGCCCACCGGAAACCTCGATTCCGCGACGGGCGAAGTCATTTTGACGCTGCTTCGCGAAATCCAGGACAACATGGGCATGACCATCGTCATGGTTACGCATGAACGCCCGCTCGCTGAGCGCTTTGCCACCCGCCTCGCTTCCATGGCCGATGGCAAGCTGATGTCCACAAACGGCCTCTCAAGCACGCAGGAAAAGGGAACCCGACCATGAAGTTCGGCGATATGACCGAGCTCGCCGTCCGCAATCTCCGCGAAGCGGTCCTGCGCAATTCGCTCACGACTCTCGGCGTTGCGGTTGGTGTCGCCTCGCTCGTCGCCATGCTTTCGCTTGGTGTCGGCCTTCAGCAGCTCGCCACCAATCGTCTTAATCGAAGCGGCCTTTTCGATTCCGTGTTCGTCTCTTCCCGCGTGAATTTTCGTGGTCCCGGTAGGCGTCCCGCGGCATCCGCGGATGAGAAACCGCCGCGCGCCCTCGATGAAGACGCACGCTCCCAAATCGCGCGCCTCCCCAACGTCATCGAAGTCTATCCCCAGATTCGCTTTTTCACGGAAATCCGCTTCGACGGCAAGCCGTTCGCAACCATGGTTGCCGGAATGCCCGAATCTTCCAAAGCCAGCGGCGCATTCGATGGCATGCAGGGGCGCTTCTTCTCCGGGGCCTCAGCCGATGAAGCCATCCTGCAAAGCGAATTCGCAAAAGAACTCAGCCCACAGCCTTCCTCACTGATCGGCAAGGACCTCATTCTCCGCTACGCCGAACGCGAGGCCATTCCACCGGCCGCTAACGGGGGATCCAGCCGGAGCGCACCCGGCGGCTTTTCCATCGTCCCCAGAGAAAAGCATCTCCAGATCATTGGCGTCGTGGACACCGAACCCGCCGCCGGCTTCGGCGGATACGGCAACGGCCGGCTACTCATTCCTCTTAAGGTCGCCGAATCGCTCCGCGCCGCCCAGGTCAACGATCTCCGCGACATCTTGAGCGACTCCTCCTCCTCGAAACCCACTTACGCGAGCCTGACGGCCCGCACGAAGTCGCCCGATGATGTGGAAGCAGTCGAATCCTCCATCAAGAAGATGGGTTTCGGCGCTTTTTCTCTTCTCGACGCTTCCAAAAGCCTGCGCATCTTTTTCTCGGTCTTCGATCTCCTTCTCGGCATTTTCGGCAGTCTCGCGCTGGCCGTCGCCACACTCGGCATCATCAACACACTCGTGATGGCCATCCTCGAGCGTCGCCGCGAAATCGGTGTATTGAAAGCCCTTGGCGCCGCCGACAGCGACGTCAAGCAGCTTTTTTTCGTCGAGGCTGGCGTCATGGGTCTGTTCGGCGGTGTGCTCGGCGTCGCGTTTGGCTGGCTCATCGGCCGCGCACTCACTTTCGGAACCAACATTTATCTTCAGCGCCGCGACCTTCCGGCAGTTCAAGTCACCGCCGTGCCCTGGTGGCTCGTCCTCGGAGCCATCGCCTTTGCTGTTCTGGTCAGCCTCATCGCAGGCCTTTATCCCGCCTCGCGCGCTGCGCGCTTGAATCCCGTAGACGCCCTCCGATATGAGTAAAATACCGTTGTGATCCTGACTTCAGAGTTTTTCGGCCGAACGTCATCGGCAAAACGCAGGATCTGCTCGGTTAAGTTGCCGTTAGTCTGGTTGGCGGTCATCTTTCTCTTCGTTCCTTCACCTTCGCGAGCGGCGGCCGGGCGGATCGAATGCAACTCCATCTCGAGCAAAATCCTCCGTCGCTTCGTTCCGTACTGCGTCGTCCTTCCCGCAAGCTACGACGCGCAGCCCTCCCACCGCTTTCCCATCCTGTATTTCCTCCACGGTCTCGGCGACAACGAACAGATGTTTTATCACTCCGGCGCCTGGAACCTCGTCGAGGATCAATGGGAAAAAGGTCAGTTAAAGGAATTCTTGATCGCCACGCCCGCTGCGGGCGCCAGCTTTTACATCAATTCGCGTGACGGCAAGAATCGCTACGAGGATTTCCTGCTCGAAGAATTCTTTCCGTTCATCGAACACCACTATCGCGTCCATCCCGGCCGCGCTTATCGCGGCATCGCCGGCATCTCGATGGGAGGATACGGAGCGTTGCATCTGGCGTTTCGTCATCCGCAGCTCTTCTCCGCCGTCAGTGCACACAGCCCCGCGCTCTTTGAAAAGCTTCCCGTATTTCTCTCTGGAGCTCCGGCCAGTTCACCGCGGGCCAGAATTCTCGGGTCAGTCTTTGGCATTCCTCCTGATCCCGTATTTTGGGAGCGCAACAGTCCGATCACCCTTGCTCGCACTGCCAATCTTTCCGGCCTCAAAATCTATTTTGACTGTGGTGATCACGATGACTATGGTTTCGACGCCGGCGCAACGATCCTCGACAAAATCCTCAAATCACGCCACATCCCTCACGAATTCCATCTCTATCCCGGCGGCCACGACTGGTCTTTCTTCGCCGCTCATCTTCCCGAATCCCTAGCTTTCCAATCGCGCTCTTTTCCGCCATAGTTCCGCGATCCGTGCGAGACTCTTACCGCCCGATGTCCATGCTTACCTCTAACGCACCAGGAGTTTCCGCACCTAAATCAAAGCCCGAACCCCGCCCGCGTTTTTGGTCCGGCGACGTTGCGATCCTGATGTACATCGCGCTCGCCACGATCGTTGTTCATCTATTCACCGGGGGACGTTACGGTTTCCATCGCGACGAACTCGCCACTCTTGATGACGCACGCCACCTCGCGTGGGGCTACGTCGCCTATCCACCGGTCACTCCATTCTTTGGTCGCCTCTCGCTCATTCTTTTCGGAAACTCCCTCGCCGGCTTCCGCCTTTTCGCCTCCGTAGCCGAAGCCGCAGCCGTACTCCTCACCGGGCTCATGGCTCGCGAACTTGGCGGCCGCCGTGGCGCTCAACTGGTCGCCGCATTCGCCGCGCTTCCATTCTGCCTCGGCGCTGGCGCGCTCATGCAATACGTCTCTTTCGACTACTTCTTTTGGGTCCTCACCGCCTATTTTGTTCTCCGTCTTCTCAAGTCCGAAAATCCCCGGTGGTGGCTCGCCATCGGCGCCTCCATCGGTCTCGGCATGATGTCCAAATATTCCATGCCATTCTTCGTCGCGGGTCTTTTGGTCGGAGTTCTTCTCACTCCCGCACGTCGGTTTCTCTCGACCAAATGGCTCTGGCTCGGCGTCGCCGTCTCACTGGCAATTTTTCTCCCCAATCTGCTCTGGCAGGTCCAGCACCACTTCGTTTCCATTGATTTCCTCGGGTTCATTCATGCCCGCGACGTTCGCATCGGACGCACGAAGGATTTTCTTCCCGGCCAGTTGACCATCACTCTTCTCGCCTTCCCGATCTGGATCGTGGGGCTCTACTACTTTCTCTTTTCGTCTTCAGGCAGGCGCTTTCGTGTCCTGGGCTGGATGTACGTAGTTCCCTTGCTTCTCTTCATCGTGGCCAAAGGCCGCAGCTACTACCTCGCCGGAACGTATCCCATGCTCTATGCCGCTGGCGCCGTTTGGGGCGAACAGTGGCTTGTTTCCCTTCGCCGCGGGTGGGCCGCCGCAGTGCGAGTCCTCGTCCGCGCCGCCCTCATCGCGGATGTTGTCATCATCTTCGCAGTTGTCCTTCCCGTTGCTCCGGTGAACACCCGGTGGTGGCGCACCGAGCTCAGCGTGAACGGCGATCTGCGCGAGGAATTTGGCTGGCCCGAACTCGTGGAAACCGTCGCGAAAATTCGTGATTCGCTCTCTCCGCAGGACCGCGTCCACCTCGGCGTCCTCGTCGGAAATTACGGCGAGGCCGGCGCAATTGACCTTTATGGCCCGCGTTATAACCTGCCTCACGCCATCAGCGGCATCAATTCCTTCTGGCTTCGCGGCTACGGCAATCCCCCTCCGCAGACGCTCATCGTTATGGGTCTATCGAAGCAATTCTTGGCTGAAAATTTCGCCTCCTGCCGGCTCGTTGCCCACACCTGGAATTATTTTGGGGTCGAAAACGAAGAAACCCGCGATCATCCGGACATTTTCGTTTGTCGCGATTTACGCCGGTCCTGGCCTGAACTCTGGCGGGATGTGCACGATTACGGTTAGCCCTTTCCCCCGGATTGATCATGTTCCCGCGTATTCGCCTCTCCGTTCTTGTTTTCTCGCCGCACCAATCGGGTGCATAATGTCGGCGTAGGTGTCTCATGAAAACCAAAACATACCTTCTTCTGTTCGCCCTCTTAGCATTCAGCGCCACAACCCACGCTCAGGCAACTGGATCCGGCACCACCGCTTCGGGCACAAATGCTCCTGCGAATCGCACCGATGGTCCGGAGTCCACAAGCGGAATTGGCAAGGACGCCAACTGGGACCAGATGACCATGCAAGGCCGCTCCGGAAACCAGTATGGAGGTCGGGTGATTAATCCCAACGGCCTGCTCCCTTGGGAACCCATTCGCGTCGTCGTATCCTGCAATGGCTCGCAGCGCTATTCCACTTACACCGATTCCAAGGGGAATTTCCTGATTGCCCCTTCCAATCCAACGGCTTCTCTCGGTGCCGATGTTCCGGGGAAACCATCCTCCGCCAGCGCCTTGGTCGGTTGCGACATCCGCGCCGTGTTCCCCGGCTACAATTCCTCCACCCTCCTCATCGCCGACCGCAGCATGTTGGACAATCCCGACCTCGGCACCATCAAGCTCATTCCCGAGGCCGGCTCCCAAGACGCTGCACTCAGTGCCACTGGCTCTTCGGTTCCGAAAGATGCCAGGAAAGAATTTGAAAAAGCCCGCTCGGAGTGGATTGACAAAAAACCAGACCGCGCTGAGAAAGATCTCGAGAAGGCGGTTCACGAGGATCCACAATTTGCGGAAGCCTGGTATCAACTCGGCAAAATACAGCAAGCTTCAGATCCGCAGGGCGCTTGGAATTCCTTCACAAAAGCCGTGGCCGCGGACCCGAAATTCAGCCTGCCCTATAGTCACCTCGCGGCAATGGCCGCGCAGCAGAGCAAATGGCAGGAGGTCCTGGACAACACCGCCAAGCAACTTCAGCTGGATCCCGAGGGCTCTCCCGAGATTTGGTATTTCAATGCCCTTGGAAATTTCAAGTTGGATAAAAAGGACGTCGCCGAAGCCAGCGCCCGCAAGGCTGTGGCCATGGATCCTCTCCACACCCAGCCCAACTCCGAGCAGCTTCTCGCCGTCATTTTGGCCGACAAGCACGATTTCGCCGGCGCGCTCGAGCACCTGCGAAATTGCGTCAAATATTTGCCTCCTGGGCCCAATACCAGTCTCGTCGAGCAGCAAATCGCCCAGCTTGAGAAGATGGTTCCCGCATCCAAATAATCGCCTTCGTCGTTTGGAGCTTTTAGCATTCTCTGCACTTCGCGACGATCAGCGTGATGTCGTCGTGCTGCTCGCGAGGACTGTACCGCTGGACCTCCGTCACCACCTTTTCAAGCAATTGGGTGGATGACAATCTGCAGTTTAAGCGGAGTGCTTCGGTCAACCGCCCCTCACCGAATTCCTCCTCCGCATCGTTGTACGTTTCTGTTATGCCGTCCGTATACAACGCGAGTGTGTCGCCCGGCTGCAATTGACGCTCTCCGATCGTGCAATCCCATTCCTTGAAGACGCCAAGCACCGTCGCCGTGGAATGGAGGCCCTCCACCGTTCCGTCCTTTCGCAACAAAAGTGCGGGAAGGTGCCCGCAATTCGCATAGCGCAGTCGCTTCGCCCGGTCGTCATACTCGGCAAAGAATAGGGTCGCGAATGCCCCTTCCGAAGTGTTCTCGCAGAATAGTTGGTTCACCGACCGCAGCAGCCGTTGCGGCTGGTCCACCGCAATCGCACACTGGCTGCGCACATTCGCTTGCAGGTTCGCCATCAGCAGCGCGGCGGCGATCCCTTTTCCGGAGATGTCCCCGATCACCAGTCCCAGCCGCGCTCCGCCCAGATCCAGAAAATCGTAATAATCTCCGCCAACCTTGCGCGCCTGGATGCAAGTTCCCGCATATTCGAGCGATGCGAGAACTGGCAGCGTCTGGGGAAAAAGCCGCGCCTGCACTTGCGTGGCGATCTCCAATTCTTGCGCGGAGCGGCGTTCCTCCTCCTGCTTTTGCGCGGTTGCCCGTCGTTGCGATTCCAGCGCCTGGGTGATCTCGTCGAAACTCACTAGCGAAAACGAATTTCCGTCTATGTCCCGGAAGCGCGCGAACACCCCGCCCCAGATCGGTGTCTGTTCCCCCAAGAGCATCGCGGGATCGGCCGTTAGCACTGCTTCCTGGGGACGCTCGTACTTGATTCGCTTCAGCCTCGGTGTCTGCAGGAAGTGCACTCCACGCCTGGACCATTCCCTGAACTTCCCGGCCACATCCTCAGTGACCAGAACCACGTGCGTCGAGCGGCCAATGAGCTTGTACTCCGGCGAAGTTGGCTTCGGCGCCACAAGAGACAGAATCGCAGTTCCATCGGGCGGTGAAACTGCCACCCAGCGGTCGCCCGATTGCAACCTCGTGTCAAACGCCACGTGGAAGCCAAGTTGTTCCAGGTAAAAACGCAGGCTTCTTTCCTGGTCGCGCACAAACACGTTGACGCAGTGGATCCGTAGATGCGGTTCCTGCTTGCCAGAACCTGTTGCGGATGCGCCTCCGCTCTGGGATTGCGCCTCGTTCATGGCCGTGATTATACGGCTTGTCGAGCGCCGCGAGCTTTCTCGAATGGATCTGCTTCAGATCGCCTGCGTGTTCTGGTTCGGCGCTCCTTATTCTTCTCTCAACGCCTGCATTGGATCCACGCGGGCCGCCCGTAAGGCCGGGATAGAACAAGCCAGCAACGCGGAAATGAGCAGCAACAGGGCCACGGCGCTGAAGGCTGCCCCATCAATCGTGCCAACGTCGTAAAACAAAGTATGCATTCCTCGTCCCACAAAATAAGCCCCGCCCAGCCCAATGAGGAGCCCCACTCCCGCGAGCAGCATCCCTTCGCGCAAAATCAGTTTCAGCACTTTTCCTGTCCCCGCGCCCAATGCCATTCGCAATCCAATTTCATGCGTCCGCTGCGCCACCGCAAACGACATCACGCCGTAAATTCCCAGCGCTGCCAGCACAAGCGCAAATCCGGCAAACCCTCCGAACAGAAAAGCCGTAAACCGGTCTCCGGACATCCTCTCGTCCATGATTTGGTCCATCGTCTTCACGTCGCCCAGCGGCAGATTCGGATCAACCGACTGCACCGCGTCCGCGACGCTTTTGCTCAGGACTCCTGGTTCGACCGTCGCGCGCACCGCCATCTGAGCCTGCGGCCACGGGCTCTGCCAGAACGGCACGTCAATTTCCGGGAACCCATCGCCCCGCGGCCCGCCGTTCTTCACGTTGTGATACACGCCGACGATCTGCCACGAGATCGGCGGCCCCAGCTTGGTCACCCCTGGAATGAGTTCCTCGACCAGGATCCGCTGTCTCAGGGGATCCACTCCGGAAAAGAATTTCTTCGCGAACGCTTCGTTCACCACCGCCACGTTCACGCCGCCCGCGAGATCTTGTTCGTTGATCGCCCGCCCTTGTTCCATCCGGATCCCGAATACCTTGAAATAGTCCGGGGTCACCATGTTGAATCCCGCGCCGGGCCGTTTCGACATGTCGCTCACTTCTTTTCCCGCAATCTGAAATGGCATCCCGAAGTTCACGCCCTCGAGCGGCATTCCTTCGGAGGCGGAGACGCTCGATACGCCTGGAATCGCCTGAATTTTTTCCAGAATCGTGCGGTAAAACGCGATCACTGCTGGCCCGTCCTTCAACCTTCCATCCGGAACCGGCAGGCCAAATGTCAGCAAATGATCCGAGCGAAATCCCAGGTCCACATGCGCCACATTCCAAAGGCTGTGAATAGCGAGTCCTCCTCCTGCCAGCAGGCTGAGCGCCAGCGCGAACTCCGCCACCACCAGTGTCCTCCGCATCGCGTGCCGGCCCGCTCCCACCGCGCCCCGTCCGCCCTCTTTCAGCACGTCGTTCAGGTTCAGTTTCATCGCTTGCCAGGCGGGAACACACCCAAACAGCAATCCGGCGATTACGCAAGCGCCCAGCGTGAAAAGGAGCACGGGAAGGTTCAATCTGACGTCCGCTTCGGAGGGCAGCGTATCTGGCGGCATCATCGCTACAATCAATTTAAGCAGGGCCCAAGCGAGACCTACCCCCGCGGCTCCTCCCAGCAGCGCCAGCGCCAGGCTCTCCGTTAAAAATTGGCGAAACAGCTGCAACTGTCCCGCTCCCACCGAAGCCCTCACTGCAACCTCTCTTTGTCTCGTCGCTCCTCGCGCAAGGAACAGATTTGCCACGTTCGCGCACGCGATCAGCAGCACAAACCCCACTGCCCCCAGCAAGAGCCACAGCGCGCGAATGACGTCCCTGTCAAGAAAATCGTTGTGCAGCGGCTCCACGCTGGCTCCCCATCCCTGGTCCGATTTTGGATACACCTGCGCGATGTGCTTCGTCACCGCATCCATATCCGCATTCGCCTGAGCAATCGTGATTCCCGTTTTCAACCTTCCCATCACCAATAGCCAGTGAAAGTCGTGATTGATCTGCTCCGGCTTGAACGCCAAAGGCAGGAACAAACGGTTTTGCAGCCGGTCCGTCGCCCCTGGCGCCAGCACTCCGACCACGGTATAGGGCTCTCCATTCATCTGAATCGTCTTGCCCAGAATCTTCGTGTCGCTGTTGAACCGTTCCTTCCAAAGCGCATTGCACAGGATCACCTCGTGATCCCTTCCGACCTCGCCTTCTTCCGGCAAAAAATCCCTTCCGATCAGGAACGGCTGTCCCATCACCTCCATGAATCCGGGCGTAGTCAGCCTCCCTTGCACCATCTCCGGTCGGCTCGCGGTCGCAAGGTTCACGCTTGTCCCCGTCCATGCCGATAGTCCCTCGAACACCGTGCTCTCGCGCTTCCAGTCCAGATAGTCCCCGGCCGCCACACCGTTTCGGTTTCCTTGGATCTTCGACCACACCATCACGATTCGATCGGGATTGTTAAACGGCAGCGGCGCAAGCAGCGTCGCGTACACGATGCTGAAAATTGCCGTGTTCGCACCGATTCCCAATGCGATCGTCAGGATCGCCACCGCTGCAAAACCAGGACTCCGCCGCAGGAGCCTCAGTCCAACTTTCAGGTCCTTCCAAAGCGCACCCATATCGCAGCCCTCTCCACCTTCTGACGAACTCACGCCGTAAAAAGTTTGGGAACTTGCGGAAATTGCAAGATTTGGAGGTTTGCCACGTCGGCCTGTGGAAATCTCAAAAATAGCTCTTGACTGTTTTGTAGTTATAGTACAC
>Ga0335077_10004069_pt1 | contig 17809 bp, 16 predicted proteins | sample Lox_Sample_31_FD_207151 | JGI IMG/M metagenome (GOLD analysis project Ga0335077, IMG submission 207151) | Soil microbial communities from Loxahatchee National Wildlife Refuge, Florida, United States - Lox_Sample_3.1 | ecosystem: Environmental > Terrestrial > Soil > Wetlands | place: USA... | reverse complement strand
CGTGATCGATATCGCATGCGGCACAGGTCTGAACTTCCCGCTGATTGAGGAGGTGATCGGTCCCGACGGCCGGATCGTCGGGGTCGATCTGACCGACGCGATGCTCGCCCGTGCCCAGGCTCGGATAAAGACGAACGGCTGGAGCAACATCAGCCTGGTGCAAGCCGACGCGGCCGAGTTCGACTTCCCAGCCGAGGTCGACGCGATCCTGTCCACGTACTCCCTGTCGCAGGTGCCCGAGTGCGCAGAGGTCATCGCCCACGGCGCCGCGGCCCTCTCCGGAGGCGGACGCTGGGTCGTGCTGGATCTGAAGGTTCCCGGCAACACGCCTGGGTGGCTAGCGCAGCTCGGAACCGCGATTGTGCGGCCTTTCGCCTCGATAGATGAGTGGATCATGCGCCGTCCGTGGGAGGCGATTCGCGCAGCCATGCAGGGAGAACTGGCCGAGTTCTCCTGGACCGAGTTGTTCTTCGGAACCGCGTTCCTCGCTGCCGGGTCCCGCGGCCCTGGGTGAGGTGCTGCGCGCCTGGCCCTCCACGGCGGGCCGGGACAGCTCACCGATGAGGTGGTCGCCCACGTCGCCGGGGTGGTCCGCCCGGCTCGCATCAACCGTCTTGCCTGGATCGATCGCGGGTAAATTAGCTGAGTGCCAGCCCGCGCGCTATTTCATACCGCTCCGCGCTGCGTGGATATCAGGGAAGTCCCCACACCGCGGCCGGCGGCCGGCGAGGTCCTTGTCCGCACCCTGTGCTCTGGCATCAGCGGCGGCACCGAGCGGCTGGTGTACCGCGGCGAGGTCCCTGCCGACATGGCGCTGGACGACACGATCGACGCGCTTGGCGGTTCCTTCTCCTATCCCTTCGCCTACGGGTATGCGTGCGTCGGCGAGATAGCGGAGTCCGGGCGGCCGGTTTTCGCGTTCCATCCGCACCAGGACGTGTTCGCGGCGCGGGCCGGCGACCTGATTGCGCTGCCTGCTATCGATCCCGCGTCCGCCACCTTGTTCCCGCTGGTCGAGACGGCGCTGCAGGTGACGCTCGATGCCGGGACCGGATATCGCGACCGGGTCATCGTGCTCGGCGCCGGCGTGCTCGGGCTGCTGACCAGCCTGCTCTTGCAACGCTCCGGGTGGCGGCCGCTGCTTGCCGAGCCGCAGGCGTGGCGCCGCGCCATGGCCAGCAGCCTCGGCGCCACCACCGCAGCACCGGAGGAACTGGTGAAAGAGAAGGTTCCGCTGGTCATTGACGCGAGCGGCAACCCGGATGCGCCAGCGATGGCGCTGAACATGCTGGCCCACGAGGGAACCCTGTTGATCGCGTCGTGGTTCGGCGCCAAACCAGTGGTGCTGCCGCTCGGCGGCGCCTTCCACCGGCGGCGTCTGAGCATCCGCAGCACTCAGGTGTCCACGGTGCCGGCCCGGCTGTCCGGAACCTGGACCCGGTCCCGACGCCGCCGGGAGAGCGTTGAGCTGATGGCCGAACTACCGTTGGCACAGCTGTGCACTCACGTCTTCGCCTTCGGCCACGCAGCCGAGGCGTTCCGGGCCGTGGACCAGGGGATACCCGGGTTGATGCATGCCGTTCTTGACTACGACAGGAGTGCTGCCGGTGACCTGTGAAGTCGGGTTGAGCCGAAGCGTCCGTGCATACCACATCATGCCGGGACTGCCCGGGCCAGAGGGGCAACTGCATGATCATGACTACCGGATAGAGATCGTGGTGGATCGCGAGCAGCTCGACGACCGGGGCATGGTCTGTGATCTGGATGTACTGGAGGCGGCGCTGACCGAGCTGGCCAGCCGGGTCGAGGGCCGCAACCTGGAGGAGATACGCCCAGCCGGGGCCGAGGCGGTCACCGTCGAGGTGTTCGCCCGCTGGGTGCATGACAGTCTGTCGCCCGCCGTCGCCGCCGCAGGCGGCGAGGCGCTCGCAGTGCGGGTCTGGGAAACTCCCGTCGCGTTTGGCGGGTATCACGCACGATGCTGAAGGGCCAAGGCTGGCCGCTGAACCGTTCTGCTTACATGCCCGTCTTGCTGTCATGGGAGCAGCCGGCGCAACCTTCTCGTCATCCTCGCGGGACGGCCATATGACACTGGGCTGGGATAACCCCACGGCAGATCCCACCACCACCATCCTGCTGCGGCATGGCGATACCCAGCTGTCACCCGAACACCGCTTCAGCGGGCTGCGCGACCTCCCGCTCAGCGCCAGCGGAACCCGGCAGGCCCAGGCCGCCGCCTGCCGCCTAGCCAGCCGTGCCCCGATCGATGCCGTGGTCAGCTCGCCATTGCAGCGTGCGGTCGCCACCGCCGCCATTGCGGCCGGCGAACTGGGCTTGACCGCAGTCATCGATGACGATCTCCGTGAAACCGACTTCGGTGACTGGGATGGCTTTACCCTGGCAGAAATCCAGCAGCGATGGCCCGCGGCCGCGGCTGCCTGGCGACGCGACCCCGAACAGGCCCCCCCGGGCGGGGAGAGCTTCGCCGAGACCGCACACCGGGTAAACCGGGCCTGTGACCGACTGCTGCGGGACCACGGCGGCCAGACCGTCCTGGTGGTGAGCCACATTACCCCGATAAAGATCCTGCTGTGCCGGGCTCTCGGCGTCCCGCTTGGCACCCTTTACCGGCTGTATCTCGGCTCCGCCTGCATTAACGAGATCCAGTGGCACGGCCGCGGTTTTGCCGCCGTCCATTGCGTCAACGACACCAGCCACCTTCCCTGACTCACCGGGCCCGCCGCGGTGGTTCGGGTGCTGCGGGTCCATGGGCCGCCGCCTCGGGCGAGGGCGTGCTGAAGGCGCCGAGGAACTGGTTGCGGAAGGCGTCCATCAGCTCGAGCGGGGCGGAGGGGCCGGGCAGCAGCCCGTCCTGCCAGTGCCAGGAAGCAATCTGCCGGAACACGGAAGGGTCGCGGGCGACGATCGAGATCGGCACCGCGTGGCTGGCCCCGGGGCTGGTGATGGGGCTACCGGGCTGCTCGTCGCCGAGCAGGATGAGCACGAGGTTGGGATCGTTGAGCTCGGTGACCCATGAGGTGAGGGCCTGCATCGAGTACTGGATCGACGTGGCGAAGGCCTGGCGCTCCTTGCTGGCGTTGCCCACGACGGAGAGCGGGTTCTCGCCGCGCGCGGGCATCGGGTCGAATATCGAGCCGTTGCCGACCTTGCTCCAGGGAACCATGACCGGCAACGGGGCCCAGGGCGTGTGCGAGGAGACCAGGTCGATCTCGGCCATCACGGGCTTGTGGCCGGGGGTGAGTTCGAGCCGCTGGAACGCGGCCAGGGTGTACTGGTCGGGCATCGAGGCGTAGCTGAAGGTCGGGCCGCGGTAGCCGACGTCGCGCCGGTCGTAGATCTTGTCGAAGTGGAAAAACGCGGTGCCGGGCGGCCAGATGTAGTCGTCAGAGGGGGAGTCGCTGACGGTGCGCCAGCCAGCCTTGTTGAAGGCGTCGCTGAGGGTGAACCGGCTGCTGTCGACAAGCTCGGCATACCGCTGTTCGGTGTCGATCCACAGCCCCGACTGCAGGGTGGAGTGGGCGAGCTGGCTGATCCCGCCGAAGCCCGGTGAGGTGACCCAGGCGCTCTGCGCGGACCAGCCGGCGCGGGCCAGCGAGGCGGTGCTCCGGCGCAGGAAAGCGTCGATGCCCGGGGAGAAGCTCGTGCCCCGGATGGCGACCTGCCCGTAGCTCTCGACGAACGCGATGATGACATCCTTGCCGCGCAATCCGCTGAGCAGGTCGGAGGCGGGGACGCTGGCCTCAGGGTCGGAGCGGTGGAGGGCCTGCTCGAAACGGTGCTCGTCGCGGAGCGCCGTCTGCGCGTCGCGCACCTGGTCGAAAACCAGCCCCGCGGCGCTGGTCGAGGCGACCGGGGATCCCCGGACGAGTTGCAATGACAGGCCCGCGCACAGCGCCCAGACCGCTGTGAGGGCGGCGAGTGCGCGAACCGTGGCGCGGCGGTGCCGGGCGGCCACGGTGGTGATGTGAATCGCCGATGCGGTGATCGCGCCGATGACCAGGATGAGACCGAGGCAGAGCGCGACGATCACGATGTTCGTGCGCGTGGCGCCGATCGCGTCGCGTACCACGCCAACACCCGAGGAGATGGCGCCCCAGTCGAGCACCGGGTTGAACGCCCGCCCGATCTCGGCGTAGAACGCTACGTTGAGGATCTTGATGAGAGTAAGCAGGCTGAACAGGATTCCAGCGATGGCGGCCACGATCCGTCGCGGCCAGGCCGGCAGCGCCACCGCGACAGCGGCCAGGGCAAGCCCTTCGACGGGTATGCGGACAAAGGCAGCGGGGGTGAGCTGGACATCATGGTCGGGCGCGACGAGAACACCCCACAGGAGCGCGACCGAAAGCACGTTGATGGCCAGCCGCAGAGCCCGGCGGGTGCGCAGCCCCGCGCCGGTCCGGTACAGCCAGATCACGTCGCGGCCGAACGACTCGGCCAGCAGCAGCAACGCCGCGGCGACCGCGATCATCCCCGCGAGGCGGTCGAGCAGCCCGGATACGGCGACCGTGAGCACGATGCCCTGAACCGCGGCCACGAACTTCCGCCAGTACCGGGGTGGCAGCGGCGCAGCGAGCCACGGGATCAGCCAGCCCGCCAGCAGCAGCGCGTAGCGGGCGGCGCCGATGACCAGCACCCAGCGGCCGTAGTCCCGGGACACGGCGATGCTGAGCAGCAGGATGAGGAAGGCGTCGACCTCGCCGTCGAGACGGCCGCCCAGCGGGGTGGCGGTGCCGGTCCGGCGCGCCACCCGCCCGTCCACCGCGTCGAAGACCAGCGCGAGGATGGACAGGGTGACCAGGGCGGTGACCGACACCGGCCGGCCGAACGAGGCAGCGACCAGGCCCGCGACCCCGGCGCACAACACCGCCCGGGTCAGGGTGACCCAGTCCGCCGGGAGTATCGCCGGCTGGTCGCTCCGCATGCGGGCGGTGGCAATCAGCGCGGTCGCCGCCGAGCCGGTGGCCAGTCCGGCGATCCAGCCAGCGACGCCGAGACTGGCCGCGACGGACACGATGCCGAGCAGGGCGGCTGTGGCGAGCAACCCCAGGATCGTCGCGAGCCGGATCGCAGGCAGCGCAGCTTTGCCCGCGAGCCGGATCGTGGGCAGCGCAGCCTTGCCCGCAGGCTGAATCGCCGGCGGCGCGCCTTCGTCCGCAGGCTGAATCGTTCGCACCGCGCCTCCGTCTCCGTGGCCATCAGCCGCCGTTCCTCATGGGGACAACGGGACAGCAGTCACGCCGGTTCACCGCGACCGGACGCGAGGCGGCGCCGCTGTCGCAGCCGGACGGTTGAACGATGTGTCCAGGCGGCCCGTGTAACCGGTGTGGCTGGCTTGTACTCAGTTCCGGCCGGGATCGGGCCGGCGGTCCGCCGCTTCGGCCCGTCATTGCTGCGCCTGGCCGCCGGCGTCACCGTGCTGTGGTTGCTCGGGCGGCAGGTGGGCGCGGCGCCGTTCAAGGACGGGCTGCGCGCGGTCACCTGGCAGGCGGTCGTGGCCGCCGTCACGCTCACTGCCCTGACCACGGCGTGTTCGGCCTGGCGGTGGCGGGTCGTCGCCCGGGCACTCGGCGTTGACATCGACCTGCCGGGCGCGGTCTGCGCCTACTACCGTTCCCTGTTCCTCAACTCCGTGCTCTTCGGCGGGGTTCTCGGCGACGTGCACCGGGCGGTCACGCACGGCCGGCGAGCTGGCGACGTGGCGCGGGGGCTGCGCGCGGTGGCGTGGGAACGGCTGTGCGGTCAGGTCATTCAGGCCGTGGTGACCGCCGTCGTGCTGCTGACCCTGCCGTCGCCGGTCCGGCCCGCGCTGCCGTACGTTCTGGCGGGTGTCGCGGGCGTAACCGGGTGTGCTGCGCTGGTCGTGCGTGGCGCTGCTCGCCGCGGCCGGTCGCGGCTGACACGCGCCGCCCGGGCCGTTTCCGCCGACCTTCGTCGCGGCGTGCTGGCCCCAGGCGTGTGGCCCCGGCTCGCGCTGGCCTCGGTGCTGGTCGTCGCCGGGCACACGGCCACGTTCGTCATCGCGGCCCGGGTCGCTGGCTGCACCGCCCCCCTGGGCGAACTGGTCGCGCTGCTGATGGTGGTCCAGACTGTAATGGTGATCCCCCTGAGTATCGGCGGGTGGGGGCTGAGGGAAGGAGCCGCCGCCTGGGCCTTCGGCGCAGCCGGGCTCGGCGCGGCCACCGGGGTCACGGTCGCCATCCTCTATGCGGTACTCATGCTGGCCGCGGTTGCCCCAGGCGCGGGCCTGCTGCTGGGGGACGCCGTTCGCCGCCGTCGCGACCAGGGACAACCAGGCGAGTCGAGACGACCCGATCCGGCGCCGCTGCCGAGAGCGGCCGTTCGTGGCTGACCGGCCATTCCCGGCTGAGGAGACGCAGCGGTGACTCGAATACGGCCAGCCGCCTGGCTCATGGCCGCGGTCGCACTGTTCCTGCTGGCCGTGGCCGGTTATGTCCTGCTCGTCCATGCGTTCCCGCAGTACTACTGGACGCAGATCGACACGGCCGTCTACCGGGATGGCGGCATCGCTGTGCGGAACCAGCCGGCGATGCTCTACGCGCTGGACCTCGGGCCGGCGAAGCTGCCGTTCACCTACACGCCGTTCGCCGCGCTCCTTTTCGCTGCGGGGAGCGGTGCGTCGTTCGCGACCTGGCAGGTCTGGCTGGCGGTGCTCACGATCGGGCTGCTGCCGGTGGTGGCGTACCTCTCCCTGGGACTCGCCGGGCGGCCCGCCGGCCTGGCCAGGGCGGCGGCGGCGTTTGCGATCGCCGCGGTGGGCCTGTGGCTCGAACCGGTTGCGATGACACTGTTCTTCGGGCAGATCAACCTCGTGCTGCTGGCCCTGGTGGTGGGCGATCTCGCGCTGCCGGACCGGATCAAGGGCAAGGGCATCGGAATCGGGCTGGCGGCGGGGATCAAGCTCACGCCATTGATCTTCATTCCGTACCTGCTGTTCACGCGGCGGGCAAAGGCCGCGGCGGTCAGCGCGCTGACCTTCGCGGTCACGGTAGGACTTGGGTTCGCGCTGCTGCCGCACGCCTCCGCGGTCTACTGGGGCGGAAAGATCACCCGGCCGGGAAGCAAACCCTTCCACCTGCTCAACCAGTCCCTCAACGGCGTCATGCTGCGCCTTACCCACGCCGGGCCCGACGCGCACGCGTACTGGCTGGCCGCGGCGATCGTCGTCGGCGTCGCCGGGCTCGCCGTCTCAATACTGGCGAGCCGGCGTGGCCACGAGCTACTCGGCGTGGTTGCGTGCGCCGCGACCGGCCTGCTGGTGTCCCCCGTCAGCTGGTCGCACCACTACGTGTACGTGGTACCGGTACTTGTCCTCGCCGCGTACGGGCCACGGCGCCTCGGCTACCGGATCCTCGGCGCCGCGCTGGTGGTGGGCTTGTTTGGCTGGTGGCCCGTGCCTATTGGCAACCAGGGCGGCTACGACCCTAAGGCCCGGCTGCTGCCGCGCGGGTGGCTGCTTCTCGCGCCGAACCGGGGCGACAACCGGGCGGCCGTCGAGTTCACCTGGCGTGGGCTGGAATTGATCGCCGGCAACTACTACGTGCTCACCCTGCTCGTGTTTATCGCGGCCACCGCATGCGCCCTGGTGCTTACCCGTCGGCGCAGGCCTGAGCGCGCCCGGTCGGCCCCCGGGCGGCAACTGCGACCAGCAGGGCCGGCCGTCGTCGCCGGGCACTGGCGGGGCGTTAGCCCGGCGAGCGGCCCGCGAAATCAAGCTGGTGGGCGATGTAGACCAGATCGCCCGCGGCCAGTTGCCGGCCGCGCTCGGCCAGCCAGTCGGTCAGGTCCGCCGGTTCCACCCGGTCCTGGCGACCCCGCAACGCGTTCTGGATCGTGATAAGGATGCTGCGCAGGAAGTAAGCCTCATCGCCCGGGTATTTCCCATCCGGGCCGGCGCTCACGACCCAGTCCGACGAGCCCGCTGCCAGCGCGGGCGCGCCCGCAGCCCGCAGATAGTGGAACAGGCGGCGGCCCGTCCGGCTTTCGCCGGCCGGCCGGCCGTAGCGAAGGCGCTCATCCATGTCGCGGTGGTAGGCCTGCATGATCTGGTCGTCGTGGGGGTGGCCGGGCGCGAAGATGCTCTCGCCGTCGTAGTTGATCGTGAACCAGTAAACCCCGCCGGGGACCAGCAACCGCAACAACCCGGGCAGCACGGCCGGCACGTCCACCAGGTCCAGGACGGCGTTGGCGATCAGCACATCGGCCGGCGCCCCGTGACCGGCCTCCAGGTAACTGCCGAGCTCTTCGTGTACCAGGCGTACCCGGATGTCACCCACCCGCAGCCCATCCGGCAGCAAGTCGCTGCGCACGCCCCGAGCGGCCGCCCAATCGCGCAGCCACCGGCGAGAACAATCCAGCAGCTGCCGGTCCGCATCCAGCAGGAAGTACTCGCCGGCGCCGACCGCGCCCCAGTCCATCAGACGGGCCACCATCGTCCCCAGGCCGGCGCCGACCTCCAGCACCCGCGGCGCACCCGCGGGCATCAGGCGGAACAGCTCAGCCAGCACATGCCGGTTGAGCGCCCGGTCATCCACGGTCGTCTTCGCGGCCAGGTAGCGGGCATATTCGAAGGTCATCGGGGCTTCGTCGAAGCAAGTCATTACTTCTCGGCCACCATCGCGAACTTGCGGACCCGCCCGCTGCCGAGCCAGTCACTCCACATCTGATGGGCCGTGATCAGCTCGGCGGTGGCCTGCGTCCCGACCTGGTCGGCGATCTGTGCTGAAGCAGCTCGATAACAGCGAAGCAGCTCCGTCGCTACCGCGTGGTGAGAGGAGCTGTAATCCTGCCGCCAGATCACGGTCAGCCGCGCCCTGCGCAGCATGCCGGTCAATTCCGCCAGCTCGATGAGCCAGACTGTGTCGGCGCCGGGCATCCGCGCCCGCTCCTGCTGGTTGAGCGGCCGGCCTTCCTCGACCGTGAAAGCGAAACGCCCGCCCGGCTCCAGCACACGCGCCACCTCACCCGCCAAGGCCTCCTTGTCGGGGAACGCCAGCATCGTCTCCAGCAGGAGCACCACCTCGAAGCGGCCCTCGGGCAGAGGCGGGAGGTGAGCTTGCTCGAAGCGGCAGGTGAGATTCCCGGCCCGCTCTCGGGCGGTGGCCAGTGCGCTGGCGGAGTAATCGACACCCAGGTAGTGGCATCCCGACTCCGCCGTGATCATCCGGCCGGGGCCGGCCACCCCGCAGCACAGGTCGAGCACCGAGCCGCCGGGGCCGATCCGGGCCCGGTGAGCCAGCGTCCGGATTTCGCCCGCCCGCATGAAGCTCTCCTGGCCTACATACTCGCCCGCGGGGTAGGCGGTCGCCCGGGCTTGCTCCAGCGCCGTCAACAATGGTGCTCGTTGATCCTGTCTCACGTCAGATCCCGGACGCCGGTCGCCGCAGGGTGGAGACTGGCTCGGTGCGGCAGGCGCTCTGGAGGGCCGGGACATCGTGCGGGTCCGCGTAGTAGTCCCCGAGGGGTTCGACAATCCCGGCCAGCCTACCGGCGGCAACATCTATGACCGGCGCGTCTGCGCCGGACTGGCCGAGGCCGGATGGGATGTGCTGGTCACGACCATCGCCGCGGCGTGGCCGGTACCCGGCCCGGGCGCCCGGGCTGACCTGGCCCGCATCCTTTCCGAAATCCCCGGCGGTGAGACCGTCCTGATCGACGGGCTCATCGCCTCGCCGGCCGCGGCGCAGCTGCTGCCGCACACCGGCCGGATACGAATGACAGTGCTGCTGCACATGCCACTGGCCACCGTCCTCGACACACACGCTGATGCCCGCGCCCAGCGCTCCGAACGGGCCGTGCTCCGCGCGGCCACCGGGGTGGTCGTCACCAGCGAATGGACCCGCCAGCAGGTACTGACCCGATACGCGATCCCGGCCCGCCGGGTGCACGTCGCCCGGCCCGGCGTCGATCGTGTCGCTGCCCCGGCCCGGCCCGTCCGCGGCCACCTGATCTGCGTCGGAGTCCTCGGCCGCCACAAGGGGCAGGACCTCCTCGTCGAGGCGCTCGCCGACCTCGCTGAGCGGGACTGGCAATGCGTGCTGGCCGGACCGCTCGACCGCGACCCTGACTTCGTCGACCAGTTGCAGACCCGTATCACGCGCCTCGGCTACGGCCACCGCGTCCGGCTCGCCGGCGTCCTGACCGGTGCGGCGCTCAGCCACGCGTACACCACCGCCGACCTGCTCGTCGCGCCATCCCGCTCGGAGACCTACGGCATGGCCGTTACCGAAGCGCTCGCCCACGGCCTGCCCGTCATAGCCGCCGCCGTCGGTGGGCTGCCCGAAGCGCTCGGCTCCACCGCCGATGGCGCCCGGCCCGGCCAGCTGGTCCGTCCCGGCGATCCGGCTGCCCTCGCCGCCGCACTCGGAGACTGGCTGGATGACGAGCGCCACCGACACCGGCTACGAGCCGCCGCACGACAGCGCCGGCCGACCCTGCCCGGCTGGGAACAGACCATACAAGAGATAGCGAACGCACTCACCGCCCCACCCCGCCAACGAGAAAACCCCGAACCCTGACGCGGGTTCGGGGTGTTCTCGATGTCTTGCGACATCACATTGGGTGAGCGATGGGATTCGAACCCACGACATCCAGGACCACAACCTGGCGCTCTGCCAGCTGAGCTACGCCCACCATCGCCGCGGGCGGGGACGCCGCGCGGCTCCCCGCAGCATACCGGGATCAGCGCATCAGTCAGAACCGGGTTCGCCGGCCGGGCGCGGCGGCCTGACCGCACCCACCTGCCCGACGGTGCTCGGCTCGCCGTACCGGGCGGCGATCGCCCGCGCGGTCGCGGTGTCCGGCCCGGGCGGCGGCACGAACACGGCCTCCCGGTAGTACTGCAGCTCCCTGATGCTCTCCTTGATGTCGGCCAGCGCGCGATGGCCGCCGTGCTTCTCCGGGCTGGCGAAATAGGCCCGGGGGTACCAGCGCCGGGCCAGCTCCTTGATGCTGGACACGTCGACCATCCGGTAGTGCAGGAACGCGTCGAGCTCGGGCATGTCCCGGGCGATGAACGTCCGGTCGGTGGCGATCGAGTTGCCGCACAGCGGCACCTTGCGCGACTCCTGCACGTGCTGGCGCACATAGGCCAGGACCTGCTCCTGCGCCTCGGCCAGCGTGATCCCGGCCGCGAGCTCGCCGAGCAGGCCGGAGGCCGTGTGCATGTCGCGCACCACTTCCGGCATGTGGTCGAGCGCCTCGGCGGGCGGCTTGATCACCAGGTCAATCCCGTCGTCGAACGGGACGAGCTGGCCGTCGGTGACGATGCACGCGATCTCGATCAGCGCATCGTGGGCCAGGTCGAGCCCGGTCATCTCGCAGTCGATCCAGACGAGCTGGTCAGTCATTCTGTAAGCCTAGGTCAGGCGGGCCGGGCCGGGCGCTGCGGCCGGTCACAACATCACGTTCCGGGTGCGCCCGGCCAGGGCGGCGATGTGCGCGGGGATCCCGATGCCGGCCCGCAGGTCGGGATCGGGCTCGGGCTCACCGAAGGTCAGCCGGGCCGGCACGACTCCCGCCCAGGTATCGGCCTCGTAGTCCTCCGGCTCGTCGTGCGGCGGCCCGGTGCGCACCTTGACCGACGCCTCGGCCAGCGGCAGTTCGAGCACCGCGGTGGCCGCGAGCTCCTTGCGCGTCGGGCGCCGCGCGTAATCCCACTGGCCCGGCACCAGCTGCTCGGTGACGGCGTGCAGTGCCGCCAGCCGCCGCTCGTCGCCGGTGAGCAGCCGGGCGATGCCGAAGATCACCGCGCTGCGGTAGTTCATCGAGTGGTTGAACACCGACCGGGCGCAGACCAGGCCGTCCAGGTGGGTCACCGTGACGCAGATCTCGTGCCCGTCGGCGGCCAGCAGGGCGCGGTTGGCCGACGACCCGTGCAGGTACAAGGTGTCGCCGGCGCGCCCGTAGCCGGTCGGCAGCACCACCGGGGAGCCGTCCACGATCACGCCGAGATGGCAGATCAGCCCGGCATCCAGCACGGCGTAGAGCGCCGCCCGGCTGGCCTGGCCGCGCTCACGCAGCCGGTGCAGCGTGGTTCGTTCCGTCGTCGACAGGGGGAGCTCGGCGTTCATGGTGCCTAACCGTACCCGCGGCCGGGCCCGGAATGATCAGCTGACTCGGCTCAGCGCTCCCCTCGCCGGGGCCCGGCGGCCGAAGTAGCCGTCCAGGTCCGGCAGCTCGCCCGCGGCCGCGCGCCGCCCGCCGCATCCGCTGGCCACCGGAACCGGGCTGGTCCGCGTCCCGGCGTTCTCGGGCAGGCCGGCCCGCCGGATCCGGTCGATGTCGATCGCGCCGGGCCCGGCAGCGGGCAGGCCGGGTACCTGCGAGGCGCCGTAGTGACCGCCCCGGGCCCAGACGCGGCGGCTGGCCGGGGTGGTGAGCCCGTCCGGGAACGGCACCGGCGGGCCCGCCGGCCACTGCCGCGGGATGCCCCAGGAGTCGAGCCAGTCCATGATCCGCGGCAGGCCGATCATCGGCCACAGGGTGAACGGCTGCCAGGCGAAGGCCACCACCCCGATCTGCACACAGAGCCGCCCCTCGGTGTTGGCCTCGGCGATCGGGCCGGTCCTGGCCGGGATCCGCTCGTACAGGCCCTCGGTCCAGCCGAGCAGCCGCCCGGCGCGCAGGATCGGGATCAGCTGGACGACCTCACCGCCCAGCGGGTTCCAGACCAGGTGACAGGGCCGGCCGATGCGGTCCAGGCGTTGCGCCGCCAGCGCGGCCGCCACGGCCCTCGGGTCGGCGCCCAGAGCCTGCCAGACGACGCGGGGGGCGCCCCCCTTCAGCGGCCCGCCATCCGCTGTTCCCTGGCTGTGCGTGGCTCCCGGCATCCATGCATCACTCACTGCGCTCCCTCGATAGCGGCCCCGGCGTCCCGCGGCCCCTGGTCCCTGTTACCTGCCTACGTCAGCACGGGGGCGAAGTCCACCCCCAACGCGGTGCCCGGGGCGCGCGAGCCGTGATCGGTGACGGCGACGGTAAGGCAACCGCCGGCGGACGGCAACGCAACCGCCGGCGGACGGCAGCGCAACCGCCTGGTAACGTCCGGCGCACCCGCGAGGTATCTTCTCCGGCATGGCGGTTGACGACGTTCCCGGAATCCCGGATCCTCCCCGGCTGGCCCGGTGGCTTCGGGCGAACGACATAGCCAGCGGCGACCACCTGGACATCGCGCTGATCGCGGGCGGCCGGTCCAACCTCACCTACCGCCTGGACCTGGGCGGTTCCCGGCTGGTCCTGCGGCGGCCGCCGCTCGGGCACGTGCTGCCGACCGCGCACGACATGTCCCGGGAGTACCGGGTACTGAGCGCGCTGCGCGGCACCGACATCCCGGTGCCGACCCCCATCGCGAACTGCACCGACCCGGACGTGATCGGCGCCCCCTTCTACCTGATGGGATACGTGGACGGAGAGGTGCTGCGCACCCAGAAGGACGGCGAGCGGCTCACCCCGGACCAGGCGCGCCAGCTTTCCGAGCGCCTGGCCGAGATGCTGGCCGCGATCCACCAGGTGGATGTCGAGGCCGTCGGCCTGGCCGGGTTCGGCCGCCCCGAGGGTTACATGGCCCGCCAGCTGGCCCGGTGGCAGCGGCAGTGGGAGCTGTCCAACACGCGGGAGATGCCCGGCTACGACCGCCTGGTCGAGCGGCTCGCCGCGGGCCTGCCCGCCGACGGCGATCACGCCCTCGTGCACGGGGACTTCCGCCTCGACAACATGCTGGTCACCCTGGGCGAGCACCCCGCGGTCGCCGCCGTGGTGGACTGGGAGATGTCCACCCTCGGCGACCCGCTCGCCGACCTCGGGCTGACCTTGATCTACTGGGCCGACCCGGGCGACTACCAGTGGCTGGATGTCAGCATCGGGGCCGCGGTCACGGCCCGGCCCGGTTTCTTCAGCCGGGCCGAGCTCGCCGACCGTTACGCGCAGCTGACCGGCCGGGACCTGTCCGGCATCGGCTACTACATGGCGTTCGGCTGCTTCAAGCTCGCGGTGGTCGTGGAGGGCATCCACGCCCGGTTCCTGCAGCGCAAGACCGTGGGCGAGGGCTTCGAGCGGGAAGGGCACGCGGTATCGGTGCTCATCGAGCGGGCGCACCGCCTGCTGGACCGGGGCCTGGCCGGCGGCGCGGCGTGACCGGATTCCGGCGCGCCGGTGCGTGACGGTCCCCCGAGAGTTTGAGTGAGGCCCGGCGCCCCGCTCTCGCCGGGCCTCACAACTGATGACGCGTACCTCAGGTGGTCGGTTCACATATTTCGCCGCGGATCCGAAGAGAAATCCGCGGGGGTTACGGCACCGCGCAGCCGCTGGTGAGGCAGATCCGCCGGGAAACGGCTTCGAAGAACACCTTGCCGACCTGAGCCGGGTCGGTGACCTGGTACGCAGCCCCGCCGCCCGCGGCGGCGATCTCCTGCATATCCGTGAAGTTGCCCTTGGTGCCCAGCATGACGATGATCAGCTCGACCGGCCGGTTCGGGGTGAACAGCGCGCGGAGCTTGGCGACCAGCGTGGCCACCGGCAGGTCCTTGGGCCCGTTGTCGACCCCGGCGGTCAGCACCAGGACCGCGTTGGTGTAGTTCGGCTGGTAGCTGGAGACCATCTGCTGGTAGGCGGCCAGGATGGTCTGGTTCAGCTCGGCCTGGGAGTTGAGCGGGTGCAGCGACAGGTCGACCTGCTTGATCTGCTGGCGCCGGCTGATCAGCCCGAGCTCGCCCGGCAGCGGGCCGACCGGCACCAGCTGCTTGTAGGGCGCGCCCGCGCTGAGTTTGTCCGCGAACTCCCAGATGCCCATCTGCGTGCTGTCGGGGAAGAACTCGAGCCCGAGCAGCGCGGTCTGGGTCAGGATCTGCTCCAGCGTCAGGTTCCCCAGCCCGGACGGGGCGCTCATCGCCGACGAGACGTCCATCACGGTGAGGTCGCGCGAGCCGAGCTGGAGCTTCTCCCAGGTCTGCAGCGCCGTCTGGGCCTCACTCGGCGTCGCGGGCGGCGCGAGCTGCAGGGTCTGCTGGGCCAGCCCGGAGGCGGCCGGCAGCGTCGCGGTGGTGCCGTCGGCCGACCGGAAGCCGTAGTAGCGGACCAGGCCGGCGGTGTAGCCCTGGCGCAGCAGCTTCCCGAACTCGGCCGCCGCCGCCTGCTCGGCCGGGTTGGTGGAGGTCACGACGTAGGGATAGTCGAGCTCCGGGTCGCCCAGCGCGGCGCCGGGCCCGACGGGATACCGCGCGGCCAGCGGCTGGCCCGGACGGGCCGCGTCATAGCTGAGGACGGCCTGCTCGGTGGTGACCGTCACCGGGTGGGCGTCCAGCGGCGGGCTGGCCAGCGTGACGAAGGCGGCCAGCGAGGCGGGGTCGTCGAACTGGGCGGAGGACTGGGCCGAGAACACGAAGTCGGTCAGCCGCGTGCGCGCCACCTGGCCGGTGCCCAGCAGCCGCTTCATCTCGACCAGGGCGGCCAGCCCGGCCGAGCTCTGGGTGGGATCGGGCAGGTTCAGCCGGACCAGCTGCGTGGACGTCGGGCCGCCGACCTGGGGCGGCAGCAGGAAATCCCAGCCGACGGAGTTGTTGAAGGCCGGGATCTGGGCGGCCGCCGCGGCCGGCATCACGATCATGAGCGGTGACCGGGCGACCGTGATGCCGGTGGGCTGGACCTGCTGCGCCCCGAGCGGGAACGACCGCGCCACGTCAGTCCACAGGCTCGAATCGGGGATCCACGCGTCGATCGCGGGCAGGCCCCCGGCCGGGGCCTGGCCGTCGACGGCCGCGGCGACGGCCGCCGGCTCCTCCTCCTTGACCCGCACCTCGACGCATCGCCCGGCCGCGATGTGGTCCTGCCGGTTGAACAGCTGGCCGACGCGCTGGATGGCGGGGGAGAGGTCGTCGGACACGGCCACGTTGAGCAGCAGCGGGTGGTTGTCGCACGAGGCGCGGGCCATGACCGCCTGAGCGGTGAGCGCGCCCATGAGGATCGCCGAGATCCCGACCGCGATGACGACCAGCAGTCCTACGCTGATGTGACGCTCGCGGCCGCGTCGGCTGACACGGCCCCGCCGTTCGCGTGGGTTCACAGGGTTCCTCGGCTCATGCGGTCACGATGACCCCGTCCCGTCCGCGACGAGGCCCTCCCGGCCGGTCACGACTCTATCCGAGTGCCCGGGGCCGATCGGCCGCTTTGCCCCGTTTTCACGCTGGCCGGGACTCGGCCAGACTAGGCAGCGTGACCAGCATGGTTCCGGTCGGCGACGCCGGCGACCCGCGCCTGGCCGACTATGTCCGGCTTACCGACGTTCACCTGCGCCGGAGCCTCGAGGCCGAGCACGGGTTGTTCGTGGCCGAGGGGGAGCAGGTGATCAGGCGCGCGATCGGCGCTGGTTACCCGGTGCGCTCCCTGATGATCACCCGCGACACGCTGCCCGGGCTGCGGGACCTGGCCGCGTCCTGCCCGGGCCCGGTGTACCTGGTCCCGCAGGAGGTGGCCGCCCGGCTGACCGGGTACCGGGTGCACCGCGGCGCCCTGGCCTCGATGCGGCGGCTGCCCCTGCCCCGGGTCGCCGACGTGACCGGCGCGGCGCGGCGCGTCGTCGTGCTCGAGGACATCGTGGACCACACCAACGTGGGCGCGATCTTCCGGTGCGCGGCCGCGCTGGGGTTCGACGCGGTCGTCCTCGCCCCGCGCTGCGCCGACCCGCTGTACCGCCGGGCGGTCCGGGTGTCGATGGGCGCGGTGTTCGCCGTGCCCTACGCCCGGATGACCGACTGGCGGGAGGGCCTGGCCGGGCTGCGCGCGGCCGGGTTCGGGCTGCTCGCGCTGACCCCGGCGCCGGACGCGGTGCCGGTCGGCGACCTGGCGGCTCAGGCGCGGGCGGGCGAGGGCCCGGCGCGGCCCGGGGCGCGGCTGGCCCTGCTGCTGGGGACCGAGGGTGACGGCCTGTCGGCCCGCTGGCAGGCTCAGGCCGACCTGAGCGTGCGGATCCCGATGAGCGGGGGAGTGGACTCGCTCAACGTCGCGTCCGCCGCCGCGATCGCCTGCTACCTGCTGGCCGAGCCGGCCGGCCCGGGCTCCGGCTGAAGCCCGGCCAGCCGCATGCCGAAGATGTGCCGCGTGCCGTCGGCGTGCAGTTCGCTGAAACCCAGGTGGCGGTAGAAGCCCACGGCGCGCCGGTTGTTCGCGTTCACGTGGAAGTGGACGCCGCTGGAGCCTCGTTCCCGCAGCGCCGCCAGCTGTGCGGCCATGAGCCGACGGCCGTTGCCGCGGCCCTGAAGCCGGGGAAGCAGGTTAATGTGCAGGTGGGAGGGATAGCTGGCGACGAGGTCCTCGTCGAGGCGCCAGGGGTGGTGGATGAGGTGGGCGGCCAGTTCGTCCGGAGTCCAGCGGTCGCGGTCGGCGGGGTCGGGCTCGGGGTAGCGCAGCCGCAGGGGCGGCCACCAGCCTGCGTCCATCCTGCGCTCGAAGGCCCGGGTGTCCAGCGCGCCCAGGCAGTAGCCGCCCACCCCGGCCTGGTCTTCCGCCACGAACGCCAGTGTCGGCTCCAGCGCGCCGTACGGCGCCGCGTAGATGTGGCCGAGCAGGTCCGGGTCACGGTAGAGCGCCGTGGCGTCGCCGCCGCCGTTTCCGGTCAGCCGGCAGATCCGGTACAGGTCACGGAGATCACCGGAACGGTACCCGCGAATTCTCACGGCGTCGCGGGCACCTGGCGGTAGGCGTCGCAGAGCCGCGCCTGCGCACCGGGCGGGGCCCCGATGTGATCCAGGCCGAGCAGCGCCGCGCCGGCCACCGGCGG
>Ga0335077_10004068_pt1 | contig 17810 bp, 16 predicted proteins | sample Lox_Sample_31_FD_207151 | JGI IMG/M metagenome (GOLD analysis project Ga0335077, IMG submission 207151) | Soil microbial communities from Loxahatchee National Wildlife Refuge, Florida, United States - Lox_Sample_3.1 | ecosystem: Environmental > Terrestrial > Soil > Wetlands | place: USA... | reverse complement strand
ATGTCACAGGCGCGGCACGGCAAGTCCGCCGTCGACGTGCAGCACCGACCCCGTGGAAAAAGCGAAGCGGCCGCTCGCGAGGCCGGCCACCGCTTCGCCGACATCTCGCGGCGCGCCCCAGCGGCCCATCGGCACCAAGCCGTCCGCGATGCGGCGCTCGTACTTCTCCGCTACCACCTGCGTCATGGATGTGCGGATCACTCCGGGACGTACTTCGAAGACGGCAATGCCGTTGGCAGCGAGCCGCAGCGCGAACAGCTTGGTCAGCATTGCGAGCCCGGCCTTCGACATCGAGTACTCGCCGCGTTCGATCGAGGCGAGCTCCGCGTTCACCGATGAGATCGTGATGATCGACCTCGGCGCCGCTGCAGATGCGGCGACCATGCGCTGAGCAACGGCCTGCGTGAAAAAGAACGTCCCGCGCAGGTTGACGCCCAGCACCTGGTCGAAAGCCTGCGGACCAAGCTCGAGCAGGTCGCCGCGTCTGGGGGCGGATATTCCCGCGTTGTTCACCAGACAGTCGATACCGCCGCGCCAACCGAGCACGTCGTCGAGCGCGCGCGCATGATTGGCGACGTCCGCGATGTCGCTGCGGACGAAGCGCGCTTGTCCGCCGGCAGCGGTGATGGCGCTCAACGTCTCGTCTGCGCCGTCGTCAGCGATATCCGTGATGGCGACGTCGAAGCCGCTCCCGGCCAAGCTCACAGCGATGGCGGCGCCGATGCCGCGGCGGGCGCCGGTGACGATCGCAACGGAGCGCTCAGGCTTGGTCATAGAAGTCAGCCTCCCCTTCCCCCGCCTGCGGGGGAAGGCCGGGATGGGGGCACATTCAGCGCGTCTCGGTGCAAGGGAGGGAGTTGTTCTGTTCGAGAGTCGTCCGGGGCCATGATCAGAAACGGTTGAGTGCTATCTTCAGATGAGAGCCAACGCGCAGCGCCTGCGCTGCTACCGTGAGCGCTGGATTGAGCGCAGCCGACGACGGAAAAAAACTCGCATCCACTACATAGAGATTTTCGTGGTCCCAGGCCCGACAGTATGGGTCGAGCACCGAAGTGGCCGGATCGGCTCCGAAGCGAGCCGTCCCGCACTGATGCGAGGGCGTGTCGGTGCCGAACGGCTTGGACAGCACGATCGGAAAGCCCGTCTGTTTGAGCAGCCGCTTCGCGACCTCGACCCACTTGCGGTGCGCCTGCAGGTTACTGCGCTTCCAGTTGAGCTGGATCGCGCCATCGCTGCGCAGAACGACGCTGCTGTCTCTCTGCGCCAGATCTTCGGACATCACGTACCAGTCGACGCTGTGGCGGGCGAGCCACGCGCGCGACCACTTCGGCGCGTTCGGCAGCGCGCCGCGCAGCATCGGCTCCTCGATCTTGCCGAGCAACTGCAGATTGCCGAGCGGTTTGTCGCTCGCGTTACCGCCGAAGTAGTAGTCGTTCAGCGTGAGCGTCTTGGGATAGCGCGTGTGGTTCTGCCGCCATGGCGTCACGGCCATGATGGCCGTGCAGTTGTGGTTCATGTAGTAGCGTCCGACCACACCGGACGAGTTGGCGAGGCCAGCCGGATTTTTCGAGTCGGCGGACCGCAACAGCACCGCGGCGCTGTTGATCGCACCCGCTGAAAGCACGAACAGCCGAGCCTTGATCGTCAGTTTCTCGCCGCCGCGGTCAACTTCGGCCGACACGATGCGCTTGCCGCGATCATCGGTGAAGAGGCGCGTAACCAGGCTTCCAGTCTGCAGCTTGACGTTCGTGTGCTTCAGCGAGGGCTCGATGAGGCGGGTCTCGGCGTCGCCCTTCGCGCCGATCTTGCACGGAAACGCGTCGCAGGTACCGCACCGGATGCAGGTGCCTCCCGCATGAAAGTCGATCGCCGCCGGCATGTGCGCTGGATGCAGACCGAGCGCACGCATCCGCTCGAAGACTTCGCCGATGATCGGCTCGTGCGGAATCGGCGGATGCGGGAAGGGCCCCGAGCGGACCGGCTCGGTCGGATCGTCGCCAGCTTTCCCGTGAACACCGAACACGCGCTCGGCCTGCGCGTACCAGGGCTCGAGCTCTGCATAGCGGACAGGCCACGGCGCGCTCCATCCTTCCGCGTGTTCGACGCCGTCGAAATCACGCTCCCGGAAGCGGAACATCGCCGTGCCGTAGACCTTGGTGTGGCCGCCCACGTAGTAGAACTGTCCGGGGCGGAAGGGGTTGCCCGCGCCGTCGTACCACGTTTCCGTGGTGCGATAGCGGTTTTCGACAAAGACGGCCTCGGGGTCCCAGTTCTGCGGCTCGCGCGGCAGACGCTGGCCGCGCTCCAGGATCAAGACACGTGCGCCGGTGCCCGCCAGGCTCAACGCGACGCAGCCGCCGCCGACGCCCGAGCCGATGATGGCAACGTCGCACTCCATCACGCGACTCGCGCGCCACTCGCCGGATCGAACCAGACCAGCTTGCTCAAGTCGATGGCGAAGCGGCCGCGCTGACCTGCTTTGAGCGCGCTGTCGGGCTGCAGGCGGGCGGTGATCTCGCGGCCGCCGACCATCAGCACCGCCAGCGTGTCGGGACCGGTGGGTTCGGTCACTTCGACCAGCGCGTCGATGACCGGGCGGCCGTCGACGCCGCTCGCGTCGAGCTTGTCGCTGATCGCTTCGGGTCGCAACCCCGCGGTAATTTGGCGGCCGACGTACGGGCGAGCGGCGTCGGGAACCTTCCGCAGCGAGATGCGGGCGGGGTCCGCGCCGTCGGCAGCGATCTCCAGGTGCATCCCGTCGGCGTCGCTCTTGAGCATGCTCGGGATCAGGTTCATGCGCGGCGATCCCATGAACCCCGCAACGAACGTATTGGCCGGCCGATTGTAGATCTCGGCTGGAGAGCCGAGCTGCAGCAGCTCGCCCGCGCGCATCACCGCGATGCGCGTCGCCAGGGTCATCGCCTCGATCTGGTCGTGCGTGACGTAGACGATGGTAGCGCTCAGCCGCTGATGCAGCCTCTTGATCTCGGTGCGCATGTCCACGCGCAACTGCGCATCCAGATTGGACAGCGGCTCGTCGAACAGGAAGATGCGCGGCTTGCGCACCAGCGCCCGCCCCATCGCCACGCGCTGGCGCTGTCCGCCGGAGAGCTGCGCCGGACGGCGGTCGAGCAGATGATCGATCTGCAGCGTCTTCGCCACCTCCTGCACGCCCTGCTCGCGCTCGTGTTTCGGCACCTTGCGCATCTCCATGCCGAAAGCGATGTTCTGGCGCACCGACATGTTCGGATACAGCGCGTAGGACTGAAACACCATGGCGATGTCGCGCTCGCTGGGGTGCAGATCGTTGACGCGCCGGCCGCCGATGCGGATCTCGCCCTCGGACACGGTGTCCAGTCCGGCGATCATGTTGAGCAGGGTCGACTTGCCGCAGCCCGATGGGCCGACCAGGACGAGAAACTCGCCCGCGTCCACTGCGATGTCGATGCCCTTCAAGATATCGAGCTCGCCGTAGCGCTTGCGGATGTTGATGAGCTCGAGCGATGCCATGCTGTCTTCCTCAGCCCTTCACCGAGCCTGTCATCAGCCCGCGCACGAAATAGCGCCCGCCGACGATGTACACGAGCAGCGTCGGCAGGGCCGCGATGACAGCCGCCGCCATGTGCACGTTGTACTCGCGCTCTCCGGTCGAGGTGTTCACGACGTTGTTCAGCGCCACCGTCATGGGTGCGCTCTCGCCGGTCGAGAACGAGGCGCCGAACAGGAAATCGTTCCAGATGTTGGTGAACTGCCAGATCACCGTCACCACGACGATCGGCGCGGAGTTGGGGACCAGGATACGGAAGAAGATGTCGAAGAATTTGGCCCCGTCGATCATCGCCGCGCGGATCAGCTCGTCCGGGAACGCCACGTAATAGTTACGGAAGTACAGCGTAGTGAACGCGAGGCCATAGACGACGTGGACCAGCACCAGGCCCGGCGTCGAAGATGCGATGCCGAGCTTTCCGAGCAAGGTCGCCATTGGGATCAGCACGATCTGGAACGGGATGAAGCAGCCAAACAGGATCAAGCCGAACAGCAGGTCGGCACCTTTGAAGCGCCACTTGGTCAGGACATAACCGTTGAGCATGCCGATGGCGGTAGAGATGATCACGGCGGCCACCGTCATCTTGGTCGAATTCCAGAAGTAGCCTTTGATGCCGTGGCAGCTCAAACCCACGCAGGTCTCACCCCACGCGTCGATCCACGGCTTGACCGTCCACTCGTGCGGCAGTGCGATGATGCTGCCCGAGTAGATCTCCGGCAGCGGCTTGAGCGAGGTGAGCAGCATCACGATCAGCGGGAGCACGTAGATGGCAGCGAAGAACAACAGCAGGCCGTAGATCACGAAGCGGGCGCCGCGGTCGCGGCTGCCCTTCACCATCTGCGGCGAATCCCATTCCTGAGCCATCGTCTTTACGTCAGTGCGAATGCCGGCGCGCGCCGCGCATCTCGGAATACAGATACGGCACCATGATCGCCACGATGGTGAGCAGCATCATCACGGCGCTGGCCGCGCCCATCCCGAGTTGGTTGCGGGTGAACGTGTGCGCGTACATGAAGGTCGAGGGCAGCTCCGTCGCGTAACCCGGACCGCCGCCGGTGAGCGCCACCACCAGCTCGTAACTCTTGATCGCCAGATGCGCGAGGATGATGAGCGCACCCATGAATACCGGGCGCAGCTGCGGAATCACGATGCGCCAGTAGATCCTGGGCAACGACGCACCGTCGAGCGAGGCAGCCTTGAGCAGATCATGATCGATGCCGCGCAATCCGGCCAGGAACATGGCCATCACGAAACCGGTCGCCTGCCAGACGCCCGCGATGACGACGCAGTAGATCGCCATCTCCTCGCTCACGATCCAGTCGAACTTGAAATTGGGGAAACCCCAGCCCTGCACCAGCTTTTCGATGCCCAAGCCGGGGTTGAGCATCCACTTCCAGGCGGTGCCGGTGACGATGAACGACAGCGCGAGGGGATACAGATAAATGGCGCGCAGCGTCCCTTCCTGTCGGATGCGCTGATCGAGCAGTATCGCGATCAGCAGTCCGAGCGCCATGCACAGCGCGATGTACAGCACGCCGAACACCGCCAGGTTGTGTATGGCAACCTGCCAGCGCGGATGATTCCAGACCCGTACGTATTGGAAGAACCCGGCCAGCTCGTGGATCACGTATCCCTTCGATGGCGTGAGCGACACGTACGCGGTCCACAGGATGAAGCCGTACACGAAGACGAGCGAAACGATGAGAGTTGGAGAGAGCACGAGCTTCGGCAGGCTGCGCTGCAGCCAGCGGCTCGCGGCGCTCCAGGTCACTGGCGCCGTGCCGGTGCTCGTGTCCATCGCTCCTCCCGCCTACGTCTTACTAATTTTTCCTCTCCCCTCCTCCCTGAGGAGGGGAGAAATTAACGCGCTACTTCGACGCCGCCACCGCCGCGACCAGCTGCTTGGTCGCCTCGGACGGATTCTTGCCCGAGTTGAAGAACTTCGTCACCACGTCGATCATCGCGCCCTTGATCGATTCCGGCACAGCGTGGCCGTGCGCGAAGCTGCCGACCATGGCGTTGTTCTTCAGCGCGACCTTCAAGTCCGCCATCGACTTCTTGCCGCAGGCGTCGAAGTTGGTGTCGGCGATGTCCATGCGCGCGGGGATCGAGCCTTTCTTCAGGTTGAACTGCTCCTGGAAGTTCTTGTCCATGATCGCGCTCGCGAGCGCCAGTTGTGCAGCCTCCTGCGACTTGCCGACCTTGAACATCGCGAAGGCGTCGGAGTTGAACGAGAAGTCGCCTTCGGTGCCCGGGTACTGGAAGCACAGGAAGTCCACGTTCGGCTTCTTGCCCGCCTTGATGAACTCGCCCTTGGCCCAGTCGCCCATGATCTGCATGCCGGCCTTGCCGTTGATCACCATGGCGGTAGCCAGATTCCAGTCGCGGCCGGGGAAGTTCGGATCAACGAGACCGCGCAGCTTCATCATCTGCTCGAACGCTTTCTCCATGGTCTTGCTGCCGAGCGCGGCGGGGTCGAGCTCGATGAGCGCCTTGCGGTAGAAATCGGGGCCGCCCGCGGACATCACGGCGCTGTCGAAAATGGTGGCGTCCTGCCACGGCTGACCGCCGTGCGCGAGCGGGACGTAGCCCGCTTTGCGGATCTTCTCGGCGGCGGCCATAAGGTCATCGAAGGTCTTCGGTGGAGCGATCTTCAGCTCGTCGAAGATCTTCTTGTTGGCCCAGATCCAGTTGGTGCGGTGGATGTTGACGGGAGCAGCCACCCAGTGGCCCTTGTACTGGTCGAATTTCTGCAGAGGCGCGGGCACTACGTTCGCCCAGCCTTCCTTCGTGGCCACCGGCGTCAGGTCACCGAGCAGGCCTTCCTCGGCATAGTCGGTGATGATGAAGCCGAGCATCTGCATGGCTTCCGGCGGATTGCCCGCCGCGACGCGAGCACGCAGGACGGTACGCGCCTGATCGCCACCGCCGCCGGCGACCGGGCTGTCTTTCCAGCCGTAGCCGCGCTTCTGCATGTCTTCCTTGAGCACGTTCAGGGCAGCCGCCTCGCCGCCTGACGTCCACCAGTGGACCACTTCCACGACCTGCTGTGCACCTGCCGTCATGCTTGTCGCGCCCAACGCTGCCGCCGCGACAGCGGCTATGGTCTTGCTGCGCATCGCACTCCTCCTCTCACGTTTAACACAACCCCCACCCTGACCCTCCCCCGCAAGCGGGGGAGGCAGATTGGGGCAACATCTCGAGCCCGCCCATCCCCGCGAGCGGGGGAGGAGACGGGCGATATTCTCGACTCTACTCTCGTCAGCTGCCCTGGTAGCGCGGCGGGCGCCGCTCGCGGAAGCTGGCGAGTCCTTCGCGCGCGTCCTGCGTGCTACCGGCGAGCGCCCCCGCCATCCCTTCGAGCGCCGAAGCCATCCCTGCGCCGCTCGAAGCGTTGATGAGCTGCTTCACGAGCTGCACGGAAACCGGCGCCATGGAGCAGATGTCCCGGGCGAGGCGCAATGCCGCCGGCATCAAGCCTTCGTCGCCCGCGACTTCGTGAACCAGGCCGGCTCGCCACGCCTCGTCCGCAGACAACCGCCGCCCGGTGAGCGCGAGGTACTTCACGCGCGAGGGGCCGACTATGCCGGTGAGCCGCTGTGTCCCCGACCAGCCCGGAACGGTGGCGATCGACGCTTCCGGCAGGCCGAACTGCGCGGCCGCGCTTGCTACGCGCAGATCCGCCGCCGCGGCGAGCTCGAGGCCGCCGCCCAGCGCGTGGCCGTTGACTGCGGCGATGACGGGCTGGCGCAGCTGCGCCCACTGGTCGAACACCTGATGGCCGCGCTTCGTCCACATGCGCCACATGTCCAGCGCCTCGAGCGCCGACCAGGCGTTGATGTCCGCCCCGACACAGAAAGCGCGCTCGCCAGCTCCAGTCAGGATCACGCAGCGCACCGCGCGATCCGCGTCGAGCTGCATCGCGACAGCCGAGAGCGCGTCGATCATATCCATGGTCAGTGCGTTGAGCTTCTCGGGCCGGTTCAACGTAACGGTCGCGACCGCATCGTCGATGGCGAGCAGTACGTGTTCAGTCACGCGGCTTCTCCGGCAGCTTGAGCGCGAGCGGCGCATCGCGGAACAGCGCCGGGTCCATGACCTTGAGGTCGCGTGCCACCCGCAGTGGAACATCGCTCTGCGCGACGACGTCGCGCTGCACATCGACGCCCGGAGCAATCTCGCGCACCGTAATTCCCTCCGCGTCGAGGCTCAGGACGCAGCGCTCTGTGACGTAGATGACGCGCTGCCCGCGCCTCCGCGCCATCTGACCGCTGAAGGTGACGTGCTCCACGGCGCTCACCAACTTGCGGCTCTTGCCTTCGCTCACGATCTTGAGCTTTCCGCCACCCGCTTCCAGCTTCGCACCCGCCGTGAAGAACCCGGAAAATACGAGGCGCCGCGCGTGTGTGGTGATGTCCACGAAGCCGCCGCAACCCGCAGTGAGGTAGGGGCGCGCGCCGAGCTTCGACACGTTCACGTTGCCCTGGCTGTCGATCTGCAGGAAAGAGAGCAGTGCGATGTCGAACCCTCCCCCCTGAAAATAGGCAAATTGATTGGGAGACGGCACGATGGCATCCGCGTTGGCGGCGCAGCCGAAGGCGAATCCCAGCAAGGGTACACCGCCCACGGCGCCTTGCTCGATCACCCAGGTGACTTGCCCGTGCAGCTTCTCTTCGAGCAGGATGCGCGGAACGTTGGAGGAAATGCCGAAGCCCAGGTTCGCGGTCGCGCCGTTCCACAGCTCGAGCGCGGCACGGCGGGCGATGACCTTCTCGGGGCTCCACGGCTGCAGCTCGAAGCTGTCCTCGGGTCGAGCGATCTCGCCGCTGATGGCCGGATCGTACTCGGTCTGCGTAGTCTGCTTCTGCTCCGCGTCCACCAACACGTGATCGACCAGCACGCCGGGCACGTGCACGCGCTGTGGAGGGATCGAGCCCGCTCGAACGACGCGTTTCACCTGTGCGATGACGATGCCCCCGCTATTGCGTGCTGCCAGCGCCTGGTCCAGCGCGCCAAGGAAAGCGCCTTCGTGCTCGTAGGACAAGTTGCCGCGCTCATCGGCCGTGGTGGCACGGATGATCGCCACGCGCGGATACAACGTCGGGAAAAACAGCCAGTCGTCATCCGCGAAGCGGACTCTGCTTACCACCGGCTCGGCCGCGGCGCGCGTATTCATCGCGCAACCCTGCAGCTGCGGATCGACGAACGTGCCGAGCCCGACCTTCGTCAGCACGCCGGGGCGCTTGGCGGCGGCGTCGCGATGCATGTCGAACAGGATGCCGCTCGGCACGTTGTAGGCCGCGACCCGATCCTCGATGATGAGCCGCCAGATGTCCGGCATCGGCAGCGAGGACGGGCCGCTCGGGTAGGAGCCCGCGAGCACCGTCTTCAGCAGCCCGGGCTGCGCCAGGTGGTCCATGCCGCGGATGCCGTACATATCGCCGGCGGCTATCGGATGCAGGGCAGTGAGATCGCGCGGGTGGCCCTCACGCGCGAAGCGCGCTCCGATTGCAGCCAGCGCGGCATCGGGACATCCGAGGCCGCTCGAGGAGCTGACCGTGAGCACGTCGCCGTCGCGTATCAGCGCCGCGGCCTGACTGGCGGAAACGACTTTGCTCATCGCGCGCCGCTCAGTCCTTATCGATATCGAACTTCGACGCTGCGCCCACTGCGAGCAGCTTCCTGCACCGCCAGCGCCACCGCGAGCGACTTGACGCCGTCTTCACCAGTTGCCGACGGCTGTCCCTGGCCTGCAACCGCGGCGTTGAACGCGCGTAGCGCCCGAACATACAGGTTCTCGTGCTCCACCGCGACGATGGCCTCGCCGCTCCCGGTGCGCAGCACGATCTGGCCGACCGGGCGCTGGGTCATGACATCGCGCGCGACGATCGAACCTTCGCTGCCATGCACCTCGAGGCCCGTGGCTGCGTGCTTCACCGTGAAGGCATCGTGCAGTTGGGCTAGCAGTCCATTATCGAAGCGCAAGACCGCCATGACGCCATCCTCCAGTCCGCGTGAGGCAAGCGCACCATGTTGCGCAAGCGCCACCGCTTCGACGGGCTCGGCGTCCAGCAGAAAGCGCAGGGTATCGGCATCGTGGCAGGTGATGTCGAGGATCACGCCGCCGCCGGCCTCGGGTTTGTGCAGGCGCCACCCCTGCAGGTGAGACGGCAGGAAGACGGCGTGGAAGACGCGGGCGAAGAGCGGCTTGCCGATCGCACCGGAACGGATGAGCTCCCGGATCTTGCCGTGCGTCGCGGCGTTGCGGAGGTGATGGTTGGTAGCGAGAACGACGCTGGCCTGGGCGCAGGCCGCGACCATCTCGCGGGCATCGGCCAAGGTAAGCGCGAGCGGCTTTTCACAGAGGATGTGCTTGTGTGCCGCTGCGGCCGCCAACACTTGCGGCTTGTGCAGCTCGTTGGTCGTACTGACATACACGGCATCGATAGACGGGTCGCTCAGCAAGCGGGCAAGCTCGGTATAGCTGGAAGCGATGCCGTGAGCGCGGGCAAAATCGGCGCCCCGCCCCGCGTCGGTGCTGAGCACGGCGGAAACCTCATTCCCAGGCTCGGTCCGGATAGCGTCGAGGACCCACTCCCGGGCGATGGTGCTGGCACCGATCAGGCCCCAGCGCAGTTGCGGCATGTTGCTCCTCCCTCCCGTGTACTTGCTGGACCCCGCTCTCTCGTGATCCAATGAGCAGCGTTCGAACGTTCCAAAATTCATTGGAACGTTCCAAGTTCGTCTAATATGCTTAAATTCCTGATCTCTGTCAAATAGCGCGGCCATGCCAGCACGATCTCCCGCAAGGCACCGCGGAACCCGGCCAACGATCACAGACATAGCCCGGGCGGCGGACGTATCCAAATCGACAGTCTCCCTGGTTCTGCAGGGCAGCCCGTCGATCAAGGCGGACACCGCGTCCCGGGTGCGCGAGGCGGCCGATGCGCTGGGTTACGTTTACAACCGGGGGGCGGCCGACCTCAGGCGGCAGGCATCGAACACGATCGGGACCGTCATCAACGACCTCACCAACCCGTTCTTCGCCGAGCTGCTGGTCGGCCTGGAGCGCAGCCTCGCCGAGCACGGGTACGTGACGCTCATGGCACACACGGGGGAGGATCTGGCGACTCAGGAGCGAGTGCTCGCCTCCATGAGAGAGCACCAGGCTGCTGGCCTGATCCTGTGCCCTGCGTTCGGTACCCCGGAGGAGCTGCTGCAGCGGATTCTGTGGTGGCGTATCCCGGTGCTGATCGTGGTGCGCCCAGTAGGGGACGAGGGCTTCGACTTCGCGGGCTCCGACAACGAAGCCGGGACTTATGCGGCGACGAAACACCTCGCCGAGCGCGGTCATCGCCGCATCGCGTTCCTTGGACGCGTGGGGGGCGGACCGGTCTACGAGCTGCGCCGCCGCGGCTTTGCGCGCGCCATGGGCGAGCACGGGCTTGCGGTCGAGGACGAGTGGCTGATCGACATTCCACCCACGCGCGAGGGCGGGCGCGCCGGCGTCCGCGCCGCCCTTGCGCTGCGCAACCGCCCTACCGCCGCCATCTGCTACAACGACATTGTGGCGTTCGGCGCTCTAAGCGAGCTGGGCGAGCAAGGACTGCGGGCGGGAATCGACTTTTCGATCGTCGGCTTCGATGGCATAGCCGACGGCGCGCACTCGAACCCGCCGCTCACCACGGTGAGCGTGAATCCTGAGCGCCTCGGCGCATCGGCCGCAAATCTCCTTCTGACGCGCCTGCGGGATCCGGAGAGCGCGCCGCTGCGCTATCTGGCGCAGCCACAGCTCATCGTGCGCCAGTCGTCCGGCTGGGTCGAGGGGACCAGGCTGGCGACACCGGCGACGCCGGCACCGGAACACTGACCAGCGGATCGTCGATCGGGCCTCTGGCTGTCGCCGCTATGCGCCATTGCAGCGCTCGCCGGGAGCAACTTCGGCTGCTCGAGGTCTGAAAGGCGGTGGGGCGCTCGCGCGGCAATCGCCGCGCGCTGCCCAACCCTCAGACCAGGAGGCCTCGAATGCGCGCTGGACGAACGCGGGTATTGATGCTGTTGTGGGCGCTGGCGGCGTGGCCTGCGCCGCTCTTGGCGCAGTCGATGGTTGCGGCGAGCGCCGAGCGCCGGGATGAAATGGCCAGCGCACCGCGCGCCAACGTCATCCGGGATCTGCGGGAGAACCTGCCGGTGGTGCCGCGTATCGTCGGCGGATCTCCCGCGGCAGCGCCCTGGCAGGTAGGCCTGATCGTGGCAGGCACACCCGCAGCACGGGGATTGTTCTGCGGCGGTTCTCTGGTGGCGCCCGACTGGGTTTTGACCGCGGCGCATTGCGTCGTGGATCGGGTGAGCGGCCAGATCTCCGCGCCAGCGGAGATCGAGGTCATAGCGAACACGCAGGACCTCGCGGTGATCGGCACCTACGTAACGGTGACCGCGGTCATTCCGCACGAGCGCTATCAGGCGCGCACCAACGACAACGACATCGCGCTGCTCAAGCTCCGAACACCGATCCCGAATTCAAATCCGATCGCGCTGATCACGCCTGAAGACGAGGCCGAGTCAGTCTCCGCCGGCACCAGCGCCTGGGTGACCGGCTGGGGCGCGACCGAGGAGAACGGCCGGCTGTCGCGCGAACTGCTTGGGGTGAGCGTCCCGATCGTTGCGCGCGATGCCTGCAACGCGCCAGACAGCTACAACGGCGCGATCACCGTGAACATGATCTGCGCTGGGGAGAAGGGCAAGGACTCGTGCCAGGGAGACAGCGGGGGCCCGCTGTCATTGCAGCGCGGGGGGGCGGGAACGTACGTGCAGATCGGCATCGTCAGCTTCGGCCAGGGCTGCGCGCGGGAGAAGAAGCCGGGCGTTTATACACGCGTTGCGGTGTACCGCAGCTGGGTCGCGGCGCGGACCCAGCCGGTTCAAGCGACTGCTCCACTGCCGCTGAGGTGAGCCTACGTGGCAACTGTTGCCGCGGGACCGGGCAAGAAAAAGGGCGGACTCTATGGTCCGCCCGAACTGTGCACAGGGAGGAGACCTACCTATCGCTCTTGTGCCTCGTCTTAAGCGACGAGCCGGTACCCGGCTGCCATGGGCAAGGCTCGCCGGAGAATTCTCGCGCGAAGCGCGTGTCGCCCGAACCCGACATGAACCACTACATCTTGTATATGTCGGTTGCCACGTACACCAATTGTAGTGGTGCAGCGCGCAATGTCAAGCACGATCTCACTTGAGCCTCGCGAAGACGCGAGAGGCCTTCACAGCGTCGGACTTTTGCCGTTATCTGCTGGATCGTGTGCGAGGCGCGACGCCGGCGCACTTTTTCGATGAGCAGCACCAATATTTCGACTCATGGTCATTCATCGGCGGGCCGCTTGAAATGCTCTTCACGCTAGGACGCTTGGAAATCTACGCAGGGCCGGAGACGGTCACGCGCAGGGCGCCCAAGTCGCTGCTGGCGCTCGAAGGGCCGAACGAAGGCTCGCTCGGCTGGCGAGCGTGGAGCCTCAGACTGGGCTCGTGGAAGCTGGTGGTCTCGTTCAAGCGCGAACGCCGGCGCAAGGGACGCGAGCTCAGACTGCCGTAACTCAAGTCTCCTCCCGCGCCTCGAGGCGCAGCGGCTGCTTTCGCGTCGCCATCACCGACGCCGCAATTCCCCCTGTCTCCTCTGGCCCAGTAGAATCCGCCGCTGGCGTCCAGCGCGGGATCTCACCGAATCCCTTCAAGCGCACCAGCGCGCCAACAGGAGATACCCAGTGATCTGCTTGCCGCAGCAGATGAATGCTGTGATGCTCGCGCCCGGTCGAAGCAGGCGCGGCCGCCTCGCCAGGCGAGTCATATGGTCATTGCTCTGCGCCGCCGGAACCGGGCACGCGGCCACCGACGTGCTCGTGAACAGCTACGACAACCTTCGGACCGGCGCAAACTTGAGCGAGTCGACCCTCACCGTGTCGAATGTGGGGCCCGAGACGTTCGGCCGCCTGTACAGCTATGCGGTGGACGGCACAGTCCAGAGCCAGCCGCTGATCGCGAGCGGCGTGAGCCTGCCAAACGGCAGCGTGCGCAACGTCGTCTATGTGACGACTCTGAACAATTCCGTATACGCCTTCGACGCCGATCGCGGCGGCGCACCCCTGTGGCACAAGTCACTCATAAGCTTGCCGGACGGAAGCGCAGCCTCACCGACCGGCATCTACAGCACGCCGGTCATCGACCGCGGCAGCCACACCATATATGTGGTCGCAGGACTCATGCAGGGCTCGCAGCCCAGCTTCGTGCTGCACGCGCTCGACCTGGCAGACGCAAGCGAAAAGGCCTCGGGGCCGGTGGTCATCGCGGGCGCCGCGCGAATCGCGTCGACGCTGGTTCACTTCGAGCCGACGAGCACGCGCATCGCGGTGCAACGCGCAGCGCTCGCGCTCGCGCGGGGCAAGCTCATCGTGGCTTTCGGCGGCGACTACTTCGAGGGTTGGGTGTTCTCGTACGACGCAGCCGACCTGCGGGCCGCGCCTTCCGCGTTCTGCACGACCTGCGTCAGCCGCATCGCGGCGATTTCCGGGATCGACTACTTGAACACGGACTGCACGTTCCTCGGTCCAGGCGGGGGCATCTGGCAGGCCGGGCGTGGACCGGTGGTCGACGACAAGGGTACGGTGTATTTCTTCACCGGCAACAAGGCGCACATCATCAAGCAGGGCTGCACGATCCCGAGGAACGACAGCGCCTGTGCCGCATGCTCGAGCGCAGGCGGCTGTGCGTGCAAGGGCGTCGGCTCTCCCAAGGTGTGCAGAGGACCCGACACCTGCACTGCCAACCAGAGCGCGGACGGCCGCTCATTCGACGTCAACGAAGCGTTGATCGGGCTCGACCCGGCCCGTGGTCTTGCGCTGACCGGTTGGTTCCGGCCGGCGAACTGGAGCGAATCGGGCTCGGAAGGACTGGAGATGAACGATCTCGATCTCGGCAGCTCGGGGCCGGTGCTCATCCCCGGCACGACGCGCCTGATCGGCGGAGGGAAGCAAGGCGTGTTGTATACGCTGGACATAACGGCGCCAGCTTCGTGCATCCCGTCGCTGACAAACACATGCATATCGCCGTCGCAGCCGAATCCCGTGCAGAGTTTCCGTGTGTCGCCCGCGCCGCCGCCGCCCAACGAATACTATCGGCACCTGTATGGCGGTCCGGTGATCTGGGCGCGGCCGCAGGAGCAGGGTGGCACGCTGGCCTACGTGTGGCGGGAGAACGATCACCTGCGCAGCTACTCGATCGGCGACCAGTTCATCGGCTGCAACACCGACAACCCGGCCCCGACGACGTCGCACAACTGCGCGAGCTCGGCGCAAAGCGAGGATCTCATCGACCATCATCCCGGCGGCATCCTTGCGCTGTCCGGCAACGGCGCGGATCCGGCCAGTGCGATCGTCTGGGCATCGACGACGCGCGTCCTCAACGGGCCCGGCAAGCTCATGGCGTTCAAAGCGCTGCCGGAGCGCGGCGCGGCGGATAGCCTGGCAAAGATCTGGGACAGTGATCTGTGCGAAGAGGACAGGCTCGAAGCGGGATCGGATTTCGTTCCGCCGACCGTGGCGAACGGCAAGGTCTACCTCGCGACTCAGGCGGACAAAGTCGAAGTTTTCGGGCTGGTCCGGGGGAAAACATGCACCGCCACGCCGTTGCCGTCACTGGGGCCCATGCTGCAATAGCCTCAGCCCTCGCACCGGCCCAGCCGGTGCGTCACTGATACGCTCACCGCGAATGCCTTCCCCTCGCATCCGCCGACTGCGCCGCTCGGAGCTGCCGGCCGACACCGTCGAGCTCGCGCGCTATCTCATCGGCAAGACGCTCGTCCGCGACGTCGCCGCAGGCAGACGGGCTGGGCGCATCGTTGAGACCGAGGCCTACGTCGTCGGAGATGCGGCGGGACACGCGTTCGTCGGACTCACACGGCGCAACCGGTCGCTGTTTCTGGAGCGCGGCCGCGCTTACGTGTACTTCATCTACGGCTCCTACTATTGCCTGAATGTCGCGGCCGAAACGCATGGTGTAGGCGCCGGAGTGCTGCTGCGCGCGCTCGAGCCGCTGGCCGGCATCGATGGCATGGCGCGCGAGCGCGGAACGGAGAAAGTGCGGGATCTCGCGCGCGGGCCCGGGCGCCTGGCGCAGGCAATGCAGGTCGATCTGCGTCTGGACGGAGTGGATCTGTGCAGGGACTGGAGGCTCTGGCTGGGCGACGCGCTGCTGCCGACTGGCCGGATCGGCCGCAGCGTGCGCATCGGCCTCACCAAAGAAGCTCACCGCCTGCTGCGCTTCTACGAGCGCGGCAGCGCGTTCGTGAGCGGGCCGAAGCCGCTGCGCGGCTGATGTCTCCAGCGGTCGATAGTGCGAGACGACGTTGTCCGCGTCAGCGTAGCCTTGCTGCGACAGGGGTTCACTTGTAGGACGTTGACCTACAGCACAACCCCTGGATCTCCGACATACGGGGTTGCTCGAAACGGCCTACATTGACGCTCCCCCGCGAAACAGGAGGTGCGCCGATGGCGTCGTGGCTCCCCTACATCTCCGACTTTCTGAGTGCGGATCCGCTTCGGATGGTGGTGCTGGGCGCTTTGATCGGCGCAGTACTGAGCATGCCGATCACCTGGTTTCTCACGTGGTGGTACTACAAGAGAGCGGTCGAAGAGCTGCGAGAATCGGCGGAAGAGATGAAGCGCGAAGCGCGACAGCTGCGGCGCTCCTTGCACGAGGTGACGCCGTTCGAGGCAAGAATGAGGACCTTAAAGTAAGGCGCTATCATTCGCCATTCCAAGCTGCGTGGCTTGACGAACACGCGGCATCAGGAACATTTCTACTTTAGGGAGGGCAGCATGCAGCGCGTGACCAATGTGGCCAAGGAGCGTTTGTCGCAGGGAGCGCTGGCTATCGGCATCGGGGTACGCACCGTGCGCGGCGTCGAGATCGCCCGCATCATGAAAACGGCCGGCTTCGATTTTCTATTCATCGACATGGAGCACGGCGCGACCTCGGTCGAAACCACCTACGCGATCTGCGTCGCGGCACTCGACGCGGGCATCGCTCCTTTGATCCGTGTACCGCACGGCGAGCTCGCGCTCGGCACTCGCTGCCTGGATGCCGGCGGGCTGGGGCTAGTCATTCCGCACGTCGACACGCCGGACGTGGCGCGTGCAATGGTCGATGCCTTCAAGTTCCAGCCTCTGGGGCACCGCTCGATCGCGGGCGGTTATCCTCAGTTCGGCTTCGCGGCCGCGCCCGTCAAGGATGTCATCACGGCGTTGAACGATGCGACTTTGGTGGTGGCCATGATCGAGACGCCGAAGGCCGTGGAGAACGCTGAGCAGATCGCAGCCGTCCCCGGCATCGATGTGCTGCTCATGGGAACGAACGACCTGTGTCTGGAGATGGGCATTCCGGGGCAGCTCGACAACGAGCGCGTCGTGTCCGCTGTCGACACCGTGGTGCGCGCTTGCCAGAAGCACGGCAAGTGGCCGGGACTGGGCGGCGTTTACCTCAAGGATCTCGCCAAGCGTTACATCGGGCGCGGGATGCGCTTCGTATTGGCGGGCAACGACACAGGGCTGCTGCTCAACGCAGCGCAGGAGCAGGCGAGCTTCGTGCGCGGTTGCATGTAGAGGCGCGAGCCGACCTGCGCTCGTCTCCTGGCGGGAGGCGAAACCTATTCTCGGTGCGTGGCCGTCAGCCCCGTGGGCGGGCCGTCGATCGCAGTCCACCCGCCGTCCACCAGCAAAGCGGTTCCCGTCACGTAGCTCGCCGCATCCGACGCCAGGAAGGCGACGGCTGCGGCGACTTCGCTCGGCTGGCTCCATCGATTGAAGACGGTGTGCGCCGCAAGCGCTTCGAAAATCTTCCGGCGAGCCTTGAGCGGTTCGATCAGCGGCGTCTCGACGATGCTTGGCACGATGGCGTTCACGCGAACGCCGTATCGGCCGACTTCGGATGCGAGCCCGCGCACCATCTGAATGATGCCGGCCTTGGTCGCACCGTAGATCGCCAGGCCGGGCTCCAGAGTCGTGGCGCGGACGGACGAGCTGGCGATGAGACTGCCGCCGCCCTGGTCGGCCATCATCCGACCGAACGAACGCAGAAAGTAGAAGGTGCCTCTCAGGTTGAGATCGGCGACGCGGTCGTACTCTTCGTCGGTGTAGTCGAGCATCAGCTTGCGGACGTGGATGGCCGGGGTCGTGACGGCGATGTGCAATTGCGGGTAAGCGCCTGCAATTTTCGTCGC
>Ga0335077_10004065_pt1 | contig 17814 bp, 12 predicted proteins | sample Lox_Sample_31_FD_207151 | JGI IMG/M metagenome (GOLD analysis project Ga0335077, IMG submission 207151) | Soil microbial communities from Loxahatchee National Wildlife Refuge, Florida, United States - Lox_Sample_3.1 | ecosystem: Environmental > Terrestrial > Soil > Wetlands | place: USA... | reverse complement strand
AAGAAAGTTCGAAAGGCGTCCACGGTGGCCCGCCAGTTATCAAGATCGACACTTTTCGCGCCGAAGTCCCAGGAAACTCTTATAGTTGCGGAGTTCGAAAGTCGCAAATTCTCAAACGGCTCGCGCGGCAACATCCGCAACTTTTTCCCCTTCCAGGAGGCCTCCTCTAGCACCAGCTGCAGCAACTCGCGTCGTTCTTTCGCCGACTGCAATATTTCGATGCTCATCCGACGCCGCCGGCCGGCTCTGGTTCGCCCTTTCGCCGGATCGGCAATCCGGTAGCTGGCCAGATACGCGTTTTGGGAACAGAGGCGAGATCCCGGCCGTATTGTCCCCCATCCAGACACGATCCGTACGTTCCACCTGATTCGGGAAAAGCCTGCGATTAAGGTCGGGCGCTTCTCAGCTTGTCTAACCCGAGCACTCTTTGGGCATTGCCGTATGCGATGGCTTCTTTGGCCTGCGTTTCGAGGTCCAGTGCCTCGAACCACTGGCTGGCCTCGGTTGTCGATTCGTATGGATAGTCAACCGCATACAACACCCGGTCATGGCCCATGACGCTCACGGCATGTTTGAGTGAATCCGTGTCGAACATCCCGCTGGTTGTCGCGAAGAAATTGCGGCGCAGATATTCCGTTACGGTGAGTTTGCGCGGCCGGCCGTGTTCATCGGCCCAGTTGTCCCATCCTTCGCGCTGGATGCGATGGTCGACTCGCCATGCCCAGAACGGAAGAAGTTCCCCGAGGTGGCCGATGATGATGCGCAACGTCGGCAATTTTTCGAATAGCCCGCTCATCATCAGCCGTAACATATGCTCGGCCGTTTCCACGTGAAATCCCCACGCGGAGCCCCGAAGTTCGGGGTAGCCAGAATAGGTAGTGGCACGGACGTACACCGGCACATCCAGTGCCGCCGCGGTCCTCCAAAAATCAGCATATTGCGGCGCATCATAATATTTGGGCGGCGCATTTCCCGAGTTGTCGTAACCGTTCAATAACGCCCCCACAAAACCCAGGTCCTTTACGGTTCGGCTGAGTTCTTCAGCGGCGAGTTCCGGGTCGCACATGGGAAGAGCTGCGAAGACTTTCAGGCGGTCCGAGTGGTGGGCCACTGCCTCCGCAAGGTAGTCGTTCCATCGATGAGCGACATTCCTGACATTCTTTGCGCCGGCTTCGCTCAAACCCTGCAGTCCCGGGGCGGTGGCCGAAAGGACAGACATGTCGATCTCACCCTCGTCCATAGCGCGTATACGATCGCCGGTGATATCGAGCAGCGCTTTCATGGTGTGTTTGAATTCCGGATGTGTCTGATGCTCGGGTACGATTTCCTCGACACCTGGAACGAGGACGTGTTCTTCCAGCGCGATCTTTTTCATAAACGATTTTCGGAGGTACTGAGCCTGCGATTTGCCTATGCGTGCAACGGCGATTCGAGCGTGTCCTTGGCCTGTCTGTCGCGCCCAACCCGCACCGCATCGTATCGGTACGGCCCAAGGACCAACATGAGCGCCGCGGCAAGCAGCACCGCAATGCAGAACAAGACGAGCGGGAGAGCATACGAACGATTCGCGTCGTAAGCAGCCCCCATCAGGTAAGGGCCCAATCCACCCGCGAGCGAGAAACCAGCGAAAACAATGCCGCAAATCTCGCCAAAGCAGCGGAGCCCGAAATACCGGCTGGTCAGGTACGGCATCACGTCGCCCTCGGCGCCCATGGCAAGGCCAATCAGAAAGGCGGCCGCGAACGCCGGTCCCGGCGAGTAAGCGATGCGAAGTAGAGCGATTCCCGCGGCAGCGCCGGCGAAGATCAAGGCTGCGACACGCGGGGCAAAGAAGCGATCTAACAGGTAACCGGAGCCGGTCCGCCCGATGAGAAGTCCGGCGCCGAGCAGCGAAGATGCGAGCGCCGCAAGTTGCGCATTGTTACCGCGATCCGAAACGATCGCCGCCATGTGCGCAAAACAGGCTTGTGTGGCCGCGGCCACCAGGGCGAAAGACGACAGCAGGACCCAGAAGGTCGGAGTGCGCATCGCCCCGCGCCAAGTCATACCTGTAGCCTTTTTATTCGGTTCGGTATGCGCCGTACGAGCGGAGATCCCGCCATCGGGAAGGAGCCCCAGGCTCTCCGGCCTCTCGTTGAGAAACTTCATGACCAGCGGTGTCGAAACCAGCAGAATACTTGCGCCCAGAGCCGCATAAGCAAGATGCCAGCCAAATTTTGCGATGAGCAATTGCGCTAGCCACGGCATCACCAGCGCTCCTAGCCCGAGTCCAAGCAACATTACACCGAGGGCCAGCCCGCGATACCTGTCGAACCAATTGGACATCACCTTGGCGAAAGTGACGACGCCGGCTCCGCCGGCCAGAAAACCGAGCGCCCCGAAAAGGATGTAAAGCTGCGAAAGGTTGACGCAGCGAAGCGGAATCAATATCAAAGCCACGCTCGCCAGGAACAGGGACGGGACAATCACACGCCGTGCGCCGAAGCGGTCCATCAGCCAGCCGGCGAGCGGCACGCTGATCGCCTGAATGAGGCTGAACAGGGTGTAAGCAAATGAGACGTCGCCGCGGCCCGCATGAAAGTCCCTGCTTATAGGCCCGAGAAATATACCGAAAGAGAAGACGACAATGGGCATCAGCCCGAGAAATAACCCCATGGCGGCCGTCAGAGCGACCCACCAACCGTAGAAGACCGAGGAACGGTACCTCCAGCTTAGCCGTGGCGGTACAAGCGACATCGGGGAAGCATACCAGAGGCCAAATTGTCCATGCAAATGTCGGTCCGGCCTACGACGAGGTCGCATCTCGCGACGTCGCCTGGAGGTACCGAGTGGATGGTCCCCGACTCGTAGAAAGCTCCTTTCGCCGACGCCTGCCACGGCATTCCAAGAGTAGCGCGTGATCCGCTCGAGACTTCCCGATCAACGGAATGGCGACGAGAACATCCCATGGCCCGATTGCGCACATGATTGTTTCAGCCACCGGCCGGGAGAGGTATAAAGCCTCTTGTCAACCGTTCAAAAAAGGTATGGCTTGAGGTAATGCTCATATCCGGGGTATTCTGTCGCTGTCCGCGGATCGAACGCCCAGTGGAACTCAAACTCATACGCCATAGAACGCGCCAGACCGTCTAAGTCCGGAAAGAGAGTGGCGTGCGTGAGATTCATGTTGTACAGCTCGCGCATTGCTTGGTCTCGGATTCCTTCAGCGAGGACAAACTTCTTGACCACAGGTTCAGGCGTCTGGTAACCACCCAATATCTCCTCGACAGAGACATCGAGTCGCGCTGGGACCAAGAACGTGCCGGATTGTGCGGTCAGGCGTTTGTTTGAAACGCTCGGATTAGCTATGACTACAAACGGCAGATTTCCTTTTAAGAAGTACTCCTCGAAATTGCCTTCCTTCCAAAGGCTCATGCTCCACGCGTCAACTTCACCCATCTCGGCGATTGCGACAGTATGTCGATACGGTATGATTTGCGCTGTGTTCAGAGCCCACACTGCAGCATCGCCTTTAGCGCGTTCCAGCGCAAAAAATGCGGCTACGTATGGAGACCATGTCAGATCAAGCAATCGGGTAGGAGCGCCGTGATGCTGCAGTAGCGCAAGCCATTGGAACGAGTCTCTTTCCGGTGGAACATGGTCCAAGCGTTTCCCGGTAACAAGGTTATTACTCCCCCAAGCTGGATGCGAGTTGAGTGCCGATTTCTGTTGACTTACTGGCTACTCGCGAACCTGCTGGGCGAACCACTCGAAAGCGGATTCCAGTGTGGCGTTTCCATCCGCACCGTGTACCTGAACGCGCACTTCGATCGTGGCACGCCCTCTCCGGGCTAGCGTGTCCAGGAAGCGTTCCGCCTCTCCAGGGACAGCGCTCGCGTCCGCCGTCAGTTCCCCGGCCGCCGGGCGGCGGTATTTGACGTCGACGTGTCGGACCACCGCGACATAGTCGGTCACCGCATCGCCGAAGTGATCGAGCAGCCATTGGCCGCTAGCCGCCTCGGCAAGGGCGAACTGCGCGCTGGCATGGACCGTTCCCAGATGGTTGTGGTACTTCGGGTCCGCCGCCAGCGTGAGGGGACCCCCGCCCGCGCGTAAGCCGAGGAACCGATTGAAGGGAATCGCGGAGACGTTCATGCCGCCAGACTAACACGTGGTCAGGCTTCGGGTGGACCTCCAAAAGCGTCTCGCGCAATCGCCACGAGGCACCGGAAACAGCGCTCTTTCCGTGGAGCGATTCGTCTCGTTGGCCGGACCTCCTACTCCTGAAGAGCGAGCTTTGCATGCGTAGCATGTGCTGATCGTTGGTGAACCACGGGCGTACAGGCCCACGCGAGACATTTTCGCCGGCCTGCATGCCTGGCCAAAAACGTGATCGGATTTTGCGTTCGGAAGGGCCCGCTCTTCGGCCATTTTCGAGTAACGATCCTGCTAGGCCCGCAGACGATCCTTTTCGGCCAGGCAATCGATGCCTCCATCCTACCCGGAATCGATGCCGTTGACGGCGAGAGCCAGCCGCTCGCGGTAGTTCCAGGGCATCCACTCTGCCGGTGCCTGCTTGACCTGTTCGGCGTGCCGTTGCAGCTCGGTAAGATAGTCGAACGGGTTGGCGCCGTTGAGCTCGGAGGTATGGATCAGGCTCATATACAGATCGCCCATCTGCGCCCCGTTCCTGGTCTTATAGAACAGCGAGTTTTTGCGGCCACGGAAACGTTTCCGCAGCCGCAATTATGTGTACCCCGCGATTACGCGGAGGTGGACGAATCATGGTCGCAGCCGGTCACTGCGGCGCCGAGTTTCCCTCGAATTGCGAAGTGCACATAATCATAATGCTTCCAGGAAGGCGAGCAGGCGGTCGCTGGGCCGGTATTGCCGAGACTTCGAAGGCGGCATTGTGATCTTCTGGATCGCACGTTTCTTCATGGTCAAATCGGCCTCGACATACATGTGTGTGGTCGCTGTGCTTTCGTGACCGAGCCAGAGGGCAATCACTGTGATGTCAACTCCTGACTGAAGAAGATGCATTGCTGTCGAATGTCGAATGAGGTGTGGGAAGACGCGCCGTTTCCGCAGACTCGAGCAACGCTGCCGAGCAATGGCCACGGCGGCGTTCAGACGCGAGCGAAAACCAGGCCTGGTCAACCGCTCACTTCGGCGGCTTGGAAATAGAGGGTCGCCCCCCGCCGTGGAGATCTGGCGAAGCCAGTCTGCCAGTTGCCGACGCGTATCTTTCCACAGCGGAACGACACGTTCTTGATTTCCAGGGCGTTAAGAGTTCATATCGGTAGGTATTGTCTCGTGTTTTCGGCCGAGCGGACGGCCAACTGCAAATTAGGATCACCTATTGACCTTTCAGCCAGTCGAAGGCATCGATCACACGGCTTCAATGTGGCTTTGTTCGATTTCGACCTGCCGTTTGCATTCATTTCTCTCTCAGAGCCGTTCGGCGATCTACGGCGCTCGCGCTGACCCGAGCTCGGCGGCTGCAGCGCGCCGGCCTTGTCCCGCCGGCCAACCGGCGCTAGACTCCAGTCAGGAGAGAATACATGGTCCCTACCGTGGTTCTCTTTCATACCGCCGACTGTGGAAGAGCGGCTCCCCCGCGCGGGGCGGCCAGCGGACGACGTCGTCGTCTTGCCGCAGGCTCACCAGCCTACCGCTCCGGATACTTCCGCGGGAGATCCTCAAATCGAAAAGAGAAAGGAGGCCTCATATGCCGCGTTTCGCCAACCGATGGCTGCTCCTGGCTTGGATAGCAGCAAGTGTGGCCTGCAGCACGGCCCGCAACCCTTCTCGAGGCTTTCGCCTCGCGGACAACGGCGATACCGAGCGGGGCAAGGCTGCATTCTTGGAATTCGGGTGCGGCAACTGTCACGAGGTGCGTGGCGCCAACCTGCCCAATCCGCCGGCTCAACCGGTAGTCCTGGGAGGGCCCGTGGTCGCGCAGCCCAGCGACGGATACCTGGTGACCGCCATCATCAACCCCGCATATCACGCGGCTCACTACCCGGCCGCGAATGCCATGCAGGGCGGCCATCCGCGCATGCCCGAATTCGCCGGCCGCATGACCGTGCAGCAATTGACGGACATTGTGGCCTATCTGCAATCCCGTTACTCGCTGAGCCCGGTGCCAGTCGCGGGCGCATACCGCTAGCCGGCCGGCCGCGGATGCGTCAGAGCTTCACCGCGTTCTTCCGGACGAAGTCTTCCACCTTGGCCCAGCGGTCGCGAGCACGATGCCGCAGACCTGCCTCCCACACCTGCGCCTGTGCCTCGGCGGCAAGCACCGTGCGACGGGCAAGCTCTTGCGCCTCAACGACTCGGATCTACGCCACACGATCACGCGGGTGTTTGTGCCGCCCCGGTCGCCAGGTACAGGGTATCGCAGCACAAAGCGGTCCTGCGTGAGCTCATGCGGACGGTCGTACCGCAGACCGATCTCATGGCGACACCAACTCCCAGAAGCCATGAAGGGGATGGACAGCGGCAGTAACGGTTTGGCCCTGGGTTGGAATACCTTCGCCAGCCAAAATGGCGGCGGGCGCATTGCGGCGAGTGGGACGGTTCGGAATAGGCCCTCCAACTATGGAGACTGAGCGTAACACAGAGGCGCGCGCCATTCGCCCGATGCGGCTCAGGCCTAGCGGACTTCAGCACCGGGAACTAAAGAGAAGACTATCGCCTGAGCGTCCATTTCAATTCGTCCCCGGAAGATTCATCAGTTTCGCCAAAGCCGGCCAGTGACGGGTGGGCCGGAGGATCCAACCTACGTTCTGAATGAAAGGCATGTGGCGCTCCCCGATGGCGCGCTCCGCCCACTGTGCCGCCTGATCGATTTCCCCGCACAGGCCATGAAAAAGAGCGAGCCCAGCCATCGCTGCAGGAGGCTCGTCTGCCTTTAGCCTCTTGATCAAGGTATCCGCTCGGCTTACGCCGCCGGTTCGAACCAACAGAGCTGCGAGTTGGCCGGCGGTCAGGCTTGACCATGGCATCAAGGCGTGTGCCTTTTCGGTTAGTTCCAGCGCTTCGCCAAACCTCTGTTGTTGCGCACAGATGGACCCAAGCGTTGCTAGGGCGTACGGGTAGTTGTCGTCGATTTCCAAAATAGATCGCAGCTCCGCTTCCGCGTCGTCCAGCCTGCTTGCGAATCGAAGACCGCGGGCGTAGTGGTGGCGGTACAGGAGATTCAGCGGATCTCCTTGAAGCCCCCGCTCCATCGCCTCGACGGCTTCGGCGGTCCGACCGACGGGCAACAGGTGATGATTCCCATACCAGAACAGAACGTCCAATGACAACGGTTCACGAGACATCGACAGACGCCAATGCTGCTCGGCTTTGTTCCAGTCGTATTCAAAGCCGCCGATACATACGGCCAGTAGAGCGTGGGCCTCGGGAAGCGAAGGATCGATCCGCAGTGCTTGTTCTTCGGCGGCTAATGCCGACGGGATCACCTCCCGCGCCGACTTAAATCCGATATTCGCTTGCATCGTGTAGTACATGCCTAGGAAGCTGTATGCCAGCGCGAATTTCGGATCAAGCTCGATGGCGCGCTCCAAAAACCCCCTAAAGGCTGCGAGTAGTTCCGGTCGAGTCCCCCTGAACCAAAGATCACGCGCCTTGAGGTACGCGTCGTATGCTCGAAGGTTCGGTACGTAACGAGGAGCGGCACTCTCCGGCGATAGTTTGGAGCGAAGCACATCCGCGATAGCAGCCGCAATCATATCCTGCACCGCGAACACATCCGTTAGCTCGCGATCGTAGCGTTCTGACCAAAGATGGCCACCATCCGCGGCGTTGATAAGTTGGGCTGTCACCCGGATGCGGCTCCCGGCTCTGCGCACGCTGCCTTCCAGGATGGTCCGCACGCCAAGAGCTTCGGCGATTTTGCGGATATCTGTATTCTGTCCTTTGAAGGCGAATGCGGAAGTGCGGGAAATTACCCGCAGGCCGGAAATTTTCGCGAGCAGGTTCAGGATCTCTTCGGCCAATCCGTCCGAGAAGTATTCATCGTCGGCATCGCGGCTCATGTTGGCAAAGGGCAGGACCGCAATGGACGACTGGCGTTCCGCAGGGGAGCCCGGTGCGCGAGCAATGGCCAACAGAGCGTCCTTTGCCTGCGCGAAGGACTGGATGCGTTCGGCGGGCGACTTCCGTAAGCAGCGGGCCAGGATGTCCTGGACGGCCGGCGGTGCGTCGAGAGGATCCGGCTCCTTGTGCAGGATTGCGGCCGCGACGGCCATCGGAGTGACTCCGGTGAAGGCGCGCCGCCCACTCAGCATTTCGTAGAGCACCAGACCGAAGGAAAAAATATCCGAGCGGGCATCCACGGCTAACCCTTGCGCCTGTTCCGGAGACATGTATGCCACTGTTCCAACCACCATCCCTGGCTGTGTTAAGGAGAGGCTCAAGGTCGAGCAGGAAACAACCGATTGCTCCGGATTCTCCTGCGTTGCGAGGCCGAAGTCCAGCAACTTTATTGCATTGTCCCGCGTGACCATGATGTTGGCCGGCTTCAGATCGCGATGCGTGATGCCTTTGGCATGCGCGGCGGATAGGGCATCGGCAATCTGGACCGCGTAGCGTAGTGCCTGATCGAGGGGAAGGGGGCCGGGCTTTTCTGTGGAAAGCAGAGGAGCACCCTCAATCAGCTCCATCACCAGATAGTTTGGGCCAACATCGTAAATCTGGCAGATGTTTGGGTGATTGAGCGCCGCGATGGCTTTGGCCTCCCGCCCGAAGCGTTCCGACAAGTGCGAACTCGAAACCTTAATCGCGACGTCGCGACTCAGCCGGGAGTCATGGCCGCGATATACCGCCCCCATTCCTCCCGAGCCGATGGACGAGATGATCTTGTACGGGCCGAGTTGGTCGCCTGGCTGGAGCGTCATACGAACAATTCGTCTAAATCACGCTGTCGTACACTGTCGCGATGCCGAGCGCGGTCGTAAGACCCTTTTGATTCGCAAGCGTTATGTTGGCCGCACACTGGTTGGCGGGCTTCCAGTAGGCGCTGTCGAAAAAGAGGTCCTGCACTTGCCGCATCGTCGGGTCATGGCCGGCCTGCTCCAGCAGACTTCGCAGGTCCATATCGTTATCCAGGCTTAAATCGCGCGCCTGCAGTCGGTCCAAATAGCGCTGTAACTGGCTGGCGAATTCCGCGCCCGGCGCTCCGCAATAATTCGCAATCAGAGTATACAGGTTCCCGCTCGCTATCGTCGTTTGGGAGCGCCCATGAGTCAGGTGGCCCGGATCCTTCGGATTCACGACCACACTGGCGTAATTACCCAGCAGTCGCCCCGTCTCGAAGATGTTCACGATCGCTTTGGCGGTGCTGGCTTCGAGGTCGTTCATATTAAGGCTTCTGTGACTCCGGCACAGTGAACTTGAAAACAGCCTTCTGTGAGTCGGGGTTGATGATGGTTATCGAGTGTTTAGTTTTTTCTTTGAATACGTCTCGTAGCTTCTCGTTCAGGGTGAAAACCAACAGTAGCCGTTTCGCCATGGTCTTATCCGAAGAAGTGTCATCCGCCTCGACGATACGCGGCTTCTTCAACTGTTTGTCGTCTTTGGGTGAAGGAATCAACCAGTCAAACGAGATATCGATATCGGCAGTATTCGTGGCGTTGCTGGACTCCTCGCCCAGCGACACACGGAAGTTGGCGTCCTGCGAAAGGGTACTGCCCCGCAGTTCGATCCGTCCCAAATTGGCAGGTGCGGCTGCGGGAGCAACGGTTGACCCGCCCCCTGCAGGTGCGGTTTGGAGCGCCGTGGCCAGAGTCTGCGTCGCGGTCACTGCCTGCTGCGCCGCGCTTACGGCTGCCTGCGCGTTGTCCGCTTCGGCCTTCGGCGTGCCCGCCAGTTTGCCGAATTCGGTAGTGGCATCTTTAAGAGCGGCATCGGCGTCAGTCGCGAGTTTCTGCACCTGGCTGGCCACTGTCTTTGCATCCCCGCCCGCCCCCGCACCCTGTATCGCTGCCAGCGCAGCATCCATCGACCGCTTGGCCGCCGAAAGCACATTCTGAATGGATGCGGAAGACGCAACCGCATCGAGCTTCTGCTTCGCTGCGGCAATCGCGCTCGTGGCCGTCGTGACCGCGCCCGTCAGGGGTGCTGGCGGCGCTGGTGGCTGCGGCGTCGAGCCTTGCGTCGCAGCCTTTGCGTCTGGATCGGGGCCAGTCGTGACGATGGCCTCCGTGATTACCGGCCCGGGATCTCGTGCCAGTTTTCCGCCCAAGTATCCGAAAGCGCTCAGTCCCGAAATGGCCAGGAGCGACGAAGGAACATCCGGCAGGTCGCGGAGCACTCGGGGGTCGATTCGCGCCACCAAAATCAAAAAACTGACCGCGCCAATGATCGTCCACACGAAGAACTGCACCCGCTCTGCGGCGACCACATCACCCGTCGTAACGAAGTCGGCGAGCGTAGGCTTTGGTTGTCCGGCGCCTTTAGGTCCGTTCATGTTGGTCACTACCTGCGAACCGATGGCCGTGCCTGCGGCAATCCCCACGATTCCCGGCAGACCCGAGGGAACCGCTGGCAAGATGAAAAACCCCTGAAACCAGTTTTTCGCGACGCATAAATACACATATCCGAACACCGCCACCATCGTCCAGATGTAGAACTGCAATTTGGAAAGGCTATAGGTGTTGGTCTGCTTGTCCAGAAACAGTGCCCGCACAATGTACGAATCACCTTCAATGTCTACCGACTTCAGGAGTCTCGCAAGCCCCAGAACAATCCCCGCAAGGGCCAGCGTCACCAGCGAGGAAATAAGAATCGCAGTCCAATACCGCTCACTCACGCCGGATTCCGAATGAGCATCCGTCGCGTAGCCATTCCAGAAGATCTTGAATACACCAGACTGCTCTGAAACCGGATCGATACCCAACAGCTTGATGGTTTGACTGTCCGTAACCTCGCCTCGAATCTTGGAGCGTCCCACGGCGCACTGCGAATCCGTCCAACACAGGTCGAGCGGCGCGTAGTTCAACTGAATAATGTAAGAGTCCCGGTTCGCCGCGGCGAAACCTTCTCCGTGCAGCCTCACGGTGAATACATCATTTCCCGGACCCAGCGGATCGGAAGTCACCGAGTTCAGTTTCAAGACCGGCTTGTCGGTCTTGGTCTGATAGATGATCCCGTTCGCTATCACAGTAACGGTGTGCGATTCTGTCAAATATTGCCCGCGCGGGTTGCCGGGAACCTGAAATGTAAATTGTGTCGTCTTCTCCGATGTCGCGGGTTTGTTGATCACAGCCTTGTCGTCCAGGCAGACGCTGTATGGAGGCTTCAGTGCCTGATCGATCGAGACATTCATTTCGCTGCCAATTTTGGGAGGTCTTGGCTCCGCTGACATGTTGTAGTCGCCAGACGCCGTGATGCCCACGGGACAGCCAGTCGCAAAATCCGTTTGGTAAACACTCCCACCGCTGACCACCGCCATCTTATGCAGGCCGGTCAGTTTCTGACCAGCCGGCGCACCGGGAACAATGAATGTGAAATGCGTAATTCCTGCTGCCGGCACAGACGTTGACATGATTTGATCGCCGTCCAGACACGCCACATAACCGGCCGCAAGGACAACGTTCAACTTCACGTCGATCATGCTGCCAATGGTGGGCAATTCCGGTCCCACTTCCATCGCAAATGGTGCTCCGGCCGGCGTGCCAGTCGGACAAGGGACGGCGAAAGCGCTCACGGCGTACATTGAGAATCCCGCAAGGATGCACCCCAATCGCGTGTGGTTCATGGGCGTACATTATACAATTTGGCAGCGCAGCCCGTGCTTCCGCATTTCAGTAGATAAAGGAGCGGTCGTCGCTCGCGGGCAGCGGCACGGGCCAGGCGAACAGGCAGATGTGGTCGTAGGCCCAGAGCTTGACAGCCGGAAGGCCGAGTAAACCTCCAATCCTTCCTTCTCCAACACCTCGTATACCGCGATCCAGTAGACGCCGGTGGACTGCATGGCCACGGTGGTTATGCCACACTGCTGGAGCCATCTCGCCATGCGCTTCAAGTCCGCTGTCCAGGATCCGAACTCCTGCACCGGTTGCGAATCCCGGCTCGGCGATACCGCCACAAAATGACTCGCATTGCCAATGTCAATTCCCGCCGCATGCGGGTGGACCATCTCCAGATCCGGTTCTGCGGCGTTGAACCGGCGTTCCAGTTCTTTCCGCTGTTGGCGATTGAGGCTGCCGCTGTGCAGCCGCTCCAAGGTGGACTTCTTGCGTTTGGCCATGGCATACTCCACATGTTTTTGGGATTTTGCCAGGCTCGGCTCGGTTGGCGATCACTTCACAATCTCTCCGGCGGGGTCGAGCTTGGCTTTTTCTGCCAACTCGCCACCAAGCATTCCATCGCCGCAACCGAGGTCAGGCTCCGCTACGGGCACAAAGGCACCAAGGGAAAAACGACCATAGCTTGCCGAGCGTGGCTTCAACGAGCATGCACCGAAAGCCGCGCTCCGCTCCAGTTTCCATCCTCATTCCGCCACGGGCAACCGTGGCCAAAGCTCCGCTGGTCCACCGCTGCTGCAGCGGGCAGCTTCGCGGAGGCGCTAACCAAGGAGAAGCCGCCCTACGCCCAGCAGTCCGGAGCGCAGAGAATTCCCACATTTCAGAGATCACGGTGGAAAACTCTTGTATCTGACACGAAAACGGTGTATGACGTAGAAGAACAGCAGTCCGAAACAAGAGTGACATAGCCTCCAACGCACTTCTCAGCAAACTTCATGGGCTGACGCGTAGCCGTCAGCGGCATCCGGGCGCTTTGGGCCCATTTTCTTCGAGGTGGTTATGCTCTCTCGCTTTGGTGGGTTTCGGTTTCTTCCTGGACTGCCGGTCATCCTGCTGGGTGTACTGCTATGCCTCAGCACCAAGCCGGCTCGGTCACAAGCGACTTCAACCAGCACCGTCACCGGCGTGGTGTCGGACCAACAGAGTGCCTTGATTCCCGGCGCACAGGTCACCCTGACCGATAAAGGGACCGGCACGGCACGGACAACTTCGACCAACGATACGGGACGGTACGTGTTTGTCAACGTGTCCTCCGGGAGCTACGACATCGCGTTCACCAAGCAGGGGTTCGCGGCCTACCGAGTGACGGACCAGCAAGTCCAGGTGGGAACGACCCTGACCATCAATGCCAGGCTGGAGGTGGGCCTGACCACGAGCACGGTCGAGGTGAAAGCCACAAACCTGGCGGAGTTGCAGACGACGAGCGCGTCGGTTGGGACGGCGTTCTCGGGCGCGGCGCTGATCGCCTTGCCGAACCTGGGCCGCGACGTTTCGACGCTGGCGGTGCTACAGCCGGGCGTGACGCTGAGCGGCTATACGGCTGGCGCTTACGAAGACCAGAACACTTTCATGCTGGACGGCGGCAATGCCTCCGACGACATGTCGGGCGAAGCCAACCGCTACGGGACCAACTTCACCGGTCTGGGCGGCACGCAGCAGGGGGCGGTGCCCTCGGGGGTGGTACCGACGCCGGTGGAGAGCATCGAGGAATTCCGCGTGTCGACGTTCAGCCAGACGGCGGACTTCAACAACTCGATCGGGTCGCAGGTGCAGATGGTGACCAAGCGCGGCACCAAGGACTGGCATGGATCGGGCTACTGGTTCTACTACGGGACGAACGTGGGGGCGGCGAATACCTGGTCGAATAACCACACGCCGCTGACAACGTCGTCGGGGCAGGTACTCTCGCCGTTCACACCGCTGCCGTCGAACCACCGCAACCGTTTCGGCGGGACTCTGGGCGGACCGCTGACGCCGAAAGTGCTGGGGGGCAAAACGTTCTTCTTTGTGAATTACGAGAGCTTGCGGTATCCCAACGTGGGCAACTACGAACGGCCGGTGCCTACCGATACGATGCGGGCCGGGGTGATCTTCGTGCCGAACTCGGCGGGGACCTACCTGCCGTACAACCTCAACAGCACGCCGGTCACGGCCAAGGACCCGGTCACCGGGCAGATGACGACTTATCAGCCGGCCACGTGCCCGGGGGGCTCGTGCGATCCGCGCGGGTTGGGAGTGAACCCGATCATCCAGAAGATCTGGAGTTACATGCCGGCGGGCAACGATGCGTACTACGCGGTGAATGGGGGCGACGGGTACAACGTGATCGGCTTCCTTTCCACGATCCGGCAGCCCCTGACGGAGAACTCCTACGTGGCGCGCGTGGACCACGATTTCGGCGACCGGTGGCGGATGTTTGCAACCTACCGGTATATGCGGCTGGTCAGCCTGACTAACAATCAAGCCGATATCGGCGGTTTGTTGCCGGGCGCCACCATGGGAGTGCCGACAGCCACGGCTCCGCGCCCGCAGAATCCCGGCTACCTGGTGCTGGGCATGACGACGAACGTTACCGCGAGCACGACGAACGAATTCCGCTTCAACTACACCCGTAATTTCTGGCAATGGGGCACCGACAATGCGCCGCCGCAACTGCCCGGGCTTGGGGGCGCCGTGGAGATCGCCAGCGGGTACAGCAATTCCACGGCGGAAAGCAGCACTTGCGCCAACACGCTGATTCCGTACAACGTGGGCACACAGTGCACGCGGCAGCGTTTCTGGGATGGCCAGGACAAGCTGATCCGCGACGACATGAGCGTGCTCAAGGGCAATCACCTGCTGCAGTTCGGCGGCACCTACCAGCGCAACTATGACTATCATATGCGCACGGACAACGGGTCGGGAATCAACGACCAAATCATCTACCAGATTGCGAGCACGAACATCAATCTGACCAACACGGCGTGGATTCCGACGTCAGTCGGGAGCAGCTATCTGAGCAACTGGCGGAACCTGTACTCGGAGGTGCTAGGACTGGTGAGCCAGCCGCAAGTGGCGTACACGCGGTCGGGGAGCAATCTGACGGTGAACCCGGTGGGGCAGCCGGCATTCGATCAAAGCATCATTCCGTATTACAGCGTTTATTTCAGCGATACGTGGAAAGTGAAGCCTACGTTCACGCTGACCTACAGTCTGGGCTGGGCACTGGAGATGCCGCCGTACGAGATCAACGGGAAGCAGGTGACGGTAGTGAGCTCCGACGGCGCGCAAGTGGACACCGCGGATTACCTGGCGCAACGCAAGAAGGCGGCTCTGGCCGGACAGGTGTATGCTCCGGTTCTGGGTTTTGCCACGGTGCGCAATGTGGGCGATGGTTTGAAGTATCCGTATCTGCCCTTCTACGGTGGATTCAGCCCGCGTGTGGCCGCGGCCTGGAACCCCGCGTTCCATGACGGGCTTTTGGGGAAGCTGTTCGGTAACGGGAAGACGGTGCTGCGCGGCGGTTACGGACGGATCTACGGGCGGCTAAACGGGGTCAACTTGGTGCTGGTGCCGCTGCTGGGCATCGGGCCGCTGCAGCCAGTGACCTGCGCCGGGCCCAAGATGGACGGGACCTGCGCCGGGGCGAACAACGTGGATGCGAGCAACGTGTTCCGCATCGGCAAGGACGGCATGTCGGCGCCGCTGCCGGCGCCCTCGAACACGCTGGAGCAGCCTTTCTTCATGGGCTACAACGGCGCGATTTCGGCGGGCGATGTCAACACCCTGGATCCGCAATACAGACCTCAACGGACGGACAACTTCAGCTTCTCCTTGCAGCGCCAGTTTCGCTCCGGCTCGATGCTGGAGGTCGGCTATATCGGCCGGATCATCCGCAACGAGATGCAGGAGATGAACCTGGATGACGTGCCGTACATGACCACGCTCGGCGGCCAGAGTTTTTCGCAGGCCTACGCGTCGGTGGCGAGCGCGCTGTACTTTGCCAACGCGGCTCCCAACAGCATCGCGACGCAACCGTTCTTTGAAACCGCGCTGGGCGGGGCGAACTCGGCTTATTGCCAGGGGTATGCGACCTGCACGGCGGCGGTGGCCTCGAAGCTGACGTCGAGTTTCAAGGCGGCGGCGGTTAGCGACATTTGGAACGCGCTGAACAAAGCGCCGTCCTGGATTCTGGGCAGGACCATGATCAGCGGTGCAGGCGGAGGCGTCTCCCCGCTTCAGGCTACCTCGCTGGCGCTGACCACCAGCATGGGATTCGGGAACTACAACGCGCTGTACGTGACTTACAGGACCACGGATTTCCACGGTCTGACCGCGATCTCGAACTTCACCTGGGGCCGCGCGTTGGGCACGGCCCCGCTGGCGCAGGCCAACAGCTCCAACACGGCGCTGGACGCCTGGAACATGCATGCCAACTACGGTCCCAACGGATTCGACACCAAGTTCCTGTACAACGCGGCGGTGTACTATGCGCCGCCGGTGTTCAAAGGACAACACGGAGTGCTGGGGCACCTGCTGGGCGGATGGACGCTGTCACCGTTGTTTACGGCCCAGACCGGGGCGGCTCTGGGCGCCACTTACACGCAGGGGTCTCTGCCAGCGGCGAGCTCGGCGTTCGGCGAGTCGAGCTCCGGAAGCATGACCTCGACGGCGGACATCGCGGTGTTTGCATCCAAATACACGGGCAGCCCGTCGGCGTACTACAACAACAACGGGTCGACGGTCAGCCAGCCGAGCGCGCCGCAGCTGGCCGGAGTGGCGGTAGGCACGAACAATTCAACGCACATCAACATGTTCGCGGACCCGGCCGCGGTCTACAATGAATTCCGCCCGTGTTTCCTTGGCATCGACACCAGTTGCGGGGGTTACGGCAACATTCGCGGGCTGCCCACGTGGAACCTGGATGCTACGGTATTGAAGGACGTCGGGGTGTGGAAAGCGGAGCGTGTGGGGGCCACGCTCAGCTTCCAGTTCACGAACATCCTGAATCACATGCAGCCGAGCAATGGGAGTTTGAACTGGAGCAGCCCGGCGACCTTCGGCCGGATCACGGGGCAGTCGAACACGCCGCGGCAGATGGAGTTCGGTCTGCGCATCCACTTCTGAGCCGAGCGGGGATTAGGGCCGGCCGGGGTTAGTGCTCGTTTCCCCGGCCGGCCCCATCTGGGCGTGCACGCCCAATCCCCACATGAAATCCCGTGTAGGGCACCGCCGCCTGCCGCGCTGGTGCAGCGCAGTCTTCTGAGCTAATCCGTCAAATATTATTCGCAGAAAACTTCTGAATCGCTTACTTTGAACGAACGCGTTTACCTTCCAACGGGGATGGGCAGCGGCCCGTTTCCGGCAATAATCGCCATGAGTTTAGCATTCCCACCGTTCTTTGTTCCCCCAGTGCCCAACTATGGCAGTCTCCCATCCAGCGTTTTTGCGAACCTCCCGATCGCAACCGTTGACTTCTTTCATAACGACGTAACCCTATATTCGTTCTTTGGAACCAGTAACCATTCCACCGATCCGTTCTACCAGCTTTACCCTGAACTTTGCGCTGGACTGTGCCCTGGGACCAGCAATTCGGGGCAATACGCCGCCTGGGCTTGGGGGGTAAGCCGGCTCATCGATGGCATGGCGATCGCCACCCATCAGTCCCCTAACCCGCTACCCATCGATATAAAACACCTGGCCGTGACCGGATGCTCCTATGCTGGCAAGATGGCCTTGTTTGCCGGGGCGTTCGATGAGCGGATCGCCCTTACGATTGCTCAGGAAAGCGGCGGTGGTGGCGCACCAACCTGGTGTGTCTCGCAAGAGATCGAGGCCGATAATGTGGTGGAGAGTTTGACGCATACAGACCATAACTGGTTCGCTGGGCAAATGTTCCAGTTCAGCAAGAATGATGTTTACAAACTCCCGACGGATCATCACGAATTGATGGCCATGGTGGCGCCCAGGGCCCTGCTGGAGACGGGCAACACAGACTATTTCTGGCTTTCCAACCGCTCCAACTATGTGTCGGCACGAG
>Ga0335077_10004064_pt1 | contig 17814 bp, 17 predicted proteins | sample Lox_Sample_31_FD_207151 | JGI IMG/M metagenome (GOLD analysis project Ga0335077, IMG submission 207151) | Soil microbial communities from Loxahatchee National Wildlife Refuge, Florida, United States - Lox_Sample_3.1 | ecosystem: Environmental > Terrestrial > Soil > Wetlands | place: USA... | reverse complement strand
CAACGGCAACGTGGTTGCATTCGCCGACCTGGTGCAGGAGGCCTACAACGCACGCGTCCAGCTGTGGTCCGACGGCTTCTACGTGACGCCGAAGATCCACTGGAACCGCCTCACGCTGAACGGGCGGCCCTTCTTCTATTTCGCCTACGGCGCCGCGGTCTCCGAAGTGATCGTCGACACGCTGACCGGCGAGTGGAAGCTGCTGCGTGCCGACCTGCTGCACGACGCCGGCACGTCGATCAACCCCGCGATCGACATCGGCCAGGTCGAAGGCGCATTCATCCAGGGCATGGGCTGGCTCACCGTCGAAGAGCTGTGGTGGAACAAGGATGGGCGCCTGATGACGCACGCGCCGTCGACGTACAAGATTCCGGCCGTCAACGATTGCCCGACCGACTTCCGCACGGCGCTGTTCAAGAACGCCAACGCCGAAGACACGATCTTCCGCTCGAAAGCCGTCGGCGAGCCGCCGCTGCTGCTTCCCTTCTCGGTGTTCTTTGCGATCCGCGATGCGGTTGCCGCCCTCGGCGACTATCGGATCAATCCGCCGCTCGACGCGCCCGCCAGCGGCGAGTCGATCCTGCGCGCGGCGGACGCGGTGCGCGCGTCGACGCGTGCGGCGGCGTGAAGATGATGAATCGCGGCACAGCGATGGCCATGGACCACACCTGGATCCACGACCTGCGCGCTTGCGCCGCCAGCGCCACGCCGGCAGTGCTGGTGACCGTCGCAGGCGCCAAAGGCTCGGTGCCGCGCGAACCCGGTGCGAAGATGATCGTCACCGCGGATCGGCTCATCGGCACCATCGGCGGCGGGCACCTCGAGTGGAAGGCGACCGAGATCGCGCGCCGCCTGCTCGGCGGCGACGACGTCGAAGCGCTGCAGCGTTTTCCGCTCGGCGCATCCCTTGGCCAATGCTGCGGCGGTCTTGCGCAGCTCCTGTTCGAACCGGTTGCGGCCACGGCGCCGTGGCTCGAGGCGTTGGCGCAGCAATCGCCCGACGTCGCGTGCGTGGTCGTCACCTCGGCGCACGGCGCCGCCGGCAGCGACAAGCTGATCGTCACCGTGGACGGATGCACCGGCTCGCTCGGCGCGCCGGAACTCGATCGGGCCGCGACGCAAGCGGCGCGCACGCTGCTGCGCGACGGCGGCACCACGCGGCTTGCCGAGATCGGCGACGCGACGGCGACGACCTGCCTGCTCGATCCGCTGGGGCCGTGCGACTGGCACATCGTGCTTTTCGGTGCGGGCCACGTGGGGCAGGCGATCGTGCGTGCGATGGCGGAAATGCCCTGCCGCATCACGTGGGTCGACAGTCGCGACGCGGTGTTCCCTGCCAGCGTGCCGGTGCACACGACCGTCGTTGCGACGGACGTCCCGGAAGCGGAAATCGACGCGGCACCGGCGGGCGCCCATTTCCTGGTGATGACGCACAGCCATCCGCTCGACCAGGCTCTGACGGAACGCATCCTGCGGCGCGGCGACTACGCGTATTTCGGATTGATCGGCTCGGCGAGCAAGCGGCACCAGTTCGAGCGCAGGTTGCTCGCGCGCGGCATCGCGCCAGCGCAGCTCGCGACGATGACGTGTCCGATCGGCGTGCCCGGCATCGACGACAAGCGGCCGGCCGTGATCGCGATCGCGGTGGCCGCCGAACTGGTGCAGCAGTACGAGAAGCAGCAACGGCGCGCGGCGCGCCCGGAAGCGCTGCCGCGGGCTGCTGCGGAAACGAAACGCTCCGCAATCCTTTGACCGGGTCACCGATCGCACGGAGCGATCGAAAAGAAGCCCGCGCGCAATGCGGGCCAACCAGAAGGGTGCTCGAGAACGACAGCGACGCACCCGGGAGACGAGAAGGGACACGATGGAGAACCAACAGGCAAGCGCGAGCGCCGCGGGCGGCGGCAACCTGCGCCTCGAACTCACCGGGATCCGCAAGGTCTACCCGAGTGTGGTCGCCAACGACGGCATCGACCTGCAGGTCAAGCCCGGCGAGATCCACGCGGTGCTCGGCGAAAACGGGGCCGGCAAGTCGACGCTGATGAAGATCATCTACGGCGTCACCGCGCCGACCGAGGGCCGCATGAAGTGGGAGGGCCAGGAGGTCGTGGTCGCCAATCCGGCGCACGCGCGCCGGCTCGGCATCGGCATGGTGTTCCAGCACTTCTCGCTGTTCGAGACCGTCACCGTGGTCGAGAACGTCGCCCTCGCGCTCGAGGACGCGCCCGACCTCGCGACCCTGTCGAAGCAGATCGAGGAGGTGTCCAACAAGTACGGCCTGCCCGTCGATCCGCGCCGCCTGGTGCACGCGCTCTCGGTCGGCGAGCGGCAGCGCGTCGAGATCATCCGCTGCCTGCTGCAGAAGCCGAAGCTGCTGATCATGGACGAGCCGACGTCGGTGCTGACGCCGCAGGCGGTGCGCAAGCTGTTCGAGACGCTGCGCCAGCTCGCGTCGGAAGGCTGCAGCATCCTCTACATCAGCCACAAGCTGGACGAGATCCAGGAGCTCTGCCACACGGCGACGGTGCTGCGCGGGGGCAAGGTGACCGGAACCTGCATTCCGTCGCAGGAGACGCCGAAGTCGATGGCACGCCTGATGATCGGCAAGGACCTGCCGGTGTGCCAGCACGGCGCGCCCGTCGAAGGCGGCGAGGTGCGGTTGCGCCTGGCCGGTCTCTCGCACGCATCGGACGATCCGTTCGGCGTCGACCTGCAGGACGTGCATCTCGACGTGCACTCGGGCGAGATCGTCGGCATCGCCGGCGTCTCGGGCAACGGACAGCGCCAGCTTTTGTATGCCATCTCGGGCGAGGAGCCGCTGGCCGAAAGATTCCCGGTGCAGATCTGCGGCGTCGAAGCGGGTCGCATGGCGCCGGGCCGACGGCGCAAGATCGGCATGGGTTTCGTGCCCGAAGAGCGGCTCGGCCGCGGAGCGGTGCCGCGCATGTCGCTGGCGGACAACGCGCTGCTCACCGCGCACAAGGCCGGCATGGTGAAAGGCGGCTTCATCAACTTCGGCGCGGTGCAAGCGTTTGCGGCCGATTGCATCAAGCGCTTCAACGTCAAGGCCGGCGGCCCGGATGCCGAGGCGCGCTCGCTGTCGGGCGGCAACCTGCAGAAGTACATCATGGGGCGCGAGATCATGCTCGCGCCCAAGCTGCTGGTGGTCGCGCAGCCGACCTGGGGCGTCGATGTCGGCGCGGCAGCGGCGATCCGCCAGCAGCTGATCGACCTGCGCAACGCGGGCACGGCGATCCTGGTCATCTCCGAGGAACTCGACGAGCTGTTCGAGATCTGCGATCGCATCGCCGTGATCGCCAAGGGCAAGCTCTCGCCCGCCAAGCCAGCCGCGCAGACGAACGTCGAGGAGATCGGCGTGTGGATGAGCGGCATGTGGCCCGGCGCCGAAGGTGGACAACCTGCCGCTGCGGAGGCCGCCCATGCTTAGGCTGCAGGCGCGCGCCGAGCCGTCGCAGACGATGCGCTATCTGTCGCCGCTGATCGCGGTGGTGCTCACGGTGATCGGCGGCCTCATCATCTTCTCCGCCCTCGGGCGCGATCCGCTCGCGGGCTTCAAGGTGTTTTTCCTCAATCCGCTCAAGGACTGGTATTCGATCGCCGAGTTGCTCCTGAAAGCCACGCCGCTGATGATGATCGCGATCGGGCTTGCGGTCGGCTTCCGCGCCAACGTCTGGAACATCGGCGCCGAAGGCCAGTACATCATCGGCGCCGTGTTCGGTTCGGGCGTGGCGCTCTACTTCCAGGGCGTGAACTCGCCGCTCGTTCTGCCGCTGATGATCGTGGCCGGTGCAATCGGCGGCGCCTTGTGGGCGGCGATTCCGGCGGTGCTGCGCACGCGCTTCAACACCAACGAGATCCTGGTGTCGCTGATGCTGGTCTACATCGCGAACCTGCTCGTCTCGTGGCTCGTGTTCGGTCCCTGGAAGGATCCGGAAGGATTCAACTTCCCGCAGACGAAGATGTTCGACGAGTCGGCGATCCTGCCGGTGCTGGTCGAAGGCACGCGACTGAACGCCGCGTTTCCGATCGCGATCGGCGCGTTGATCGTGGGCTACCTGTTCATAAACCGCAGCTTCTCCGGCTTCCAGATGCGGGTCGCCGGGCAGGCCGAGGCCGCGGCACGTTATGCCGGCTTCTCCGCCAAGCGCACGATCTGGATCGGCATGCTGGCCGGTGGCGCGATGGCGGGCATCGCCGGCATGTCGGAAGTCGGCGGCCCGATGGGGCAACTCACCGATCACGTTTCGCAGAGCTACGGCTTCGCCGCCATCATCGTGGCGTTCGTCGGCCGCCTGAACGCGATCGGCATCTTCCTCGCCAGCCTGCTGATGGCGCTCCTGTACATCGGCGGCGAGCAGGCACAGCAGTACATGAACCTGCCGTCGTCGATTTCCAAGGTGTTCCAGGGCATGCTGCTGTTCTTCCTGCTCGGCGCCGACATCTTCGTCAATTACAGGCTGCGTTTCGGCGCGGCAAAGCAGTAGGAGAGGGCGATGGAACCGGGCATCATCACTTCGATCGTCTTCGCCACCATCGTCGCGGGTACGCCGCTGCTGATCGTCGCGCTCGGCGAGCTGATTACCGAACGGTCCGGCGTGCTCAACCTGGGCGCCGAAGGCATGATGGCGGTCGGCGCGATCGCGGGCTTCGCCGCCGCGCAAGCCACCGGAAGCGCCACGCTTGGCGTGCTTGCCGCGCTGGTCGCGGGCGCCCTGATGTCGGTGATCTTCGCGTACATCACGCTCACGCTGCTCGCGAACCAGGTCGCGACGGGGCTCGCGCTCGCGATCTTCGGGGTCGGCCTGTCGGCATTCGTCGGCAAGCCGTACGAATCGGCGACGCTGCCGCCGGTGCCGCCGCTGAAAATTCCGTTGCTGGCGGACATTCCGTTCATCGGCCCGGCGTTCTTCAGCCAGCAATGGCTGGTGTATTTCTCGTGGCTGCTGCTGGCCGGCATCATCTGGTTCCTGTTCAAGACACGCGCCGGCCTGCTGCTGCGCGTGATCGGCGAGTCGCCCTCGTCGGCGCACTCGATCGGTTACCCGGTGATCCGCATCCGCTACTTCGCCACCCTGTTCGGCGGCGCGATGGCGGGCGTCGGTGGCGCGTTCCTGTCGATCTTTCATACCCCGCTGTGGGTCGAGGGCATGGTCGCCGGGCGCGGCTGGATCGCGCTCGCGCTGGTGGTGTTCGCCACGTGGCGGCCGTTGCGAGTGCTCGCCGGCGCGTACCTGTTCGGCGGCGTGCTGATCGCGCAGCTGTTCGTGCAGGGTTCGGGCACGCAGATCGAGATCCCGGCGCAGTTCCTCTCGATGCTGCCGTATGTCGCGACGGTGATCGTGCTGGTGCTGATCGCGCGCAATCCGAATACGATCCGCTTGAATTCGCCGGCGTCGCTGGGCCAGCCGTATCGGCCGGATGCGTGAGTGGTGGAAAGCAAGGAAGGTGTCATGCCGAGCCGAAGGCGAGGAATCTCGGCCTCGCAAGCCGAGATCCTTCGGCAGCGCTCGGGATGACAATGGTGGCGGAGTCCAGCGCCCGTTGATGAAGAGTGAAGAGGAGATAGAACGATGTCAGTCATGAAGAAGATGCTGCTTGCCGTCGCGGCCGCCGTGCCGCTCGCCCTGAGCGGTGCGGCCCACGCGCAGGCGACCAAGGTCGCGTTCGTCTACGTGAGCCCGATCGGGGATGCCGGCTGGACGTTCCAGCACGACCAGGGCCGCAAGGAGATGGAGAAGGCGCTCGGCAACAAGGTCGAGACCAAGTACATCGAGAACGTTCCCGAGGGTCCGGACGCCGAGCGCGTGATCCGCGAACTCGCCATGAGCGGCAACAAGATCATCTTCGCCACCAGCTTCGGCTACATGAACGCCATGGAGAAGGTGTCGAAGCAGTTCCCGAACGTCGTGTTCATGCACGCCACCGGGTACAAGCGTGGCAAGAACTTCGGCACGTACAACGCGCGCTTCTACGAAGGCCGTTACGTGAACGGCGTGATCGCCGGCCGCATGACCAAGTCGAACCTGCTCGGCTACGTCGCCGCGTTCCCGATTCCCGAGGTGTTGCAGGGAATCAACGCGTTCACGCGGGGCGCGCGCAGCGTCAATCCGAAGGCGGAAGTGCGGGTGATCTGGACCAGCTCGTGGTTCGACCCCGGCAAGGAGCGAGATTCCGCGAACACGCTGATGTCGCAAGGCGTCGACGTCATCACCCACCACACCGATTCGACCGCCGTGGTGCAGGCGGCGGAGGAGAAGGGCAAGTGGGCGTTCGGGTACCACTCCGACATGTCGAAGTTCGGGCCGAAGGCGCACCTGACCGCCACCACGCACCAGTGGGGTGCCTACTACACGAAGACGGTCAGCGACGTCATCGCGGGCACCTGGAAGTCGGGTGACACGTGGGGCGGCTTCAAGGAGGGCATGATCAGGCTCGCACCGCTGAATCCGGCGATTCCCGCGAACGTGAAGGCGGAGGTCGAGAAGCTCGAGGCCGATCTGACGGCCGGCAAGTTCCATCCCTTCGCCGGTCCCGTCAAGGACCAGGACGGCAAGGAGCGCGTCGCCGCCGGACAGACGATGAGCGACGAGGACCTCGGCAAGATGAACTACTTCGTCGAGGGCGTCGCGAGCAAGCTGCCGAAGAGCTGATCGCGCTGCTGTCGCCACGCCGGAGCGGCGTGGCAAGACTTCGTCATTCCGAGCCGCAGGCGAGGAATCTCGCCGCACGCAGGCCGAGATCCGCTCTCCCTGGGTTCGCCCAGGCTCGGGATGACACCGCAGCCCAATGACAACCGCCTCTCAACTTCACGCATTCCGGGGTGCCCTGGTCGACTTCGTCGACGATCCGCACGCATCCGGCGACAGCGCCTGTCGTTTCGTCCCCGACGGCGTGCTCGTCGTGCGCGACGGCCGCGTCGAGAAGGCCGGTGCGGCCGGCAACGTGCTGCCGGAGCTGCCGCCCGACGCCAAGGTGGCCGACCATCGCGGACGCCTCATCCTGCCCGGGTTCGTCGACACGCATATCCACTACGCGCAGACCGACATGATCGGCAGCTACGGCGAGCAGCTGCTCGCGTGGCTGGAGAACTACACGTTCCCGACCGAACGCAGCTTCGACGATCCCGCGCACGCGCGCGAGGTCGCGCGGTTCTTCGTGCAGGAGCTGGCGCGCAACGGCACCACGAGCGCCATGGTGTTCGCCACGGTGCACCGCGATTCCGTCGACGCGATCTTCGAGGCGGGCGCCGCGCGCGACATGTGCCTGATCGCCGGCAAGGTGATGATGGATCGCAATTGCCCGGAGTTCCTGCGCGACACGCCGGCCTCGAGCTACGAGGACGCCAGTGCCCTCATCGAACGCTGGCATGGGTCGGGCCGCCTGCGCTACGCGGTGACCCCGCGCTTTGCGCCGACGTCGAGCGAGGCGCAATTGCAAGTGGCAGGCCGCCTGCTGGATGAGCATCCCGACGTGCACTTCCAGTCGCACGTGGCCGAGAATCCACAGGAAGTGCGTTGGGTTGCGGAACTCTTTCCGTGGAGCCGCAGCTACCTCGACGTCTACGACCGCTTCGGCATGCTGCGCGAGCGGTCGGTCTTCGCGCACTGCATCCACCTCGACGAAACCGACCGCCTGCGCATGGTGGCCAGCGGCGCCGCGGCCTCGTTCTGCGCCACGTCCAACCTCTTCCTCGGCAGCGGCCTGTTCGATCCGCAGCGCGCGGCAGAGGTCGGCATGCGGGTCGGGATCGGCACCGACGTCGGCGCCGGCACGAGCTTCAGCATGTTGCGCACGCTCGACGAGAGCTACAAGGTGGCACAAATGGGCGGCCACCGGCTGTCGCCGCTACGTGCGTTTTACCTTGCCACCCTGGGTGGCGCGCGGTCGCTTTACCTGGACGACTCGATCGGCAACTTCGAGCCCGGCAAGCACGCCGACTTCGTCGTGATCGATCCGCAAGCCACGCCGCTGCTCGCGCGCCGGATGGCCCGCACCGAGAGCCTCGCCGAGCGCCTGTTCCTGTTGATGACGCTCGGCGACGATCGCGCCATCGCCGCGACATACGTGGCCGGGCGCGCGGTGCACGAGCGCGGCGAGTTGTTGTCATGATCGGTGGCAAATTGAGCACAAGAATTCGGCCTGCGCGCAGGGACGGCGTGCTATCGCGCGCGGTATCGCAGAGGGCCGTTGTGGTGCCGTGGCCACGTCGCGCCGATGCGGGCGACACGTTGGCTGCTGTTTTGCTTGCCGGACGTTTATCGATTGCGTACATTCGACCGAATATTTTGTAACCAAAAATATGGCCGAAGTTGCCCGTACACCCCGCCGCGCGCCCGCCGGTCCACGCCGCCGCGGCGGCGAAGCCCGCGCCCGCGACGCGCGGTCCGGGGCGCCCGTCGACGCGATCCGGGCGGCGCCCGGCGCCACGCCGGACGAAGCTGTCTACGCGGCAATCCACGAGGCAATCCTCGATCACCGCCTGCCGCCCGGCACGAAGCTGAAGGAGATCCCGCTGGCGGAGCTGTTCGGAGTCACCCGCAACGTGGTGCGCAAGGCGCTCGCGCGCCTGGCGCACGAGCGCATCGTCGAGTTGCGGGCCAATCGCGGCGCCATCGTCGCCAGTCCTTCGCTGGAGGAGAGCCGCAACCTCTTCGCCGCCCGCCTGGTGATCGAGAGCGCGATCGTCGCGTCGCTCGCGCACACGATCAGCAGGGCGCAGGCACGGGAGTTGCGTTCGCTGTTGCAGGAAGAAGACGCGGCGTACCAGCGCGGCGAAGTCCGCTCCGGGCTGCGCCTGTCGCGCGACTTTCACATCGTGATCGCGCGGATGGCGGGCAACACGGTGCTGACCGACTTCCTCGAACAACTGGTTGCGCGCACTCCATTGGTGCTGCTTGCCTATCGCGGGCGAAGCCGGCACGCCGGATGCGCCAATGATGAGCATGCGGCGATCGTGGAGGCGATCGCCGCGGGTCAGGCTGACAAGGCGGTGGCGCTGCTGAAGACGCATCTCGAGTCGCTGGCGGGGCACCTGCAGTTGGAAGAAGAAGAGACGGCAACGGATCTGGCCGCGATCTTCAAGCGGCGTTGAGGGGCGGTGCGCGGCGAGCGCGCCCAAGCGGATTTTCGGAAGGAGGCCGTGCCGGCACTGCCGGCGCGGCTTGGGGTGCAGGCATTTTTTGCCGGGGCGGGCATGCCCCGGCCCGTTCACTGCAAGAAGGAGACTCTGATGACCAAGACCATGAAGGGCGCCGCGGCGATCGCCGCCGGCTTGCTGTCGCTCGGCGTGCAGTCGGCCTGCGCCGCGGACTGGAGCGATACGTACATCGGCTGGCGCTACGGCACCAAGTTCCGCGAACCGTACAACGACCAGGACATCACCAAGAACATCTTGAACCTCAACCACGTGAGCGGCTACGCGTACGGCACCAACTTCTTCAATGTGGATCTGCTGCTGTCCGACGACAAGGATCCGAGCGCGCCCGGCGCGAGCAGCGGCGCGCAGGAGGTCTACATCGTCTATCGCAACGCGCTGGACTTCGCCAAGATCTCGGGCTCGAGCATGAACTACGGCTTGATGCGCAGCTGGGGCCTCACGTTCGGCGGGGACGCCAATGCCAAGACCGACGCAGGCTACAACTCCAAGAAGCGCATGCTCGTGCTGGGTCCGACGTTGATGGTCAACGTCCCCGGCTTCCTGAACATCAGCGTGCTGGCGTTCTGGGAGAGTAATGCTCCCCACAACGACTACACCGGGCAGAGCGTCTCGCGCTACCAGTACAAGACACACCCGGCGCTCGACCTGAACTGGGGCATCCCGCTCGGCGCCGGCTTTTCGTTCGAGGGTTACGGCGACTTCATCGCGTCGAAGGGGAAGAACGAGTTCGGCGGGGACACGGCGCCGGAAACGCACTTCGACATGCAGGTCATGTACAACATCACGTCGCTCTACGATGCCAAGAAGAACACGTTCAAGGTGGGCCTCGAGTACGAGTACTGGAAGAACAAGTTCGGCAACGACCACAATGGACCGGCCGGCAGCGGCGCCTTCGCCAAGACGCCGATGATTCGAGCCGAGTACCACTTCTAGGCACGTTCAGCGCCATCCGCAGGCCGCGCGGCTCGATCGCCCGCCGGCCTCGGGCGACGGCCGCGCGGCAACGCGACGACGGTCTCCGGTGTACAAAGGCGAATCGGCCGGCGGGCCCGGCCGATTCGAGGAGATCGACCGATGCAGCGTCTTGCCGGCAAGGTCGCGATCGTCACCGGTGCCGCGAGCGGTTTCGGCGCCGAGATCGCGCGCATGTACTCGGCCGAGGGCGCGCGGGTCACCCTTGGCGACATCAACGAAGAAGGCATGCGTGCGGTCGCGGCGCCGCTGGGGCAGGGTGCGCTGGCGGTCAGGTGCGATGTCAGCCGCCGCGCCGACATCGAGAACCTGGTGGCGCGAACGGTCGAGCGCTTCAGTCGCGTCGACATCGTCGTCAACAACGCCGGTTACACCCACCGCAACATGCCGCTGCTCGACGTCGACGAGGCGACCTTCGATCGCGTCTACGCGGTCAACGTCAAGTCGATCTACCACATGACGCTGGCGGTGGTGCCGCTGATGCGCGGCCAGAAGGGCGGGGTCATCCTCAACATCGGCTCGACCGCCGGCATCCGGCCGCGGCCAGGCCTGAGCTGGTACAACAGCTCGAAGGGTGCGGTGAACCTGCTGTCGAAGTCGCTGGCGGTCGAACTGGGCCCGGACGCGATCCGGGTCAACGCGATCTGCCCGGTCATGGGCGCGACCGGCATGCTGGAGCGGTTCATGGGCATGCCCGATACCCCGGAGAATCGCCGCAAGTTCATCGGCACGATCCCGCTGGGACGACTCTCCGAACCGAAGGACATCGCGCGGGCGGCCGTTTTCCTGGCCTCCGACGAGGCCGAATTCATCACCGGCATCGAGTTTCCGGTCGATGGCGGCCGTACCGTCTAGGACACGCCACGGCGCGGTCGTTCGACAGTGACACAATCGCGCTACTGCCGCTCCGGCATCGCAGGAAAACACCGGCATGGCTGACCTGACGCATCTGCGCGAATGGATCGGGCGCACCGAAACGCGCACCGACCTCGTGACCGCGGCGCCTCTGGTGGCCCTGTCGGCGACGCTCGACCGCGCCGACCCGCCCCCGGCGAGCGGAAGCGACGTCCCCCCGCTGTGGCACTGGCTGTACTTCACGCCGGTCGCGCCGCAAAGCGAGATCGCCGCCGATGGACACGCACGGCGCGGCCTGTTCCTGCCGCCGGTGCCGCTGGCGCGCCGGATGTGGGCCGGCGGACGCCTGCAGTTCAACGCGCCGTTGCAGGTGGGCGACGCGATCACGCGCGAATCGCGCATCGACGACGTGACGATCAAGGAGGGGCGCACCGGCGCGCTGGTGTTCGTCAATGTCCATCACGCCATCCGCACCGCGCGCGGGGTGGCCGTCACCGAGGAACACGACATCGTCTACCGCGACAAGCCGCGCGCGGACACGCCGGTGCCCGATCCGCAGGTCGCCTCCGAGGAGGAGGACTTCGCGCGCGAAATCGTGCCAGATCCGGTGCTGCTGTTCCGCTACTCGGCCCTCACGTTCAATGGTCACCGCATCCACTACGACCGCCCGTATGCGACCGAGATCGAGGGCTATCCGGGCCTCGTCGTGCACGGGCCCCTGGTCGCGACGCTGCTGCTCGACCTGCTGCGCCGTGAGATGCCGCGCGCGTCGGTGCGCCGCTTCTACTTCAAGGCGTTGCGGCCGCTGTTCGACATTCATCCGTTCACCGTCTGCGGCCAGCGCGAGCGCGCCGCGAACGCGAAGCAGGTCACGCTGTGGGCGCGCGATCACGAAGGCTTCCTCGCGATGCAGGCGAGCGCGGAATTGGCGTGAGGTTCGCTCCGAAAGAGCAGGCCCAGACGCGGATCGACGCGGATAAGCCCTGTCATCCCGAGCCCCAGGCGAGGAATCCTGGACATGACGGGACCGCGGTGCCTGCCCCGGGCTTGACCCGGGGTCGAGGTGACGAAGGCTCCGAGACAATGGATCCGCGTCAAGCCGCGCAATCCGCGTCGGAATCCTGAGTCATGGACACGACCTACTCCGACATCCGCGACGCCGTGCGCGCCTTGTGCGCGCAGTTTCCCGACGCGTATCACCGCAAGGTGGACGCGGAGCACGCCTATCCCGAGGCGTTCGTCGATGCCCTGACCCGGGCGGGCTGGCTCGCGGCGATGATCCCGCAGCAGTACGGCGGATCCGGCCTCGGACTTTCCGAGGCGACCGTGATCATGGAGGAGATCAACCGTTCGGGCGGCAACTCGGGCGCGTGCCACGGCCAGATGTACAACATGGGCACGCTGCTACGCCATGGTTCGGAGGAGCAGAAGCGCACGTACCTGCCGCGCATCGCGCGCGGGGAACTGCGCCTGCAGTCGATGGGGGTCACCGAACCGAGCACCGGGACCGACACGACCAGGATCAAGACCACGGCAGTCCGCAAGGGCGACCGCTATGTCGTCAACGGCCAGAAGGTCTGGATCTCGCGCGTGCAGCACTCCGATCTGATGATCCTGCTTGCGCGCACGACGCCGCTGGCCGAGGTGAAGAAGCGCTCGGAGGGCATGTCGATCTTTCTGGTCGACCTGCGCCAGGCGATCGGCAACGGCCTCACGCTGCGGCCGATCCCGAACATGGTCAATCACGAGACCAACGAACTGTTCCTGGAGAACCTCGAGATCCCTGCCGGCAACCTGATCGGCACGGAAGGGCAGGGCTTCAGGTACATCCTCGATGGCTTGAATGCCGAGCGCACGCTGATCGCGGCCGAGTGCATCGGCGACGGCTACTGGTTCATCGACCGCGTGACGCGTTATGCGCAGGAGCGCAACGTGTTCGGCCGCCCGATCGGCCAGAACCAGGGCGTGCAGTTTCCGATCGCCGAGGCATACGTCGAGGTAGAAGCGGCCGACCTGATGCGCTGGAAGGCGTGCCGGCTGTTCGACGCGCAGCAGCCATGCGGCGCCGAAGCGAACATGGCCAAATACCTCGCGGCCAAGGCGTCCTGGGAGGCGGCCAACGCATGCCTGCAGTTTCATGGCGGCTTCGGCTTTGCCGCCGAATTCGACGTCGAGCGCAAGTTCCGCGAGACCCGCCTTTATCAGGTGGCGCCGATCTCGACCAACCTGATCCTGTCGTACGTCGCCGAGCACGTGCTCGGACTGCCGCGCTCTTTCTAGCCGGGTACCGATGTCTCCCCTCGATGGCGTGACGGTCGTTTCACTCGAACATGCGATCGCGGCGCCGTTCTGCACGCGCCAGTTAGCGGATCTTGGCGCGCGCGTCATCAAGATCGAACGTCCGGGCGTCGGCGACTTCGCCCGTGCCTACGACGAGCGCGTGCGCGGGCAGGCCTCGCATTTCGTCTGGACCAATCGTTCGAAGGAAAGCCTGACGCTGGATCTCAAGCATCCGCAGGCACCCGACGTGCTGGCGCGCCTGCTCGCCAGGTCCGACGTGCTCGTGCAGAACCTGGTTCCGGGCGCCGCGGCGCGTCTCGGGCTTTCTTTCGAAGCGCTGCACGAGCGCCTGCCGCGCCTGATCGTCTGCGACATCTCCGGCTACGGCGCCGACGGTCCTTATCGCGACAAGAAGGCCTACGACCTGCTGATCCAGAGCGAGTCCGGCTTCCTTTCGATCACCGGCACACCGGACGAGCCCGTCAAGGCGGGCTGTTCGATCGCGGATATCGCCGCCGGCATGTACGGGCTCACGAACATCCTGGGCGCCCTGATCCAGCGCGAGCGCACCGGGCGTGGGTGCCGCATCGACGTGTCGATGCTGGAAAGCATGGTCGAGTGGATGTCGTATCCGCTCTATTACGCCTTCGAAGGCGCGACGCCGCCGCCGCGCGCGGGGGCGGCGCACGCGACCATCTATCCCTACGGCCCCTTTCCGACCGGCGATGGCAGGACCGTGATGCTCGGCCTGCAGAACGAGCGCGAGTGGCAGGAGTTCTGCGCCATCGTGCTCGAGCAGCCGGCGGTCGCGGCGGATCCGCGCTTCGCCTCGAACGCGCGGCGCGTGGCGGCGCGCGACACCTTGCACGCGGTCATCGTCGAGGTGTTCGGCCGGCTCGACGCCGACCAGGTCGTCGCCCGCCTCGAGCGGGCGCAGATCGCCAACGCGCGCGTCAATTCGATGCGCGACGTCTGGGCGCATCCCCAACTGCGTGCACGCCGGCGGTGGACCGAGGTGCAGACACCCGCCGGCGCCGTGCCTGCGCTCCTTCCGCCCGGCATCCCGGACACGTTCGCACCCAGGATGGACCCGGTGCCCGCGCTCGGCGAGCATTCGGCGCGCATCCTGGCGGAGCTTGCGTACTCGGCCGACGAGATCGAGAAGTTGCGTGCGGAGCGCGCGATCTGATGGCTGGCACGTGTGGTCGAAAACGCGCGCGCAACTGAAGATGCCATGACCGAAACCAACCCCACCGAGTCCCTCGCCCATTTCGCGGCGACACTTCGCTTCGAATGCATCCCCGCTCCCGTCGTGCGGCGCGCGGAGGAACTGTTTCTCGACTGGTTCGGCTCGGCGCTCGCCGGCAAAGGTGCGCGCCCCGTCGAGGCGATCGCGCGTTTCTTTGCGGCGATGGGTCCGCCCGACGGGCCGTCGGAGATCCTGATTCATCGGCACGGCAGCAGTCCGCTCGTGGCGGCGGCCATCAATGCGGCGTCATCGCATTTCGCCGAACAGGACGACGTTCACAACGGCGCGGTATTTCATCCGGCGGCCGTCGTCTTTCCCGCCGCGTTGGCGACGGCACAGGCCTTGCGCGCGCCGGGCCGGGCGTTCCTGCTCGCCAGCGTCGTCGGGTACGAAGTCGGTATTCGCGTCGGCGAGTTCCTCGGCCGCTCGCACTACAAGATCTTCCATACCACCGGCACGGCAGGAACGTTCGCGGCGGCCGCGGCAACGGGCAGCCTCCTGCGCCTGACGCCGGTCCGGATGCAGCACGCGTTCGGGTCCGCGGGCACGCAAGCGGCCGGCCTGTGGGAGTTCCTGCGCGACGCGGCGGATTCGAAGCAGCTGCACACGGCGCATGCGGCGGGCGCTGGGCTCACGGCCGCGTACCTCGCACACGACGGCTTCACCGGTGCGCGGCGCATCCTCGAAGGCGGACAGGGCCTGGCGGCGGCGATGTCGAGCGATGCCGACCCGCGCAAGCTGACCGACGGACTCGGCAGCCGCTGGGCGCTCGCGGAAACCTCGTTCAAGTTTCACGCGTCGTGCCGGCATACGCACCCGGCGGCCGACGCGTTGCTGCAGGTGATGCGCACGAACCGGCTGCATGCGGGCGAGATCGAACAGGTCGTCGCGCGCGTGCACCAGGGCGCGCTCGATGTCCTGGGACCGGTGGTCGATCCGCAAACCGTGCACCAGGCGAAGTTCTCAATGGGCACGGTGCTCGGCCTGATCGCGCTCAACGGGCGCGCGGGGTTGGCCGATTTCGATGCCGGCTTCAAGGACCCGGCGGTGGTCGCCTTCCGCGACCGGGTGAAAATGGAACTCGACCCGGAGGTCGACGCCGCGTATCCCGCGCGGTGGATCGGCAAGGTATCTGTGCACAGGCTCGACGGCAGGCGCTTCGAGGGGCGTGTCGACGAGCCGAAGGGCGATCCCGGCAATACGTTGAGCCGCGCCGAGATCGAAGAAAAAGCGCTGCGCCTCGCGCGCTATCACGAGGGCGCGAACGAAGCCGAGATGCGCAAGGTGATCGAACGCACCTGGGCGCTGGCGCAGGCAGCGACCATCGAACGATGGCTGTGATGGCGCCGCTGCCTCGCACGTACCTGTTCGTGCCGGGCAACCGGCCGGAGCGCTTCGACAAGGCGCTTGCGACCGGTGCCGATGCGGTGATCGTCGATCTCGAAGATGCGGTGCCGCCGGAAGGCAAGATGGAAGCGCGCGCGGCGGTCGCGCGCTGGCTCGCGCCGCAGCGTCCCGTCGTCGTGCGCATCAACGCGCCCGGCACGTTGTGGTTCGCCGAGGACATCGCGCTGTGCGCGCTCGCGGGCGTCGCGGCCGTGATGGTGCCCAAGGCGGAGCAGGTCGCCGACCTGCACCGCATCGCCACCGTCGCCGTGGACCGGCCGATGTTGCCGCTCGTCGAAACTGCGGCCGGGTTCGACAACGCGCGCACGCTCGCGCGCGCCGAGGGCGTGCAGCGGCTCGTCTTCGGTTCGATCGACTTCCAGCTCGACCTCGGCATGCAAGGCGGCGACGACGAACTGCTGCCGTTCCGCTCGCAGCTCGTGCTCGTCTCGCGCCTCGCCGGCCTCGCACCGCCCGTCGACGGCGTGACTGCCGCGATCGACGATGCAGAGCTGCTGGCGCGCGACACCGCGCGCGCGCGCCGGCTCGGGTTCGGCGCGAAGCTCTGCATCCATCCGCGCCAGGTCGAAACGGTCAAGCGTGGTTTCATGGCCACGCAGCAGGAACTCGCGTGGGCGCGGCGTGTGCTCGAAGCCGCCGCACGAGCCCACGGTGCAGCGGTGCAGCTCGACGGCGGGATGGTCGACCGCCCGGTCATCCTGCGCGCGCAGGCGATCGTCGACGAATTCGAAGCGCGCGACAAGGCAGGACCGTGATCGATCATCTCGACCACTTGGTGCTGACCACCATTGATCGTGCCGCCTGCATCGATTTTTATACGCGCGTGCTCGGCATGCAGGTGGAGACATTCGCCGGCGGCCGCATCGCACTGCGCTTCGGGCAGCAGAAGATCAACCTTCACGAGCGCGGACGCGAGTTCGAACCCAAGGCGCACCTTCCGGTGCCCGGCGCGCTCGATCTCTGCTTCATCGCCGATCGCCCGCTCGATACGGTGATCGCGCATTTGCACAAATGCGCGTGGCCGATCATCGAAGGACCCGTCGAGCGCACCGGAGCGACGTCCAGGCTGCGCTCGATCTACGTGCGCGATCCGGACCTGAACCTGATCGAGATTTCGGAATTGATGCAGGTACAAGACTGACCACGTTGGAGGAGAGACGATGGGACCGATTCGCAGGACGCTCTTGCTGAGCCTGTTCGGCTGCGTCGGCCCGGTGGCGTGCACCGCCGCGCTGGCGCGGGCATATCCGGGCAGGCCGATCACGCTGGTGGTGCCGTTCGCGGCCGGCGGCCCGACCGACGTGGTGGCGCGCGCGATCTCGATCTCGATGAGTCAGTCGCTCGGGCAGACCGTGGTGGTCGAAAACAAGCTCGGCGCCGGAGGAACGATCGCGGCCAACTACGTCGCCAAGGCAGCGCCTGACGGCTACACGATCCTGAGCCATCACACCGGGATGGCGACGGCGCCGGCGCTCTATCGCAAGCTGCCGTTCAACCCGCTCAGACCACGCAGACGATGTCGCACATCAAGGCCGGCACCGTGAAGCTGTACGGCGTGACCACGCGCGAGCGCATACCGGTCCTGCCCGATACGCCAAGCCTGAACGAAGCGGGCTTGAAGGACTTCGAGGTCAAGGTCTGGCACGGCATCTACGCGCCGAAGGGCACGCCGCCGGCGGCGCTCGAGAAACTCAACACCGCGTTGCGTGCAGCACTGAAGGATCCCGTCGTGGTCGCGCGCATGACCGACCTCGCCGCCGAAATCGTGCCGGAATCGAAGCAGACGCCCGACGGCCTGCGCGTGTGGCTGAAGCAGGAGATCGACAAGTGGGGTCCGGTCATCCGCGCAGCGGGGGTGTACGCAGACTAGTCT